>JGI24710J26742_10000675_pt1 | contig 31931 bp, 30 predicted proteins | sample BioPla2DNA2_FD_26742 | JGI IMG/M metagenome (IMG submission 26742)
CTTGGAAAAGTGACAAATAGAATTGTAAATGAAGTAAAAGGTGTGAACCGTGTATTGTATGATTGTACAGGGAAACCACCAGCTACGATTGAGTTTGAATAGTAGCCACAAGTCTTGGAATCCGCTAAATAAGCGGCTTCCGAGGCTTTTCTTTTTACTCTGCTACTATTTTGCTACTAATCGCAACTACTCTCAATTACTCTATTTCACATTGTTTTTGATAGCAAATTATAGAATTATGTATTGTGCAGACGAATCTGCACATTGGTTACATGACTTTTCTTTGAGGCATCGGGATAATGTTTCCGGATGTCTTTTCTTTTGGCATTGGTCCATATGGAAGTGATGGAATTGTGGTATCTGCACTATCTGGTGATACATCATCCATATCATATGAAATACCCATTGTCTCCAGTAGCACATTCCTTGCAGGTGGCTCTGGCGATGGAGTATTTTCTGCTCCTGCACCAAGCTGTTCCAGATTACTGACAAGCTCCTGCTGTTTATGTGGAAACAGATGGGAGTAGGTATTCAGGGTTGTGGATACCTTTTCGTGTCCAAGTCTGTCAGCAAGTACCAGTGCATCACAGCCCTGATTGATAAGTAAACTGGCGTGGGAGTGGCGGATATCGTGGATTCTGATACGCTTCACACCAGTAATCCTACAACCTCTGTCCATCTCGTGGGATAGATAAGATTTTGTAATCGGAAACAACCTTTCTTGCGGGTCAAGCATATATCTTGAGTCCATATATTCCTGAAGTTCCTTGCAAAGAAAATCCGGAATGGGAACCTTTCGCTTGCTCTTTCGCGTCTTAGGGGATGTAAATACATCTTCTCCATGAAGTCGTTGGAAAGTTTTGTTGATATCAATCTGTTTTGAGGCAAGGTCGATATCGGTAGCAGTGAGTGCAAGAAGCTCTCCCTCACGCATTCCCGTCCAGTAAAGCACCTGAAAGCAGATATAAGATAATGGTTTGTCCTTAATGCCTTCCCGAAAAGCGATGTACTCATCGTAAGTCCAGTAATCCATTTCTTCAGCTTTTGCCTGTCCAATGCTTCCTGCCTGACCGCAGGGGTTCGTATTCAAATCATAGAACCTCTTGGCATAATTGATTATGCAGGTAAGCTGATTGTTGATGGTTTTCAGATAAGTCTTGGAATATCCCTTTGGGGAATTCATCAACTGGTTCTGCCATCTTCGCACATCGGAAGCCTTAATCTCGTTTACAGGCTTATTACCGAAAAACGGGAGAATGTGTGTCTCGCAGATATGCTTCTTGGTCATGATGGTGGACTGCTTCAGTCTTGGTGTCATATCTTCCATATAAAGTTCGTAGAGATTCTGAAATGTCATATCCGGGTTGGCAGACTGCTTTTCAAGAAAATCCCTTTCATAAGCTAAGGCTTCCTTTTTGGTGGCGAAACCTCGTTTCCACTTTTGCTTGTTGTTGCCCTGCCAGTCCGTGTAATAGAACTTGCAGAACCACTTACCAGTCTTGTTATCTTTGTAAGCTGGCATAGAAATCATCTCCTTTGTATTAAATTTTCCGGGCAATGTTGTAAATGCCTGGAGGTTGCACCACGTAACTGTGGTATGTATTGCACTTTGTCCTGAAAAAACCAAGATTTGAGTGCATTTTTCCAAAGGCTATGATATAATCTACTTGTCTAGGGTGATTATAAAGCCTTTTGGTTTAATCACTTATAAAATTCGGTATCATTCCTTTTGCAGAAGGTCTGGTGCCGATTTTTTATTTTAACCGTTCAAGTAAGTCCCCCACCTCTAAGTCGCAGAGACGTAGGTGGAGGTAAGGGGGCTTGCTTGTATCAGCAGGGGTGAAAGCCCCGGCTGATAAGCCACAAAGTGGCAACGGTTTATGAGCAAGTAGCGAAGCGGATTGCGAATATCCGCTTTAGCTGAAAATATTTGCTACTGATAAAACAATTATTCATCATCGGCTTCTTCTTTGGTAGAGACGATATGAATTCTTGTCAGCGAAGAATTCTTCTTTGCACCAGTCGATTTTTTTTGCTTCGCCATCTGTGAAGAAAAATCTGAGAAGTAGCTGTCAGAGTAATAATCTAACATTTCTCTTTTCCATGTATCGTAGCTTTCTTTGCTCAACTTACCGCTTTGCAGAGCAGTAAGCTTGTTCATCCAGTTTTCCATAAAGAGACAGAAGTCTGCATTGTATGTTCCATCCCCCTTGCCGTCAACCATAAGAGCGGAAGTCCACTCGGGATTTTCAGGCGGTTTGGTGCAGGAAAGTTGAAATGAGATGTCTTTCAGTTCCGTCATAGTAAATAGTGCGCTGATAACATCAGACAGATTGTGAAAACAGTAAGAAGAAACCTCTTCTTCTGTTACAATGCCTATTTTATCAGTTTTTGCTTCCAAAAGTTCCTGCCATGGAATATCCAGTTCATCAGCCACTTGTTTGATTAAGTCAATCTTCATGGTAATCTCACCGGATTCGTATTTCTGAATGGTACGTTCAGATTTATCCAGTCTACGGGCAAATTCCTTCTGGGTTATTTTTAATTGTCTGCGACGTCTTTTGATTGCATTACCGATTTCTTCTGCGGTATACATGGCAAGACGCTGGTTATCTGACATCGCCATAGTGTCACCTTCCTTATATATAATTTGTATTCAGTTACATCGATTCGTATTTATGTTAAAAATGAGAAATCCGTACTGAAAAGCAACTGAATTATTATGCTATGAATACTATATCACGAACTAAAACGAATTGCAAGTGCGGATATTTGAAAAAATGTATTGACAGAATATGAAAGATATATTATGATAAAGCACGAATTAAAAGTACGGATTAAAACTGAATGATTTATCAATAGGTTAAAATCTGTACCAGTAATGCGAGCTTAATGGGAAAGGAGGAGTTCTATGATAAGCACGAAAGAGGCATTTATTGATGCAAAGGAAGTCAGTCAGGTGCTTGGCGTGGGAATGACAAAAGCATATGAAGTTGTCAAAAAGTATAATGCGGAACTGGACGCAATGGGATATTACACCATGCGTGGCAAGTGTCCCCGCAAATACTTTGAGCAGAAGATTTACGGATATGCAGATTGTTATAATCCAGGCGACGACCTGACGCAAAAAACCAGTATGGTAGCTGAGCAATCGGATTATCAGACAAAAGAAAAAGTCCCATCCGAATAGGAAAGGACTTGATTGCAAAGCCAAAGCCTTGCTATGTATCTCGCAAATACATTATAGCAAATGGTTTTGGCTCCTGCAATCAGAATTGTACCATGAAAACTAAAAGATAATCAGACAGGAGGACAAATCCTCTGCTCGTCTGAAGACTCGCATTTTGTTACACAAAACAAGGAGGATTGTATGTATTTAGAAGAACAGCAGATTTTATTGTGTGGTATCGACCATGGATTTTCCACTATGAAAACGGCACATTTCGTATTTGAAAATGGTGTGAAGGAACTGGGGGGAGAAGCCACCCTGACCGTAAATACCATGATGTTGAATGACAGGTATTATAAGGTTGGCGAGGGAAGGCTGCCGCTGAAAGATACCAAGGTAGAGGATGAGGATTATTTCTTATTAACGCTGGCAGCGATTGCAAAGGAAATGGATTATTATCAGTTATCCGATGCAGATGTAAGTATCGCTGCGGGGTTACCATTTACAAGATTTGGACAGGAAAAGTTAGCATTTAAGGAGTATCTGAATCCGGGAAGCGTAGATTTTCAGTACAATGGCAAGGCATATCATATAAATTGCAAAGAGGTGTTTCTTTATCCGCAGTGTTATGCCGCAGTTGCAGACAGGTTAGGAAAACTTCCAGCGGAGCTTTTGATAGTAGATATTGGAAGCAAGACAGTTGATATCATTCATACAAGAAAGCATGTACCGGTGGAAAGTGACTGTATCACTATTCCATCCGCACTGATACAGTGTATGGCAAATATCAATAATGTGGTTTACAGAAAGACGAATCGCACTCTGACGGAGGAGCAGATACGGCAGGTGATGATGTATGGAAATGCACCGTATTCAGATAAGATGGTCCAGATAGTAAAAGAGGAGCTGGCAGTTTTTGCAAGAGGAATTGAAGCTACTCTGAAGGAACACGGATTTGATCCGGAAATGACACCTGTTGTATATGTGGGTGGTGGTGCAACCGTGATGAAACGATTTGGTTCCGTCTTTGGCAGACACATCATGCACATTGAAGATGTTAAGGCAAATGCACTTGGATACGAATATCTGGCATATCAGCAGATGAAACGAAAAATGCAGTAGGTAGCGGATTGGAGGCAGTATGGCAAATGAAGACAGTGTGACAATCAGCTTCCGCCTTAATCTTAACAGAGAAGAGGACTGGGAAATCTATAGGTATCTTGAGGATGAAACAGCGATGTTCTGCTTTGGGGATAAGAGCAAGTTTATCAAAAAAGCATTGATAAGGACAGTTCGTGGCATAAAGCAGGAAACAGAGGAAGAACGTCTTGTGCAGGAAATGAATACACAGAGGTTATCTCTACAGACTGCCATGTCAGAAGAAACTGACCGGCTTATCAGTGCAGTGAGGTTGATTGTAAAGGATGAAGCAGAAAAACTTGCCAGGGCAGGAGTAATTCGAGAAAGACCGATAGGTTCCAGGGTATCCGGGGCGAAAGCGGAAACAAACTCAGAATCAGAAGTAGTTTCAGAAACAGAAGCCATCTTGAAATCTGCCTCATGTTTTGGGGAGATTCCGGAGGCATCAGATGAGGATGTTTCAGATGATGTTATGGCTTTTCTGGATGAGTTGTAAGATATAGCGTAATACCGATGGTAATACAGGATTATTTGTCGTAATACCAGCAGTAATACAGACATTGTCCTGTATTGCAGGGGGTATTACAGATAACTGCCCCGCAGGGGCATATATAGAGAGGGTTTTAGGGGGAATTTCATCCCCCTAACCAGATTTTGTGAAACGCATTGCGTTTTACGTATCTGGCAAATTCTCTACACACACAGTCAGAAAAAGGAGGGATTTTTATAGGAAGAGGACAATTAATAGAACCAAGGAAGAATTTTACCATTCGTTTATCGGATGAGGAGCGTGAGCAGGCAGAGTATGATGCCAAAATCAATGGTATGAAGTTGTCAGATTATATCAGATATCTGATTCTTCATGGAGGTAAGGTAGAGACGACGATTGCTCATGACAGGCGGGATCTGATTAATCAGCTTTCCGGCCTTTGTAACAATTATAATCAGATGACGAGAGTTGCCAATGGCTGCGGTTATGTATTTGACAGCACCATGAAAAACGGGAATCAACTGATATTACAGATAAAGGATTTGATGCAGGAGGTGGTTTGTGGATGGCGATAACCAAGATGATGCATATGAAAGCAAGCAATAAGGCACGAATTGACATCCATCTGGAACATTCCATCAATTATATTCTGCAACCGAAAAAACTGGGTGAGGCAAATCTGGCGGGCGGTATTAACTGCCTGCCGGAGATGGCTTATACACAGATGAAGGCAACCAAGCAGATGTTTGGCAAGCAGGGAGGACGGCAGGGATATCATTTTGTGATTTCCCTAAAGCCTGGCGAAGGTACACCAAAGATTTTGTATGATATCGCCATGCGATTTGCAAAGGAAGCATTTCGCGGAGAGTATGAGGCAGTAGTAGCTGTTCATACAGACCGTAATCATCTTCATGCTCATATTGTCATAAACAGTGTAAATATGATAACGGGATATAAGTTTCAGTGTCATAAGGGAGACTGGAAATACAGATTTCAGCCTATCACTAACAAACTCTGTGAAGAATATGGACTTCATATCACTCCGGCTGAATACAGCCAAGAACCGAAAAATATGGCAAGACCGCAATGGGAACGTGAACAGGTATTTACAAAGTGGATAGAGCAGGATGCCAGATTCTGTGCCGTTAATGCAGAGAGTATGGAGCATTTCATTTTTCTGTTGGAAAAGGCTGGATTTGAAGTCAAACAGGGAGAACATATCGCAGTAAAAGTGCCGGGAATGAAACGGTTCAAGAGATTGGATACTATTTCGGATGATTTTAGCAGGGAGAATCTGGAAGTGTTATTTAAGTATGGGGAACCGGAATTGATAGCACCGATTGCTCATACAACTTCATTACCTGTAGTAAGAAAGGCGTGTTTATCACCATATCAGAAAAAGTGTTACACGAGGATGTATCGCCTGCGATTGGCAGAGAAAAAGCGATTTTCCTATGGTTCGGCTTATCTGTATGAGCAGATACAGAAATTGCATGAATTGCAGGAGGAATATCTGGTAGTGGTAAAGTATGATGTTAGGTCTTTTGCGGATTTATATAGGTTAAAGCAGAGATTACAGCATGCGGATGATGAACTGTGCAAGACGCAGAAGGAGATGTACCGGGACAGGGCAGTTTGGAAAAGATCATGCAAGACAGAGGAGGAAGTGTCTGCCTTTGAGGCTTCTGAGGATGACTACCGAGAAAGGCTGGAGCAACTGAAACTTCAAAAGAAGGATATCCGGGATAAGCTAAAAGCGGTAGTCAGATGTCTTGAACGGGATGGAAGTCTCAAAGAGGCGGAATTAGAACTTCGCATACCGGTTGATGAACTGGATGATATCACAGAGATGTATCAGGTGGAAGTTCCAGAGAATCCGTATCGGGTGCCGGAAGTGGAAATGACTGCAGCGTCTGTTTTGAAAATGGATATGGAAGAAACCTGTAAGGGGGAAGATGTAGCTGAAGCTGTTTCTGAGAATGTTATGGCAGAATGCCTGGACGCAAGCGGAACTGAGCTGTTAGAAGGACTGGTAAGTGAGTCTGCAGACATTGTGGAGACTAGGGAAGATGTACCTTTTGGAGAATTGGATACAGTGACAGCTGATACGGATAAAAAGGATGAGCTCCCGTCTGACAAGGATGATTATATGCGACTCAGTGTGGCGGAAAAGGTGCGTTGCTATGGCTGTGATATGAATGATATAGAAAACGCATTTGATGTGGTCAAGTCATATTTTGAATCAGTTGGCATGAATGCAGGCTTTGATGAAATCTATGAGGAAGCGAAGCTTTTGGCAGATTATAGTGCGAGAGGGGAAGCTGAGCATCTGATTAGCCGGAAGGTGGAGCAAATCCTGCAGAGAATGGATGTGTGGGGTGTCAATCCAGAGCAACTAATCAGGTATCCGGTGTATGTTTTATCTGAGGTGTTTGATTTGACGGATGTGGATTATTATACCGGAATTAAGGTGTTTGGCACTGTGATGGATAGGAAAGGTGTGCATCTGGGACAGCAGGAGAAGTATGAATTGTATGAGAAGATATATGAGGAGGGGATGCGAGAGAAGAAGCAGGATAATATAAAAGGTGGAAGATAGGATGAGGGGCATCGTGGCAGAGGTTGCGATGCCCTACTTTGTACGACGAAATTGAAATATTGGCTATTGAAGGAAGTATAGAAAGTCGCGAGAACATGCGAAAAATTATTGAGAAGATATTAGATATATGGTATGATGTAATGTAGAATTGTTTGAATGGGATTTTATATGGAGGATTAGCAATGGCAGTATCATATAAGCGATTGTGGATACAATTAGCCGAAAAAGAAATGAGCAGAGCAGATTTGAGGAAAAAAGCAGAAATAGCACCTAATACCATGACAAAACTAGGAAAAAATGAATATGTTGCTATGCCTATTTTAGATAAAATATGTAAAACGTTGGGAACGGATTATGGTGAGATTATGGAGTATGTCCCGGATAAAGAAGAATCAATGGGTGACAAATAACAAGTACAGATTATGGAACAAGTAGTTTGATAAGATGTGTTATATAGTTTGATTTGAAGCCGTTATTTTTGAAAAGGAGTGCTTGTATGGATATATTGGAAGGTCTTTCAGAAAGACAGAGAGAAGCGGTCGAAACAATAGATGAAGATTTAGAAATTATCGCTTGTGCTGGTGCTGGAAAAACCGGTGTCGTAACGAGAAGAATTGTGAATATTTTGAAGTCAAAGCCAGATGTATTGCCTGAAAATATAGTGGCATTTACATTTACAAAGAAAGCGGCGGAAGAATTAAAATGTCGTATTAATACCTATGGGAAAGCTGTATTAGGACATACAAAAGGGTTTGCACATATGTATGTTGGAACAATTCATGGGTTTTGCATAAGAATGTTACAAGATTACATACCTGAGTTTCAGAAGTTCACGGTATTGGATGAGATACAGACGAAATTATTTGTCGAGCGATACTATGAAGAATGTGGTATGCAGGATTTGGATTTGAAAAAGTATATAGAAACTTCTTTATTTATCTCAGTTATGAGCGTATTGAACGAGAACTGGTTTGAACAGGATAAGTGGGATGAGAAGACTCGCATCGCTTTTGAAAAATATCGCAATAAGATGTATGAAGAAAAGAGATTTGATTATTCTCTGATTCTTCGAGAAATGATAAATCAGCTTGAAACAAATCGTGAATTTGCTGAGATTATTAAAAACAAAGTGAAGTATTTAACAGTTGATGAATATCAGGACACAAATCCTATACAAGAAAAATTGATAGAAATATTAAGGAGATTTGGTGCAAATATCTGTGTTGTCGGTGATGATGACCAGACAATTTATCAATTTAGAGGAAGTGATCCTAGGAATATCCTTACATTTAAGGAAAGGTACAATATAAAAAAATATATTGTACTGGATAAGGATTATCGAAGTACGGAAGGCATCGTTGATGTGGCAAGAAGAATCATAGTCAATAACGATAGGCGATTGCCAAAAACAATGACTTCAGGTTGTAAGACGAAATATGATATAGGAGACATAGCGTATGAAGAGTATTCGGACATGGAAGATGAATTTACATTTATAGCCCGGAGAATTATGAAACTTCATGAAATAGGTATACCTTATTCAGAAATTGCAATATTGTTACGAAAAAGAAAAGTCAGTGGGAAAATCGCCGAAGTATTGGAGGAATATGATATTCCATTTGTTGTAGAAGGTGTGAATGCTTTATTTGAGACAAAAGAATGTAATGCAGCAAAAGGAATTTTTGATTATTTAAATGGTGATATTCCGGCAACGGAGCTTTTTGAAAGGTGGCTACAGGTAGACTATCCTCTTGATAAAAAAGAGGTAGCAGATGCAATGCAGTATTTGGCAACGATTGATGTAAAAGAAATCAAGCTATATTCTGAATTTAATATACAAGCTATTTATCATGAATTTCTTCGGCGTATTTCCTTAACGGAGGATGGCAGAAATGAAACAGAAGTGATTATGTATAATTTAGGAAAATTTAGCCAGGTGATTGCAGATTATGAGATTATCAACTATACGCTGAAACCAAGAACAAAACTCAATAACTTTTGTTCTTTTCTAAAATATACGGCATCACAATATTACCCGGAAGGGTATATGACCAATTCCTATGCAAAACCGGATGCGGTTAGTATTATGACCGTACACCAGTCCAAAGGATTGGAGTTTGCAGCAGTGTTCATTCCACAGCTTAATAGAAATTTCTTTCCGGCACAGCGTGTTGGCGGAAAGGGAATCTGGCATGTGATTGACAAATCATGGATAACTAATGCAGATAGATTTGAAGGGGATATTGAAGAGGAGAGGAAACTTTTTTATGTGGCGATAACCAGAGCAAAGAAATATTTATATTTGACTCGCTCGATAAACGGTCATGATAAATATATTTCTCCATTTTTGGAAGAAGCAAAGGATTCGTCCTATTTAGTAAAATACGACGGAAACATACAATATGATCCGGTGCATTTACCAAATATGAAACAGGAAAGTATGCCGATTTCCTTAAACTTTTCTTTGCTAGAGGATTATTTTGAATGTCCGTATCGATTCAAGTTATCTATGTTTTATGGATTTGAACAGCCTATTGTGCCGGCACTTGGATATGGAAATGTTTTACATGAAATTGTAAAAAATATACATATTGCGGCGATGAACGGAGAGAATTTGACAAAAGACGATGTAAAGAAAATGATAGACGAGTCATTTTACTTTCCCTATGCAACTCCGAAACTAGAGGAAAATATGTATAAGAGTGTGACAAGAGCAATCAATAATTATGTGGAACATAACCGTGATGATATGGAAAATGTTTATATGGCAGAATCTGATGTTGAAGTAGATATGGGGGATGGTGTCAGGGTAAATGGTCGAATTGATTTAGTAAAGAAAATCAATTCGGATGGCAAAGATAAAATAGCGATTGTAGATTTCAAAACTGCGAACAAGGAAGTAGTGGAATCAATTAGTAAAGAACAATTAAAAATATATGCGTTAGGATATCAGGAGCTAACTGGGGAACAGGCGGATTACATGGAAGTCTATCAGTTGGATTCAGAGAAAAGAATCAAAGAAGAGGTGACAGACACAGTAATTCAGGAAGTGCGGAAAGAAATTACTGATGCGGCAACAAATATTAGAAACAACAATTTGCCGCGGAAATGTAACAAAGAAAACTGTTCAAAATGTCATTTGAATCATTTGTGTTTAAGTAAAACAGAAAAGAAGCAATACGCGATTTAGGAGGAAATTATGGCAAATTTATCACAGATAAAAAGAGAGAAAATGTTGAAATTTTTGGAAACATTGAAGGAGCAGCATAGTGATGATGAATCACTGATTGCAATTAATCAGATAGAGAACGAATTGACATCAAAAAAATATGGGCTTGTGTGGGAAGAACATGAAGAAGAAGTAGATGTGAAAATGCGTACACATATTCCAGTGTTTACAGAAGTGGAGGAGAAAGAAATCGTAGGTGATTCGGAAAGTGAACAGTACAATTTCCTTTTGGAGGGAGATAATCTGCATTCTTTGAAATTACTGGAGAAGACGCATAAAGGAAAGATTGATGTGATATATATCGATCCACCGTATAATACAGGACACAAAGATTTTGTATACGATGATGCTTTTGTTGATCGACAAGACGGATATGCACATAGTAAGTGGATATCTTTTATGGAAAAAAGACTCAGAATTGCACAGGGATTATTGAAACCAGCAGGTACAATTTTCATAAGTATTGATGATAATGAATATGCAAATCTGAAGTTATTATGTGACGAGATATTTGGAGAAGAAAATATGATATCTGACATTATTTGGAATTCAAGAAAATCAGTTTCTAATGATGCAGTAGTATCTCTTAATCATAATTACACATTGGTTTATACAAGAAATATATATGAATTTAATAAGGTAAAACAATTATTTAAATTAGATAATCCTGGAGATGGATTTGATAATCCAGATAATGATCCAAGGGGACCATGGAAAGCCGATCCGTTTGATAGTCCTGGAATAAGACCTAACTTAACATACGGCATAGTGAACCCTAATACAGGAGTAGAATATTGGCCACCAGAGGGACGATGTTGGAGAACTGGAGAAGAGGAATATCTAAAGTATTTGACGGATAATAGAATAGTATTTGGAAAAACAGGAAAAAGCAAGCCACAGTTAAAAAGATTTTTATCTGAGGCTCAAAATAAAGGCATTACACCTAAATCATTATGGGATGACTGTGGTACTGCAACAGATGGAACGAAAGAATTACAAAATTTGTTTGGAACGAAAGCATTTGATACGCCAAAGCCAACTGGATTGATAAAAAAAATCATTAACTTGGCAGGAAACAAAAACTCATTGATTCTTGATTTCTTTGCTGGCTCTGGAACCACGGGACAGGCTGTTTTGGATATGAATAGTGAGGATGGAGGAGATAGACATTTTATCTTGTGCACAAATAATGATGGAGATATATGTAGAAATGTTACATATCCGCGAATAAAAACGGTTATTACTGGTAAACGAGCAGATGAGAGTGAGTATTCCGAAGGAAAAAGGGCAAATTTGAAATATTACAAAACAGATTTCGTAGATAAGGAAAGTGAAGAAATCTATGATGAACTTCTGGAGCACACGAAGGAAATGATTCAGTTGCAGTACGGAGTCAAAGTCGATAATCAAAAGTATATTATGATTATGGATGACGATGAGATGGATGAATTTGAAAAACATTTTGATGAATACAAGGATATAGACGTGTTATTTATCAACCAGGATGTATTATTGTCTACATCCCAAGAGAAGTTATTACAGAATATAAACACAAAGATTATTCCGGATTGCTACTTTGACTTTGAGTTAAGAGAGGTAGGAGAATTATGGTAGGAAAAATAAAAGATTATGAGTTTCAGACACAATGTGTGGAATACCTGATAGATAAAACCGTTGAAATCACCAGTAAACAGGTCATTACTGTGAAGGCACCAACTGGCGCAGGGAAAACAATTATACTTATCAAATACGTAGATGAGTTTTTGAAAAATACAAGCAAAAATACAGCCTTTGTATGGTTATGCCCGGGAAAAGGAAATCTTGAGGAACAGAGTAAAGAGAGAATGGAGGAGTTGGCACCACATATAGATACAAGAAATCTTATGTATTCTATGATGGCGGGATTTGAACCAGGGAGTGTTACTTTTATCAACTGGGAGCTTGTTACGAAAAAAGGAAATACTGCATTAAAAGATAGTGAAAGATCGAATTTATTTGAAAAAATTGCAGAAGCCCACAAAGATGGAACGGAATTTGTAGTGATTATCGATGAAGAACACCTGAATAATACGAAAAAGGCTGATGATGTAATTAGTGCATTTGCAGCTAAGAACATTATTCGTGTTTCTGCTACCGCAAATAAAGTTCCACATCAGGAATACTATGAAATTAGTGAAGAAGATGTTATTGCTGCTGGTTTGATAACCAGGGCAATTTATGTCAATGAAGGTGTTGATGAGCGTAAAGAAATTTTAAATGATTATGAGTATTTGCTGGACTTGGCAGATGATAAACGAAAAGAAATTGCAGAGGCATATAATAGACTGGACGTCAAAGTAAGACCACTTGTGCTGATACAGTTTCCTATGGGACAGCCGGAAACAATCAAAGCGGTTGAGGAAAAATTAGCCAGCATGGGATATACATACGATAATGGTATGGTCAATATTTGGATGAGTGATGAGAAGATTGTCAGTGATGATTTGACTAAGTTGGATGGTTCACCGGCATTTCTGCTAATGAAACAGGCAATATCTACCGGATGGGATTGTCCAAGAGCAAAGATTCTTGTGAAACTGCGAGAAGGAGGCAGTGAGGATTTCCAGATTCAAACAATAGGCAGAATCCGTCGAATGCCGGAAGGAAAACATTATGGGCTTAATATTCTGGATTATTGTTACATCTATACATTGGATACGCAATACAAGATGGGATTGTTGTCTGCACTTGATAAAGCATATCAGGTACGTAGGTTGTTTCTTCGGGATGAAGCAAAAGACTTTACTCTCACCAAGGAAATGCGAGATTTGGACTTCGATGGTCTTGGAGAACGTGAAACGTTAGAAAAAGTATATGCTTATTTCAAGGAAAAGTATCATTTGGGTTCTGATAAGAAGGTAAATCAGGAAAATCTTGAAGCGGGAGGTTACAACTTTAGCCATGAAATTGATAATAAAATTCTTCAGGGAATATTTAGAACAACAGAAGATCTTGCACGAAGTGATTCTGATGACAAAATCAAAATTAAGACAACCGTGAATACACATACACATGGTATTTACCTGTTACACTCTGTTGATGAGATTAAAAAGGTTACGGGTATGCAGTCTCAGAAAGTAAAGAATATTCTTAGGAGAATGTTTAGCAAGGGGAAAAAGAGAAAGTACAAGTTAATTGAATTGGAGAATTCGGATTTTTATGCATTTGTGATTAACAATGTAAAGCAGCTTAAAATGGATTTTAAGAATGTAACTGCTCAAATGGGTGGTAAGCAGATGACACTTGTACTTCATCCTAAAACTTCAGAGTTTCACATTCCAGAAATGGAAATATATAAGTTTAGTGAAGTAAAGAATCGTCAATTACTGCGTATGAATGCTTACAAAGAGTATACAAATGAATTTATTACGGACAAAACCAGAAGTCATCCGGAAAGGTTATTTGAGCGTTATTGCGAAAAAAATGATTCGGTAGAATGGGTTTATAAAAACGGTGATACCGGTCAGCAATACCTTTCTATCGTGTATACGGATGCCTTTTTAAAGCAATGGTTGTTTTATCCAGATTATATTGTTCACTTGAAGAATGGTACAGACTGGATTATCGAAACAAAGGGTGGTGAAGCATCTGGTCATAGTAAAAATATTGATTTGCAGATAGGTAACAAATTTAATGCATTCAAAGAGTATGCAGAAAAATATAACCTGCATTGGGGATTTGTGCGGGATATTGATGATGAGCTGTATATCAATAATACGGAGTTCGTTGATGATATGTCTGATGATCGGTGGAGACCATTGGAGGAGGAACTGTAAGAAAGGGGATAGAGAAAATCTGTGGATAATTGGTGCAATATATTAGACGAAGGAATTCTGAAATATAATGTGAGCTTTGCAGCAATGTTTGTATTAAACTATGAATGTCTTAAAGAATATGTTATCGGACAAATTAGAGAGTTTTATTCAGAAAACATACATTTTGAAGATGACAAAATGGTGTGCGAAGAATCATTGAGCTATAAAAGAGAAGTAAGAACTCTAGATAAAAACATAGAAAACGCATCTTTAAAATGGTTTATAAAAGAAAATGTAATTACGCATGAAGAATATGAAATATATCAGAAAATTCGGCAAAGAAGGAATGATATAACACATGAATTGTTAAAAAATCTGAATAAAGGATTTAATGAACAAGATGTAAAATTATTTTCAGCATTATTAGACATGTATCGGAAGATTGACAAATGGTGGATAAATGAAATAGAAATCCCCATATCAGGTAATGAAATACCTGACGATTATGATATGGAAAATGTATGTGGTGGACAGGCTATAGTTTTGTCAATAATAAATAACATTGTTCTTGGTAATGAGGGCGCAAAATATAAAGAAGTTTTAGAAAGCTTATTGAAAGTATGAAGTTACAAATCACATTAATCTATAAACATATGGAGAAAAGAAACTATGAACAAGCAAAACACGAGAAATTTACAGAAATTTGTAGTATGTCATGAAATATCAGATGAGGAATCAAAAGATATTGAAATGATGATAAAAGCTTTTTCTGAATATTTGGTTGCAGTTAATCCAGATTATGTTTACAACAAAACATACTTGGGAGCATTTGTAGAAGACTTTGTTTTGTGCCAAAGAGCACTAAAATTAAAATATCAGATATTATCAGATAAGATTATAACCAAATTAGAAAAAATGGGAATGGAAAGCGATTGCTCAATCAGGATTGACAGAGCTTGGATATATGAAAAAGGAAAACTAAAACTTAGCAATTCGATAAACCCATATTATGTAAAAAAAGATAAAATTCAAGTTGAAATAGAATTTATGCATGATAAAGGTTTTGTAATTGCTGAGGAAATAGATATTACAGAGGAATACGATGAAACTTTAGAAAAATGTATTTCGAAGTTTGTATCTAGAAGAGGGGAGGTACTTGGGGATGAAATATAATGAATTGGATATTTACAGTAAGTTGTTTAGCAAACAGAATATATATTTAGCATTGTATTCTGTCGATTCATATATTTTAAATAGGGAAATATTGGATGAGGATGATAAAAAAGAACTCAATAAATTGAAAGATAAATTTGATAAGGAAAATATAGAAAAATGGATTGAAAAGATACAGATTCGTTTACACCAATTGATAGATGAGCAACAATATTTGCATGCACATATATTTTTTAAACCAAAGAAATATGATGAAAAGAAGGATAAAGTTGTCTTTCGTCCGTTACATTCTGCTTGTTTACTTGATCAGATAACTGCGGTTGCCATGCTTAATGTTTTAATTTATGATTTTGATGCTGATAATGTAATTTCAATGTCAAACTTGAGTAGACTTATTCCGCATAATTTTTATGGCAACAGAGTGGCATATGAACCAGAAAAGTTATTTAAACCGTGGCAGGAGCAATATAAGGAGTATACCTCAAAAGCGAACGATTATTATAAAAGATTTCATGACAACGGCGAATACAAATGGGAAGTGAACTTAGATATAGAAAATTTCTTCCCATCTATAAATCCTATAAGTTTATATAATTATGTAGTGCAGCAAATTCCAGTTCAATATTTGGAAGCCGACAAAAAAACATTATATAAAATATTGGAAAAACTAATTTTTGTTGAAATAGATAAACTTAGCAAGGAAGAACTGGATATATATTCAAGTGGAAAAATAACGGATAGTTGTAGATTTGCTATGGGATTGCCACAAGGACTGCCTCAAAGTTATTTTTTGGCAAATCTTTTTATGGTGGAGGTTGAGAAAATTTACAAAAATGTTTTTCCGGGTGAAATGTTTTTTTATGTTGATGACTCGGTAATATTTACCAATGAAATAAATGATGTAGATGATTTTGGTAAAAAAATTGAAACAATCAACAGGGATGTTTCTACATTGATGGATAAGTTATATAACATTACAAATAATAGTCTCTCTAAGGAAGTAATAGATTTTGTAAGGGAAAGAAGAGATTTTTATGAAATAAACATTCATGAACCAGGTGAGAAAAGTACAATTACTAAAATTGCAGATGGAAAAGAGGGAGAAGTTTATATTCATTGTATTGGTCGTGAAACATCAAAAACAGCATTTGATATAAATACAAGCTTTTCAGATGAAGAAAGCAAAATATTGTTGAATAAAACAGGATGTATTTTGGAAGTTATAAATAGTGAACTAAATCAAGTTACATCTGAACTTAATGATGAAAAATTGAGTGAAGATGATAAGAAATATAAGGCATCATACAAAAAGAAATTGGTTAGATATAAAAAATTTTTTAAGTATAGAAATAAAGACCTTCAATTTAGAGGAGAAAAAGATACTGAATTAATTCAGAAAGAAATTTTGCGTGATTTAGAATTTTTAGACAAAAATAATAGTAATAAGAGTCTTACGGAATTCTTTGATAAGTATAATGAAGATACTTTAGGAGCAACATTAAGTTTCGTCTTGAAATCAATGAAAGAAAAGGGAGAGGATTATTCTATAATTGTAGATAAAATTCTTGAATTAAATAAATTATTATTTGAAAAAAGTAATAAAAAAACTTCGTACTTATATGCAGCATATAAGATTTACATTGATGGGAATAGTAACGCATTAACAGAAGTATCTGGGTATACAACATTAATTAATATGGTTAAAGAAAAAAATATATATGTGCGAAAAAAGACAGATAATATTAGAATTCGTTTAGTAAAAGATGAATTAAAGAAAGTATGTAATGAATATCCGTTAAAAATGCTTATGGGAAATGATTTTTTTGAAATATCAAGTTTAGTTACAACTAATTCTGATGAAATGCAAAGGAAATGTATTAATGCATATATATCAAGTTTAATGCAAATTGAAGTAAGTGATGACGTTGTCTTGCAGAAGAAGAAGAACAATAGAAAAATTACATACTCGGAACTGAGGGTGTTAATTTATTTACGAAATAGTAATTTCTCACTTGATGAGTTTAGAATTCTAAAAGACGATTTTATGAAGGATGAGTATCAGTATGCAATTGATTATTCAATTATTCAGGTGTTAGGGGAATTTAGAACATTTGTAAGTGTACCACTATATATTGATAATCTGATTTTGGTCCATAAATACACATGTGATATATGGAAAAATGGTTCAAAACATTTGTATTTCTATACTCTTCACAATCAGGAGCATGCAGTGGATTTAATTCAGAATTCAATAAAGATCATTCGTGCAATTGACTATATAGATATATCAAAAAATGATTATTATGTTTTGTTTATTGCATGCTATTTACATGATATATCGATGGTTACATTTCCGAATTTGGATTCCATTCAATCTGGAACTTTTGAAAGTAATAAAATATACTCGGATTTTGTTAACGACATTCGAGAAGCATTAAATGACTCGAATTTAGCAATGTGCCCAGTAAAGAGATTACTTAAAGAATATTATATGAAAATGGACTCATTTTATGAGAAGTTAGTACGTGAGAGTCATGCAAAAAATAGTGCTTTAGAAATAAGAAGTCGAAATGAATTAGGCTTTATTGATAGTGCACTTAGGGAAATTGTTGCAGAAGTATCAGAAGCACATGGATACAATGTAAATGAAGTCTACAAAATAAAATCAAGTGCAAGTTCAAAATTATGGAGTCAAAAATTTACAAAGATTATTTTGCGACTAGCAGACTTGTTAGATATGAGTAATTATCGTGTATCAGCATTAGTATTGAACCATAATTTAGATAATATGGGGGAAACATCAAGATTTCATTGGCTTTCACATTTAGTTACAAAGGGGTATGAAATAGAGACGAAATACTATTTAAATAAAGATAAAACGATGAATTTTTTGGAACAACATAGTATTGTTGAAAAAATTATACTTACAGTTTATGTGGAGTTACCGCAGATGACACATGAGGAATCAAGTAAATGTAAAAATAGATGTTTGGAAAAAATAGATAAATCCACAATACATCTGGAATGCGGAAAAGAATGCAATAGTGATAAATGTAATTTTCTTTGCAAGTGGTTTGTACAAAAAAATGAGTATTTGTTCTTAGAATTATCAGCATTGCAAGAATACTTAGAATCTCTTCCAGATAATTATTTTTTACCAAAGATAGAGGTGATAGTGAAATCAGATGAAAAAAATAAACTATCACCAAAGCAATTTACACTATTAAAAAAATATGTGGATGGAAGATAGTTATATTTATTCATAGAAAGAAGGTGACACGATGAACATGCAAGAATTAAAAAGCCTCATTTATCAAGGCGAAAAAATAGATGTAGAGTGCAAAAAGGCAGAGAAGAGTGTACCGAAATCCGCCTACGAATCATATTCTGCATTTGCTAATACAAAGGGCGGATACATTATTTTGGGAGTTGAGGAAGATAAAACCAAGACTAAACCGGAAGAACGATTTATAATACAGGGCATTGGCAATCCTGATAAGCAAAAAGAGGATTTTTGGAATACCATTAATGGTAGCAAGGTAAATGTCAACATACTGAAAGATGATGATGTATTCAAGGTGGAAGACGATGGCGTTACCGTGATTGTAGTACATGTTCCTCGAGCTGAGTTTAATATGCGCCCAGTGTATGTGGGTGAAAATCCATATAAGGGAACATATAAGAGAAATCACGAGGGTGATTATCATGCGACAGAACATGAAATCAGAGGAATGATTCGGGATCAGAATCCGGAAGGTAATGATAGTGTGATTTTGGAATACTATACGATGGATGATATTGATAAGGAAACACTCAGAAAATACCGCCAGATTTTTGAAATTAGAAATGATGGACATGTATGGAATCCTCTTGATGATAAATCGTTTCTCGAAAAGCTTGGTGGATATAGGAAAGATCGTAAGACGGGTGTAGAAGGATTGACACTGGCAGGGCTTATGATGTTTGGCACAGGTCAGGCTATTAGAGAAAAATTTTCTAATATATTTATGGACTATCGCAATGAAACAGAAGTTACAGTAGATGTTCGATGGAATGACAGAATCACTTATGATGGAACCTGGGAAAATAATCTTTTTAATTTCTTTTCGAAGGTTACGCCTAAACTTACAGAAGATTTGCCGAAGCCATTTAAGCTGGAGGGAATTCAGCGTATTGACGAAACACCTGTTCATAAGGCAGTTAGAGAGGCATTTGTGAATCTTATTATTCATGCGGATTATCTGATGGATGCAGGAACATTGAAGGTTATTAAGAAAAATAAGTCCTTTGAATTTACGAATCCCGGAATATTGAAATTGCCGATAGAAGATATTTTCCGTGGCGGTAATTCAAAACCACGTAATCCGCATATGCAGACTATGCTCAGAATGGTAGGATTTGGAGATAATGCAGGCTCAGGTTTTCCTACGATTCTTGCAACATGGAAAAAAGAGGGATGGATAGAACCGGAACTTATTGAGGATACAAGATTGAATCAGGTAACTCTTGTGTTGAAGATGGTTAAGGAAGAAAAAACGCAGGAACAAGATAACTTCAATCAAAAAAATGAGCGAAGTTTGAGCGAAGTTTTGAGCGAAGTTTTAACAAAAAAAGATTTTGATAAAGTTTTGCCGATAATTGAAATCTTAGAAGAAAAAGGATGTGTAACTCCTAAAGAAGCCGTGGAAGTATGCAATAAATCAACAGCAACGGTTAGAAGGTATATGAGCATATTGACTGCTACGGGAATGGTTGTTGCAGAGGGTAATACTAATAATAGTATTTACCGGGTTGCTGGTACGATGTAATAAAATGTTTTATTCAGAAGTATTAAAACTGTATATATTTGATTGGTCTCAATCTAGTCTCAACATAGTCTCATGAGATTTGATACTGGATGAGATTGTGCAAAACCACGGAAATGCAATAAAAGCAGGGTTTTTGAGAAAACGCATAAAAATTAGTCTCAAGTCAGTCTCATTTTTATAGTGGGATTTTGAGACTGAGATGAGACTATCTAAAATATTTTTTGACTGGTGAATTACTGTTTCCATCAGTATATTAGGCAAAACAGGAAGTGACAACGAGGTGACAATGAAGTGACATTTGTGGTGTCACTTCCTGCGTAACGCCAACACCTGTATGTAAGAGTGTTTGAAATTAATTCAATTCATTCATTACATCCACATAATCCTGCAAACCATTTTCTTTCAGTGCAAGTTTGGCGTATGTAAGTGGTGAATCTTTGGCTAAGCAGTAAAGATAGGCGATATCATTCGGTTCCTCAAAGATAACCGAAGAATTACATTCCTTACAACGGATAACGAGAATGGAATTTTCACTGGCATTGACAATGACGGAATCTGTGGAAGGTTCATACATGCCGAACAGGAAATCAGGATTATTGTTCATGGCAGTCTCCTTCCCACAGATATTTTGCACCATCTAACAGGTCAATAATAGCTGTAAGCATATTGGTGTATTCGATCTGTAATTCGTTAATCTCATCGGAGGATGGAAGAGTATCAATATTCCGATCTGATGAGGTAAATGCTTTTTGCATTTCAAGTAATTGTAGGTATAAGGCATTTACAGTCTGTACCAGAGGATATATGGTTTCTTTCTTGCCAACAACGCAGATGCGGTTGTAGATACAGGAACGGATGAAGTAATCTTTCTTCATCATTCCGCTAGCAAGAATACGGGCTTCGATTTGTTGGCGCTCAGCTTCGGTAATTCGGAAGCTGATGGTTTTGTTTTTATGTCTGTTGCTCATGGCAATGCTCCTTTCGTTTTGAGTGTGGCAGCAGGTGTCGTATGACAACCTGACAGCCACAGGGATTTATTCATTGTGAGTAATAAAAAAGTAGATGATATCAAGCCGATGGAAAAATTTTCGGTGCAGATACTGCAACTAATTTGCTACTAAAAGTTGTAAAAACGATGCGAAACGAGTGATATTTGGCGAAATAGAAGTGCCCCAAATGCAAGAAATATCAGCATTTATGAGTTGCCGATAAAAAACTCGGGAAGAGTTTGAGTGATGTAAAAATAGCGGGAAGCCTTATAAATCAAGGCTTCCCGTTTTCTGTGCTTGCAAAATGCTTGCAGTTTTTTGAAAAGAAATGTGAAGAAAACTTTGAAAAAGTTATTCGTTTAGATAATTGGTTCCCCAATCGCACATGGCATCAAGAATAGGAGCAAGCGTCTGACCAAAGTCAGTCAATGAATATTCTGTTTTGGGTGGAACAACTGGATAAACTGTTCTGTTTATCAATCCATCTTTTTCCAATTCTCGTAATTGTTGAGCAAGCATTTTATCGGTTGCATTTGGAATCCTTTTGTGAATTTCGTTATAGCGTAGAGTTTGATTCATTAAATGCCATAGAATGACCGCTTTATATTTTCCACCGATTAATCGTATAGTGGCTTCAACGGGACAATTAAACATATTTTTACAAATTGATTTCATGGTGGACAACTCCTTACTTACTTTTTGGGTAGTATATACCCAAAAAGTGCATTCTTGCCATTTTGATTGCTTGAGATATAATTATAATACAGACCGGTCAAAGATACAATAGAAAGGCAGGAATAGAGGAAATGAATTTTTTAGATATTGCAAAGACTCGTTATTCTGTTCGTAGTTATAAGGATAAGAGAGTTGAAAAGGAAAAATTGAATAAGATATTAGAAGCGGCGCATGTGGCACCAACTGCAGCAAATTTGCAACCTGTAAGGTTATTGGTAGTTCAGGAAAAAGAAGGGTTAGATAAGATTGGTAAGGCGGCAAATATTTATAATGCTCCGCTTGCAATAATTGTTTGCAGTGATCATTCAATCGCATGGAAAAGACCATTTGATAATAAGCAAACGACAGATATTGATGCATCAATTGTTACCGATCATATGATGCTGGAAGCGACTGAATTGGGATTAGGAACTGTATGGGTATGTTATTTCAAACCGGATATAATAAAAAATGAGTTTGAATTACCGGATACACTTGAGCCAGTAAATATATTGGTGATTGGATATTCTGACGAAGAACCAATGCCTCTAAATCGACATAGCGGAAACCGTATTCCTTTATCCAAATTAGTTTCTTATGAAATGCTTGGAGAGTAATGTATAAAAAATGAATGAGGGGTCGTCTTTGTGACAGCCCCTTAGAAAAATAAATGTATGTTCATAATGATGAATGGTTAATCTCTTTTAAATTGGGATAATAACAGTTTTTTTTAATTCTTATATGTTATCTTAGAGTTGATTTTTGAGATACGTCTTTTCCAGATTACAAATTGAACTAACCACACAATTATAAAAATCGCAAAGAATATTGCAAAGTAACATAACACACCCTTAACAGAATGCTCCATCCACTCGCATACATAAGCAACTGTCATCATAAGAACTGTAACAATTGCGAAATAAATGCTTGTTTGTTTTAAAATGCTCCAATCATCTTTTTCCCATATAAGAGAACTTCCAGCAAAGCCAGCACCTAAAACAGCACTTAATATTGTCTGAACAATGACTGCTGTAATTTCATTTCCGAATCGCTTTACCAGGCTTGGAACACATGGATAAAAAATACCATCACCCAAGGAAATTGAAATGCCTATAGTAATTAGATAACATATTACAATTCCACCTAACAATCCAACTGCAATTCTGCTAATTAACTCTTTCTTCATAATGCTCACCTCATAATCCTAATAGTCTTTTGATTTTAGAAACATATCTTCTGGAAACATAACTTACATCTCCATTAGACAATTCCATACAAATTGTTCCTACAAAGCTTAAATCAAGGTTCTTAACCTTTTTTAGATTAACAATTTCTGAATTAGATATCCTTACAAAGAGAGTATCATCTAATCGTTCCTCTAATTCATAAAGTCTTAATCGAAGTTGATACAAATCATATTCTGTTTTTGCAAATACTTTGCCTTCTTCGGCATAGATCCTAATAAGTGATTGTTGCTCTAACAATTCAACTTTGCCATTTTTGATACCGGAAATGATTGTTGTTACAGCATCTGACTGGTTTATAAAATCTACAATTCGATTTACTTCGTCTGTCATACGGGCTGTTGTAATTAATGTTACAGGTTCTTCGTAATTTGCATCAATCTTAATGTTTAGTTGCATAGTGTTCCTCCTTCCTTGCTTTGTAGTATATCTCTATTAGAATTAAAATCCACAGTTTATCAATAGGTGGTCGTTTTTATAACATAGGTGGTTGTTAATTTAATCTAAACTAAAATAAGATTTTCTCTAAGCAGTTCTACTCCAATAAAATAACAAATAATTATTTTCGGCATTTTCCATTCATTAAGAACTTGACCTCCAAATATATCGCCTATGTTAAGTTTATATATAGTCGCTGATAGGAACATTGAATATTTGCAATGTATCCTCAATCTCAGCCTTATACATGTCCTCGTCATACATAGGTGAATTCTTTTCTTCCAAGTGGCGCATATGTGCGTGAAACAATGTTATAAGCTGCATGTTATCAGAATATAGTGCTATACTCATATCTCCATTTACAGGTACTGGCGATTCGTGTATTTCAATTCCGATTTCTTTCATATCATACCAGCATTGTCTAAATTCCATATATAGTTTCTTGATTTCATTTGAACTGTTCAGAATGTAATCTAAATCAATATAAAATGCAGCACTTCGTCTGCTCATAATTTCATCAACAGACAAAGTGAACTTAATTCCGGCATCTTCCAATGAAAGCAAGGTGCGATAGAATTCGGAGAACCGAGTAATCGATTGTCTGTCAGAAGGTAGCAGAGAAGAGGCATCTTCATTAAACTTCTGAACTAGTGCAAAATTGTTGGTAATCTCTTCTGCAAAATTATATGGATATCTTGCTTTCCAGCGGATATAATCATTTTTCTTATCTGTAATGGTATTATCGGAGTCATTTATATCCGGTTGTAATTCGCCCCGTTTTTTTATCCATGCTGCAATTCCATCAATAATCCAGTTGGCATTCTCATATTCTCCCTTTGAGAAGGCAAGCTGATAGTTATCGCCGACTTTTTCAAAATGCAATCCATAGATATCTTCTAATTCAAAAAGCACATGCATTACACTTGTGGGATCATCAAAATCCGGTTCGGCTAGTGTAGAAGGATTTACGTCAAGAGCGTCNGCAATCTCAAACAGTTTCCCGTCCTTTGGCTTTCTTACATCATTTTCATACTGACGTATGCGGTCTCCGGTCAGTTTGACCATTGAGCCAAGCTGTGCCTGTGTCAGACCTTTTAGAGTTCGATATTTTCTAATTTTATCTCCAAGAGTCATATAAAAATCTCCTTTACGATAAGCAATTTTTATTTAATAGCATTATTGTACCACGAATAAAGAGAAAAGTGAACAGAAAAGTTAACACCAAACAGAATAAAAGTACAAAAAAGTACTTGACGAAACAAAAAAGATATTGTACTATAATCGAACAAGTACAAAAATGTACGCGTAGAATAATTGCAAATGTTTTCAAATGACATTGAAGTGAGGAAAGGGGGAATCAGCCTATGAATAAAAAGATGTATGTAGATGTTACAGAAGTCTGTGAGGATTGGGGTGTCAGCAGAGCACAGGGCTACAAGATAATTAAGCAGCTCAATGAACGGATGCTTGCCATCAATCCGAATCTTATCGTTTTGTCCGGCAAGGCAAACCGAAAGTTCTACGAGGAGAACTGTTATGGCATGGCAAAAGAAGCGTAGCAACAAAACCTTCGCTGGAGGTTTTGGTTGCATGCTAAGGCAAAAAAAGACCTTTCTCCGGCAAGAGAAAGGTCAGCAACACATCAGAAGCTGTGATGTATCACCCGCATATTTACTATATCACAGCTTCCTGACTTACACAATCATAAGAGAGGAGGCGATTGATTATGCCAGTATTTAAGAACAAGACGCAGGGGCAGTATGTGAATGTTTACAAGGATATCTTGAAAAATCATTCATTGAGCCTGCGTGACAGGGGAATGGTAGTGACACTGCTTTCCCTGCCGGATAATTGGGAGTTTACCATATCGGGATTGAGTAAGATTATTCCCGATGGAAAAAGTTCCATACGAGCCAGCCTGTCGCACTTAGAAGAGCTTGGATATATTTCAAGAACTCAGGAGAGAGCCGAACGTGGCAAGTTTGGAAAGATAGCGATAGAGATTCATGAAACTCCGGTTACACCGTTGTCCGATTTTCGGCAAACGGATAACCCGACAGCCGATAACCCGTCAGCGGGAAAACCGTCAACCGAAAATCGCACACAATATATTAATAATCAATTAAATAATAACCAAGTGAATAATCATCCATCTATCAATCATTCAGATGAGAGCGAGGGAGAGACGGACACAGAACAGCTTAGAAAGTTTGTAGCTGAGAATATCAAGCTGGAGCAGTTTTATGAGCTGGCAGAAGGAAATGCCAGCGAACAGGAAATGATACGGGAGATATACGATACCATCTGCGACGTGGTGTGTTTTCCAAGAAAGCAGATAACGATTAAGGGTACGAGTTATCCCTGGCAGGTTGTAAAAAGCCAGTTCCTGAAGCTGAAACCGGTTCATATTTCGAATCTGTTGGAGCGATTAGTGGATAACAGCTTGGAAATCAAGAATATGGAATCCTACCTGATATCGACACTATATGCGGAAAGTCTGTCAGGCACATTAAAGGAGCAGGCAGATTTGCATGATGATTATCTACGATACCTACGTGGGAATCCATATAAGAATATACAATGAAGGAGGTGCTGTTTATGTCAGCAAGTAAAGATACGAAAAGAGGTACTTGGAAAGTTTATATCAGATATAAAGACTGGCAGGGAGTCGGTCAGGTTCATACGAAACGTGGCTTTGCAACTAAGAGAGAGGCACTTGGGTATGAGCGTGAATTTCTGCTAAAGAAATCAAAAGATGTCAATATGGGATTTCCGCAGTTCGTGGAGGTCTATATGGAGGATATGAAGCCGAGGTTGAAATTGAACACATTTTTAACCAAGAAGCACATCATGGAAACGAAGATTATTCCCTATTTTGAGAAGAAAAGTCTTGCGGAGATTACGGCAACGGATGTCATTCAGTGGCAGAATCAGTTGCTTAGCATGAGAGATGAAAATGGAATGCCGTATTCGCAGACGTATCTTCGAACCATTCAGAACCAGCTCAGTGCGATTTTCAACCACGCCTGTCGTTTTTACGGATTGACTGCTAATCCATCAAAACAGGCGGGAAAGATGGGAAAGGCAAAAGGAAAGGAAATGCTTTTCTGGACGAAAGAGGAATATTTGAAGTTTTCAGAGGTGATGAAAGATAAGCCCATTTCCTATTATGCGTTTGAAGTCCTTTACTGGACCGGAATTCGTGAAGGTGAACTTCTAGCTTTGAAAAGAGGCGATTTCAACATTACGGATAGGAAATTGACCATCAACAAATCTTACCAGCATTTGCAGGGTGAGGATTATATTACCAGTCCCAAAACGGAAAAGAGCAATCGTGTAATTGAGTTGCCGGAGTTTCTTTGCCGGGAGATGGAAGATTATTTCGGAATGCTCTACAAATGCGATGAGCATACAAGACTGTTCACATTTTCCAAAAGCTATCTGCACCATGAGATGGACAGAGGAGCAAAGGCGGCAGGTGTGAAGAGAATTAGAATTCATGATCTTAGACATTCGCATGAATGCCGTTCATTAAGGTATTTCTAGGACAGCCGATTATTCGGCTGTCTTTTGCAGTTCTAAGGCTTCACGTTCAGCCTTTTCTTTCTCGTACTTACGGCGCATATAATTACGGTTCCAAGCACGCTTCTTGCGTTTCTTTTCTTCTTCCTTGAATTCCTCAGGAGTTAATTTCTTCATTGGTGCATCCAGTTTTCCGACATACTTTAGATAAATGTCAATTTGTTGCATACGCACCCCAGAAGACTTATCTGCTTCATGAATCACGATTTTTTCAACAAATTCATGAAGCATAGGAGTAGTAAGCTCGGTGAAGTCTGTATATTTGTGTACCAATTCAATGAATTTGTCTACTCGATTAGAATCTTCTTCGTAAGAGATTAATTCATTTTTCAGGTTCGTTACAGATTCTTCTAAATTTGCCTGCTCATCTTCATATTCTTCAAGGAGCATTTCAAAACGCTTGTCTGATAACTTCCCTTTGACATTATCTTCATAAATCTTTTTGATGAGTTGATTTAATTCAACAATTCTTTTCTCTTCTCTTGAAAGACGTTTCTGTAAAAGCTTGGCAGCATCTGCACGTTGGACTTCCGATGCATTACGCACTTTGGCAATGAATTCATTTTCATGTTCTAAGACGAAGCCACAGGTGGCTTTAATCGTCTCTAAAATCAATTCTCTAACTACATCGGTACGAACATGGTGCTGAGTGCATTTGTCCACAAAATTTGTCTTATTCAGGCTGTAGGTGGAGCAATGGTAGTTATCCTGTGCGTTGGTGTATTTGCCAGTTGGATTTCCATCAGCATCCTTTTTCTCATACCCGCCAGTGCGGTGATTATACATCTTAGCACCACAGTCGGCACAGAACATAAGACCAGTTAATGGATTCACATAACCACGTTTACAAGGCTGTTTCTTTGTTTTACGAATCTCTTGAACCATATTCCAAGTATCTTCATCCACAATCGCATCCTGCGTATTTTCAAAGATAACCCAATCTTTTGGATCGACTTTCTTGGAAAGTTTGTCTTTGTAGGATTCCTTGTAGTTTCGGAAGTTGACGGTATGTCCCATATACTCCTGCTTTTTCACCATATCGGTAATGGTAGATGAAGTCCATGTATATGGTTTGGACATATCACATGAGCCACGACAAGTACCAAGTCCTTGCTTTGTGAGATAATAGGATGGACGTTCTACCTTTTCAGAGGTAAGAAGTCTTGCAATCTGTGATGGGCCAAGACCCTCCACAATCAACTGATAGATTCGTCTTACAGTTGCAGCAGCTTCTTCGTCAATGAGCCAGTGGCTGGAATCTTCTGGATCTTTTCTGTATCCGTAAATCGCATTAGAAGTAAGGTGCTTTCCCTCCATTCCTTTTGCACGAAGAACAGACTTGATTTTGCGGCTGGTATCACGCACATACCACTCATTCATGATGTTCAAAAATGGAGCAAATTCATTGCTTTCAGCATTGATACTGTCTACCCCATTGGTAATAGCGATAAAACGCACTTGTTTCTCACGAAACAGTACATCGGTATAAAAGCCTACCTGCAAGTAATTACGCCCGATTCGGCTCATATCTTTGACGATGACGCAGTCTATGCGTCCATCTTCAATATCTCCTAGCAGACGTTTCCAATCAGGACGTTCAAAATTTGTTCCAGACCATCCATCATCCGTATAATGTGCCAGATTTGTAAATCCTTGTTCCATAGCATATTTCTCCAAAAGTTTCTTCTGGTTGATAATGCTGTTGCTGTCTCCTGATAATTCATCATCACGAGATAGTCTTTCATAGAGAGCAGTTATTTTCTGCTGTGTCGGTTGTTTATTCATAAGAATCTCCTTTCAGACAACCGACTCATCTGTGAATTCATTGTACCACGAGAGAGCCGGAATGTGCAAAAAATTATTAGTTTTAGGACAAGACTTTAGAAACAAGTTTCTAAAGTTATCGCGGTGCTCCTCAAATGCTCATGCGAGCATGGCATTTTCATCGCTACTCGCGTAAAAAAAAGACAGAGCTGGTGGCTCTGCCTTGAGGGTATTTCTTGTCCTTTCACTAATAGGAGAAATCTAGTGGGTAAATCGGAACTGTTTTTATGAAAAAATAATTCCCCCGAATTCGGGGGAATTAAAATCTGTATATCATTGCCATTATCCTAATTTTCGTACTTCTTGCTCAAACTCCTGCTCGGTATCTACAAATGAATAAGGCTCATATTCACCAAATGCAGAAGGTCGGCTAATAGTAATTAACTGAACTTTATCAGTGCCAATCTCTGTAATTAATTTCTTCTTGAAATCTACCAGATGCTGACCATGATTGGTTTGCAATGCCAGACAGCCAACATCATTAAATTTCTTTGCAATCAGATAACACATGATGCAACACCTCCTTAAATTCTTGTTCTGTTCTGATTTTACCAGATTCGTAAGCTTTTCGCAACGTGCATCCAATCATATTCTTGTAATTTTTCTTGTAAATATACTTATGCAGCCAGTTATTAAGCTGTCTGTCATAATATGTGTTGTATTGTATCTCAATTGGATAATGGAAACTGCCTAATTGAAAGTAAACGTGAATGCCACGATATTATAACAATTAAAATCTTCCTGTAAATAGCTTCTCGGTTAGTGGTAAGTATTGGGGGGGTAAGTGGTTATTTTTAATCCAGTAACGCCCATTAGCTTGTTGTATCCTTTACATAAAAGAATGTTCCTAGAAATTTCTATTCAAATAAAAAGACACTACTTGTTTCACACAAATAATGTCTCTCTATTCCTTTATTTAAGTCTTATTCTTCCTATTTATTAGGATAAAATAAATTTATTTACGATTTCTTCCAATTCTTTTGTACTAGCGATGCTCTCCCTAGCAAGATCATCTGATTCACTCGATTTTCCAACCATATCAGCTGTCTTTGCCGCGATATCAGTAACACCCATAGTAGACTCACCAATTGTCTCATTGATACCTTCAAGCGCATCTACAATAACAGAAATTGAGTCTGTTAACATTGCAATTGAATCATGTATCCCATTCATACTATTTCTGAATTCACTCGCATCGTCGTTATACTGATCGCCAACCTTCTTAAACTCATCATAATCCTCTAAAACAGTTGTTCCTAAAAATCCTGCTGTATCCTCTAAACATACGGATATATTCTCAACCGCTTGGTTTACTTCCGAAACAACCTCATTAATGTTTTCAACCTCTTTCGATGTTTGCACTGCTAATTTACCGATTTCAGTAGCAACAACAGCAAATCCTCTCCCTGCTTCTCCCGCTCTTGCCGCCTCAATACTTGCATTTAACGCAAGCAAACTTGTTTGAGAAGAAATTGACATAATTGCTTCCGTCAATACATTAATCTTCTCAACTGCTTTTGAATCTGCAATTGCTTTTTCTGCTTTTACTTTAACTGTATTGTAAATATCTTTTGTTCTATCACTTGCCTGAACCGTTGTATCTCTTAAATTGATCGCTCTGCTCATAACCTCTTTGGACATTTTTTCACCATCTATTGAAAGTTGATTAATATCTTTTGCTCCCTTTTTGATATTACCAATGTTTCCAAAAATAGTCTCTGTTGTTGCTGCTGTTTCTTCCATACCAGCTGCTAATTCTTCGGTCGTAGCTGAATTATCTGTACACATCTGATTTACAACATCAATTACTTGCTGCAACTGAGTAACACTTGAACCAATGCTTACTTTAGCATTATCAATCCTTCCAACCATATCTCTAAGACTTCTGCGCATAACTCGAACTGCTCTTGCCATCTCTCCAGTCTCATCTTTACGCTTACACAGAATGTCATTATTAGGATTATGTTTAAAATTAAACTCTGCAGTATTACTTATAATCTCAATTGTCTTCTTGATTGGACTTACTATGATTGAACCTATTATAAATCCTACCACTCCAATCAACACAATAACAAATACAGATACAGTTGTTGCTGTTTTTATTACATTATTGATTGGTTTCATAACTTCTGCTTCGTCAGCAGTAACAACTAGAATATCCTTGTTTTTTGTAATTGCGTAGCTTGCATACTTCCAANCCCCCTTAAATTCATAAGTGATTACATTATCTTCTGGAATATTTCCAGCTTTTATTTCTGCTACTAATCCTGTGACTACTGCATTCTCAACTGCAGAACCAATCTTGTCAGGTGTTGGGTGATATTTCATAATGCCATCGGCACCTACCAAATATGCATATGAACTATCAACCCCATCCACTTTTACATTAGATAGAACTTCTGCATATTCTTCTGCCGTTACAACCTTTTCACCAAATGCATAGTCTAAAATTGTACGTTCGTTCGATGCCATATTCAGCATATAAGACTTCGTTGACGCTTCTAGTGATGATTTGCTACTTGGTATTACTGTAAACATACAAATCAAAACTGCAACTAAAACCGAACAAATAATTGTGACAATAATTTTTGTACTGATAGAATGAATAATATTTACTCCGCCAGCTTTCTTGATTACCTTCTTTTCTTTCTCCATCTAGTCTATCCCTCCGATATAAATTAACTTGTATATATATCTAATATAGCACCGTTTTACAATTTATTCAATATGCTAGGGTA
>JGI24710J26742_10000676_pt1 | contig 31926 bp, 35 predicted proteins | sample BioPla2DNA2_FD_26742 | JGI IMG/M metagenome (IMG submission 26742)
ACATTTACCACAGCCATTTCAATACAATTCTTCGAGAACTCTTCCAAGATATTAAATCTTAACTCACTACAAGTTTGAAAACTCTGACTAATATGTTCTGACCATATACCCACTCTTAACTCTATACCTGTATCTGATAAGTTTCTTACATATACTCTTACTTCTGGAACACCATTTGCCTTCTCTTCCTCTGTTCTCACATCTATATGTAACGGATGCTCCAACACTATTTTTTCTATTATTTCAATAGCTTTCTTATAGTCTGAAGTATATTTTATCTTTATATCCAAGAAATTGCATATTTTTGTATCTATATAATTAAAGTTCTCTAATATCTCTTTATTTATAGTTGTGTTAGGTATTATTAACCTATTATTCTCAAATGTTCTTAATACAGTATGACGTAAATTTATATCCTCTATTACACCTGTAACGCCTAACCCTGTAAATCTTACTCTATCACCTACAACAAAAGGCTTAAATAATGTTATAAACAAGCCATTTATTGCATTTGCCATAGACTCTTGTGAAGCTAAACCTATTGCCGCCACTACTACAGAGGAACTTGCTACTAATGCTGTACCTACTTTATCAAATGATGGTATAGAAGAAACTATACCAAATAAACCTATCACACAAATAATTACTCTAAACACTTGCTTTAAAAATTTCCAATGTAAAGCCGACTTTCCAGAGTGCTTATTTGTAAATTTATTTGTAAAATAATCAGATATTTTTATTGCTACTAACACAATTATAGTATAAAAAATAACAGATATTATAATTCCACCTGCTGTAGTTTCTCTTATGTTTTTTATACCTTCTATTATATGCATAATTTTTATCACCTTCTTTTCCTATTTGAACCTTTTTTCATTGCCTCTGTCCTTGCTCTTTGCCTTGCAATAGCAAGTTGTCTTCGTTCTTCTTTAATTCTTTCATATTCCTCTTGTTTCTTACGTATTTCTTCTGCTCGCTTTTCTTCCATCTCTCGCATCTTTTTTAATATTAAATAATTTCTTACTCTTTTTACTATGTCTATAATTACAAAAAAAGATAAAAAAATTATAGCTAATACTGTAAATTTTACATCCCAAAAACTTGATATGAAATATAAAGCTGTACCATTTATTATCACAAACATAAGGATAATAAATATCAATTCACCCTTGTTTGGCTTATTATTACCCACCTATATCACCTCTTTATTTAACTGTAAAAATAACTCCAAAGTGTCAAGGTCACCCCTGTATATAGAGACAACCTTTAATATGACACTTTAGGTATATATGAAATTATTTATTGAAGAGGTTGACCTTCATCACCTTCATCTTCATCATAAATAATTTCCAAATCCTCTTCTATCCTATCAGGATTTGCATTTAAGATACTACCCTCATAGACATTTATGCCCTCTACATATACTGTCTTTATAACTTGACCAGATTTCTTTGCACAAATCGCAGAAGTATAGTTATAATATTCTTGCTTTTCTTCTGCTGTCAATTTACGTATCTCTATTTCGTCAGTATCAATCTCCTCAATAACATTCTCACCAGCAAGTATCACAACCTTATTTGAAAAACCTATAACAGCACAAGGTATAATACCAAACAACTTTCTCTCTTTTAACCATATGTATAAGTCATCATACTTACTGCTATAAAACCATAGAAAAAATACCGTTAATACCGATAATACTACTACATTAAAATCTACCCTTACTGAAAAGATTGTGTTTATTAAAATCAAAGTCCCTAATGTTGCTAAACCACTGATTAGTGATTTTATGTATAAATTTGGCTTTGAAAATGCCAATGGCAACCCCACATTTCTTATTTCTACTGTATCTCTCTCTTGATTCATACTGACTACCCCACTTTACATTCTAATTTAGGCATTATTCTACCTGCTTCATAAATTCCTTGATATTCTCAATGTTCATCATGCCTGTCCTACTATTACCAAAATCAACCCCTTTCTGCTCTTTTTCACAAGCAAGAATCAAGTCCATACAAGCTTCTCTTCCACAGAGTTTGACGTTACCCATTCCGTCAAACACCTTATTATACAATGTTTTCAACATTTTTTCCACCCCTTTCTAATAATAATTTCTATCATAATCTTGCTACTTTATATAAAGACTCTCATAAACAATGCTATCATTAGATTTACCTATTGTTCTCTTAAAACTGCTATTACCTGACATTATGTAAATATGTTCAGAATAAACATCATTTGGTACAGCATAGGTACTATCTACTTCACCACTTTTACCATCAAAACTCATTATGTACTGACCTTTCTGATTTCGTAACCACTCCCACAAAGTTTCATAGTCTATCTTACCAAAATAAATACCCTTTGTAGCTGCATATGGGGGGTCCAAATACAGAAAGTCACCTTCATTACTCATTATCTCTTGATAATTCTTCACTTCAAAAGAAACATTTTTATTATTTAGTAACTCACACCAATCATAAATTATAGTTCTTAACCTATCTGGCTTAATACCATCTCTTGTTACATGAAAGGAATTATTAAATTCACCATTCTTATTATATCTTGGCATACCATTAGTGGTTGTCCTCATTATAAACATAAAATCTAATGGACTTTTCTCTTTATTAAATCTCTCTCTTACATAATAAAAATATTGTTTCTTTCTCTCTTTATCATCATCTTGATTTAATTCAAGCCACAACTCTTTATAATGCTTTGCTACACTTTCTGGTTCTCTTTTTATTAACTGCCATAAACCTATCAAATCACTATTTATATCACTACAACAATACTTATTTACCCTTATATCACTCTCTAATAATCTTCTTAACATAGAGGCCCCACCACAAAAGGGTTCATAATATGTATCTATTTCTTTTGGAAAGTATTTTAAAAGCTCTGTTGCTTGACTTCTCTTACTCCCCGTCCACTTTATAACTGGCTCACTCATTCATAGTCCCCTTTAACTTTTATATAAATCTTGTCAAAGGANTTATACCCTTGACAAGATTTTTACTTCAACAACTCATCAAATTTCAATTTTAAATCTTTTTCTGTTGTCTTACCTACTACCCTATTAACTACATAGTCATCTTTATTTATAAGTAACACTTCTGTTTTATCAGATAAACCTATATACCCTGAATAGCCTAAAGTCGCGTCATAATAACATTTGAAAGAAAAACCATTAGTTGATACTATATTCTCTATTTCTTCTTTATTATCTGAATTACGACTTAAAAAGATAATATTTAGCTTATCTTTATATTCCGAATACAACTTGTTTAATGTTGATAAATACTCTACATCAGTTGATTGCCAAGCAACTAATACTATACCCTTTGATAAAATATTAGAAGTATCCAACATCTCACCTTTGGAATCTACAAATAATGATACCTCTAAGGCTGCTAATTTTCTACCTTGATTTCGCTCTTCTCTTTCTTTCTTTAATTTTAAGGCTTCTTGTAATGCTGTATTCTCATTTTGACTTTCCTCTGGTGCTGATTGAATTACTTCTAATTCTTCTAATATAGTACCATCTGCATGCATTTCAGAGGATTGAAGGTCACTTGTTGGCCTCTTTTTATCCTCTTGCTCTCGTCTGATTGGCTTTTCAACAATTATACTTGGTTGATTATCCTCTACCGTAAGTTTCTCTGTATCAACAGGTGGCTCTATTTCTGGAGTTTCATCAATCTTCGGTAATTCAGGTGGTAAAGTATTATTACTTGTATCCTTTATTTGAGGAGAGTTTTTATCTGCCACAGTTTTTGAACTACCTATTTCAGTTTGAGTACCCTCACGACTCAAACCTAAATATAACATATAAGATAATACAGCTATACCTATAGTTATAAGTATAGTTAAAATTATCCTAAATACTTTTTCTGAACTTCTCATTACACTCCCCCCATATTATTTCTACGCTTATTGATTAGTAATGTTTGAGTATAGTTACCCATATATGTAGGTGTAAGCATCTTCTTACTTTTTGATATGTTATCAATATAGACATCTACATTTTTATCTGGTCTTACTTCTCTAAATGTGTATTCATACCAGAAACCCTGATACTTAATTAACGCATTTAAGTTCCATCTATCATAATACCATGTTGCAAAATCATAAGGTAATTCAAATATTGCATTACTATGATACCCTAACAACATAGCCGTTTGTCCTATTTTTTGCCTTTTATCATCCATGACAATAGCTGAAGCTACTAATGGTCTTGAATATGTTTTATTATAACTTGGCTTAATTATATTATCTAAAACACCTTTATTTTCTACATCAAATTTCTTTATTACCATTAGCAACTGCTCGTCAGTTAAATCTACAAGTTGAATACCTGCTTTTTTGGCTTCCCTTTCAATAAAAGGGCTCATCTCAAAATTACTCCATAAAATTGTTTTATTCATTTCTACATCCTTTCAAATGCCTCATTTACATACTTTAATTGTTTATCACTTACAGAATTATATTTTAAGATTGACCTCAATATGTCTTTTGTCTTTTGGGGTAATGTATCATAATTCTTATTTCTCTGTATCTCTTCTATTTTAGCTTTAATATCTGGTCTATCTGATAACTTATATTTCTTATTTTCAGTTATAGTTCCCTGAATATCAGTTTTTGTATCAGAAGAAGAAGATTTTTCACCTAAAATAAATTCAAGATAAGCTTCATTTACATGTTTCAACTGTCTATCAGAAACCTTTTGAAATCTTAAAATACTACTTATGATATCTTTTGTCTTTTGAGGTAACACATCTTCTGCTTCATTCTGTAATCTTTGGATTTTAGCTATTACATCAGGTTTCTCTTTTAAGAAATAAGTCTTATTCTCATCAGATAACACTTTACTCATCTGATTTTCTTGTAAGTCAATACCCTGCATTTCTGTATAATATCTCTCTACAAATTTTGCTTGTTTCTCTGTCATTTTTGCAAAAGTTAAACCCTTATTTATTACAATATCCTTTACTATATCTTTACCCCAGATTTTCTCATACTTAATCTTATCCATATTCTCTTTTACATACTCTAACATTTGAGTATGCTTATCTTGTTTAGCTATCTCGGCTGCCTTTGCTTCCTTGATTTTATTATCTATTTCTCTTATATAATCTATTGTTCCTTTTTTCGCTAATTTATCAAGTAAGCTATCAAACTTTTCAAATACCTCTAATTGTAAATATGTATTATTGCACTTATAATAGAATACACCTTTTTCGCCATACCCCCTTGTCATTTCACCAGTTAAATCAAATACTGTTAATAGATTTACACCTAAATAAATATCTTTTTCTACTGAAGTATCACGCATAACCTCAGAAAATATCTCTTTCCATGATGACTCTATGTCTATTTTCTTAAAATAATTCAAGGCTTTAGATAACCTATCTGCACGACCTAACCAAACTTTCATTGACTGTACTATATTTTCTTTGGTACTAAAACCAAAATAATTATATATCTGCTTTATAGATGGTAATGTTTCTTGCTTATTCGGATTTGTCACCTTACTTACCAAATCTTGAAAACCTGTGAAAAAACAACCCCTAATAAAAGGTATATCACACTTATAAATATCATTTATAAGGGAACTATCTTCAAACATTAAAAACTCACTAATATTCTTTTCAATAGTTACTTTATCTTTCAATACCTCTGCTAATAATGTTTGAGGTACAGGTAGTCCTGCTTTAATAAAACTCATAACAATATTTTTCATTGGTAAATCAGATACTCTATCTAAGGCATCTACCCCTAAATATTTCCAAATCCTACCTATAACATCTGCATCTAATAGAGTATACTCATCAAACCAATTATTGTTCTTTATAGATACCATTTCTTTAATTTCTTTAAGCATAACATCTTTGATATTTGTTAATGCTTTTACATCACTTTCAGATAAGTCAAAAAAGTCACCAACACAAGTAGAACCAAATATCAAAATATTGTTATTTTGCGTATTTCTCGCATAATAGCAATATCTTAAAGGATGACCTAATTCACAAGTTTCAGCACCTTTTATTTTCTTATCTATCATACCTGCAAAATCCCATTNACCAGCACCTTTTAATGCNGCTAATTTCTTTGCCTTACTATCTGATACTGCTAATCTTAAACTACCCCTCATTCTATTAAAAAGAATAACTGTATATTGCTCATAATACTTTTGAATTAGCTCTTGCTGTAACGAATTTAAATGAGAATAAACATTGTCATTGTCAAGATTAGCTTTTATATATGCCCTTTTCCTTTTTTCAAATTCTTTCTTCATGTCCTTTAATTTAGGCATTACTACTCACTCCTCTCATTAAATAATTATCTTCTTACCTACTGTTATTGTAAAATAACCCTTCTCACCTATTTCACCAGCAATAAAATCTGCCTTACCTTGTAATTCCTTTGGTAAATGTTCTTCATAAAACTCTAATGTACCACATATATCATCAGTTGCATCCATATGTGTCATATTATAATAATTTTCACTTCTACTATGGAAATAACAACAAGCAGTTTCATTTTCTAAACCTTGTGAATAACGTGTATAACTGTTTGGTTTTGGAAACATCTGTTTTACTACATAAGCCAAAACGTCATTTAAGCCTTCAAAGGTTTTAGATATATCCTTTATACTTACCTCTGGTACTCTACTTAATATAAAACCATTACAACCCCTTAATGTTCTTTGTTTTGTCAGTTTTACACCTTTCAACTGAATAAAACCTTTCTCTATTTCAAGAATAATAGTATTAAGTGGCTTATAAAATGATTCATCTTTAACATTTGCAACTTCTGTTACAGGCTTTAACTTATAACCTATTAACGCACCATCATGCATTACTTTACTTACAACTTCATAAATTCTCATATTATTTCACCCTCTTTTTATTCTTTTTGTACTTCTTAACATTTTTTATATGCTCTTTCTTAATGTCATCAGGAGCATTAGTAAATCTTTGTAACAAATTATATACTTTATCTGTTTCTTTTCGCTTAGAAACATCATATTTTAAAGATTTATTTGACAACTCATGTATTAAATCCTTCTCATTACAAACAATAACATCTGACCTATGATTTACTACCTTACTTATATCAGAAGTATTTGAAAATACAACTACTGATTTCAGTTCACAAGGAACAAAACCTCGAAATAAATTTGTCAGCACTTGTAAATGCTTATCATTCTGCATAATAGGATTATACATATCATATTGCTTACCATTTCCATACTCTAATTTCCATTGTGTATCATAACTATTCCCATTCACTTTACAAGAATAATTTTTTGATTCTATAACAAAAATAATGCCATCTTTAACTGCTACTAAATCAATTTCTGAAAACCCATATGGTGTAGGTATGTATAAATTGCTCAAAGTCCTTAAACCTTGAACTTTTGAAAGTGAATTTTTTATCTGTAATTCCCCTTCTTTTCCCTTTTGGATTGCATACTCTTGTCGTCTATATACTTTCTTAAAATAATTGACTAATCTTACTACTATAAGAAGTATCAGCCATATACCAATAACTTTAAAAAACATCTATTAATCACCTACCCATATTACATTAAATAGTAGGTTTTTATGCCTACTATTTAATGATTTATGTTTCTATTTATGCTCATTTATCATTTATTCCACTACAAAATCAACAACTTTAGAACCTTTGTATTGCACTCTTATACAAGTCATCATTTCAGATATAATTGATTTATAATATACCCTTATCTCATTTTTATCTATTACAGTTTCAACATACTTATATATATATTCTGGATTATTTTTCATAGTCAAATAAGTCTCAGGCATATCCTTTAAATATACACTATAAATTATATTATTATATATAAGTTCAGCATATCCTATGTCGGAAAAAATAATATCATTTACTTTTATAGCTAATGTATTTTCATTTTTCTCATAGAAACCTGCTGTATTTTCTCTTACAATAGGTACAAGTTCTAATACTTCTTCGGAACTCTCTCGTGGTATAGGAGCATCAGGGTCTACTTCCTCTGGTGGTGGTAATTCATCATATACTTCCAAAGGTTCTTTCTCTATTTCAAACTCTAAATTATCTCGTAATTTCAATTCATTTAGATATGACTCAATCTTTCCTCTCATTTCAAGACCTATATTCTCATCATTTCTAAATGACTCATCACCTTTATATAGATTTATGATACCCTTTGCTATGGCTTCACTTTCAGTGACTATCTTTTCTTCATTATTGTTCTTTAATGCCATATAAGACATTACACCTGCTACGCATAAGACAATAACTACGACAATAACTACACTGCCTAACATTACTTTTTTCACACCTATCACTCCTTAAACAAAATCTTTAATATTTGCTCTGCCGTCATATTAACTATTCCTTCTGGGTCCTTTACACCTTTATCACCTGAAGTTATAATATTCCATCTAAATTGGTCGTAATTACCTGCATAACTTGTATTTGAAAATGTCCCAAAGTTAAAGTCTATCGACTTATTGGAAACATCGGGCCAATATTTTTCCATATACTCTTTTGCAGTTGCCTCACCACCACCATAACCACCTAATTTTACACCATTTGGTGAAGCATGAACTAATACTATTCCACCTTTTTCTGACGGACCAACTACCATATATACGTGTTCTGAATTGGTCATTACATCACCAGGCTTAAAGTCTTTGATATTTCCTCTCGCTGTATATTTACCCAAACCTTTATCTCTGAAACTTGTACCTTGTGTTGATGCACCACCACTATAATAACCACCATCATTTCTATTGTTCGCAACTACCCAACCTACAAAACCTGAGCAGTCTAAACCATTTGCTCTTGTACTTGTTGTTGGTGAACCCGTAGAATACCCACTTCCAGCTCTTACAGCAGCAGTTGTAAATTCTCTAAAGTAATATTTTATTCCCCTATCCTTTTGAGCTTGATAAAATATTTCCCATTGTTCTTGAAATCCTATTGGTGCATGACCTGTCGCTAATCTTCCACCACCCCAACTATACATTGTTCTACCTACTGGTTTCATAGCTAATGTCAACATATTCAATAAGGTATTCTCACCTATTTTTTCTGTTATAGTATGATTATCACCTAATGTTGTATTTCCACCTAATTGTGCTGAAGGTATCTTAGAAGTTAAATACTCTAATATCTGCTTTCCTACCAAGAAAGATTCTATACCATAAACACCCTTTAATACAAACTGACTTTGAGTAGATACACTACTTGCTGAATAAGATAACACATCAGTATTATACTTCTGTATAGCTGGTATATCCCAATATTTTGATACTACTTCGGCTACTAATGGCTTACTTAAATACTCACCATTTAACTTTATAGTCTTCTTACTACCAAAAGTTAAATTTCTTAAATCACCCTTCTCTTTTGGTACTGTAACCTTAAACCCACCACTTGAACTTACACCAAAAAATTGTTGATGATTATTTGTGGTTAAATCTAAACCACCTGAAAAATCTAAAGAATAATTATCAAATGACCTTTTCGTAGGGTCGTCTGAACTTAATGCCCACATGCCACAAATAAAAGCACAAATACCTTCTCTTTCAGCATCATTTGGTGCTGATAAATAAGCTGTCTGCATCAACATTACTATTGCTTCTGATAAAAACTTATCATAATCAGCAGTTATTCCAAATTGAGGTGCTAAACTCTTAAACAAATCAGTATATTTTGAACTATTTAACCCCTGCTCTATCATTTTTGTATATGTACCTGCTACTGATATTGCTGTGGCATAAGGATAAAAATGTCGCTCACTATAATTATTCGGATTTGGATATTTTGATTTTATTATATTCTTTACCTCATCTGATAATCTCGAATTTGCTAAAGTCCAAGCAGTACCCATCTGATAAGGTCCTTGAATACCACCTGTTGTATATAATGTACTTGGATGTAAAAAAACATCTTTTGTATTTGCCTCTTCTCTTGACGCATACATGGAATAATTGGTTTCTGTTGTTTGAACACCTAATGACATTCTAAATAATGAATAACTTACATCTTTACCTAATACTATATTTAATTTATCAGAAGTGCCATACCCATCTATAGTGCTACGAGTTAATACAGCTATTTTATATAAGTTCTTTTCATAGTTATTGAAGAAATTACCATATAAATTAATTTCCTCTTCGGTCCATTGTAATGTTGTTCTTACATTAGAATACATACCATCTGGTATATTTGTCATATCTGGATTTAATTTATCATTATCTAAAGCTGTTATTAAACCCATTACTATTATAATTATGATTACTGCTGCTAATATAATAAAAAGAGCAGTTATACCTATTGTTGCTATAATCCAAATAAAAATTGTTTCAAAAAATGAAACTATTGCTGTCAATATTCTTAACATCAATAATTTAGATTTCTCTGTCAGAACCTTGCGCTTATTATTTTGAATATTTGCATCTGCATCCAATTCTTTTTGAGATTGCAAAATACTTAATCGCTTTGAAAGACTATCTTTCTTCTTTAAAGCTTCGGCTCTTTTCTTTATCTGTACTGGTTTCTTCGTTTTTAGTTTTTGAATAAACGATAAAAAGCTTAAAAACCCACCAAACATTACAGTAGCACCCCCTTTCTACTGTTATGATTCAATATCAAAATTCTTTATAATATTGAAACCTCAGTAATTTTTTCATCTTCAATAGTGATTAAAGTAACAAACTCTCTATTATACCCTTGTGTTGTTACTACATACTCTATCTTAAATACATACTTATAACCTTGTTGAGTACCCTTTATATCTTTTATTTCATAAGATATACTCGGTGTGTCTTGAAGTGGATAATCACTATAATTAAACAATTCTTTTTGTAATCTTCCGTCTAAATAAGCATATAATTTGTCCTTTACTGCTTTATATTGAACATTATTATTTATAGTCAACACTTCTAAATAAGATTTTGCTATGACTTCATTTGTATAATATTCAGATAATCGTCTGTCATATTCATACTCTAATTCTTGTAAAGTTTTAGAGTTCATATAACTTGACAGTTCCACTCCTACTATAACAACAAAAAGGATAGCTATTAAAATACCTAAAATTAATTTATAATGTTTTAGCATTTTAAATTGCACCCCCTGTTATTTTATAAGAAATCTTGAAGATTTTACCCTCTAACCAATATAATGACAACAAACCATGATTACCATTTTTATTTGGTAATAAAAAAGTCTGTTCTACAACACCATTATTGCTATCTAAAAAGTAATAACATTCTATACTACCCTTTAATTCTTCAAATACTTCTAACTCTATTTGTTCTTCATCTATTACAAGACCTTCATTCTCAGGATTCATTGAAAAATTACTTATCTGAATATCTGTATTATACTGCAGAATATCTTGAATATCACGTTGTACTTCTTCCATTACACTCTTTATTTCTGAAGCATAAGTAGAAGATATACTTTGCGCATCTATCTTACCACTAAATACACCTTCTATCAACATATTCTCAAATTTTTCTGCACTTGTCTTACTTGTCTCATATTGAGTCATCAAAAATTCTACTTGCTGATTATATCTCTCAATATTTAACTTCTTATCTCTGATTGCATCATTACTGCAACCTGTACTCATAAGAAGTATCACAAGTGATAATAAAACAATAGATACCCTTTTCGCCATCACCATAAAATTATCACCACCTAATCATTTTCTACTTGTATTAGTCACAATCTACAATATTACAAGTTACTGCACAAAAGTCTTTAACCTCTACTAAATTCGTACTTAATTGAGCTATACCAATAGTATATAATTCTTCAAAAATAGCTTCATCTGAAACAAGTTCTCTTTTCAATGCTTCATAAACAGCTTTTGTTATCATAATTACATTCAAAGGCATATATACTATATCTTTCTCTATATTTGTATTAGATATACATTCTACCCACTCTATTGACACATCAAATTCAGGTCTTTTACCTCTTGTTTCTTCTTTACGAATTTTTGAACTTTTTGATAAAAACAAAACTTCACTCTCTTTTACGTCTGCTACTAATACATTATCTTTAATTGATAATTTACTACCATTAAAAACAATATTGTTTTCATCAAGGAAAGTTTCTGCTTGGTTTACCCAAACTTTCTTTAAACAAGTTGTATTCTTAAATTTCATAATAATTACCCCCTAATAGGTTTTGATTTAAACTCTTCATATTATATTATTATTCTTGTCCCTTATTTAAGACTATTTATGTTATAATTTTTGATATATTAGTCCATTATATAATTTATTTAAAACATTATACTATATTTCTTATAACTTGTCAATAAAATAAAAAGAATGTTAATTGATAACATTCTCTTCCTTACCTTAAATCTAAACATTTCAAGCACTTTTCTCTGTGCATTAAACGATAAGATTTCCTATATTCAATTATCTGCTTTATCATTTTACTGTTGTCTAATAAAGGTTGTATAAATTGTACAGCCAACCAAGGATGGTCAATATTGAAATGCTCTACTGTTCTATGTATCTCTAACATTACATCCCCATCTTTGCATCTGAACCATACAATTATCTCTACTGCATCATTTTGAGTTTCACTTGGTTCTTGCACATTTTCTTGCTGATTTTTCTCTTTCAAGTAAGGTCTGCACTCAACAAGCAATTCATACCCCTTTATATTCGGATTATTGAATATAAAAGTATTTAATTTGGTAAATCCCACGTAGGTCACCCCTTTACTTTTTTATTAAGGAGTCCTATAACTATTTTTCTATTTCCTTATTTAAGCGATTATATAATACAGTTATGCCAAAACAAATTATACCACCTACAAGTAATGACACAACTCTCATTATCGAATTCTCTTGACTTAAATCTACTAATATGAATTTTAGAACCATGATAATAGTTAGGAGTGAACTACCCCCACCTATAGAGGTGGTGGCTTCGTGGTCAAGGTAACTTCTGTTACCAGATTACCCACGCTCAAGGGGCTGTTCCTTCCCCAGTTTTACCACCTACATGGCTAATTTTAGTAAGTTCTTTGATGCATTTATATCTCTATCATGGATAGTACCACAGTTTGGGCACTTCCATTTTCTTAATGCTAAATTCTTTACTTCTACATTTTTATATCCACATTCACTACATATTTGACTTGATGCATAATTTTGTGGTGCTATTATTATTTCTCTACCATACCAGTTAGCTTTGTATTCTAACATCTTTCTAAATTCTGACCATGAAACTTCACTTATTGCTTTTGCTAAATGTTTATTTTGTTGCATATTCTTTACCTTTAAGTCCTCTAAAACTATAACTTGGTTTTCGTTTATAATTTTAGAGGATAACTTGTGTAAAAAATCTTTCCTTTGATTTGCTATTTTCTCATGTAGTTTCGCAAGGTGTAACCTTGTTTTTTCATAATTCTTACCATGTTTTTGTTTTCTTGATAAATCCCTTTGGACTTTCTTTATTCTCTTTTCAGTTCTTCTTAACCATTTAGGATTTTCTATCTTTGTACCATCTGATAATACTAAAAAATCCTTTAATCCTAAATCTATTCCTACTTTTTTATCTGTGTTAGGTAATTTTTCTATTTCAGTTTCTACAAGTATTGAAGCGTAATATTTACCTGTAGGTGTTTTTGATATTGTTACTGATTTTATTTTACCTTCAAACAATCTATGTTGTTTTATTTTTATCATAGTTTTTACTTTTGGTATTTTAAGATGACCATTTATAATTGCCACTGTACCATTTTGATTGTTTGTTGTATAAGATTGATAACCCTTCTTTTTCTTGAATTTAGGAAAGCCTACTTTTTTATCTCTGAAAAAGTTTTTATATGCTTTTTCTAAATTTATTTGTGCATTAGCAAGAGCAAGACTATCTACTTCCTTTAGAAAAGGAAACTCTTTTTTATACTGCGCAGGTGTATTTTTTAGCATTTTTCCTGTTTGTTTATAATGCTCTATTTTGTCATAAAACATTTTGTTATATATAAACCTTACACACCCAAATACTTTTGATAGATATTCTTCTTGTTCTTTAGTTGGATATATTCTGTATTTATATGCCTTTAGCAAGATTACACCTCCTTCCCTTGAGATTCTATATATTTTTTTATTACTTCAATTGGTGCTCCACCTGTAGTCAATAAACAATAACTCCTTGACCAAAAATATTCTTTCCACAATTGTTCTTTTATTTTAGGATATTCTTTTTTAATCAATCTTGATGAAGCACTTTTATAAGCATTTATAAATTTTGACAATTCACTATTCGGATGTGCTTTGAACAATATATGAACATGGTCTTTATCATGATTCCACTCTTGTAATGTAATATTATAATTGTCTTGTATTTTTTCAAATATCTCTTTTAGTCTGTTAGATATAATATCATCAATAACTTTTCTTCTATATTTTGTTACTAAAACAAGATGATAATACAACAAGAATACTGAATGGTTATTATTATCCAAAATCATTGATATATCACAACTCCTTCCTCTAATACTGATTATACAGTATTAGGAAAGAATTGTCAAGCGACATTCATCACCCACTTATAGAAGTGGGCGACTTCTGTCGTTGATTAGGTTAAACCATAAAGTCTTAAACTCTTTATTTGTAACTTAAACCCACCTGATATACTTAACAAGGCTACTAACAACCCTGCTACACTTATCAATACAGAACTAAATGCAACATCAAATACTGAACCTAATATTACCCAAGTTAGTATCAAGTATTTTAAACCTATCCATGCACCTACTATTTTATACCCTTTATAATGTTCTACCAATGTCTTTGTCTGTAATAAAGCCACTATTAAAACTGATAATACCATAATAAACTGATTATACCATACATCTGCATCTGATAAGAATGTTAAACCTATAAAATATGAAATAAATGTAAATATTACATATACTCGTTCTGTATTATCTAATTCTACATTTTCATTTCTACTAAACCACTTAAACTCTTCATTATACCAATTTTTCAAATACCCTGCTAAATTCAAAAGTACAAAGGTAATACTTAAACACAAATAACCTAATATAGAACCTATCTCATAATATTTATAAGGCTCTAATGATTCTTCTGGTATAAACATAGATACTAATAATATCGGAATACACATACTATTTACAGAATATACTACTAAACCTACAATTTTATTAAATATTACATCCTTTGTAAATTCCTCTTCTGTATAGTTTTTATATAAAATATAACTGATTAACCCTATTTGAAGTATTCCATATAGCATACTTAAAATTAAAGAATCTGGTCTACTCATTGTCTGCATAAAATGTAATATTGTATCTACTAATACTAATATCAAAGCAATTTTTGTATATTCCTTATGTTTTTTAAGTGATTGCAATAACAATAATACAATACTTATACATATTAGACCTGTTATCAACTCAAATAGTTTTAAATTTAGCAATATTAGTGATAATGAAGCAACTGCTGTATAATAAATTATATTTATTCGTCTTATAAATTTTGTATTTATTTCTAACACAATCATTTGTATTAAATTAATAGCTAACAGACAACCATATATTGTTGCTGTATCTTTCCAAATAGAAAATATATTCCCTAAAAACAATAGTGTAACAAGGCTTATTAAAAAATTTATAGCCAAATACCAAGGCTGACACTTTACTATGTCTATCTTCTTATATAGATAATTTAATAGTCCATATACCATAAATAATACTACTGCTAACAGAATATCTAATGTACCTAATGTACTGTTTAGAATTGTACCACCTAAAATCAATACACTATAAATTACTAAACTTAATATAATACTTGTTATCTGTTTCCCATCTGATAACCACTTATTACTTGTAATTACTAATACTGCCACTACACCTGTTACAAATAATGACAATACTATAAACTCTATGCCTATACTTACTAAACTTAGACCAAATAATAAAGCAATAAAACTGCCTATATACGCTATTATAGTTGTGAAGAACATCTTTGTATAACTATATGATAACATAAAGAATATAGACCATATTCCAGCTAATGCTATTGCTGTTATACTACCTATAAAACCAAATGACATATTTGCTGACAAAATACTTATAAAAAGTAACCCCTCACCCGTTCCTAATATTATTGCTGTAATAGGGTTTTTATACTTATTTGTTAATAATCCACCTAATACTGTCAATAATATACCTGAACCTGAAATTATACCAAATTTCATAACAGGTGTTAAGAAACGCCAAATCAAACCTATTAAAGATATTGCTGCTATAAATATAAGCATAGATGCTAAAACACCTATAATATACTTACCCACTACTGCTTCACCTAATTTATTTTTAGGTTGCCTTACTTTACTTCCCTCAGATTTTGGTACGGAACGCTGTTCTGGTCGTCTTGTCCTTACAGGCATTTCTGGTATTACTTTACTTACAGTCTGATTAGAAGTAATAAGTGGCTGATTTTCTTGTTGCTGTTGTGTATCACTCAATATCTTCTCTAATCTTTTTACCTTTTGCTCTAATTTCAGTACCCTTTGTTCCAAATCTAAATCTCTTTGATTTTCACCATCCATATTTTCAACTCACTTTCATAATTTATGAGTCTATTGTAACTGCTGCCTCGTCTACACCAACACTTACACTTTTCATAAATAATTGCCTAAATATACCCTCTAAAACAGGAATACATACACTATCCCCTGCCATTATGTATTGGCTACTATTTGAAAAACCCTCTTTTGTTAAAAGTTCACTATCCTCAAATTCAAAACCCATTAACTTAAAACAATTTCTTGGTGTTATTCCACCTATTTTACCATTAACAGCCATTATTGTAAAGTTTCCACCACCCTTACCATAGAAGGCAGTTATAGTTGGATACTCTCTATTACTCTGAAACCTTAAACCACTTTGTCTTAAAGTAATTACTGCATTATTAAATTGTACTTCACCCTCTAACTTTACACTATCCTCAGTATTAATACCCTTTGCAAAGTCAACCATTCTCTGTTGTCTATTTGTTAATGCTCTTGTATCATTTAAATCTACTAAGTCTTTCCAATCTCTTTCATCATTTCCTTCAGGAAATACAAATGTACCATCATCTATATCTTTTCTAATACTTACAAGATAAACCCTTTTTCTATTTTGAGGTATAAAATCTTTAGCATTGATTATTTTCCAATAGTTATTGTAACCTAACATTTCTATTGCGCATCTCATATCTTCAAAGTCCTTACTAAACTTTGTTGCAAGGTTGTCCACATTTTCCATAACACAATACTTGGGTTTCTTATCTCTTATAATTTCTAATGCATTATAAAACAATGTACCTCTCATATCCTCTAAACCTTGCATTTTACCTGAAATTGAAAAGGTCGTGCAAGGTGGCGAGTACACTAACAAATCAAAATCTTCTATCTTGGAAGTATCAACTGCAGTTACATCCCACAAATTCTTTTCCTCAGGTACATTATGTAATATCGAATAAGCCCTACTCTTATCCTTTAATATCTCACAATAATTTACTAAATCTACATCAATTCCTATATTCCTTAAAGCTCGCTCATACGCACCTATTCCACTAAATAAACTTACTACCCTCATTTATATGCCCCCATTTCATTTAACTATATATCTTATATATTATACTTAATATTTTTATACTTGTCAATTAGACCTGACAAAAATAGGATTACTTAATAACTAAATAATCCTATTCTGTTAAGCTATTCTGTTTTACACACCCTAATTCTTTGGCTCTATATACTCATAATCTGCCTCGTCAGCAGGTGCCTCATCATCAGTAGTTTCAATCTCTATTGTCTCAACCTCTACTGTCTCAACTTTTTCTTCTACTTCCGTGGGGACTTCTTCCTCTTCTTCAGCCTCAGGTTCAGATTCAGCTTCAAACTCATTCTCAGTTACATCTTTCTTGAACAAATTGTCTTTATGTTTCTCTAACTCTTTTAACAACTGTTCAAATGACTCATTAGTAGCATAGGACTTTACTTTGTCTACAATCTCTTTACCATGCTTGGCAATCACATAACCCCCTGCTACACCTACTGCTAATGCTAATAAACTTCTCTTCATAATACTATCTCCTCACTTATTTATTTTGTGAACCTCCCCCACTTTAGAAGTGGGGGCTTCCCCTATGGTTAAACAACCTCAGGGACTACCTTCTACAAATACAGCTAAAACCGAGTAATTAGGCAGCGGAAGCTGCTAATACTTTGTTTAAGCTAATTAATGTAGCAAGGGTGCATTTGGTTCTAAACGCCATTGAAGGAACTTTTGCCTCCAAATGCGACCTTTCCATCGCTGAAAAGGGTTTTAGTATTTCTCTGATAAAATATCTTGCACCAATATTGTAACTGGCGTTCAGGTCACAGTTATATTGTTTTCCGTTACTGAAGGTACATAAACTGTAATTTTCATTACTTCTTACTACAAGCCCCGAATCATCATAGGCATACTTGCTTGTACCATTTGGATTTATCCTTGAAAAACGTATACCGTTTCGATGGGCTTGATGCTCTACTATCTTTTGGATTTGTCTTTTACGCCATAAGGCAAGTTGCTGAGCTTTCGAGCCATGTTTGTTGCCTCTGATGTCGAGATGCTCGAAAACAATAACATCGACGTTCTGTGATATAGCAAACTCAACGATTTGATGGGCGACCTTTCTTGAAATGTTATCATTTAAGTTGTTGATAAACGACCACCGAGACAAACTGTTTTTGCTACCGTGCTGACGCTGGAACTTTTTAAGTTTGTTTAGTTTATGATTTAAAAGGTCTTTTTCATATTTGAGATTAATAAACTTTCTCGAATAGACAGTTCCTTTACAATCTATCACTGAACAAACTGCATGGTTATTGAGCCCAAGGTCAACAGAAGCAATTTTTTGTTCTTCTATTGGCGTTTTATTTAAACTTACTTTTTCAGAAAAACTAAACCTGAGATAGTTTTTACCGTGCCTACGCTCTAAAATTGGAGCTGAAGGTTTACAGTGTGACCACTTACTATTCAGATATTTAACATCTTGAGACGATAGACTTATAGGTAGCCAGAGCCAATCTTTGCCGTTAAAATACTTGATTTTGACAGTTTTGCTATAGCAATCTCCCTCGAACATATTGTTATAGTAAAAACATGGATTACAGCTATGGTTTTTCTTAAGTCTTGGAGGTTTATTTTCACGGTCAGATGTTTCCCAATTAGCAAGATTAGTTCTGTAACTGGACACAATTCCAAAGGCATCTGCAATGGCAGCTCTTCTCAGGTATGAAGGAAATTTATAAAATCTCTCATCAAAATTGTATTTTACAGAAAGGTTGTTTTTTGTTGAATGAGTAAGTCTTTCCGCTATTAATACAGAGCCATTAGTATTGGTTATACTTGAAAAGCTCTCCCATTCTGTATCGATGACATCAATAAAAAAGGATACAGCTTTTCTATAAATGTTTACTGTAGGTCTTAGAACTTTTGTATAATTATTAATTTTTACGCTATACGATGATGTTATTTTTATTGATATCACCTGCCTTTCTTAAATGAGAACAACCACGCCCCTAACCCCCACCTAAGAGGTGGGAGAATGCGGGGCTGTTTTATTGTTCAAATTTTTATATAAATTTTAGAGTTTCTTGTTAAACCCTTGAACTGCAACACTTTTTAATAGTTGTGAATTTTCTTACTATCAGATGACTTCAAATGTTTGATATTACTGTGTTTCATCACTTGTTCATTCTTGATTTTTTGCTCTGGTTTTCACTTAATATCTCTTTTATGATAAAGTCATAATAATAAGTTTCTTAATTTATAATTAGCTTGAAATTTTAAAAGGGTAGGTAGTTTTCACCTACCCTTCTGAATTTTATTGCACAAAGTATTTAATCATCTCTTTGTAAAGAACTACTACTTGAGTGATATAGTTATTTACATTTGTATCTCCAGCTTTAATCAATGCATCAAAACCTGGACCTGTTAAGTAAGTTCTAACATCAAGATTATATGTTCTACATATCATATGAGTTAAGCCTTCTCTTAACATACTTCTCTTTAATTTTGTATAGCCTGATTTTGTTAATAAGCCTTCAACTATTCCCTCTATGACACCCTCAGCTTTCTTTCTATCTTCCGCAGATTGTTGGATACATAGATTGTAATTTATATCATAAGCCCAAGCCTTACTATTACCTTGTACCTTATCTTCTGGAATTACCCTTCTAATTATCGGAATTGGTATATTATACTTTACATTTAAATTATATTGCAATATAGATAAAATATGTCCAAAAGAAGGCGTATAAGGTGTTTTTATGTTTAACTGCCCAACATAATCATTTAATATGTTCCTTAACTCCTTATAATCTGTTAGACCTTTAGCTACTTGAGGTTTGATTTCTTTTTCTGTCTTTGGTACTTCTACTGTTGGTGGTACTGGTTTTTCAACAGGTCTATTAGCCTCACGCTCTTTCCATACCCCACCTTTATAAATCAAGCCTTTTGGTGCTATAAACTCACCTGTACCCTCTACAAATTCAATAGCTCTTGCATCAGCATGAATTACTAATACTTCACCATCTTTATTCTTAACCTTTGCATAATACTCTGGACCTTTATCTCTATATCCTGTCTTTGTCTTTGCATGTGAGAAATGAGTCATAGGATTGAAACCTGTTCTCTTTATCTTATTCACATTCTCTTTAGAAGTACCATGATACAAAGTTACTGTTGCATCACTTTCATTAAGTTTTAATCTTAAACCCCTCTTCTTTGTTGCATCTCTTAAATCTTGTGCTGCCATTAACATTGATTGGAACTCTTTCTGTGCTGGTGATAACTCATCTGGTGTATCTAATTTTGTATATTCAAGAACATCCTTTGCCTTATCAGCAGCCTTGTTCTTTGCATCTTTCTCTGCAAGTGTTCCATTTAATTCTACTAAGGTCTTTACTAACTTCTCATAGTTCAGACTACCATCCCAAGTAAATTCAGTTTTTTCACTACCTACTACTTGACTGTAAATAGAAATTACTTGACCTTTTGCCACTTTATCAAGCATTATCTTTGTTTCAATATAACTTATGAAACCACTCTTGAAGTTAATTATGTAATTCCCATTTTCCTCTGGTGTTGTTCCTAAATCTACTTTTAAATTCAACTTTCTGCATAAGTCCTTAAATGCTGTTAATTGGAACTTCTCACTTGTATCCTCTGCTACTTTACCCTTTTCTTCTAATGTTGCAAGGTAACTTACAAAGTCCTCATAATTCAACTCTTTATTCCAACTATATACTTCATTAGACTTACCATTCTCACCACAATTTACTGTTGCACTATGGTTATCTGCTGTTATATCATTATAAATTGCTACATCTACAACCTTAATATAACTGTCATTAAAGTCTATATGGTAAATATCATTATCTTTTCTTGTCTTTCCAAAGTCCACTTTCAAACCTTTATCTCTACATAATTCCTTGAATAATGTCAATTTGAACTTATTCTTATCATCATTTACATCTGCCACTACTTGCTCTGCAACTGATTCCTCAGGTTCTAATGCAGAGAATGTCTGAACTACTAACGCTAAGAACTCTTTCATCTTCTGATTGATTTGTTCTCTTTCCTCACCTTGTGGATAAGGCATTAAGTCCTCATAGTAGTGATTTAGAGTTGAGTGTACTAAATAATCACTCTTATTACCACGATTTTTGATAACATCCTCTACATAACTCTCAAAAGCTCTTGCAAATAACTCTACTTTTGTTGCATAATAAGGCTTTTGTCTATATTTATCTAACTTTAAAGCACAAGAATAGAATTTAGAGTCTTTATATTGTGGTTTATCAAAACCACCATTAACATTGTAATCAGCTAAATCATTATCAATATACCCATTAAGGCGTATCAAAGACTCTACATTATCTCTTGCCTCTTTACTTGGTAATCTTCCTACTATTTCTTTATAAGTGGCTACTAATGCTTCAAAAGCCTCTTGACTATAAGTTTCCTTAAACTTAACTAAGGCTTGTTCAATAGCTGATGATTGGTCAACAGTACCACCATAAAAGCGTGGAAAACTATCTACCCAACTATCTATATACTTTGTATATTTTTCTTTTTGCTTATTTAATGCATCTAATCTCTCTTCATTAGTTGCTGGTCGTTTCATTATAGTATCCATTAATTCTTCATACTTATTGAATACTTCTGGGTACTCTATTGGAGTTCTTCTATATCTTGATACAGAAGTAAGCATACTTGTATTTGCACACTTTATACCTAAAAAGTCATCTAATGCATGCCCCCACTCATGCGCTAAACTACCAGCACCTTTCATTTTGGTTAAATTTATTACTACATTACTTGGCTCATAATGTGCTAATGCAGCACCTTTACCTCTTGCTCCAAACGCAATAGCTAATTTCTTATCTTTATAACCACCCAAAGAAATAAAATCTTTTGGTGCTCTTATTACTGACGCTAAATCAGAAAATGCATCATACGCATAGTTCAAACAAGCCTGTCTATCTTCTTGGGTATTCCAATTTCCAAATTCCCCACCTCTGAACTTGAATACCTCTAATAAATCTTCACCTGTTACATCTTTACCTTGTCTTAAATCTTTACCTGTTCTCTCAATACCTACTAATTGTGGTCTTACTACTGTTACTGTCTTTGTTTTACGCTTTTCAGATTTCTTCTCCAATAATGTAGGTATCAATTCCTCTTTAGCAAATTTTAAGGCATCTTCATAATTATTAAATGACTTCTGAGAAGCATAACGCTTATTCTGAATAATTCTATATACTGGCTTACCCATTGAACTATACTCTGCTATAGTTAAACCCTTTAATGCACCTTTGAAATCATTTGGGAAATTTTGTAATTCTGCTTCTATTATAAGTCTTTTCAACTCATAATCACTTAAAAGAATAGCTCTCAATACTTGATAATATGGACTAACTCTTAAATAACTAAATCCTACTCTCTGTGCCTCAGACTCTAATTTGTTTAAAATGTTGGTACTTGAAAGTTCACCATTACCCCTTAATTGAAGTAATACTGTTTTATATATAGTGATTAAACCTATATATATTCTGGCATGTTCCTTGCTATTAGAAACAGGTGACTTTGGTAACTTATCTCTTACAAATTTTAAATAATAAGCACATCCAGGAGACATACCACCATCTACTAATGATTTATAATCTGGTACGGGCCATATATTATCTTTGGTTACAAAAGTAGAATATTCTCTCTCATCTAAGGTTTCAAAATCGTCAAGATTAAAACCCCTTTCTTTCCATAGGTCTTTTCTTGCACCACCAATCTTTTCACCAAAGTCTTCTATTTTGGTAGCCTCTTTTCTTACTATCGCCATTGTCTAACACCCCTTTATATTTTATTCATTTCACATCTAATGCAAAATTCGTTTTACCTCTTTTGCTATCTCTACTACCATTGGTACTACTATACTATTCCCTATAAACCTATAATAATCTTTCTGATTACCATATATCTTAAAGTCCTCTGGAAAACCCATTAAATGCTTACATTCCTCCCTTGTAAGTTTCCTTACACCATCAGAAGTTAACACCCAATAACGACCTGCACTCTCTTGTGCCATTAAAGTACAAATTATACCCTCATCAGAATATATCCTGTTGAATTGCTTATGTACTCTCGATAGATGAACTTTACTTTGGTCTACACCACGTTTTCTGGGATTTTTGTCATTCATATAACCTGCAAATATTATCCCTGTTTTCTGTACCTTTGGACTTTCAATTATAGTATAATCATCTGTCGATAAATACTCCATTTCTCCATCTTTTTTAGTATGTCTTTTAATTTTATACTGTCCATTTTGTGAAAATTATTAAAATTAAAGTTATCTATTCCTTTTAGAGTACCAACTATTATCAATCTTTCTCTATTCTGTGCTACTCCAAAGTCTTTTGCATTTAATACTTTATAAGTCACAGTATAATTCTCTTTCTCTAACAATTCTTTTATCAATTTAAAAGAATTTCCTTTGTCTATGGTTAATAGATTTTTTACATTCTCTAAAACTATTACTTTCGGTTGCTTTGCCTTCACTATACGCAAGATATCAGAAAAGAGGGTTCCTCTTTCTTTATCAGAGAAACCCCTTCTTTCACCTGCTGCTGAAAAAGGCTGACAACTAAAACCTGCAAGTAATATCTCGAAATCAGGCAACTCTGGGCCTCGTATTTTAGTTATATCCCCTAACGGACTTTCACCAAAATTACTCTCATATACATTGGCTGCTTTTTCATCTATTTCACAACTATATACACACTCAAACCCTAATCGCTCAAACCCTAATCTAAAACCACCAATACCAGCAAATAAATCTATAAACCTCAAACTACACACACCCTTTTACAATAAACTTAATGATAATATATCATCTGAACATCTGGGAAACTTATTTGATTATACTTTATTTGTTTAGTTCTTTTCCCATTAGATATTATTAAAGTATCTAACCAATATATTGTATGACTGTTATTAATAGAAATATTGTCTAAATTCCTTGGATAACACTCTATTACATTATCAGATAATAACAAATCTAAAGTTATATCATTTGGTACTAATTCACTAACTACTATTCTTTTAATACCTCTATCAAGATATTTAGTTTTGAAATTTAGTTTAAATTCACCCTCTACATCCTGAGATTTCTCTCTTCTAAACATTCTTACTACTAAAGTACCCTCATTTTTATCCTCATTAAAGTTGAAAAACAGTACAATACGAGAAGCACCAAATTTCTTTATTTTTGCCTTGGCATTTGCTTTTGAATTTGAATCGTCATAAAAAAGTAACATTTTACAACCCCCTTTACACATATAAATCTACTGTTGTGTTGATTATTCTAACTACCCTATCATTCAATTTGTGTTTATATTCTTTTACATTGTTACCATACTTCACATCCCAAACTATATTTCTATAATCTATTTCATCTATTACTATATCTGTGTTATCAAATATATGCTGAATTACCCTTTGGTAATATATATTCATATCATCTCTATCTTTTTCAGTTGTTTTAGACTCTCTATCTAACCTATCAACCTCTTGTAAAAGCTTCTGTATTGTTACCATTGATTTCTCTGCTGATTTTCTGTCCTCATATATCAATAAACCATGTATTCCTGTATGCATACGTCTATAATCTATTGCATAATATAATCTTTTTGACATTTAATACACCTCTCTTTACCAACCCTCTATACTTATAGGATGTCCACAAGTAAGCTCTACTGAACCAAACACCTCATCTTTATAATAAGTTTTATTTTTTATAGTTTCAATAACCCCATAATCTGTTAAAACTATTTGTACTCTACATCTTTTCTTTAATTCCTGAACTGCTCTAAAATAATTTTCACTATTAGGAATACTATCTAAATTTCTAAACTCTCTTTCTATACTCAAAGCATGTTCTCTTTCATAGAAAACATTTATTAAATAAGATACCACTTTTGTCTCTCTGTCTGTATTTTTTAAATACACAACCATATTGTCTACATCTCATATTAACACTCCTGTCCTTATTTAACTAATAGCTAATTATAAAAATTATCTTACTCTACCATCCTTAGTTATCTTCCAACCTACTTGTTTTAATAAAGGTTTTAAATCTGATTGCTCTTTCATTGATTTTACTGTATAACCATAATTAGTTGCTGTACTTAATCTAATACCTGATAATCTTTCTTTTAGTAATCTATTGTTAAAAGGTTCTAAAACCTCATAAAAAGCACCTGTATCATGTTCTAAAAGAATACAAGCTATAAAATTACCATATTCATTAAATATTACCCATTTCTCACTTACCCTTTTAGTAGGCTTTGTATTCTCATCCGCAGCTTTATATACTATATCTATTAACTGTAAATCACCATTTGATAGAACTTTATGCCCCCTACCTTTTACTGCTCTTTTTTCTTTTAATGCTATTTTATCTAACTCATTCTTTGGATTACCATACAGGGTTAATTCTTTCTTACATCTTGAACAATAATAACCCTCACCTCTTACGGTAACACCATCTTTTCTATCTACATACTTACCACAACAATAACTATAATATGCCATAATATTTCACCTCTTTATTTTATAAGTTTCCCATGTTTAGGATGCTTTTGTAAAAAATCTGGATTCCATTGCTCTAAACTTCTTTTAGCATACCCTAACTGTTCTTGTTGCCATTTTTCAAAATTTGTTTTATCTACTTTACTGTAATTTTTACTCAATTTCTTTAATACATAAGGATATAACCAAATGACTTTTGCATACTCACAATCTTCTTCAAACGGTGCAAAATGTTGTTCTGAAGGAAAATATTCGTTAGTCCTTCTGTCTCTATAAACTACACTCTTATATTCTGCAAGTTCTGGATGTAAATATATATCTACTATAAAACCACCATGACCTGCTGTAGTGTAACTCCATATTCCATCTGCTACCTTTAATTGAGTTTGAACCACACCCCACATTTGAGAGGCTAATCTTCTTGCTATTGTCGCATTTTTAGCAACCATGCTATAACACCCCTTTTCTTTACTATTTTATACCCTCTAATAAACCACGTATATTCATTTCATTCAATATTTCTAATAGTGAACAATATTCCCCACCATGTTTATTATATAATTTAGTCTGAAAAGTTAATGTATAATCACCATCTGGGTTCAAATAATCCCCCAATACAACACCTATATCTTTTTTAGTTGCTTTACTTTCTTTTCTTGTCTTTATTAGTTGATTTTTTAACTTGTCTACTATTAATTTAAACTCTTGCTTATAGGTCATTTTATACACCTCTCTTTATTTTTACTTCTTACTATATTATATTATTTTTAACTGTCCATTCCTGTCCCAGAACACCTTAATTTTATGTCAAAATTAAAGTAAGACTAATTAGCCTTACCTAAATTAAATATATTATTTTACTTATTTCCATATATTCCTATCTATTAGATTATTAGCTCTCCTTCTGCCATCTTGTATATTTCTTCGTGTTTCATCTTCATATCTTGCTCTACCATATTTTTCTGAATACATACCATCATTAAATTCCCTTATGATAGCATCTGATTCATGAGGACACATTGTATGAGTAGGTAAATTTCCATATATTGTGTATACATTACCATTAGAATCTCTACCCCTGATTTCTATAAATCTCATATCATTCCTTACTTTCTTTAATTCTACTATATCTACCCCTCTGTCTAATAGATTGTTTAAATTATACTCTATTAGCTGCCTTGTTAATTCTGATGTAATTTGACTCACATTACCACCCCTATCTAATAATAGTTATTTTAACCTTTGACTATTACAACTACAAATATATTATATTTAACTGTCCATTTAAACTACTACACTATATCTTTTTATGCTGAATTTTAAATTTTAAAATATAACAATAAAATAAAAGGTAGACTAACCCCACCTTTTATCATTTACAGCTTAATATTAATAATCTACACCTTTTATAAATAATATCTTATATATTTCCATCAATACATTTACTACTATCGCATTTCCTGCTAAACCATACATTACTGTCTTACCCATTCCTGTATCTTCTACTTTCTGATAATCTTCATCTTTGATACCCATAAACCTCCAAGCCTCTTTTGCTGTTAATTTATGTATCTGATTATTATAAAAGATTGCTGTATGTGTGTTTTGGTGTCTTATAGTTGGTGCATATAATAAACCTACTCTTTTATCTTGAAAACCTGATTTCTTAGATACACCATCTCTTACTACCGTAGCATCACAAGTGTAAATAGGTGTCTTATACTTATCTGTATTTGCTATATCCTCTAAATCACGCTCATAGGCTTCTACTAAATAAGGGGAAATAGTTGAATCAATTATTAAACCACCTTTATACTCTCTTACATAATCTTCTACAAAGTTATCAAATGGAGGAGTAGGTTGTTTATTGATATTGAAAAAGTAAATTTCTCTATCTAAATCTTTTCTTGTGCTCACTACAAATAATCTCTCACGATTTTGAGGTACACCACAATCTGCTGCATTTAATACACAATAATGGTTATCATAGCCTAATTCAACCAACTTGTCTAACCACTTATCTAAACCAAATTTATGCTTTTTATTTGTTACCAATTCAGGTACATTCTCTAATAATAAGAACTTTGGTGCTTCACCTGCTTGTACTGATTTTTCTAATAATCTCTCTACTTCCCAAAGCAAACCACTTCGTGTGCCTTTCTCTAAACCAGCACCTTTACCCCCAGATGAGAGGTCTTGACAGTTATGAACTGCTATTCCTTCTGCTATAAAACTATGGTCATCCTCTACCTCTATATCATATACTTTTTCTATTTCTTCTGTTTCTATGACATCTTCGATTTCTACCCAATAATATAAAGAATCTTCCTCTACAAATGTTGAAGGATACTTTTCAATATTCAAATCATTCTTTAATATACCTACTAAATCACCCTTTTGTGCTGCACCTATTGATAACCATGAAGGACTTAAATGACTTTCATCATTAGACATTCTTATGTAAAACTTGTGATTTGATGTAGTTCTTAAACTAATACCCCCACTCACTTCTACCCTTAATATTGGTCTTTCACCTGTAAAGCAAGAATTTAATACACTCTTTATGTTATTCTTATGAGTTATTACCTTATCACCTACTTTTACATCTACAATAGGTTTCCAACCTTCTGTTGTTAATACAAGTGTATCACCTGTAAAACAAGGAAAAGAATAAGTCCAGAAGTCAGCATAGTCTAATTTCTCTACTGCAGATACATCACCATAGTTTCTCGTTTCACCATGCAGAGTTTCATAAGCCTTTATCGCATTTTTCTCTATTTCTGCCATACCAACAACTTTATGAGGTATCCCCAAATACTTAAAAGCTAAACTTTGTGTTCCTACCCCGCTAAATAATTCATTTACTGTTATCAAATCTATATATCCCCCTTAACTAATTATAACTTTATTTATATATTACTGTAATCTAAATAATATTTTGCATCTCTCTGATAGTCCTTTGCTTTACCACGCTTAATCTTTCTTAATTTCATAACCATTAGGTACAACCCCATTTTAAAACTATTTCTTTGAAAATTTCTTCCAAAACACCTACTACTATACTATTACCCGCTTGTTTGAATAATTGTTTCTCTGAAACCTCATTGATTACTTTATCTATTTCAGCATCCGTATAACCCATTAAACGCCATATTTCTCTAACTGTTAAAGTTCTTATTTTATGCCCATCTGTTATGCGTATCGATGTACTTATAGTAGTTATAGTAGGTGCTATACCCTCTATATCATAAACCCTATTAGATTGGTCGTATGTACCTTCTCTTATCTCAAATGTCATAATGGATTCATCAAATTCTGTTGTAGTTACCCCTAACAAATCCTTTAATGAAAACCATATATCCTCTGACGGAATTGCATTATATCTATCTGCTCTAAACCAATGCTCTACTAATGTTAAAGGTTGCTCTAATTGTTCAGAAATGTCCTTATTACTCAATTTCTTCAACTTCTTACAACTCTTTAACTCTGCCACTAACTTCGGTATATCTACATCATAAGTGCGAACCTTAACCATTTTCGGTATCTCATAATATATGATTTTTGGTTTAGTAGATACCTCTCGTTTTACACTATCTGGAAAGGACTCTAACTCTGAATTAAAACCTATCTCTAAAAAATCTTTTAACCTTGTACTTAATTCACCTTTTGTAGTAAAGTTAAAACTTAAATCTTTATTTATATCTTTTCTTATACTGACGGCTATTACACGTTCTCGGTTCTGACCTACACCATAATCTTTTGCATTTACTACTTTCCAATATGTATTATAACCTATATTATATAATATTTCTAACCAAAAGTCAAAGTCTTGCTTAAATGTTTTACCTACTAAATTCTTTACATTTTCAAGAACTAAATACTTTGGCAACTCATTATGCTCTTTTGCTACTAAAAGCAATCTCTCTATTTCCCACAATAAACTACTTTTAGTATTACTTGATTTCTTTAAGCCTTCTCTCTTACCACTCATTGATATTGATTGACAAGGAAAACTATAAGTCCATATATCAGCATAATCTAATTTCTCTACTTTGGATATATCACCATAATTGCGTGTTGCACCATGTAATAACTCATAACTCTTTATAGCATGATTATCTATCTCACTTATACCAACTATCTCATAATCTATACCTATATTGTCTAATGCTGACCTTTGACTACCTATACCACTAAATAACTCATTTACTCTCAATAACCCCATTATATAACCCCTTGCACTATGTATAAAACCCTATGGAAGACAAATTGTTTCTAATNGCTTAAATAACAACCTTGCAGANATTTGATTTCTCTNTGTCTTTATGAAAGCACAAGGCTTACCACCACCAAATTGTATATCTCTTTGAATATCTNCCATTAAATCAAAACAATCTCTATATATTGTTGCATCTATTTTTGGATTGCCATCTGGAGTTACTCTGATATAATCTCGCAAATTTGCCTCTGTTGTTGGAAATTGACCTTTTGCTTTTGTTAGCTTACAAGCTCTCTTTATGAAATCATCATAGGGAATTTTCATCATTTTATTTATGATTATGTACTGCATTAGACACACCCCACTTTAATAAATCATATTTAAACAATACATCCTTTGTAATGTTTCTCTATTTGTGAAATTAGATAACTTTATTTCACTCTTTATTAAGGCATAATCACTTGGTAATAAACTTACCATTCTACCTTCATCATCGGTTCTACTAAATATGAGTTTGCCACATAATACATCTGCTATAGCACCTTCACGCATTAGTAATAAACTCCAAGGTAAATTAATTAGCTTACCTTCCTCATTTAATGTTGTTGTTATACCTGCTTCATCTAACTTTGTACCTAAATACGGACACTCTATATAACCACCAACTATCTTCTGCAAACTGTTTAATGTATTAGAAATCTCTTTCTGTTCCAACTTCTTACCATCAAATATCATAACATTGATTTTTGCCATTATAGTTCACCACCTAATGCGTTTTATAAATTTTTAAAATTAATTTTTTTGTCCCTTTTCAATTTCAAATACATGCCTCCATTTATGTCCAAGCTTATATCTCAACATATTAAATCTTATTACTAATATTGTGAAAAAAAAGTTTTAACTTAACTTTATACTATTTTCTATTAAATAACTCGTCTAATTTATCTCTCCTATAAATTGACGCTTGAACATAACTTTTATCTACCATTGAACTTCTACCCCAAACAGGTAGAACCCAATCATCACCTATACCTGTAACAACTACTAATTTAACCTTTGTTGCCTTTTCTTCTACCACTTGATACACAGCATAACCATCTGCATAAGGCTCTTGAACATATCTACCTAATAGACTACCCTCTGCCTTTGCTTTTTGGTCTATCTTTTTTAAATTAGCATAATTTGTTTCATAATCTGCCATAAAATCACCTGTATCAACAGGTGTGTAAAGAAGATTTTTAGGTACTCTTGTTACATTTGCTTGTTGCTTTATTACCTTTGGTATTGAACCATTCACATTTTTAACATCTTCTACTTTCAAATTAGTGAATTTAGTTAACCTACCATCTGATAACTCAAAAACATGAGTTCTTTTTTCCTTGAATCTATAAGTAGCAATATGTTTATCCCATATTTTATATTGCTGACCAGACACAAGAATATCATCTAATCTTACTTCTGCCATTTGAAACACCTACTTTCATCTATTAATTAAAGGGGGG
>JGI24710J26742_10000677_pt1 | contig 31901 bp, 28 predicted proteins | sample BioPla2DNA2_FD_26742 | JGI IMG/M metagenome (IMG submission 26742)
ATCATACATATAGTCTGCTACATTTAGAGAATGTAAAATATCATGTCCAGTATAGTTTGAAAAGACACGATTGATCTTGGGTAAGAAATTTACTGCGTAATCGTATATTTTAATGACTTTATCTAAAAAAGAGCTATTCCTACTTAAAAGTAAAGAATATGCTTTCGTATCTTTAATTGTCTTAGTCATAAGATTTTCCTTTCTTGTGTATATCCAGAATAGCGATACTCTTACTCATATACGTTCATTTTTACTTTAATACACGTGCATATACGAAATTAAATATCATTGTTTTTAATCTTTTTATATCTACTATCTTGGGGCTTTCTTAAATCTTTAGGTATTGCCCAACTACTTCCAAAGCGAATAACTCCTTGAATTTTATTTTGTGCACATAATACCTGACATGGCGTACAGTAACCCCCCAGTTTACCGATGCTTCTTTAACTGTAATATATTCAATTACTACATTCTCCCCCATAGGAATTATTTGGCACAAGCTAATTATATATCGCTTTTGCGAATAATAAAAGACATTATAACTGCTATAGAATATAAAAAAGGAAATGTCAGATACAATCAACACTCCCATAACATTATCAAACTCTTGTTCTAACCTATACTGCATTGCAATGTTTGAATAAATTCTCTCATAAGGCATATAGAATCTCTTAGCTGTTCAAAGGTATATCGAGGATTATGTTTATTTTCAGGGTGATGGATCTGGTGTCTAATATATTCGGTCAGAATTATCTGCTCTTCTTTTGTACTACCGTTTCGGAGAATCTTTATATACCTCATTGTAGGTTTTCCTGCTTTATAGGCTTCTAGTTGCCCTTCGGCCTCAATAAAGCCATAAAGCTCATTATGATATTCTTCCGTAACTTCAGAAAATGCCAGAAAATTTACTTCATTTAGGGAGGGATAAGGTAATTGACCTGGTAAAACAGTTTCAACTGTTTTCGATCCGCAATTAGCTGAGATTAAGCGTAGGTTCTCAAAATTTAGTTCCTTTACTAAGCTTGCACTATGGGTCGTTATAATTACTTGTGTGTTAGGAGATTCTGCAAGCGTTAAGAAAGCTCTGATCAATGCTTTTTGGTGTTCAGTGTGTTGTGATGTCTCTGGTTCCTCAATCGCATAAATAATGCTTGTACTATTTCTATCTTCTTTTCTCCGTTCTGCTTCCGCTCTGAAGAAATTTAGAAGAATTAGCCGTTTGACACCACTTCCCCTTTTATTAATTGGAATCCCCTCATCACCTGAAATAGAAACGTTTTTAAAGACATCTCCCCACTTAAGGCTTTCAACAGATGGGATTACAGGGTTCAAACTATTAGCTACATCAGGGTTCATCTCTCGTAACTTTTCAAGCGTTCTGTCAGACACTTCTTTAAGCTTAGTTTCTACTTCACAAGCAATTTCACTGAGTGTTTGTCTTAACACGTCGTTGTTCAAGATTTGCTTAACTGCTTCCTTAAGTGGATCCTGTACCTCGCTATCACCATCGCTATTTTTCCTATCTGACTGAAACAAAGTGTAAACTGGCAAATAGCTTTGAAGTTTCTCCCAAATGGATTTTGTATCGCCTTTTGTAACATCAAGTTCTATTTCAGCTAATTGCAAATCTTGATTGTGATGATTCCAAATGGCTGCTCGCATAACAGCTTTTCTGTTTCTATCAAGGCACTGTATTTGCTGCTGATCAATGATTGTCCTAAGCTCTGTATCAGTTTTTTGAAGTAAATCTTTACATTGTGGATTGGTCGGGTGATATGCCCTTACATATACCTTTTCCTTACCAGCATTGGGGTATTTTTTAATAATCTCAAGCTGATTGCTTGAATTAACTAAATACTCATCATGTAGTGTTGTTTCATTGGTAGCGTCAATAATGATATTAGTCGGAAGCTCTTCAAAACAAACAGTAATGCATATTTCGGAATCACCTTCTGAAACGGCTTGTTTATTAATATCATCTTTATCTATCTTGACAACCCCTTTGCCTTCATTAAAAAAAATATCCAGTGCTTCTAAAATACTTGATTTCCCAATATCATTCTTTCCTACAAAAGCAGTTAAGTCACAGAAATCTATAGACACTTCATCTTTGTAACTTCTAAAATTTTTTAGTTTAACTGTTTTAATCTTCAATAAAATCTCTCCTCTCATTAAATTCTTTTCATCTTTCAGAGGAATAGTTTTCCATATCATTAGTATATTAGAAAAGGAAAATAAACACAATTAGTTTGTAGAAAATTCTGTTAATTCAAAAATAATTGTCAATTCAAGTAAAGTAAATACAATCTTATTCTAAGTAAATATTATTTTTCTACTGGTTTTTAATACTGTTTTCTGCTTACTGATATTACAAATTTTATCGATAAAAAAGAGAACGCCGTCCAGCCGACATTCTCTTCATTATTACCCATTCTCAAATTACCCCACACTGCGTAATATATACCATGTCTAAACACTCTACTCAATCCACTGCATAAACATGTCTACACACTCGAGGTCTAGCACTACAGAAACATCAATTTTATTTTTCAAAACCTTATTTCTGAAATCATCACCATCCGTTGTAAACGTAGTGAATTTCACAAAGTGCTGAAAACTCAGGATTTCTAAGTATCTTTCCTTTGCATTCCTATTACGCACTCCACATGACTGGTCCATGGAAATAAGTCTACTGGTTGAACTTCTTTTATTCCATAGCCATTGGCAGCAAGATGTTTCAAATCTCTTGCTAAAGTTGAGGGATTACAAGATACATACACTATCCTTTTNGGGAGCATATCTACCATAGTTTCCAATAGTGCTATATCACAACCTTTTCTTGGTGGATCTACAACTACAACGTCAGCTGTTATTGATTTTTCATACAGCTTTGGCACAATATCTTCAGCTAATCCACAAAAAAATTCTGCATTTGAAATATTATTGATTTTTGCATTTTGCTTTGCAGCCTCTATAGCTTCTGAAACCACCTCAACACCGATAACTCTTTTTGCTCTCTGTGCAAGAAATAATGAAATGGTGCCTATACCGCAATATAGGTCAAATACCGTTTCTGTACCAGACAGTTGTGCAAATTCAACTGCTTTTTTATAAAGTATCTCAGTCTGTATAGGATTTACCTGATAAAAAGACAATGGGGGTATGTGAAATGTTAACCCACCAAGATTATCTATTAGAGTTTTAGCTCCATAAATGGTTTTTACTTTATCGCCAAGTATTACATTGTCAGTTCTTTTATTTATATTTAGTATTATGCTTTTAACTTCAGGAATTCGGCATACTATATTTTGTACTAGCTTATCAAGTTTTGGTACTTTCGCATCTGTTACAACCAGTATAAGCATTATGTCATCAGTAGAATAGGAAACGCGGGTTATTATATGGCGAAGGATGCCTGTCCTTGTGTTCTCGTCATAAATAGGTATCTCTAGGTCTTTTATGATATCCATTACAACATTTTTTGTAGTTTCGCTTCCCACATGCTGTATCCCGCAACTATCAGAATCAATGATAGTATGACTACGTTTTGCGTAAAATCCCGATATAGGACCGTTGCTATCCATACCCACGGGATACTGAGCTTTGTTTCTATAATTCATCGGCTTTTCCATACCAATAACGGGATTTACATGAATCCCTTTAAATCCGCCTATTCTTTCAAGATTATCCTTAACAACTTCATGCTTAAACCTAAGCTGCATATCATACGTCATATGCTGAAGGCTGCATCCTCCACACCTTTTATATACCTGACAAAACGGTTCACAACGCTCAAGACTTTTGGTTATCCATTTTTCTACTCTAGCTATGGCATAATTTCTTGCAACTTTAATTATCTTTGCAATGACTCTTTCGCCTTTTATTGCACCTTGCACAAAAACTGCAATGCCTTCCACTTTTCCAACTCCCATTGCTTCGTGCGTCATGCCTGTTATATCAATTTCAAATATATCATTCTTCTTCATTAATACAACTCCAGTTCAATTACGATTAAAATATACATGTTTAGTATACCACTAATGGTAGCATGATTTATTAAATTCTTACTAGAGATAGAGGACTTATTTATTAGGCTGCCACTTTGTAGCTAATCATGCATCCTGCAAAGTTGCGTATATATGTATAATTTGTACTCTAGACCATGCTTTCTGGAGCTCTGGGAATTGTCAGTTTAGCACATGTAGAAGACGGGCGCCGCGTATATATGAGCTTCTTCAAAACCGATTCAGTACTTATGTCTAATTCTTTAAGAGCACAAAAGAACCGTCCCTCTGTGTTCTGTGTTATAGGATTTTTTCAATTTCGTTGGCAGGCATAGGTCTATAGTAATAATATCCCTGCACCTCATCGCAAGAGTGTTTTACTAGAAAGTCAAGTTGGGTTTTTGTTTCAACACCTTCTGCAATAACCTTTAAACCCATAATTTTTGCAAGATGAATAATAGCCCTTACAACTGACCGATCCTTTTCTGTTTCCTCTATACCTCTAATGAATTGTATATCCAACTTAATGCGATCAACAGGTAAGCTCTTCAGCCGCCTGAACGAAGAATATTCAATACCAAAATCATCTATTGTTATTGTTACTCCAAGGGCTTTCAATTGGGTTAGTATATCAATAAGATTATCTGCATCATTATCAAAAATACTTTCTGTTACCTCTAGCTCTAAGTATTGTGGGGGCAACCCTGTCTTTACTATAATATTCTTTACTTCTTGTACGAAACCTTCGGTTTTCAACTGGTGAACTGATATGTTTACAGCTACCTTCATTTCGGGATAACCCTTTTCATGCCAAATTCTATTCTGCCTGCAAGCAGATTCCAAAACCCAATTTCCAATTGTGTTAATCAGCCTGGTTTGCTCGGCTAATGGAATGAATATTTTAGGACTTATTATTCCTTCCTCAGGAAGCCACCATCTAGTTAACGCCTCAAATCCAACTATGTTTTTTGTTTCAAGATCAATCTGAGGTTGATAGTAAACTACCAGCTGTTCTCTTTCAATTGCGCGATACAGTTTGTTCGTCAACTCCATTTTCTCTAAAACAGTATCTTTCATCTCTTTGGAGCAAAATAGAAATTGGTTTTTTCCCAACTCTTTTGCATTATACATTGCAGTATTTGCATTATTAATTAATATCTCATAATTTTCCCCATCATATGGATATAATGAAACACCTGCGCTAACTGTAATGAAAAACTCACGATCATCAATTTCAATAGGTTGACAAATAACATTAGTTAGTCTATGCATGATGTTGATGGCCTCATCTATATCAGAAAGCTGGTTGAGCATTATAAAGAATTCGTCGCCACCGAAATTTGCTACCAAATCCTGATCGCTAGTATTTTTCGTAAGTATATCTGCAACTTCAAGAAGAACTTTATCACCAATATCATGCCCCATTGTGTCATTAATTGATTTAAATGAATCAATGTCCATGGATACAACTGCAATAATCTGTTCAGTCATTTCAGCGTTCTCAATTTCCTCTTGCAAGCGAATTTTAAACAGAGTGCGATTGGGAAGCTTAGTTACCTGATCGTAATATGCAAGAAATTTATTTTCTTCTTCAGTCTTAATTTTAAACAGCATATCCGAAACCATTCTAGCCACAATTTCTATAAAATCTGAAGAATCCAGNTCCCATTCCCATAATGGTTTTGATGAATTAAACCCGAGCATTCCAATAATTCTGTCTTTTTCTTTTAATGGCAGACTAACCATGCCTCTAATATTATGTTCATCAAGACGCTTTTTGAACCTTTCTGCCACTTGCGGCAATATTTGCGTATCATGTAGCTTTACTACTCCTTCAGTTTCAAAAAGTTTAAACACTCTAGGAACCGTCTCGGTATCAAACACTTCAAAACCCCTGCGGCAAGTTATTGCTCCGTCTGCTGTCCACTCACAAATATATTCGGGTTTTAGCAAATCTTTTTCATATAATACAATATATGCATTTTCAGCTTTAATAAACTCTCCGCATTTCTCAAGTACAGTATATAGTACTTCGTCTTTATTCCAATCTTCGGTAGAAATAAATTCGCTTGTTATTTCATACAGAAGGTTCTCTTTCACATTATGATATGTATTTTCTTTAATACTTACGCTATAGATATTGTTTNCAAATATAGCTAATGCGCCTGAAATAATTGTAAATATAAGTCCGAGAAGATAATGCGACATGGTAACTTGAACTATAACAGAGGGTGCTATTGCCATTGCCATTATTTGTGTCATAATTGATGTAGTGAATATGGAATATACTTGAATACGATTATTAAATAATATACATATGAAAAGTAATAAAACCACAAATGCCCAAACGATAAGACTTCCATATTCAATATATCGTAAGGTTATTGCAGGAATACTTAAGGAACAAACCATAACAACTAACATTTCTTTGAGAATAAAATTTAGCTTTGAGTTGTCAACTACAAGAATGATTACTCCTNAAATGAGCAAGAATAAACTGAACTCATAAGCATTAGGTATACCTGCAAACTTTTGATAAATAAAATTGAAAATGCTTGCTATAGCATACCCATAGCCCAAAACCTTATATAGATAACGATAGCCGCCTTTATTACCAAATAATCTGTTGTTTGGTTCTGAATCCATTGTTCTATTACGATTTACTGCATAACCAATTGCTCCACACGGTATTAATGCAAAAATAACAGCATATCTCGGAAGAGTTATATTCAAAATGACAGGTATTATATATGATAAGGTTCCAAGTAGATAGGATATAATGTAACCTACTGCTAAAACCTTTAGCAGATAGCGTTTGTTTTCATCTTGTAATCTCTTTCTTGTTGAAAACAATACCACTAAGTTTACAACCATGAATCCAATAGAATATACATAATATAGATAATCCCATATATCATAATTAACGACACCAACCCACCCATAATTTGTATAAGTAAAACTATCTGCATTTTTGCCCATGAGTGGGAGAATTGTAAATGCAAAGAGCATCACTAAACCTGGTGAATATAACATTAAATAAAGACACCATTTTTTTATGATTTTTTCTTTTCCGGTAAGTATTAGCGTAAAGTGCAATAACAGTCCAGGTAATAGTCCCCATCCGATCGGAGCTAGTAGATGTCCTATCATTGCAATCTTTTCATTAGCTGCTGCTACAGTAATGGAAAGACCTAAAGACCAAACTGAAAGAGCACAACAAATAATGAATACTAGTTTTTTTGATATACTTTTATTAGCTTCATATGAGGCGTATAATCCATATGTGAATGATATTCCTGCACTTGCTAATAAAATACTTCCCAAAAACATTGAGTATGACATCATAACCCCCCATTATTTATCATGCTCTATAATAGATATTACTATATTTCATATACTAATCATTTTTTATTTCATATACTAATCGCATTGTTATGTTAAATATAATCTTGCTATCTACAGGGAAATATAATATGGATGTTCTGAGGTTTTTATATTTACCAGCCCAGCTGNTGATTAACTCTGCTAAAAACGCATGCACTCACTTTACCCTATTTGAACATCAAGCTAACAACATAACTTAATATATTTCAACATCCTACCCTATATATGCCTTATGATAGGTTTTCTTTCCTTTACGGAGTTTAACACCTTCTTTTAATTGCTCTCTTGAAACGGTGTAATCGATGTCTTGAATCTTTTCATCATTAACTTGTAGTCCACCCTGCATAATCACACGCCGAGCTTCGCTTTTAGAGGATGTTATACCGCATTGAACCATTAAGTCCATAATCTTTATTATACCATCAACTAAATCATCTTCTTTAATTTCAGTAGATGGCATATTAGAATCATCAGTACCTGTAACAAAAAGAGCATGGGAAGCCTTTTGTGCTCCTTGTGCTTCTTCTTCACCATGAATCATCTTTGTCAACTCATAAGCTAAAATTTCCTTTGCCTCATTCAGTTGACTGCCTTCCCATTTGTCCATTTCGTTAATCTGTTCAAGTGGTAAGAAAGTAAGCATACGTAAACACTTTAGAACATCATCGTCACTGACATTTCTCCAATACTGGTAAAAATCAAATGGAGATGTCTTGTTAGGATCAAGCCAAACAGCACCACTTGCTGTTTTCCCCATCTTATTGCCTTCGGAATTCAACAGTAGAGTAATAGTCATAGCATAAGCATCCTTGCCCAATTTACGACGAATCAACTCCTTGCCACCAAGCATGTTCGACCATTGATCATCTCCACCAAACTGCATATTACAACCATAATTTTTAAATAAATAGTAAAAATCATATGACTGCATTATCATGTAATTTAATTCAAGAAATGACAAGCCCTTTTCCATCCTTTGCTTATAGCAATCAGCACGCAGCATATTATTGACTGAAAAATGCGAGCCAATATCACGAATGAATTCGATATAGTTCAATTCTAAAAGCCAGTCTGCATTATTGACCATAATGGCTTTGTCTTTGCCAAATTCAATAAACTTCTCCATTTGCTCCTTGAAGCGGTCACAATTATACTGAATTGTCTCAGGTGTCATCATAGAACGTAAGTCAGTCCTGCCCGACGGGTCTCCAATATAACCCGTTCCACCTCCTATTAGGACTACGGGCTTGTTTCCAGCCATCTGTAAACGTTTCATAAGGCACAATGCCATAAAGTGACCAACATGCAAAGAATCTGCAGTTGGATCAAATCCAATATAAAATGTTGCTTTACCCTCATTAANAAGCTCTCTTATTTTTTCTTCATCGGTAACTTGAGCAATTAAACCACGTGCTACTAGTTCCTCATAAATTCTCATTTTGCACTCTCTCCTTCTCATAACCAAAAATAACGAAAAACCCGCTGCTCCAATTCGGAACAGAGGGTAATATTGTAGTAACTCCTCTGACTTAGAAGTCTTTGACAAAACTTTTTAAAACAAGTGCGTATACACTCGTTCTCGATATTGGGCGAACCCATAACAATTTTTAATAATGCAATTAAAGACATTTTAATAGAATTTACCATAAAAGTAAAGCCCGAAAAAGTTTATCAGTAAAAATTTATTTAATTCTTTAAATTGTAATGAATTTGTATTATAATAGTTACTAGCTTGTAATTATTTCTATAATATTACAAATATATTGTACCATACTAAACAAACAACAAGGATTAAATTAGATCTATTCTTGACAAAATCACAAAAGTAAGCNAAAATTCCATTNTTGAAGTTAACAAGCAAAAGTATATTATTATTAAAAAGAAGCAAGCAGGGATTTTATTATTTCATAAGTAAGCAAGCATAAGTTCTATTATTTTGAAATAATAAGAAGAAATATTAATAAACCAAGGAACAAAGGTGAAATCATGAGGAAGAAAAAAGGCAAGGTGCCAAGGACTAAAAAATACGTATCATTAATGATAGTGCCCCACAATTCAAACAAAGTACTTACCTGGAAAACAACCCGTCCTTTCACTAAAATTATATCTTTATTAGCATCGTTTTTGCTCATAATTGTTACACTCTTAGGTTACCTCTCAATGGTTATACGAGAGAACCAGAGCCTACGCAACCAATATAGTTCATTGAATGCATTTTTTGAAGAGCAGCAAGATTTCGTTAAGGCGAACATCTCTACTTTATCCCAAGTGGAGTATCTTGATAATATATCAAAAGACAAATTAGAAGAGTTTAGTTATCAGGTTCAAAATTTAACTGAAAACTATATTGACAAAGAAATGGAAAAAATTACAATAAGTCGTTCATCTATTTCAGAAAACCCCAACAGCTCCTTTATAGGTGAAATATTAGAATTAAAGGCCTTATTGGCATTTCTTGAGGAAGCAGACAAACAAGAAGATGAACTTTTTACTGAACTATCCGACAAAAAGAACGAACTGGAGAATTATCTTAACCATTTGCCTCACTTTTGGCCTACAAAAGGTATTATAGAGTCTGATTATGGAAACCGTCTGCATCCCATTCGTAAAAGATATATGGAACATACTGGTGTAGATATTGGTGGTAAAAAAGGCGCTCCAATATATGCCGCTGCATCCGGTACTGTCGTAGCTGCTGGCAAAAACGGCGGTTATGGCTACTGTGTCGATATTGATCATGGTAATGGTTTAGTAACAAGATATGCTCATTGCTCTAAAATTCTTGTGAGAAAGTGGCAGAAGGTGGGAATTGGGGACAAGATTGCCGAGGTAGGCGATACTGGAATTGCAACTGGTCCTCATCTTCATTTTGAAATATTGTTAAAAGGAACTCACATCGATCCAGTAGTGTTTATTGGTACAAAGAACAATAGCTTTTAGTAGGAACTATACTTTATAAATGAGCTTTGTATTTCGCAAAGTTTTGTGAGTTTTAATGCGAATCTCATAAGTAGTTACTTTGATTTAGGATAAATTAAATTATGTGGAGGCTGGTAAATATGAGAAAACGTAATGTAGCAGCAGTTATGGACACCGTTATTGGGGAACACACAACCTTTACAGGAAAAATTGAGTCTGAAGGCTCTATAAAAGTAGAAGGGCGGGTTGATGGCGATATTAAAGCAGGAGGCGATATAACCATTCTTGCAAATGCCGTTGTCGTAGGAAACATATGGTGCAAAAACATAATACTATCCGGCACTGTTACCGGAAATATTCATGCAAAGGGCACTCTTCATCTTGAATCCACTAGTCGCTTAAAGGGCGATGTGGAAATACATAGTCTTGTTACAGATGAGGGTTCCACTTTCGAAGGAAACTGCAAGATGACTGAACCAACAGCTGACACCGATGACAAGAAAAAAAAATGGGATTTCAAACGAAGTGAACCAACCAAGTCAGTCGTAGAAGAAAAAGAGGGCTAAGCCCTCTTTTTTATACACAAATTATTATTTTTCTTTACTCAAATACTATCAAACTATTCCAGTCCAAGTTGGCAGCAAAAGATTACATTATACTATAGTAAATCCGTACTTTCTGGGTAAAGTGTTCGGTCTCATGCGAGCAAAAGAGTATATAATACTATAGTTAATGATTACTGCTTAATATTTTCCTTTCTGCCCGGCCGATTTAAGAACATAAGAACTGTCATAAGAACATCCATTGCTATCATAGCAACAAATGTCCAAAAATAATATATTGGCTGGTTTAACTTAAACCCTTGCAGTGGTAGTGCCAAGATGAACATAATTGGAACACCTAGAAAAACTGCAAACCCACTGCCAAGTACAAGGTTTTCTGGTACTCTGGATTTCGAATATGGATCAACCTCTCTGAGTAGTGCAATTCCAGTTGTAATTGTTCCAGTCCACATTCCATATAGAGCTGCATTATGTTCAAGTTGTTCTTCGGTATAAATCAACTTACATATAAAATAAGTATGGAACATAGTATATATTCCACCTACAGTAGTGATAATAAGTATAGGCACGAGATTCTCTCTCAATACAGTTATAGAGATTGCAGCCAATGATGCAGTGATCATAAAATCAAATGATGATGCAGAAATCTTTTGTAATAAGTAGTTATCTGCGTAATTTACACGTATGACACGTTTTACCCTCATTTTATCCATGAAAAGACGTATACCAAAGGCAACAACAGTACCTACCAGGAAGTTGAAACCCCATAGCATATCTGAAACTGTTTCTCCAAAAGTACCCAGCGGGACTAAAATCTTTCCAAATGCTACAAGTAATAAGTAAGTCACCAAATATGCTGAACCGATCAAAAATAGTTGAATTGTTAAATCATCGATATGAATACTCTTTGGAACAGAAATTGTGTGCTTTCTTGAAGATTTTTCAATCTCCATATCTTTGACTTCTTGGATACCATATTTCTTCTGATTCTTATAAACTCTTTTCAGTAAGAAGTTAACAAATGGTACCCCACCGATCAATGCCCACAAGAATCCGAAATTTGCTACTGCAAGACCAATATTAGCACCATTAGTAAATCCACTTTCCTCCCACTTAATTCCAATATTTACAGCTTGTCCAGGCCCCTGAGCAAAGCCTAAAGGTAATAACATCCCCATTGGAGGAAACATATCAGGAAAAAAATATTTTGCCAAAATTAACGATATAGCTAATCCCAGTATCCCATGCGACATGTATGTTTTTACTATGGCGTAGCCAGTATTAGCTATATCCTTATTCTTCTTCTTATTTCTATCCTTCAAAGCCAATGCAATAAATCCAACAGCCATAAGGTGTGCTACAAGAAAACCTAGCTCATGCTGAATCCTTTGCAACTGTTCCTCGGTGAGCCATCCAAAGACATATCGGGCAAGTTGAAGACTTATAAATCCTATTGCTCCTGCAAGCATGGAAGTTGGCATCAGATGCCTTTGAAAAATCTTGACTCTTAGCTTTAAAACCGTTGCTAATGCTAAACATGCAGCTATTCCAGAAAAATAAAGCGCAATTGACCATCCGTTTTCCATAACTACTCTCCTATCATTTATTAGTGATTATGTTGCTTAATTCAATTCTTATATCAAAAAATATTGCTATATCGAATCCATTAAGTATATCTTATATTGTTTTCTTAAAGCTTAGTTTCTTCTCAGTACGATTAATTAAGCGCACAATATTCTCTTTATGGCGAACAATTATTAGTGCTACCATAAAAATTCCTAATATTATTAATGTTATAGGTAAATTAAAAATAAACGATATTAGAGGCCAAAAGGCCGCAGCAACGATGGAGCCAAGAGAGACATACCTTGTAAATGCTACTACAATGATAAAGATTCCAAGGCATATAAGCGCGGGTATAGGGCTGATGTATAGCATAACTGTAAAAGTTGTCAATACACCCTTTCCGCCTTTGAAAGAAAAAAAGATGGGCCAATTGTGGCCTATAACTGCTGCAAGACCAGCAAAGTACATTCCAATATATCCGAAAGTCTCGATATTACCAACTAGTAACCCACCAATAACACACGCAATAATACCTTTCAGAATGTCAATAACTATTACAGCAATTGCAGCATTCTTACCTAAGATTCGTAGTGTGTTCGTAGTTCCAGCATTCCCACTACCGTGTTTCCTAATATCCTTTTTATAAAAAACTTTTCCAATAATTAAAGAGCCATTTAAACTACCAAACAAATACCCTATAATTATGGATAACGCAATTTTTAAATACATTAGAAAGTGTACCTACTTTCTCAAAGTTGTCTTTGTCCTTTTTCTCTGATTATAAGTCGAATTGGCGTTCCTTCAAAACCAAAATTTCTTCTCAATGTATTAATTATATATCTTTCATATGAAAAATGCATTAATTGTTTATCGTTTACGAATAAAACAAATCTTGGCGGCTTTATACCTACCTGTACCATATAATATATTTTTAGTCGTTTACCCTTGTCAGAGGGTGGCTGAACCATCGCTATGGCTTCGTTAAGTACATCATTGAGCATTCCGGTTTGAATACGAAAAGATGCCTGATCAAAAACAAAATCCACAAGCTCAAACAGTCGTTCAACTCTTTGACCGGTTTTAGCTGATATAAACACAACGGGAGCATAATCCATAAACTCAAGCTTATCAATGACTTCTTTTCGCATTTTTTCAAGAGTTCCTGTTTCTTTCTCTATTTCATCCCACTTGTTCACAGCTATAATACATGCCTTCCCCTGCTCATGAGCATACCCTGCAATTTTGGTATCTTGCTCTGTTACAGAATCGTTTGCATCAATCATAATAATGCACACATCGGCTCTATCAACCGCTGTCCAAGAACGAATCACGCTATATCTTTCAATACTCGCGTCTATCTTGCTCTTTCTTCTGATTCCAGCGGTATCTATAAAAATATATTTCTTGTCTCCGCGTTCTACAAAAGTATCAATGGCATCCCTTGTTGTTCCGGGTATATCGCTTACAATTACTCGATCCTCACCCAATATAGAATTGATAAGAGATGACTTCCCAACATTTGGTTTCCCAATAACCGCAACTTTTATAATATCTTCATCCTGTTCATAGTCCATATCCTCTGGGAAATGCTCATAAACTGCATCAAGTAAATCCCCAATGCCGAGACCGTGGATTGAAGAAATAGGATAAATCTCTCCCATGCCTAGATTATAAAACTCATATGCAGCAGGTGGAATATCACCGACATTGTCAGATTTGTTAACAGCTACAACTATAGGTTTTTGAGATTTTCTGAGTATTACAGCAACATCGTCATCGGCAGCAGTTAAGCCGGTTTTCATATCCAGCAAAAAAATTATGACATCTGCCGTCTCCACAGCTATCTCTGCCTGACGTAGCATCATTTTTTTTATATAATCCCCGGTAAATGGCTCAATTCCACCAGTGTCAATTAGGGTAAAATTCCTACCACGCCAATCAGCCTCTGCATAAATTCTATCCCTCGTTACTCCTGGAGTATCTTCAATTATTGATATTCTTTGTTTCGTTATATAGTTAAATAATGTTGATTTACCAACATTAGGCCTTCCAACTATAGCTACAACCGGCTTTGACAAATTCTCAACCTCCAAGTCAAACCACTTCGCTCAGTCATCGGTGATGTTCCACCGACCAAGGAAGCTAATTGATTTCATCTCATTATGGCCAACCTATAGAGGTTAGCATCTTATGAAGACAATGACAAAAGTTCACATATAATGATAATCATTAAAATTAGCCCTGTCAACGATTATCGGCTTTTAACATTTAGTCATGATATATATTCTAGTTTTCTGTGGTACTGTTCTTGTATACAATTGTTTATTCATTTTGCCACGATATACACTCTCGTTTTGTTCGGTACAGGGCTTTTATATAATAACATTGATTCCTTTAGCCATAATATGTGTTCCCAGTTTGTCAGTACAATTTATGGTGGTTATAACTGTCTGCGGCCATTTGTGGCATTTACAGGTCATCTGGGACTATGTCATTACGGATTATATCTTCATAGGTCTCACGGCGTACAATAAGACGATCTTTGCCATCCTTCACTAAAACTACTGGTGGTTTCCCAAGCCTGTTATAGTTCATTGCCATTGAGTAGTTGTATGCTCCAGTTGCAAGCACAGCTATTATGTCTCCTGCCTGAGTTTTTGGCATTTTAATATCCTTTGCTATTAAATCACCTGATTCACAGCATTTGCCTGCTATTGTTACAACTTCATCCTTAGTACTTTTAGGTTTGTTTGCCAATAAAGCAGTATACTCGGATTCGTATAATGCATACCTTGGATTATCACACATTCCACCATCTACAGAGATATATTTCCTTATGCCCTCAATATTTTTAACATTTCCTACTTCATAAAGAGTTATTCCAGCAGAGCCTACAATGGATCGTCCTGGCTCTATAAGGATAAATAACTCCTTAATTCCCTTCTCATTCGCCACTTTTTTAACCACTTTTGATACCGACTCAACAAACTTATCATACTCCAAATGAGCATCTTTTTCGGTATATCTTATTCCAAACCCACCACCAAGGTTTAATTCATTCAATTGAATATTTAGCTTATCTCTTATATCAGCGATAAAGTTAATCATGACCTCAGCTGTTTTCATAAAGGGTTCAAGTCCAAATATCTGAGAGCCAATATGGCAGTGAATCCCCACGACTTCTATATTCTCCATTTTAGCGGCTTTAGCAATAATATCATAGGCTTCGCCGTTCTCAATACCAACTCCAAATTTAGAATCAATTTGTCCGGTCATAACAGCCTCATGAGTATTCGCATCAATACCTGGTTTAATACGGAATAGTATTTTCACCTTCTTGCCTTTTACAGTTGCAATTTTTTCAATGTTATTAAGCTCTGTTTCATTATCTACTACAAAACGCCCTATATTATTATCTATACCCATTTCAATCTCATCAATAGTTTTATTGTTCCCATGGAAATACACTTTTTCCATTGGGAAACCGGCTTTTATTGCAGTATATAATTCACCACCAGAAACTACATCTAAACCAAGACCCTCCTGATGTGCAATTTTACATGCAGCAATTGTACAAAATGCTTTACTTGCATATAAAACAAGTCCGTTACCGTCATAATACTTATCCAGTGCTTCTTTATACATTCTACAATTATTTCGAATAACCATCTCATCCATAACATATAGAGGTGTACCATGTTTTTTAACAAGCTCAATCGTATCACAGCCACCTATTTCGAGATGTCCAGCAGAATTTATTTTTAGAGTTTCTGTCATTTCGCCACCGTCCATTCTTACTTTTTATGATATAGACCACGAGCTAAATTCTCCATGGTGCTAAATAAACTTCTTAAAATCAATTAGGAACTTAGAAAATATACTACCATTTCTAAATTTAAAATGCAAGTTTCAAAATCCAAACTTGCATTTCACATAAAAAAAGACTATCTCTTTTTTGAGATAGTCTTTTTCTAACAAATTGTTTACTTTAATTCGCAAGTAGCTCCAACTTCTTTGAACTTTTCAACCATTGCGGTTGCTTCGTCCTTGGATAGTCCTTCTTTAACAGTTGAAGGAGCTTTGTCAACAACTTCTTTTGCTTCTTTAAGGCCAAGACCTGTAACTTCACGTACAACCTTGATAACCTTAATCTTTTCAGCGCCAACTTCCTTTAAAACAACGTCAAACTCTGTCTGCTCTTCTTCAGCGGCTGCTTCAGCGCCAGCTGCAGGAGCTGCTGCAACTGCTACAGGAGCTGCTGCGGATACTCCAAATTCTTCTTCAAGAGCTTTTACTAGTTCTGAAAGTTCAAGAACTGTTAAACCTTTAATTTCTTCAATTAAATTTGTAATTTTTTCACTCATTATAATACCCTCCAATATAAATTTAAGCTTCAGCTTGTTTTTTTTCTGCTATTGCATTTAATGCTACTGCTAAACCACGAATATTCGCATTCAGAACATTAACTATACCATATAATGGACTTGACAAACCACCAACTACCTTCGCTACTAGTTCTTCTCTTGAAGGAAGATTTGCAATGGATTTAATACCCTCAAGATCAACAATATCACCTTCGACAATACCTGCTTTGATCTCAAGTACTTTATACTCTTTTGCGAACTTTGACAATACTTTCGATGGAGCTACTGGATCTTCGAAGCTAATTGCTAGAGCTGTAGGACCACTTAAATATTGATCCAACTCGTCATAGCCATTCTCTCGTGCTGCAAAACGGATAATTGAGTTCTTAATAACAGAATAATCTATATCCGCTTCTCTCATAGCTTTTCTCAGCTTAGTATCCTGCTCAACCGTCAATCCCCTATAATCCGCTAAGACGATGGATTTCGCATCTTTGAACTTCTCTGACAGCTTTTCCACTTTATCTTTCTTCAAATTAAGGATTCTTTCACTTGGCATCTGTTGCACCTCCTTGATGATTATACTCCGCATTTAAGCGGTATTTTAAAAGTATCACCTTTTAAACCATCTAAGTTAATTCGTTTCGCCCAACCAGTCAGGTAGCGAACTAACTCCACCTAACCACAGGAAGCTAATTAATTTCGTCTTCATTCTCAGCCGGCCTATTATAGAGGTTAGCCTCTTATAAAGAAATAAATAAACAACCCTCTGTGTCATGGGCATCCATAGACATACAGAGGGTAATAATCATAAACTCAAAATGTTCACCTCGGCGGGATGATATACGTTATGCCAATTGGCTCCTGCTGTCTATGGTTAATATACAATTTTTAAACAAAAAATATTTTACTACATCTTCCTTGGTTTGTAAAGAACTTTTTAATCTAAAACTTTCTGTTGGTTAATTTTAACACCAGGGCCCATAGTTGAAGTTACTACTACACTCCTCAAATACTGCCCTTTTGCCGCTGCTGGCTTTGCCTTTATAACAGCATCAGCTAAAGTACGGAAGTTTTCAAGTAGCTTTTCTGTACCAAAGGAAACTTTTCCTATTGGACAATGAATGATATTAGTTTTATCAAGACGGTATTCAATTTTACCTGCCTTAATATCAACAATAGCCTTTGCTACGTCCATTGTGACCGTACCTGCCTTCGGATTTGGCATTAAACCCTTAGGACCTAAAACACGTCCTAAACGTCCTACAACGCCCATCATATCAGGGGTTGCAACCACAACGTCAAACTCGAACCAATTATCCTTTTGAATTTTTGTAACCAGGTCTTCTGCACCAACATAGTCAGCACCAGCTTGCTCTGCTTCTGTTGCTTTTTCTCCCTTTGCAAAAACTAAAACACGAACGGTTTTACCTGTTCCATGAGGAAGAACAACAGCACCCCTTACTTGTTGATCAGCATGACGTGAGTCAACACCTAAGCGGATATGGGCTTCAACAGTTTCATCAAACTTTGCTGTTGCAGCTTTTTGTACAAGTTCTAATGCTTCTGTCGGCTCATATAATTTATTTCTATCTACAAGCTTTGCGCTTTCGAGATATTTTTTTCCTCTTTTCATATCCTTTCACTCCTTTGTGGTAATATTTCGGGATTTACTCCCTCCCACGTTGTTAAGACGATAATTATTCCTCAACAACAACGCCCATACTTCTTGCGGTTCCAGCTACCATCCTCATTGCTGCTTCAAGATCTGCTGCGTTTAAATCAGGCATCTTCATTTCAGCAATGCTCTTCAAATCTTCTTTTGACAGTTTAGCTACTTTGTCTTTCTGTGGAACGCCTGAACCTTTTTCAATCTTGCACGCTTTCTTAATAAGCACAGCTGCAGGCGGCGTCTTTGTTATAAATGTAAATGATCTGTCTGCGTATACCGTTATAACAACCGGAATGATCAGCCCGGCATCTTTCGCCGTTCTCTCGTTGAATTCCTTACAGAAACCCATAATGTTAACACCATGTTGTCCTAAAGCTGGTCCAACCGGTGGAGCAGGCGTAGCCTTTCCTGCAGGTATTTGAAGTTTTATATAGCCTGTGACTTTCTTTGCCATAATAATCCACCTCCCAGAAAAAATGACTGCTATATAGCAGTTATATTCTAAATTCCATTTTATTGTATGGAAAAATAGACTCAAAATAATAATTTTTTACTTACTTATAACCTTTGAATTTGTGTAACCTCTAGCTCTACTGGAGTTTCACGTCCAAACATGGACACTAAAACACGAACCTTTTTCTTATCTGCACTGATTTCCTCAACACTACCGATGAAGCTTTCCAAAGGTCCATCAATAACCCTAACACTGTCACCAATTTCATAATCAACAACAGTTTCGAACTGCTCCACACCCATTGCTCTGATTTCATCTTCTGACAGTGAAACAGGTTTAGAACCAGGACCGACGAAACCAGTAACTCCTCTGGTGTTTCTTACAACATACCAAGACTCATCATTGATTATCATTTTAATGAGTACATACCCTGGAAAAACTTTTTTTAAGGTTGCCTTCTTTTTTCCGTCCTTGATTTCGATTTGCTCTTCCATTGGAACAACAATATCAATAATATAATCCTGAAGATGAGGATTATTCTCTACCATTTTCTCCAGATTTACCTTAACTTTATTCTCATAACCAGAATAGGTATGTATAACATACCACAACGCTTCTTCAGCCATTATTTTGCGGAGACAAGCTCCTGCCCTCCTTTATTAACCCTGTATCTGCTAAAAGTATCATGCAAATATCAGTGTATATAAGAAACCAAAAAGAGCGTCAAATATCCACACTACTGCACCTATTAATAGACATACAAAGACAACAGTAAGTGTATAGTTTATTAATTGGCTCTTGGTAGGCCAAATAACCTTCTTTAATTCATTTCTGATTTCCTTGACGAATTTTGTAAACCTGTTAAAAACATTAGGCTTTTTCTTTACTTGTTCAGCCATTGAAACATCTCCCGCCTATGTGCATCTGCGCACAAATATTTTTGGAGTTTTACTGTAAATAAAACTATTTCGTTTCTTTATGCAATGTATGCTTCCGACAGAACTTGCAAAATTTATTCATTTCAAGTTTGTCCGGACTGTTTTTCCTGTTCTTAATTTTATCATAATTTCTTTGCTTGCATTCACTACAAGCTATGGTAATCTTTGTTCTCATGTCCTACACCCCTTAATTCTGGTCAAAATACAATCTCATTATTACAAAAACGAGTTTATAAATATATAAGTTTTAATGCATAAAAAAAAGCCCTATTTATAAAGCAGGTTACAGTGTAACATATTTTAAAAAACCTGTCAAGATTCGTGTTGGCAATAAAATTCAATGTGTGTTAATTTCTTAAAATGCTGCACTGGGCTGTCTATATAAGTTTGTAAGGGTGCCGACTTAAAATATTAATTTCAGCACCCTTGTAATTTTAATTGAACAGCGAATATTTGTTATGATTACATCTCAAAATCCCTTTATCTAGGATTTCTTATCTGAGCTTGAGCCGCTGCAAGTCTTGCAATAGGTACTCTGAAAGGTGAGCATGATACATACTCCAAACCCACATTGTGGCAGAAGGCAATTGAGGAAGGTTCTCCTCCATGTTCACCACAAATACCTAATTTAATGCCAGGGTTGGTTTGACGCCCTTTTTCAACTGCAATTTTTACAAACTCGCCAACGCCGGTTTGATCTAGCTTTTCAAAAGGATCAAACTCGTAAATTTTATTGCTATAATAATCCTCAAGGAATTTACTTGCATCGTCTCGGCTAAAACCAAATGCCATCTGTGTTAAGTCGTTGGTTCCAAATGAGAAGAAATCTGCTTCCTCAGCAATTTTATCAGCGGTTATTGCTGCACGTGGTATCTCAATCATAGTACCAACGAGATATTTTAAGTCAACTCCCGATTCTTTAATAATTTCATCAGCTGTCCTGACAACAACATCCTTAACATATTTCAACTCTTTAACTTCGCCAACTAAAGGTATCATAATTTCAGGTACTATGTTCATACCCTCTTTATTTACATTAATGGCTGCTTCAATAACAGCTCTTGTCTGCATTTCAGCTATTTCAGGGTAGCTGACGGCTAAACGACATCCTCTATGCCCCATCATTGGGTTGAATTCATGAAGCTCGGAAACAATTGCTTTGAGCTCTTCATTCTTCATACCTAATTCGGCAGCAAGAGCTTCAATGTCAGATTGTTCCTGGGGTAAAAACTCGTGAAGTGGAGGATCTAAGAAACGAATGGTAACCGGATAGCCTTTCATAGCTCTGAATAAGCCTTCAAAATCAGCTCTCTGCATTGGAAGTAGCTTGTCAAGAGCTTTTCTCCTTTGCTCCACTGTACGAGATACAATCATTTCTCTCATTGGACCTATTCTGTCACTTTCGAAGAACATATGCTCAGTGCGGCATAGACCAATTCCTTCAGCACCAAATTTTATAGCCTGTTCTGCATCATGTGGACTATCTGCATTTGTTCTAATTTTCAGTGATCTGAATTCATCAGCCCATTCCATAAATGTTCCGAAATAGCCTGTCATTTCAGGTGGAGCTGTTGGCAGCTTTTCACCGTATATGTTTCCTGTAGAACCATCTAGGGAAACCCAATCGCCTTCGTTGTATTTATTGCCGAAATTATCTATAAAGCATTTTTCTTCTTCGTTTATTTTTATTTCACTACATCCAGCAACACAGCATCTACCCATGCCTCTTGCAACAACAGCAGCATGAGAAGTCATTCCACCCCTTGCTGTCAAAATTCCCTGAGCAGCATGCATCCCTTCAATGTCTTCAGGGGATGTTTCAACACGAACAAGAATTACCTGTTTCTCACCCTCATTATAAGCTTTAGCGGCTTCGTCTGCTGTAAAATATACCTTACCTGTAGCTGCACCCGGGGATGCTGGCAAACCTTTTGCAACAGGCTTTGCTGCTTCTAATGATTCTTTTTCGAACTGTGGGAATAGCAGAGAATCCAATTGCTTTGGATCAACTTTCAGTAATGCTTCTTCTTTTGTAATCATATTCTCTTTAACTAAATCAACAGCAATTTTCAATGCTGCTTGTGCAGTTCGCTTACCATTTCTTGTTTGCAACATAAACAGCTTTCCGCGTTCTATCGTAAACTCCATATCCTGCATGTCTTTGTAATGCTTCTCGAGTCTTTCTGCAATTTCAGCAAACTGATTATATACTTCAACATTGATTTCTTTTAGTTTCTCAATCGGGTCAGGAGTTCTAATTCCTGCAACAACGTCTTCGCCTTGAGCGTTCATTAGAAATTCACCATAGAGCTTGTTTTCACCAGTAGAAGGATCTCGTGTAAATGCAACTCCAGTACCCGAATCATCACCCATGTTACCATAAACCATTTCCTGGATATTTACTGCTGTTCCCCACTCGGATGGTATATCGTTGAGCCTTCTATATACATGAGCTCTTGGATTATCCCAAGAACGGAAAACAGCCTTAACAGATTCCATTAATTGAGCTTTGGGGTCTTGTGGGAAAGACTCTCCCATTTCTTCCAAGTATAAATCTTTAAATAGCTGTACCAGTTTTTTCAGATCAGATGCGTCCAAATCACTGTCTTCTGTTATACCCTTCTCTTCTTTCATATCATCCATTATTTTGTCAAATTTTGTTTTATCTATTTCCATAACAACATCGGAAAACATTGTAATAAAACGCCTGTAGCTGTCATATGCAAAACGAGGATTTTGAGTAAGATTGGCAAGTCCTTCAACCACAACATCATTCAATCCAAGATTAAGAATGGTATCCATCATACCTGGCATTGATGCTCTCGCTCCTGAACGTACAGAAACAAGGAAAGGGTTTTCTGGATCTCCAAATTTTTTACCAACTATTTCTTCTGTTTTTGAAAGGTTTGCATATATTTCATCTTCTATTTCCTTTGCAATAACCTTTCCATCTTCATAAAAACGTGTGCATGCTTCAGTTGTAATTGTAAAGCCTCTTGGTACTGGAAGACCAAGACTTGTCATTTCAGCAAGGTTTGCACCCTTACCGCCAAGTAAATTTCTCATTGAAGCATCGCCTTCACTAAATAGATATACATATTTCGCCATGCAGTATTCCCTCCTAATACTCCTTCTTATATTTAATGAGTAAATAATTATGTTTCATTAATGGTTTGTTCACGCATTACTTGATTGAATTTCAAGACTAAAAGTAACATAATTTAGTATTGATATCCAATAAAAATTTCACCGTAAACAATCATAGCATAACAAAATTTACGTGTAAACTTAATAATTGTAAAAATTTATTAGATTTATGTTGTCCCATTAGTAATAATTGTAGAACTGTCTAAAATCTATTTAGCCAGGTGGATACAAATCCACCTGGCAATCAATTTAAAGTAAAAACTTTTCAGAAAAATAATCCTTTAGTTCTTCAATCGGAATTCTAATCTGCTGCATTGAGTCTCTTTCGCGAATAGTTACCTTTTTATCATCAATTGAATCAAAGTCAAAAGTAATACAGTAGGGCGTACCAATTTCGTCTTGACGACGATAACGTTTTCCTATACTTCCTGTTTCATCATATTCGCAATTAAAATATTTTGCCAAGTCCGCATAAACAGCACGTGCTTGTTCTCCAAGTTTCTTTGATAAAGGTAGAACAGCAATTTTTATTGGGGCTACCGCAGGATGAAAACGTAATACTGTACGGGTATCGCCTTCGGCTACTTCTTCTTCATCATATGCTTCACTTAATAGCGCCAATACTAATCTGTCCACACCAACTGAAGGCTCAATACAATATGGGATATATTTTTCATTAGTTACTGGATCAAAGTAATTCATATCTTCCTTTGAATGCTCCATATGTTGTTTCAAATCATAATCAGTTCTATTAGCGATTCCCCATAATTCGCCCCAACCAAATGGGAACTTATATTCTATATCAGTTGTTCCTTTGCTATAGTGGCTTAGCTCTTCTGGTGAGTGATCTCTCATTCTAATGTTGTCCTCACTGATGTTTAAAGACAAAAGCCAGTTACGGCAGAAATCTTTCCAGTACGCGAACCATTCCATATCTGTACCAGGCTCACAGAAAAATTCCAATTCTGCCTGTTCAAATTCCCTTGTACGGAAAATAAAATTACCTGGGGTTATTTCGTTTCTAAAGGATTTTCCTATTTGACCTATTCCAAATGGAACCTTTTTTCGGGTAGATCTTTGTATATTCTTAAAATTAACAAAGATTCCTTGAGCAGTTTCTGGTCTTAAGTAAACTTCATTTTTAGATTCGTCGGTAACACCTAAAAATGTCTTAAACATTAAATTGAATTGACGTATGGGCGTAAAATCTATTTTCCCACATTTAGGACATACTATATTGTTTTCTTGTATATACTGAGTTAACGCCTCATTACTCATTCCATCCGCAACTTTATCAATACCATTATCGTTGTTCCAATCTTCGACAAGTTTATCTGCACGATGTCTGGTCTTACATTCACGGCAATCAACTAATGGGTCTGAAAACCCTCCAACATGACCTGATGCAACCCAAACCATTGGATTCATGAGTATTGCACTATCCTGTCCCACATTGTATGGGCTTTCTTGAATAAATTTTTTCCACCATAATTTCTTTATATTATTCTTAAATTCAATGCCTAAAGGGCCATAATCCCATGTATTTGCTAATCCATCATAAATCTCCGACCCCTGAAATATGAACCCCCGATTTTTTGATAATGCAACTATTTTATCCATGGTTTTTTCAAATGCCATATTAATTCCTCCTGGTATAACCTATTGTAGATTATGCTACTAATTTATAAGCGTTTCCTTGTATATCTGACTTTTCCCTCATTTATCTCATTAAGCGCCGTTGTAACATGCTTATCTGATTCAGTGGTCAGAGGTTGTGAACCCTCATTAAGCATGCGGGCTCTCCTGGCTGTTAGATTTACCAAAACATATCTGTTTTCAACTTTAGTAAGAAGCTCATCGATTGGCGGTTTTATCACTATTAATCACTCCTTAATATTATTTGTTAGTATATTTCTATTCAATTTCCAGTTAATAACTGGAAGTGTCATAGCTATTCTTTTCTCGCTTAAGTGACATACAACATAGAAGTCTTTCTACATATTTCTATTAGCCTTACGCTCTTTTTCAATAATCTCAAGAAACTGCTTAACAGACTCCTCAACAGATTCATTTTTTATTATATAATCATAATTGTCCATGTGTTCAAGTTCTTTTATTGCTCTTTGCATACGCTTTTCAATAATTTCAGGTGACTCAGTACCTCGCTTCGTTATGCGTTTTCTTAATTCGGTAACGGTGGGCGGTGTAATAAATACCGAAACACATTCAGGATATTGCTGTTTGATATTACGGGCTCCTTCAACTTCTATTTCAAGAAGTACAATATTTCCTTGTTCGAGTTGCTCTTCTATGTAGAGCCTGGGTGTTCCGTAGAAATTGCCACAGTACTCAACCCACTCAAGAAGCATATTCTCATTTACCATCTCTAAAAATTTTTCACGGGAAACAAAAAAGTAATTCTCACCATCTTTTTCTCCAGGTCTTGGCTCGCGTGAAGTCATCGAAACCGAAAAAACAATATCACTATTTCGTTCTCGTGCAAGAGATACAACAGTCCCCTTCCCTACTCCCGCAGGACCTGAGACAACAAGCAACAAACCCGATTTCATTCCTCACCCTCCTGGATATCATCAACTATTTGTTCAGTACCTTTTCCACCTAGTCTATGAGCAACAGTTTCAGGCTGAACAGCCGACAGTATTATATGGTCGCTATCTGTAACAACGACTGCGCGAGTTCTTCTTCCATATGTTGCATCAATTAGCATGCCACGTTCTCTTGCTTCCTGGATAATCCTTTTAATAGGCGCTGATTCAGGACTTACAATTGCGACTATTCTATTTGCGGCAACAATATTTCCAAACCCAATATTAACCAACTTCATAACCTTCCTCCATCTGCTCCATGCTTTACAAAAATCATTCAATATTTTGTATCTGTTCTCTTATTTTTTCTATTTCACTTTTTAACTCAACAACATTTTTAGTAATTTCAATATCATTTGCCTTAGAGCCTATAGTATTTACTTCTCTGTTCATTTCTTGAAGTAAAAAATCAAGTTTCTTGCCTATAGGACCTTCCATCGCTAATATGTCCTTAAGTTGAGCAATATGACTACCAAGGCGCACCAACTCTTCATTTATACTACATTTATCTGCAAAAATTGCAACTTCCATTGCAAGACGAATTTCATCGATGGAACTATCCTCTACTAGTTCTTTGATTCTATTTGATAGCCTTTCTTTGTATTCAATAACCATCGAAGGTTCACGCTCTTTTATCTTGAGCCTGTAATTTTCAATCTTTTTGCATATCTCAAATAAGCTCTCTTTTAATTTCTTACCTTCTGTCTCACGCATTTGGATTAATGCATCCAATGCTCCATTTAGAGCTTGTTCTAATATGGGCCAAACATTATCAGATATTTCATCTTTGTTTTCAATTTTAAGAATCTCAGGAAACCTTGCAAATGACAAAGCTGATATGTCGTCTCTAAGTTTATGGTCCTGTGCTAACCTATTCACTGCATTATAATACTCACGAGCAAGATTGTCATCTAGTATGACTTTCTTAACACCTTCACCAAGATTTTCCCAATTCAAAAAAACATCCACTTTACCCCGAAAAATACGGCTTGTAATCAATGAACGAATTTTCTCTTCAAAACAATTCAACTGTCTTGGCATACGTATATATACATCACAATATCGATGGTTCACAGTCTTTATCTCGACATCCATGTTAACCAATTCGTCCTGATACTTATAGTATCCATATCCGGTCATGCTTCTAATCATTATTATTTTGTCCTCCATGTTTTTACCAGTTTGGCAGCTTGTATGTAGTAAAAGGCAGCGTCTTCTGAAGACATTGATAAAAAAAACATTAGAAGAGGAAATATTAGTAATTATGCCAATTCTCCCATTTCGTGCATAATTATAGATAAAGCTGCAACTGCAGCAGTTTCTGTTCTAAGTATTCTTTTCCCCAGACCCACAGGGGTAATATCTTCTTGTTTAGCAAGTTGGATCTCTTCTTCTGAGAAACCACCCTCTGCGCCAATAAAAATACCTACGGTCTTAATATCATTTATATTATAACATTTAAATAAATCTTTCAAACATTTTTTCCCTTCATTCTCATAGCAAAAAACAGCCAAACCTTTAGGACCATCTAAAATAATATCACGCCACATACCAAGAGCTTTACTAAATTCTACAGGACTTGTAACCTCGGGTATAAGAACACGACCTGACTGCTTGCAAGCTTCTTTGGAAATCCTATTCCATCTTTGCAATTTCCCGCTTATATTTCTGTCTGTTTTTTGTCTTACCGAAAATTGAGTGATAATTGGAACAATCTTACTGATTCCCAATTCTACTGTTTTTTGGATAACCCATTCCATTTTATCGGATTTTGGCAATCCCTGAAAAAGTATTACCTCTGTTTTGGGTTCAGTACCTGGGTTATAGGCTTTTATAAGTTTACCCTTAGCACAACCCTTTTCAATGGAAATTAGCTCAATTTCATATTCCATACCTGTGCCGTCAAAAGCCAGAAAGTGATTACCGGTTTTAAGTCTTAAAACCTGAAGCATGTGTTTTAAGTCTTCCCCGGAAATATATACAATATCTTCTTTTATAGACTCAGGTGCAATCAAAAACCTGTGCATATCTGCATAGCCACCCATTCACCCATACTTTGAACTGAAACTAGATCGTAGCCTTGTTCTTTTGCTACTTGATAAACTTCCTCGCGCCTGTCCGAAATAATACCTGACAATAAGATATTTGTCTTATTGCTGCAGTATGCTTTTAGATCAGGCAGTAATGAGATAATTACATCTGCAATAATATTTACGACAATTATATCGTATTCTTTCTTCTCTATGTCTTTGAGCTCACCATGCTTTATATCTACCACATCTGAAACATTGTTCTTCTGTGCGTTTTCAGTGGCAACCTTACATGCTGCATCATCTACATCAACACAAAGAACATTCTTAGCGCCAAGTTTTGCAGCTATTATTCCTAAAATCCCTGTTCCACAGCCTAAATCTAATACCCTTTCATTACCTTTAATAACATGGTCAAGCAGTTTTGCACACATTTCAGTGGTTTGGTGAGTGCCTGTTCCAAAAGCCATTCCGGGTTCAAGCTCGATAACAACTTCATCATTTACAGGGGAATAATCTTCCCACGAAGGTTTAATTACAACCCTATCAGATATCTTAAAAGTCTTGTAGTATTTTCTCCAATTATCTTTCCACTCGGTATCTGAGCGTCGCAAGATATTATATTCAGGAATCCAGTCCATAAACTCTTGAAACTGTGTATCAAGCTTATGTTTTAGAGATTCAATACTGTAACTAGAACTGAAATAAGCTCTAATTATAACCTTTTTGCCGAAACTTTCAATAAAACCATCGTCAGTATAATCCAGATGTTTATTATCATTATATACTTGCCTGAAAGCTTCCGGGTCTACAATCTCCAGCCCTTGTACTTCTTGATCCAATAGAATCTGAGATACTGCCTCTTGATACTTTGACTCAATTGTGACCGATACTTCTAACCACTCCACAGAAAAACTCCTTTTTTATTACTGAAATAGGTTCTTCATTTTATCAAAGAAACCCTTTCTTTGCTCAAAAACCTCGTCACCACTTATTTCTGCAAATTCTCTTAGCAATTCTTTTTGCTTTTCGGATAGTTTCGTCGGCACATCCACATTAATCTTAATAAATTGATCGCCTTTTGCATTAGAATTTAAGTGCTTAATACCCTTGTTTTTTAACCTGAAAACAGTTCCGGTTTGCGTTCCCTCGGGTATGGTATACTTTATAGTGCCTTCAATGGTTGGCACATCCAACTCAGATCCCAAAGCTGCCTGAGTAAAAGTAATAGGTATTTCACATATTACATTATACCCTTCTCTTTTGAAAATAGGATGAGGCTGTACCCTTATATTAACATATAAGTCACCTGCAGGACCACCCTTGATACCCGCTTCTCCCTCTCCACGCAAGGATATGGTTTGACCATTGTCTATACCAGCTGGAATATTTAGACTAATCTTAGATGTCTTTTTTGTTCTTCCATTACCATGACAGGTTTCACAAGGCTGTGTTATTACAGTTCCTTCACCACGACAGATTTCACATGTGCTCATATTAACCATTTGACCAAACATTGTGGATTGCACACGTCTAATCTGTCCTGTCCCATTACAATGTTTACAGGTTTCTGGTGATGTTCCGGGCTTTGAGCCGGAACCCTCACAATCTTTACATGACTGCAATCTGCTAACATTTATATCTTTTTTCACTCCAAAAGCTGCTTCTATAAAGCTTATTTCAATTGAATACTGTAAATCAGCACCTTTTCTTGGCCCTGACCGTCTTCGCGTACTTCTGCCGCCAAATGGTGAACCACCAAAAAAACTATCAAATATATCTTCAAACCCAAAATCAAAGCCGCTGAAACCACTACCAAAACCAGATCCATCAAAGGCAGCATGGCCGAAGCTATCATACTGTTGTCTTTTTTGTGGATCACTTAATACCGCATATGCTTCATTAATCTCTTTGAACTTGGCTTCTGCTTCCTTGTTATTAGGATTTATGTCCGGATGATATTGCTTCGCAAGTTTCCGATATGCTCTTTTTAAATCTGCTTCATCAGCACTGCGATTTACTCCGAGCACCTCATAATAATCTCTTTTTTCCGGCAATCTTACCTACCCCCACCAATTATTACTTAAGTAACCTGTCGATTATAGCACACTTCGAAAACTCCTTCAACTAACTTATCTATTCCCGAATAGTGCAAATTTCTTACGTAAAATGGATACTTTTCATCACTAAATGCTTTACAATGAACTTAAATATATGCTCATTAACATAAGATATGTTTGGCTTTATGCCTTTAACTCTTTTAATGTTCATAGATTGCATTGTGAACATAATTATGACAACGAGTCAAAGGAATATCTTTGACTCGTTTCATATTTTTGCTATTCTTTTTCCGATTTAATATTTTAAGCGTTAATTATTTGCATCGTCTTCATCATCAACAACTTTATAATCGGCATCGAAAACATCATCTTGGTTTCCACCCATGTCAGGATTAAACCCGTCTGCTCCTCCAGCTGCTCCTGGATCCTGCTGCTGGTAGAGCTTTTGGGAAACTGCATAGAATGCCTGAGACAGCTTTTCAGTTGCAGCTTTTATAGCTTCCACATCGTCGCCTTTAACAACTTCCTTAAGATTATTTAATTCAGCTTCAATGCTAGACTTATCAGCAGCATCTATTTTATCACCCAAGTCTTTTAACGACTTTTCTGTTTGATAAATTAATGAATCAGCCTGATTCTTTGCTTCAATACTTTCCTTCCTTTTTCGATCTTCTTCAGCAAATTGTTCAGCTTCCTTAACGGCTTTATCAATGTCTGCGTCTGAAAGGTTTGAAGAAGCAGTGATTGTAATTTTTTGCTCATTTCCAGTACCAAGATCCTTTGCCGAAACGTGAACAATACCGTTTGCATCAATATCAAATGTAACTTCTATCTGTGGAATTCCTCGTGGAGCTGGTGCTATGCCTGAAAGTTGGAAGTTACCAAGCAGTTTGTTGTTCGCTGCCATCTCTCTTTCACCTTGGAATACTCGGATATCAACACTTGTCTGCCCATCAGCTGCTGTTGAGAACACCTGACTTTTCTTTGTAGGTATAGTAGTGTTGCGCTCAATTAGCCTTGTGAAAACACCACCCAGGGTTTCAATACCAAGTGAAAGTGGAGTAACATCCAGAAGGAGTAGGTCTTTTACTTCTCCAGAAAGAACTCCTGCCTGAATAGCAGCTCCTATAGCAACGCATTCGTCAGGATTTATACCCTTAAATGGTTCTTTACCCAAAAACTTTTTCACAGCTTCTTGAACTGCAGGAATTCTAGTCGAACCACCTACTAAAAGAACTTTATCAATATCTGAAGGTGAAAGCTCGGCGTCACTCAATGCTCTCCTGGCTGGCACCATGGTCTTTTCAACCAAATCAGCAGTCAATTCATCGAATTTCGCTCTTGTAAGTGTCATATCAAGATGTTTAGGACCACTTGCATCTGCTGTAATAAATGGAAGATTTATATTTGTAGTTGCAACACCTGATAATTCGATTTTCGCTTTTTCTGCAGCTTCTTTCAAACGTTGTGCCGCCATTTTATCAGTTCTTAAGTCAATGCCGTGTTCCTTTTTAAATTCTGTTGCTATCCAATCTATTACTCTCTGGTCAAAGTCGTCGCCACCTAAAAGGTTGTTTCCGCTGGTAGCCAACACTTCAAAAACTCCATCACCAATTTCGAGTATTGAAACGTCGAATGTACCTCCACCCAAGTCAAACACAAGAATCTTCTGGTCGCTTTCCTTATCCAGACCATATGCAAGAGCAGCAGCCGTAGGCTCATTAATAATACGCAATACTTCTAACCCTGCAATTTTACCAGCATCTTTTGTGGCTTGTCTTTGTGCATCGCTGAAATATGCTGGAACCGTAATAACAGCTTGAGAAACTGTTTCACCAAGATAAGCTTCAGCATCTGATTTCAACTTCTGAAGTACCATTGCTGATATTTCCTGAGGGGTATAATCTTTATCATCAATTTTTACTTTTTTATTGGATCCCATATCCCTTTTAATAGACATAACTGTTCTCTCAGGATTTGTAACAGCTTGCCTTTTAGCTACTTGACCAACCAATCTTTCAGCGGTTTTTGAGAACGCAACAACCGAAGGAGTAGTTCTATTTCCCTCTGGATTTGGGATTACAACTGGTTCTCCGCCTTCCATAACTGCAACGCATGAATTGGTTGTGCCTAAATCTATACCTATTACTTTTGCCATGATAATCACTCCTAATTTTTAAATTTAATATATATA
>JGI24710J26742_10000680_pt1 | contig 31869 bp, 28 predicted proteins | sample BioPla2DNA2_FD_26742 | JGI IMG/M metagenome (IMG submission 26742)
GTAGAGACCTTCGGCACAGAATATCCAGAACCAGATAAACTATAATAAATTTAAAATAGGCTGTCGCAGAAGTATTTAAGGGGGTGTATATGTTCCATCACACACTGATTAGTAGTACAGATTGTTATGATTTGTAAATCTTAATCGGACTAAAGTCCGCTTTCGATAATACAAATCATAGCAATCAGTTCTCCTAAATGTGCATGATTGGAACATATACACCCCCTCTTACATTTAAGCGACAGCCTATTTTTTATTAAATTAATCCTATTATGAAAATATTACTTTTTCCAGGCTTTCATAAGATCTTCTTTCATGTCCAGCACTGCCTGCCTAGAGGCATCAGCATATGCTAATTCTCCATAGCTTTCATATTGTGGCTGCTTATAGGCTGCAATTATTCCTCTTGATGAATTCACAATCGCACCCAGTCCATCCTTATTAAAATAATGCTTTAGATCCTCAGCCTTACCCCCTTGGGCTCCATAGCCAGGAACAAGTATAAATGTCTTAGGCATAAGCTTTCTAAGTACCTTACCAATCTCAGGATAAGTCGCTCCTACCACTGCACCTATATAGCTATAGTTAGACCCCATAAATAGCTCACCCCACTCAGCTACCTTCTCTCCTACCAGCTCATACAAGGGACGACCATCTATAAGTCGGTCTTGAAATTCACCGCTAGAGGGATTTGATGTCTTGACTAGAATAAACAATCCCTTATTTTCCTGCTTACAGACCTCTATGAAGGGTAAGATTCCATCAGAGCCCAGATATGGGTTGACTGTGATAAAATCCTCATTAAAGCCTCTAAATTCATTACCAGCTATCTCTATCTTCCCAAGGTGCCCTGTGGCATAGGCAGTTGAGGTCGATCCTATGTCTCCCCGCTTGACATCACCAATTACAATCAAGCCCTTTTCCTTAGCATAATCCAAGGTTTTTACATAAGCTTTCATTCCTTCTATACCAAATTGCTCATACATAGCAATCTGAGGCTTTACAGCAGGAACTAAATCATAGATCGCATCAATTATCCCCTTATTATACTGCCATATTGCTTCAGCAGCACCCTCTAGATTCTCTCCCTTGCTTTCATATGCTTCCTTGATAATGTTCCCAGGTACATAGGATAGCATGGGATCTAGTCCCACCACAATAGGCGCTTCCAACTCCTGAATTCTTTCTGCCAGCTTATTAACCATCNAATCCTCCTTCATTAACTAAAAAATATACTAATCCTTTAACGGAGGATTTCTCCTCCTTCATTAACTAAAAAATATACTAATCCTCTAACGGAGGATTTCTCCTCCTTCATTATCTAATACTTATTTATCTTCCTCATACTTTATATTACCTGATACTATTGTATACTTTACCTTTCCGTACACTCTTCGTCCATGAAAAGGAGTATTAGTTCCTTTTGATAAGAATTTGTATTTATCTATACAGTACTCCTCATTCGGGTCTACTATAGCAATATCAGCTACCCTACCCTCGCCTATACAACCTCTGTCTATACCAAGAATATTAGCAGGATTAAGGCTCATCTTTTCAACCATCTGTCTAAGGCTAAGGATTCCCGTCCTCACTAGCTCTGTATATGTGATGGGCAAGGCTGTTTCAAGTCCAACTATACCAAAAGGAGCCTCTGACATGGATTTTTCCTTCTCCTCCTTAGAATGAGGAGCATGATCAGTTGCTATCACATCAAGGATATCATTTTTCAGGGCCCTGATAATTGCCTCTACATCCTTAGAACTTCTAAGGGGTGGGTTCATCTTATAATTTGAGTCATCTCCCGGTATATCCTCATCTGATAATGTGAAATAATGAGGGCATGTTTCTCCCGTTACATTTAGACCTTTATCTTTAGCTATCTCTAGAATATCCATACTACCCTTTGTGGAGCAATGGCATAGATGAAGTTTTGTACCTGTTTCCTGTGCAAGTATTATATCCCTAGCAGCTATGATATCCTCTACTGCATTGCTAATACCCTCAAGGCCCAGTTCCTCTGCCTTTCTGCCGGCATTCATAACTCCATTAGCTGCAAGGGCCTTATCTTCACAATGGGCAAAGATTACCATGCCTATCTTAGCAACCTCCTCCATAGCCTTTGCATATAGGGCAGTATCCATAACAGATTTACCATCCTCACTAAATCCCACAGCCCCAGCTTTAGCCAACTTGAGTATATCTGTCAGAGTATTACCCTCCTGTCCTTGGGTAATTGCACCAATGGGATATATGTTGACTGAGGCTTGCTTTCCTCGGTTAAGGACATATCGAATCATGTCTTCACTGTCTAAAGCAGGATTTGTATTTGGCATGGCGCAGATAGTGGTAAAGCCCCCTGCAGCAGCTGCCATTGCACCTGTCTCTATATTCTCCTTATATTCATAGCCGGGTTCCCTCAGGTGAACATGAAGATCAATTAATCCAGGCATTACTAGCATACCAGACGCATCTATCACCTTATCCGCTTTAATGTCAAAATCAGCTCTATCAGGATTAGGGGTAACTTTATAGACAAGGTCATCCTTTATCAGTATATCGTAATATCCTTCGGTATCTGAGCCGGGATCAATAACATAACCCTTCTTAATATGTTTTAACAAAGACTTTTCCTCCTCCTAGTTTTCAGTAGGTCCAGACTAATGGTTTCCGATTTCATATCGAACGAAGTAAGATGACATTAAGCTTAATTATCTAGTCTATCTTTCCTGCCAGATAGTTGATAAATTGTTGGGCGGTACGTCCTGACAAGCCTCCATGATAGAGTTCCCATTTTCTTGCCTCGGTATAAAGTTCCTCTTCAGAAGCAAAATCTATACCCTGCCTTAATGCTAATTGTTTTACAATCTCCAGATACTCCTTATGAGAAGGCGAAGAGAAGTTAATTGTAATTCCGAATCTTTCTACCAAGGATAGCTTCTCTTCCATGGTATCTGAACGATGAATATCACCATCTGTCTCCATGTCACTTCTGTCATTCCAGGTCTCCCTTATGAGATGCCTGCGATTAGATGTGGCATAGATTAGCACATTGTCGGGCTTATTCTCAAGACCACCCTCAATAACTGCCTTCAAATATTTATATTCTATTTCAAATTCCTCAAAGGATAAATCATCCATATATATTACAAACTTATAATTTCTGTTTTTTATAAGCGAAATAACAGCGGACAAATCCTCAAATTGGTGCTTATAGATTTCAATCATACGAAGCCCCTTGTCATAATATTCATTGAGGATTGCCTTAACTGATGTGGATTTTCCTGTGCCACTATCGCCGAACAAAAGCACATTGTTTGCTTTTTTCCCTTCAACAAAGGCCCTAGTATTATCTATAAGCTTCTTTTTTTGCAACTCATAGCCAATTAGATCTGATAACCTAACCTCCAAGGTATTGGTAATAGGAAGAAACTCAAGCTTCCCCCTCTCTCTGGATAAACGAAAGGCTTTATTTAGTCCTAATTTGCCCACACCATAAACCTTGTAAAAATCAGTTACAATAGTGAAAACCTCATCCTCATCCTTGGCAGAGGCTATCTTGGTGCTTAGAATCCTAACCTTCTCGCTAACACTCTTATTATATTTTCCCTTATTTTTTTCAATAGCCTTATAATCAGAGATAATGGAAAAGCAATCAATTCCAAGCTCATGTTCAATACTAGTAAAATCATAGTGAAAGAGGTCTAGGAATATTTTAAAATCCGCTTTTGCAAACCGATTAACAGTTCCCTCTCTTGCACCTACCTTCTCACAGGTTATTGTAAAAGGATTCTCCATGCTTGCCAATGTATAGGCCAGATAATTCTGCCATAGGTTCTGGTCAAAGCCATAGATAGTAGCTATATCCAAAAGCTCATTGATTAGTGTATATATCCTGGATACTAGATTTGTTCTAGTCATCCAGTCTTTATCATTATCCTTCTCTGACTCCTTAAGACAATCATAATCTAAGATTATCTCAGATAGCTTTACAAGCAGGTTATCTTCCTCAAAATTCTTATATACTGATAATTTTGAAACAAAACGATACATAAGCCCTCCCTCATGGTAATAGGCACCAATTCCAACAAAGACTTAATGCCACCGTTAATTACATCCTTTCAGGTGCCTCAAATGCCAGCAGATCTATGCAAGTAAGTAATATTTCCTTAACTAAAGTAATCATAAGAATTAAGGAACTCTGTCTTTCTTCACTGTAATCATCTGATATTATCTTGGTATCATGATAGAAACTACTGAATTTATCTGCTAGGTCATAGATATATTGGCAAATCCTATGGGGTGCCTGCTCTAAGTAAGCCAAATGTATCATATCGCTAAATCTTGTTATCTGTAAACCTAAATCCCTTTCGACAGGGGAGCTTGCAGGAAGTATCCTAGCTTCAGGGTTAATGGTCTTTCCTGTTTCTGCAAATTTATCTATAATGGATTTTATGCGCACAATAGTATAAAGGATATATGGTCCTGTATTTCCCTCAAAGGAAGTAAAGCGTTCCAAATCAAATACATAATCCTTGGATGCCTGATTTGACAGATCACCATATTTTAGGGCTGCTAAGCCGACCTTAGCGGCAACTTGCCTTGCTTGTTCCTCTTCCATATTACGGTTATCCATGATTTTATTATATACCTCATCAGTAACCATCTTAATAAGGTGTTCAAGACGAAGCACTCCTCCATCCCTAGTCTTAAATGGTTTACCATCCTTACCGTTCATGGTACCAAAGCCTATAAATTGAAACTCCATATCCTCCTTAACCAGTTTGGTTTTCTTAGCACAGCGGAATAATCTTTCAAAATGTAATTCCTGTCTCTTATCTGTGATATATATAATATGGTCAGGATCAAAAAGCTTAACTCTCTCTACAATGGTTGCCAAGTCAGTAGTACTATATAAGGTGGCACCATCAGATTTTAAAATCATGAATGGCGGTATCTCTCTGGTATCTGCTTCTTCCTTCACATCTACCACCAAGGCCCCGTCGCTTATTTTTGCATAATCATTCTTTTTCAGATAATCTACCATATCTGTAATATAGGGCTGAGCATCACTTTCCATTTTCCACAGCTCAAATGAAACATTAAGGTTATCATATATCTTCTTAAGGTCCACTACAGATACATCCTGCATATGATTCCAGATAGCCATATAGCCTCTATGACCGTTTTGCATAAGTAGGGTTATATGTTTAGCTTCCTCTAGAAACTCTGGATTTTCCTTAGAATATGCACTGGCAGCAGGATATATATCCTCAAGCTCAGATATAGTAAATGGGGCTTCGCTAGGATATTCTCCTGTATAGCTTTCATCAAAATATACTAAATCCGGCTTTCTTCTCTTTAGCTCCGCTATAACTAGTCCCATAGGTGTACCCCAATCACCCAGATGCACATCACCAATAGCATCATTGCCCATGAATTTGAATATTCTCTTCAGACTTTCTCCTATAATAGCTGATCGCATATGACCAACATGAAGCGGTTTAGCTATATTTGGACCACCATAATCAATGATTACCTTTTTAGGTGTAGCTTCCTTTTCACAACCAAAATCCTTAGAATTACGCATTTCATCTATATATTCGGCTATAAAATCATCACTCAAATTTATATTTATAAACCCAGGCATAATGGCAGTAACTTCCTTAATCTTGTCATTATCCTTTATTAAGTCTACAACTTCCTGCGCGATCATAATCGGTGCTTTTTTGTATGCTTTAGCAGCTGCCATAGCTCCATTACACTGATATTGACATAGGTCAGGTCTATTGGATAATGTTACTACTCCGAATTTTTCATCATATCCCTTTTCTACAAATGCTTTCTTAATATCTTCTGATAATAAATCCACTATTTTCTTCATGTTTACCTCCTAGTTCACTTAACTTATTCAATACTTTAACATAGGTGGACATAAATGTCATCAAAATTTTATGAAGGGTTTTTTTCATTTGCTATGCATAATAACGAATATTAATACATTATTAATCAATAATCCTTAGTTTTCATATAACTATTACATAAAAATATAATATTTTTAAATAAAGACTGTCCTTTTTGCATTTTTTGTTGTATATTATACATATACGATGCATAGTCTATATATTTTTACATGTTCTTATCATTTTATTACAAAAAGGGTTGTAGGGAGAATTAGTAATGAAAGGAGAAACATCATGTTCGGACTTTACTTTGGGGGTTACTTATTAGAAAGGAATATAATATCTCAATCACAATTAGAGGATGTTATGGCGAGACATCACAGTTCTCGCGCAAAACTGGGGTTAATAGCTGTTGCCGAGAAATTATTAACTGCTAAGCAAGCAGATGAGCTAAACGAGCTTCAAAAGCTTAAGGACAGTCGATTTGGTGATTTGGCAATTGAAAAGGGGTATTTAACTAAAGAAGAAGTTAATCATTTATTAAATCTTCAAGGAAATTCTTATCTAAAATTTATCCAATCACTTACTGAGATGAACATTATGACTATGGATCAAATAGAGTCTGCCCTTGATGATTATAGAAAAGATAATAACTTTTCTGATGCAGAGCTAGATGCGCTAAAGTCTGGTGATATAGACCGAATAATACCTATATTTGTGGATACGGACCTACCATTTGTTGGTGAAGCTATTACATTAGCTATTAAAAATATTATTCGTTTTATAAATAATAATATTAAACTTAAAAAGTNATATAGAGTAAAAGAATACAACTTTCCCTCAATTGCATATCAACAGATGATTGGAAGCCATGAATTGTATGTTTGNTTTGCAGGCGAGGATGAGGCTTTATTGAATATTGCTAGCCCCTTTGCCAAAGAGGAATTTGTGAAAATGGATGAGGATGCTTTCGATTCTATATGCGAGTTCATTAACTGCAACAACGGATTATACGCTTCTAAGCTAAGCGAAGAGGATATACATATTGATATGACTCCTCCAAAATTTGATCAAAACAAAACCTTGACATCGGATGGAGATATTTACATTGTTCCTATTGTTATAGACGGAAAGCAAATTGACTTATTGGTTGTTCTTGACCACAAGGTTGAAATAAATTAGGAGGGTATGGATATGGCAAAGATTCTTATAGTTGACGATTCCAAAACCTCAAGAAAAATACTCAGAAACATTCTTGAGGATAATGGCCATGAGGTAGTTGGAGAGGCTATAAATGGCAAAGAGTCCGTGGAGAAGTACAAGGAACTTAAGCCGGATATAACCACAATGGACATAACCATGCCAGAAATGGATGGGCTGGAAGCATTGAAGGAAATTATTGATATGGATAAAAGCGCCAAGGTTATTATGGTAACCGCAGCTGGACAAAAAACCAAGATGGTTGATGCCGTCAAGTATGGTGCTGTGGAATTCTTAACAAAACCCTTCGAGGCAGAACAAATTATTGATATTATTAAACAAGTTATATAGAAGGCTAAAAAACTACGCATGAGGTTGTAGGGACTCTTCCCTAGCAACCTCATGTTCTTTTCAATATTAGTATTCTTCCTTAACGGGCATAATTACCGCAGCTATAATATAAACTAGTATGCCAAATCCAAAGCAACTAAATATTACCCATAATAAGCGAACTACGGTTGGATCAATATTGATGTATTCTGCTATACCCTGGCAGACACCACAAATCATCTTATTAGTAGTAGAGCGATATAGTTTCTTAGGTTCCATGAAAACACTCCTTTCTAATATAGGTTAATACTTATTACTCAATAAAATCCATAGTTACACTTCCAACATCGACATTAAGTCTGAAGCTTCCCTTATTATTTTCTTTTGCACTCTTATAATTCCGATATTTTCTATTATTAATTATAACATTTCCTAAATCAGAATCAATATCAAAGGAATAATATTCCATATCATCATTGAGTTTTAAAGAAATTGAGCCTACATCACAGAACATACTATTATCACCAAGTATAATACCATCTATATAGACTAATCCCACATTACACTCTACGGTTATATTATTTATATCCGCTTGCTCTAGACGGATCTTCCCCGCATCCACATAATATCTTGATTCCTCTTCTACAGTGAGCCCATCAATCTCCAATGATCCTGCATTTACTGTAAACATCCCCCTATCAGCACTCAAATTTTCAGCCTTAAGACTTCCTGCATCTAGAGAAATTCTTACATCCTCCGCTTTAAAATCCTCTGGTATGGTTATTCTTATACTGGGTGTTTTAAAGCTTCTCAATCCAAGCGATACAGGGATATTAAATCCAAGTATATTTAAGTTGTCACTAGTCTCATGGCTAATGACCCATATTCCATCGGATACCTCAGATATTAAGTCAGCCTCTCTGTATAAATTCCTAGCTTCAATACTAAATGTCTCTCCTTGGGTAATGTAGATTTCACCAAAATCCATCCTAAGATCCAGTCCTCTTACATCCCTTACTGTATCCTCAAAAGTGGCCAAGGGAGTACCCCTTAAAGATAAGCCATTAACTCCAGCTATAAGTAGTAGTCCTATACCCAGCCCGATAGAAATTAATGCAATACCCAAACATATCTTTGTAAACATCTTCATACAGCCACACTCCTATTCTTAAAAGGAATTCTACATATAGATACTATTCCTTTAATAATAGCAGGGAATATAGTCTTACTTAGCCAGACACTAAGCATGACAAATAAAATTCCTAAACCCACTACTATTAAGCCGACTCCACAATGGGCGATACCTATAAAAGGTACACCTATATTTACTAGACCAATAAATATAAGGGCTATTCCTACAGGCACCATCACAATACCTGCAATACCAAATGCAAATAATAAGGCGAATACTCCTACAATAATTGAAAAGAATATTCCCAAAAACGAAAATACTAAGGGAATGCCAACCGGTATTGCAAATATACACAATAAAATAATAAGTGCTAGTCTGTTATTGTTGCTAGTAGTCCCTCTACTGGAATTTCCTGAATCTCTAGGAGCCTTGTTATAGTTATGTTCTGTATTGGTCCTACTTTGTTCACTATTATCTTCCGGTATTATTACCTCATTTGGCTTAATAACCTCAAACTTTTGCTCTTCAAATACAGTATCCTTATACCCCTTCTCAGTAAAATATCCCCTATCATTATTGCTACCACCCTCCTCATGAAGGTCTGCTTTAATGATAGCGGCAATCCTGTCCGGTGACCCAAGTTCATTTAGAATACTATCCTCATTATTTACACCTGCATCATCAAAATAATCATTATAATATTTCAATGCTTCGTTGCGTTCTTCTACTGGGATATCCGATAGCAAGCTTTCCAGCGTTTTCATAAAATCAAACCTTGACATCTATTTCACTCCTTCAAATATATTGTTAATCTTCTTATAATAGATAACCCACTCATCCATATATAACCTAAGCTGCGCCCTACCGGTGTCAGTAATTTTATAATATCTTCTATTTCTCCCTGCAAATTCCATATCATATGTTTCTAGACATCCGTCCTTTTGTAGTCTTCGCAGCACAGGATATAGGGTTGATTCAGAAACTTCGATTGCTTTTCGGACCTCCTGTGTCAGATTGTAACCATAAGTACCTTCCGGTTCCTTAGAAACTATAGCCAGTACAATTGCATCCAGTAGTGCCGAACCGGTATTAAATACCATTTAATCAACTCCCTTCAATCTATTCATCTATCACAATTTAATACCATACAAGGACAAGACACCTTGTTGGTATATAATATTATATATATATTAATACTATACGCCATATAATATTATATGTCAACAAAAAAGATGGAGCTGTCGCAAAAATGTAAAAGGGGGTGTATATGTTCCAATCATGCACATTTAGGAGAACTGATTGCTATGATTTGTATTATCGGAAGCGGACTTTAGTCCGATTAAGATTTACAAATCATAGCAATCTGTACTACTAATCAGTGTGTGATGGAATATATACACTCCCTTAATTACTTTTGCGACAGCTCGTATAATATTGTTTCGTATTAGTTAATATAGCTAACCGCCTTATAAGGTGTCCTATAATTATAGTTTTTTATCTTGATGCCTTCTTTTCTACTTGCAGCTCCTATTACTTTACCATTGCCTATGTACATTGCCACGTGATTAACCACGCCGTTCTTTCTATAGAATATTAAATCTCCTGGCTGAATTTTATCCATGGATACTCTTCTACCACCTCTTGATTGGGCTCTTGAGGTTCTAGGTACATATATACCAAAATTCTTTAGCACAGATTGAACAAATCCTGAACAGTCAGCACCTCTAGTTAAGCTGGTCCCTCCCCATACATAGGGATTTCCATTGAATCTTAAGGCATAGTTTACTATCTGTTGTCTTCTAGATGAAACCTGCTTTCTTTCCTGGGACTCTTGCCTTTCCTTCTCAAGCTTTATTCTTTCTTGCTCTTCCTCTATAGAAATAGCCTTCTTAAAATCAGTCTTTATATCTACATAATCGGCAGATACATATCCTGTCTTATCTCCAACAGCTATCTTCAGCCAATCATCCTGCTCTTCCACTACCTCAAAAACATGTCCCTTGGGAACCTGAGTAACTACAGATGAGCTGGTACCGGCCTTTGATCTTACATTGAGTACATTTGCCTTTACTGTAGCAAGACTACTCTTTGCAGAGTCAGCTTTTTTATATACATCAATTCCCGTTAATAGATAATCTGACTTTATGTAACCTGTTACATTTCCTGATTTAATCTTAAGCCATTCTCCTTCAGTCTCAAGAACTGTAGCAGCACCATTCTTATATAGCTTTCCCAACACCTTGCTGTCAGTATTAGCTTGACTTCTTATATTTACATAATTATTAACATTAGCAATTGCGAGATCCTGATATTCTATGATAGGATCCAAGATATTGCTTATCTCCTTAGTAGTTATATTAGGATTAACACTTATATCTTTTAACAAAACCGTTATGCCTGCAAGAGGCTGCCCTGCAGCGTAGGCGGTTTTAGTCCCTCCCATAAAAGCCAATGAGCCTATCATACAGTATGTAGCAATCTTTCGTATCCCTCTAGTCATATAAACCTCCAGTAATTACGATCTTCATGATTATATTATCAATCATTACAAAAGTATTAAATTTGTTACAAAAGTATTATACTATATCTTAAGGCAAAATTCATGTGGTAGTTTTTTCAATCACCTACAAGAGCTGGTCTCATATAAACTATATCCATTTATCTATAAATATGATATACTTCACGACAGATGGTCTGTTTTATTCTAAGAGGCTATAGCATTAGCACGTTTTTGGAGGTAATTATGGCATTAGATGGAATTGTAGTAGCAAATATAGTAGATGAACTAAATAATAGCTTACTGGAAGGTAGGATAAATAAAATAGCTCAACCAGAGAAGGATGAACTATTGATTACCATAAAGGGACAAGATAGAAAAGCCTATAAATTATTGCTTAGTGCTGGAGCCAGTATGCCATTGGTATACCTGACTGAGAGTACAAAGCCTAGTCCTATAACAGCACCGAATTTTTGTATGCTTCTTCGTAAGCATCTTAACAACGGCAGAATACTAGAAATCACTCAGCCAGGTCTTGAGAGGGTTGTGTTTATAAAGCTAGAGCATATGGATGAGTTAGGTGATTTAAGAATCAAATATCTAATTATTGAACTTATGGGTAAGCATAGTAATATTATTTTTTGCGATGATACCATGACTATTATTGATAGTATAAAGCGGGTTAACCAATTTATGAGCTCGGTTCGTGAGGTTCTTCCTGGGAGACAATACTTTATACCCAAAACTATCAATAAGCATGACCCCTTAACTATCGATTATAGCTCCTTTAAAGATAATATATTATCCAAAACAATGTCTATCGGCAAGGCAATATATAGCGGACTTACAGGTATCAGTCCCCTTATGGCAAACGAAATATGTTATAGGTCATCTTTAGATTCAAGTGCATCCACTTCAACACTTAACGAAGATACCGCACTTCATCTATATCGTAATTTTGAGAGGTTAATGCAGCTAGTTAAGGATAAGGATTTTTCACCCAATATAGTTATAGGTGAACGGGGACCTATAGAATTCTCCAGTATCCCTCTTAGCTGTTATTCCGGTTATAATATTAACAGCTTTTCCTCTGCATCCTCCATGCTTGAGACATACTATGCCAAAAAAAATGCCAGCTCTAGAATGCATCAAAAGTCAGCAGATCTTCGTAAACTGGTCTCAAATGCCCTCGAGCGCTCAAGTAAAAAATATGATTTACAGCTAAAGCAGCTGAAAGACACGGAAAAAAGAGATAAGTATAAGGTATACGGTGAGCTAATAACTGCCTTTGGATACGGATTAGAGCAGGGTGCAAAAGAGCTAATAGCCGAAAACTATTATGACAATAATAAAGAAATAAAAATACCTCTTGACCCTCAAATTACACCAATGGAAAATGCCAAAAGGTATTTTGATAAATATAATAAGCAAAAACGAACCTATGAGGCACTAACCTCCTTAATTAAGGAGACCAAAGATGAAATCGAACATCTGGAATCCATCAGAACCTCCTTAGAGATTGCCACAGATGAGCATGATCTGAATGAACTTAAGAATGAGCTTATGGAATATGGATATATCAAGAAAAAATTCAATCTTAAGAAGGGGAAGGTAAAAGCTAGGAATGTCAAAGGCACTAAAAGTAAACCCTTCCATTACATCTCTTCTGATGGATACCATATCTATGTGGGCAAAAATAATTATCAAAATGATGAGCTTACCTTTAAGCTAGCAGACGGTAATGACTGGTGGTTCCATGCCAAAGGCCTGCCAGGCTCCCATGTTATAGTCAAATCTGCTGGTGATGAGTTATCCGATAGTACCTTCGAGGAAGCCGCTCGGCTTGCCGCCTATTATAGCGGGGCTAAGGGTACAGATAAGGTTGAAATAGATTATACCCAGCGAAAAAATATTAAAAAGCCTAACGGTAAGGCACCTGGCTTCGTAATATACAACACTAACTATTCCATGGTTGTGGATATGGATATAAGAGATATTAAGCAAGTTGATGACTAGCCTTTCATATAGTGATATAACCATATAGAATAAATGGAGGATAATTAATATGATTACTGCTGACTTTCATGTACATTCTAATTTTTCCAGTGATGGAAAGGCTTCTATGGAGGATATGATCAATCAAGGAATAAAGCTAGGTTTAAAAACCTTATGTTTTACTGACCATATGGACTATGACTACCCTAATATCTATAAATATTCCTTTGAATTAGCTCCTGAGGATTATATAGAAAAGCTTGAAATAATGAAAGAAAAATATAAATCACAGATTGAGATTCTTACAGGAATAGAGCTTGGATTACAGCCCCATGTTACAGATCGTATGAATGAACTTATAAATAAATATAAGTTTGATTTTATAATAGGTTCAGTCCATGTGGTGGATCAAGTCGACCCATATTATCCGCAATACTGGGAGAATAAATCTGAGGAAGAAGGAATAGCTAGATGCTTTAAGGCTATTAAAGAAGGCTGTGAAAGCTTTCAGGGCTTTCATGTGTGCGGACATATAGATTATATAGTCCGTTATGCTCCAAGCAGTAAGGTAAAGTATAATGAATACTCCTACACTTATTATCAAGATGTACTAGATGAAATATTAAAAACCCTTGTAGATCATGGGAAAGGTATCGAGGTAAATACCTCTGGATATAAATACGGCCTTGGGCATCCTCATCCCAAGACTGAGATACTTAGAAGATATAAAGAACTCGGTGGTGAAATCCTCACCATAGGATCCGATGCTCACTTACCCGAACATCTATGCTATGACTTTGATCGTGTTACTCAGCTCCTTAAGGATATTGGCTACCAATACTATACTATCTTTAAAGAAGGGAAACCTATTATGAAGAAATTATAGCATCATAGCTAATAAAAGTTGTATCTAGCAAAAGATCTAATAAAGACCCCTCATACACATTTATAAAACAGTGTGTATTAGGGGTCCATATATTTTCTTCTTTATATTATAGTTCCTCCCCCGACAACATAGTCATCCTTATAAAAGACTGCTGCTTGTCCAGGGGTTACTGCCCTTTGAGGTTCATCAAATACACATAAAATCTCATCCGCTGCCGTCCTTTTAATCGTGCATCTTGCACCCTTATGACTATAACGGATTTTAGCATTCACCACCATCTCATCCTCTAAATCCTTTATGGCCATAAAGTTCAAGTTATTAACATAACAACGGTCAGTAAATACATCCTCTGCATCTCCGATTACTACCTCATTGGTCTTGGGATCTAACTTCTTCACAAATACAGGTCTACCTAGAGCAAGGTTTAGGCCCTTTCTTTGCCCTATAGTATAATGGGCTAAGCCCTGATGCCTACCAAGTATATTTCCACGGGTATCTACAAAATTACCTGGCGTAAAGCCATATCCTGAGCTCTCCATATTCTTCATATAAAGGGCTCTCTTCTCTTCGATAATCCTTCTATTGTCCTCATCCTCTAGATATTCCTTAATAAAAGCAGCATAATCATTATTTGCCACGAAGCAAATTTCCTGACTATCAGGCTTATTGGCTACTGGAAGCTTTAGCTCATTGGCAATATTCCTAATCTCATCCTTAGAATAAGCACCTACAGGCATAAGTGTATGCTCTAGCTGATATTGAGTAAGATTATACAAAGCATAGGTTTGATCCTTTGCCAAGGTGACGGAATTTTTAATAGCATATCTTCCATTCTCTAGCCTAGCTATAGATGCATAATGCCCGGTCGCTATATAAGAAGCACCTATAGATAAGGACCTGGCAAGAAGAGCCTCCCACTTAACAAATGCATTACATGCAATACAAGGATTTGGAGTCCTAGCCATAACATATTCTGATACAAAATAATCTATGACGCTCTCCTTAAATTCCTTCCTAAAATTCATAACATAATGTGGAATATCTAAAACAGAAGCTACTCTTCTGGAATCCTCTACTGCTCCCAAACCACAGCAACCACCATTTTCAGATATGGAGCATACGTCCTCATCCTGCCAAATCTGCATAGTAACACCTATGACATCATATCCCTGTTTCTTTAAAAGGTATGCCGCAACAGAGGAATCTACTCCTCCTGACATCCCAACTACAACCTTCTGCATTTGTATCTCCAATCTAGTACAACTAATAGACTATCTCTTCCTCTTCCTCATGAACATCGCCCTTAGGCTTCTTTAATCCTTCTATCTTAATTCCATTTCTCTCAGCATAATCCCATAAGGCTGCGTGAATTGCTTCTTCAGCCAATAGCGAACAATGCATCTTAACAGGAGGCAGACCATCAAGAGCTTCAACAACAGATTTATTGGTAACTTTAAGAGCTTCCTCTACAGTCTTACCCTTCACCAACTCAGTGGCAATACTACTAGTGGCAACAGCAGCCCCGCAACCAAAGGTCTTGAATTTCACATCTTGAATAATACCATTCTCATCTATATCTAGGTACATCCTCATTATATCTCCGCACTTTGCGTTACCTACTGTACCGACACCGCTAGGTTTTTCGATTTCTCCCATATTTCTTGGATTCGCAAAATGATCCATAACTTTTTTAGTATACATAATAATCCTCCATTTATCTGATGGTAATGGTTCTACCAATATTTAATATCTTCTACGCACAAAATCCTCATATAAGGGTGACATATTCCTTAGCTTTTCCACTGTCTCCTTAATTTTATCAATCGTATAGTCTATTTCCTCAATAGTATTTTCCTCACTCAAGGTAAGCCTTAAGGATCCATGAGCAATTTCATGGGGTAGACCAATTGATAAAAGCACATGAGAAGGGTCTAATGAGCCTGAAGTACAGGCCGAGCCGCTAGATGCACATATATTGTTCATATCTAGCATTATTAGAAGAGATTCACCTTCTATAAATTGAAAGCTAAAGTTAGCATTGTTGGGTAGTCTCTTGGTTCTATGACCATTAAGTCTTGTATATGGGATCTCAGATAGCACTCGCTTTATCAAATAATCACGAAGCTCTGTCTCCTTCTTAATTCTTTCCTCCATAGAATTCATAGCAAGTTCTACAGCTTTACCAAATCCTACAGCATAGGGCACGTTTTCAGTTCCTGCCCGTCTACCTCTTTCCTGGGCTCCACCATGGATAAGGGAACGGATTTTTATACCCTGTCTTATATATAAGAAGCCTATACCTTTTGGACCATTTAATTTATGAGCACTGGCACTTAGCATATCAATCCCTAAGTCATCTACATCTATATTCAGCTGACCAAATGCCTGTACTGCGTCCGTATGGAATAAAACCTTATGTTTTTTTGCTATTGCTCCTATTTCTTTAATGGGTTGGATTGTCCCTATCTCATTATTAGCAAACATAATAGATATTAATACTGTTGTGGGACGAATAGCCTTCTCTAATTGATCTAGCTTAACAACACCATTCTCATCCACATCCACATAGGTTACCTCATAGCCTCTTTTCTGTAAATATTCACAGGTATGAAGGACTGCATGGTGCTCTATCTTGGATGTTATAATATGTTTTCCTTTATTTTCGTAAGCTTCTGCAGTTGCAATAAGTGCCCAGTTATCTGCTTCTGTTCCTCCTCCGGTAAAATAAATTTCCGTACTCTCTGCACCTATAGCATTAGCTATAGTACGTCTGGACTCATCTAGAGCCTTCTTATTCTGAGAGGCAAATTCATAAACACTGGATGGATTCCCATACAGCTCACTAAAGTAAGGTAGCATTGCCTCTACGACCTCTGGCTTTGTCTTTGTAGTAGCCGCATTGTCAAGGTATATCTTCTTTTCCATGTGGTCATCTCCTAAAATTGATTAATTTATTGCTAGCAATTCAGTTTAGACTGATTTACTTGTGCTTTACCGGCATCTGCTTGAACTTTCTTGCTTTCAGCAACTAGATCAGAGAGCATAATTCCATCCACTGCGTCATTTATACTATCACTTATACGCTTCCAGACGTATTTTGTTACACATATATCTGAGTTGCCGCAAGGTGTATCAGTACTGTTAATTTCATAGCAATCGACAGGACTAAGATCCCCTTCTAAGGCCCTTAAAATATCGCCTACAGATATTTCTTCAGGAGGCATAGCCAGTACATATCCCCCTTGGGCTCCACGGATTCCATTTACTATTCCTGATTTTTTTAGCCTTGCAACAAGCTGCTCTAGATAGTTCATTGAAATACCCTGTCTTTCTGCAATCTGACTTAAGGCTATCGCTTCATCATCCGTATTAACTGCTAGGTCAACTACCGCTCTTAATCCATATCTCCCTTTTGTTGTTAATTTCATACTTAACCTCCATTCTGCCAATAAACCGCGAAAGTATCTAAAAATCGCTGCAATCAGTCCATGGATCATATGTTTTATATCCTACTGAATTAATTCCTATTAAATTACTCGGTAATAAATATATCACTCCATGATAAAATTGTCAACAATAAAATGTGTTATTCATAAGTTTTTACCAATCCAAATATATTTAATAAAGATATGACAATCGAGGTAGTTAAATTTGAAGGTAAAACAAGCAGCTATAGCAGGTAGCAGGCATATAGGCAGAAGTAATATCCTTAAAGGAACATTAATTCTTACTCTTGCGGGATTTGCCACTAGAGTGATAGGTTTTTTGTATAAAATATTCTTATCTAAGGTTATGGGAACAGAATGGCTAGGGATATATCAGCTGGTATTCCCTGTCTATGGTATAGCATTCACTATCTATGCCACAGGGATTCAAACTGCCATTTCCAGGCTAATTGCCGCTGAAATGGGTAGAAGAAATCATAAAAACATTGGGAAGATTTTAAGGTCCGGTATACTTCTTTCTATTTCGATAGCATTAATATTGTCTTTCCTTTTATATAAGTTTTCAGACACAGTTGCACTACACTTTTTGCTGGAGCCTAGGAGTGCCTCTTCTTTAAGAATATTGGCTCTTGTATTCCCTTTCTGTGGCATAACCTCATGTATAAATGGCTATTATTACGGATTAAAAAAAGCCGGAGTTCCGGCTTCAACACAGCTGATAGAACAGATAATTCGTGTTATTGTAGTATATACTGCTGCCTTTACAGTGGGCAAGGATAATTTTAGGGTAACATGTGAGATGGCTGTAATAGGACTAGTTATCGGAGAAATTGCTTCCAGTCTATATAATTTCATATCAATATTCATTACAAAGTCACCAAAAGATATGTTATATCTCGGTCCTAATCTTTCAGCTGTAACCCTAAGGAGAAGGCAAATATTAAAAAACATCCTTACCCTTAGTATTCCCTTATCTACCAACCGTCTGCTAATAAATATCCTCCATAGTGTAGAGGCTGTACTTATACCAACTATGCTTCGTAGGTCGGGACTTAACACAGCTGAGGCATTAAGCACCTATGGAACCTTAGTGGGTATGTCTATACCATTTATTATGTTTCCAACAGCAGTAATAAATTCATTGGCTGTACTTCTTCTTCCTACAGTATCCGAGGCACAGGCTATGGATAACAATGATATGATCGGAAGGACAACTTCCGTCTCTATAAAATACAGCTTAATAATAGGTATAATGAGCACAGGTATATTTTTATTGTTTGGCAACAACCTAGGAATCAGTATATTTAATAGCGAGGAAGCAGGAAGGTATCTCATAGTATTAGCCTGGATTTGTCCTCTAATATACATAGCCACCACCTTAGGAAGTATAATAAATGGACTTGGCAAGGCTCATATTACCTTCATAAATTCTATCGTCGGTACAATTGCTAAGATTGTTATAATTATTATACTTATACCTCATAGAGGTATAGATGGATATCTTATTGCGTTACTAATTGGTCAGCTTATTATAACCATCATGGATTCTATCCATATCATAAGAAATATTCCTTTTCAATTTGATGCGGTAAACAGTTTGCTCAAACCAGGAATTATCGTAGCCATGTCAGGTTTCATACTAAAGAGTATCTATGAATATTTGCATAAAATCACTCATTTACATCAAGCGGTTTTTCTTCTATTATTTTGTTTTATCTTCTGCATCGTATGCTTAATTCTTTTTATTATAACAGACACAATCTCAAAAAAAGATTTTAAGTAAAATAAAGTTCCTACTTATAACTTGTAAGGGGTTACTTGATATACATAATAATTCAACCAGTTCGTATACATGGTATTAGCATGAGCCCGCCATGTAAGATTCGGCCGTTCCTCTGAACCATCTGGGCTATAATAGTTTACAGGTGGTTCAATATCCAATCCCTTGCTTAGATCCCTCTTATATTCTTGATCCAATGATACCCTATCATACTCTGGATGACCCATGATGAAGAACTGCTTACCCTCCTTAGCCATTACGATAAATATCCCGGCCTCATCAGATTCAGCTAGAATCGTAAGGTCCTCCTTGGCTAGAATATCTTCCTTGAGTACAGTTGTATATCTTGAATGAGGTGCAAAAAACACATCATCAAATCCACGGACAAATGGAACCCTACGCCTAAGAACATTATGCTCAAATATTCCAAACATCTTCTTATCCAGTTTTCTTTTTTGTATTCCATAATGATAATATAATCCAGCCTGAGCTCCCCAGCAGAGATGTAGGGTAGAGGTAACATTGGTTGTCGACCATTCCATAATCTCCTTGAGCTCATCCCAATATGTAACCTCTTCAAATTCCATAAGCTCTACCGGTGCTCCAGTAATGATAAGTCCGTCAAACTTACGATTATATACATCCTTACATGTAAGATAAAACTGATCTAGATGACTGGTGGGCGTATTCTTTCCTACATAAGTACTGGTAGTTAAAAATGTAATGTCTACTTGTAGGGGCGTGTTGGAAAGGCTGCGAAGTAGCTGCACCTCTGTATCTTCTTTAATAGGCATCAGATTTAAAATAGCAATCTGAAGCGGACGAATATCCTGATGCATGGCTCTGGTTTCATCCATTATAAATATATTCTCATCCTCTAATACCTTTTTTGCAGGTAAATCACTTTGAACCTTAATAGGCATAATAAATCACCAACCTTGAATATTTTCGCATAGATAAAATTAATATTAGCATGGTTATTTGAATAAATCAACTTCATGTTATCTAATATTTACCATAATTTCTTCTATCCTGTCTATAAAACTTTCTGATTATTAATTATTAATTCAAACTCAAGCTCTAATTTATTGGCAGCTCTTTTACACAAAAGCATACGATCAAGAAATATCTCAAAATAATCCATAACAGGACTAATACTAGTATCAATAGTTAAGTCCAGCTGAAATGTTTTTCTATCGATTATCTCTATCTTTGATTCTTCGACTGCATAATTTACTCTATCATGAATATCAAAACTTGGAAGGTCCTGGTTTCTCACCCGACTTCTCCTTACATCCGTCTTATCTGCAAGAATAAGAGCAGCAGCAATTGCACTTACAGGAACAGCAGTCCCTTCATCATGATTACCAATGGCCGCAATTACCTTAGCATTTTGCTCAGGGCTTGCTCCAAGCTGATCAAGTAAACGAAAGGCCATAACCGCTCCACTTTGTGCATGTTCTTCCCTATTAACAATATTTCCTATGTCATGCATATAGCAAGCAATCTGTGCCAGCTCCACATCCTCCTGAGGATAATCAAGAGTCTCAAGTATATATTTTGCCACACTGGCCACCTTGGTTACATGGGCTAGACTGTGTTCAGTATAACCAAGGGCTGAAAGTGCCTTGTCAGCATGCATAATATATGTTTTAATAGCTTGGTTCTCCTTAACTTCTTTAAATGTAATCATAGTCTACCTTCCCTTTTGCTCTAAAGTAATTTTAATAAGTCTTCCTCAGTTAGAATTATTATACCTAGCTGCTGAGCTTTTGTAAGCTTACTACCAGCATTCTCACCTGCGATAAGATAATCAGTCTTCTTAGATACACTTCCTGATACCTTACCACCATGCTTCTTAACTAGCTCTTCCATCTGTGACCTACCCATAGAAGGAAGCGTTCCTGTAATAACAAAGGTAAGTCCCATTAAGCTTCCATCTACCTGGGAATCATCTTCCCTTGATATAAAATTCACACCTGCCTGCTCAAGCCTTGATAAGATATCGAGATTATCAGGATTTGAGAAGAAATCTAGGATAGCTCTAGCACTTATATCACCCATATCCCTTACAGTAATAAGCTCCTCATAGGATGCATCCCGAAGACGATGAATTGACTTAAAATGATTCATAAGCTCATAAGCTGCCTGGCGACCTATATTACGAATACCAAAGCCAGTGATTAAGCGGTCTATATCATTGTCCTTACTCTTTTCTATGGCTGCAAGTAGCTTATCGGTATTCTTCTCTTTACCTATTAAACCCTTTTCAATCATCACATCCCTATATCTATCTAGATAGTATATATCAGCTATATCCTTTACGTAGCCTTCCCTAACTAAAGACTCTATATATGCTTCTCCAAAGCCCTTGATATCCATGGCATTTCTTCCAACAAAATTCAAAATATGCTGGGTAAGCTGTGCCGGGCAATTCAAATTGTTACACCTTATATCAACCAAGACATCATCTTTTATAGCCTCGCTTCCACAGGATGGGCAAACTAAGGGAATAGTATAAGGAACTGCGCCCTCAGGTCGTTTTTCTTTAACCACCGATAAAATCTCGGGAATAATTTCACCGGCCTTTCTGACTACTATAGTATCTCCTATTCTTACATCCAGCTCGTCAATTCTATCTTGATTATGAAGTGTTGCCCTCTCTACATTAGTTCCACAAAGGCGAATGGTATCAAAGATGGCTGTAGGGGTTATCCTTCCCGTCCTACCCACTGATAACCTTATATCTCTAATGACCGTTTCCTTTTCCTCAGGCGGATACTTGTAAGCTACAGCCCATCTGGGTACCTTAGAAGTTGCTCCAAAATGCTCTCTATCAGATAGACTGTTAACCTTAACCACTGCCCCATCAATGTCATAAGGCAGGCTTCCCCTAGACTCACCTATTTCTGTTATCGCCTCCCAGACCTCATCAGCAGTTCTACATAGTTTATAGCCCTCAATAACCTTCATACCTTGCTTTCTCAGCCAGTCCAGACTTTCAGAATGACTGTTAAAGCTAATACCTCTGGCATCCTGAACATTAAAGACAAATAAAGAAAGTTTTCTTTCCTTTACTACCTGTGGATCCAGCTGCCTTAGGGTTCCCGCTGCACAGTTCCTTGGATTTGCAAATTCTTTTTTCCCCTCTGCCTCAAGCTTTTCATTAACCGCATTAAAATCCTCAAACTTCATATAAACCTCTCCCCTAACCTCAAGATAGGGTACAGATTCCTTCAGTTTGATTTTTGCATCCTTGATCATTCTTATGTTCTGGGTGACATCCTCACCGTAATTAATACCATCTCCTCTGGTAACGCCCATATTAAATTGTCCGTTCTCATAACGCAAAGACACAGATAGGCCGTCAATCTTTCTTTCTACCACAAAGACCGTATCTGCTTTCTCTTTAAGGATCTTCTCTACAAAACTATATACCTCTTCCTTTGAGAATACATCCTGCAAGCTAAGCATAGGAACATTATGATTAACCAAGACCCCTGCTTCCCTTTTAGCTACACCACCAATCTTTCTTATTGGTGAATCCTCGCTGATAAACTCAGGATGCTCATCCTCGAGCTTTCTTAGCTTTATAGTAAGCTTGTCATATTCATAATCAGAGATTTCTGGATCATCCTGGTTATAATACCTATCATTGTGATACCTTATCAGCTCTCGTAAGCTCTCAATCTCCTGCTTTATATCCATATCATTTCACCTGAGCCTTTCATCTATCCTAAATATAATCATATTATCATTATAATATATTACATGACCATTGTATGGGACTAGATATACAATGATATAGTAATATTATGATTTCATTTTCTTAATCTTCATTAGCTTCTATAAGTCTGTTTAGCTCTTCCATTTCCTTGCTGGTTAGATTTCTCCATGTACCAGGTTTTAATCTGCCAAGATTAATATTCATTATGCGTACCCTAACAAGCCTTATAACCCTATATCCCAGATATTCGCACATACGTCTAATTTGTCTATTGAGCCCCTGAGTTAATACGATTCTAAATGTATTCTTATCAATTAATGTAACCTTACAGGGCTTAGTCACAGTGTCGAGTATGGGAACCCCCTCAGACATTTGTTTAACAAATTCCTTACTTATCTCCTTATTGACAGTAACTATATATTCCTTATCGTGGCCATATCTTTCCCTGAGGATGCTATTGACTATATCACCGTCATTTGTAAGCAATATCAAACCCTCTGATTCCTTATCTAGTCTCCCAATAGGAAAAATTCTCGTAGGATAATTAATAAAATCCACTATATTATCTGGTTCCTTTGACGATGTGGTGCTAACTATACCTACTGGCTTATTAAAGGCAATTAATACTCTCTTCTCTTTATTAGTAACTGGCTTCCCTTTAAAAGTGACTCTGTTTTCTGGTCTTACCCTAGATCCTATCTCAGCCTTTACACCATCAATCTTTACCTTACCTTCTTGTATATATCTATCTGCTTCTCTTCTGGAGCATAGACCTGCATCACTAAGGAATTTATTGATTCTAATACCATTATCACTCTTAGAATTGTTAGCTTTATTTATATTATTTCTGTTATTATTTCTATTATCTCTCATACTACTCCTATTCTCTTGCTTGCTTCCTAGTCTGATTTGAATGTAATTATATAATATTTCATAGCTATAGTCCACTAAATATGGGACTGTCCTCTTAGCAAAGCTAATAGAGGCATATAGATATAACCTATACATCTTGTATTATTGGTTATATCTATATGCCTCTATTTTATTCATTTATTCATATTTTTATCTTTTATCTGCTAACTTAATCAGCCTCTTCACTATCACCATTCTGGTTTGATGGACTATCATTACTTCTTGCAAGCTGGTCTAATCCATTCCAGAAGATCATTAAATCCTCGTCCTTAGCTTTAGCTTCTTCACCCTTTGTATTTGTTTCCTCAATTAGAGCTAAAACATCTGCATCTTCATTTCTTGCATTAAAGTATTCTTCTACCTCTGGTTCCATGTCGCTTACAATCTTGAAATTGCCATCATCATCTGTGATTACATAGAACTTTGAAAGTCCTGGCGCGAGAGTGTTTATACTTGAAAACTTTATTTCATGGTAAGCATATACTATATATGCTCCCTCTTCATAACTCTTTTTTGAATAGGTCTTTACATTTCTATAATCCTCGATATATTGCACCATCTTCTGTAGCTGCTCTCTGCTCTCTACCTTGCTCGGGTCAAGATAGACCGATTTTAACTTATCTACATCGCTAGATGCCTTAGCCGTGAAGAATACCTCAATAAATGCATCCATACCTTCCATCTCTTCCAATGGATAAACCGGAATAGGCGTAGGACTAGGAATCGGTGTAGGGGATAGCGTAGGAGTAGGTGTTACTTCTGAAGCTTCTATATCCTCCTGACTTGCTCTCATAGCCACCATGGCCGATACATCAGCTTCATCATCATTAACCTGTGCTTCTGCTACGATGCTACTGGTCGAATTAGCCTGATCATCAGCTTTAGGTCTTCCCTGGATTATCATTAGTGTTAACAGGCCAATGCCCATAGTGCTCAAGCATGTTAACAGGACTATCTTTTTATATTTTAGTTTCATAGTAGGATTTGCTCCTTTTCATGCATATGTTACTGCCTATAATGATAATGGTATTTTAACAAACAGCTAGTTAGAAGTCAAGTCTATATTTAACTTTTCTGTAACACATTTAACACTTTTGTAACATTTTAACCTTAATCCTATCTTTACTTTAGATTAAAATTAGTTTATACTGTTTGAGATAAACCTATTGTTTTTGCACCTGTAGCTCAGTGGATAGAGCGTTCGCCTCCGGAGCGAAAGGCCGCTGGTTCGAATCCAGTCAGGTGCATTATCTGCGTTTCTTTCTAAGCCTTAACAGAAGCCTAACTATTAATACAATTATAGCAACTAGTACCAAGATGATTCCATAAAGCATGAAAGCAATATGGTTAGGGCTAGATAGGATGGCAGCAATGCTATGTTCATCCTCTACATTCTTTCTTCCCTGGATTTCCTGATAATAGGCAGGTATCTCAGATATTCCGTCTACCTTGTCAAAGGATTTAAGGTAGGATACCAGTGCATACCATTCTTTTACTTCGCTCTTTATACCACCCTTATACTCATATATAATCTCATTCTCATAATCTGTTACCGGTAATCCATCTCTTGTTTTTGGTTCTATTTTTAGCAAGCCAAAAGATTTTTCCCCCACTACTGATAGCATCTGTGCAGAATATAATCCAGCCACAACCCGGTATAATTTATCGTCTTGAATTTCTTCNAGGTACTCCTTAGTGATTNCATCTGTCAGCTTATGAGTCTTTACTAAATTGCTATCTATCACCTTATTGAAAATCAATCTATTGGGGTTGAATGTATATTGCATACCTGATATAAAGAGCTGTGCCTCATTCATTAGAGGTGTTACCGAAGCATCCACCTCACAGACAGCCTTTAACTCTTTTCCTGTTAGGTATATGGATATTAAAGGGTACCCTGGCATTTTATCAGCCCCAATTCCTAAAGAACTGACACGAAAGGCATCAGTTACAGTTATGTCCCCTTGAAAAAAGGAATCTCGTATTGTTCCAGCTGGAACAATGGCTGCATCCACCGGTATGTAATCCTCACCCTCTGCTTGCTTTACTGCATATACATATGCATCACTTATAAGATTCCCCAGAGTGGATTCTTTATGGTTATTCTCAATTTCTTTGGTAGTGGGGAAGCTAAAGGGGGTAGAAGCTACAAGCTCGTCCTTTCTACTTATCCCCCAAGTCTTTATCCAAGGCAGGGGGTACTCTAATCATAATTTATTAATTAGCCCACTCCCACTTAACATCAATCTTATCAATATCAACTTTGTTNACTTTAGATTTGAATCTACTAACCCAATCCGGTTGATCTGGAAGGTCTTTTGAAGGTTCTGTTAATACAGGATAGGTTATATATTCATTCTCCTCTATAACTATACCGTTAAGGGCCCACCATTCCTCGTCAGTAAGCCTTTTATCACTAACAAACTCATAGCTACTATATACCGCCCCTCGGGACAGATATAACTTACCCTCAACTGGTATTACAACATAGATATGGTCAAATAAGCCCGTGGCTAAGGTAAGATAGGCTCCAGGATTAGTTGAAACATCTGTTACCAGCATATCTGTAATATCTACTGCTTCATATTCTTCAGCCGCAGCATATAAAAAGGAGTCAATGATATTTTCCATGTAGGCACCATAATACAANAGCTTGTCATATTCTTCCTCTGTGAGCTTCTCATTTCTTAGTTCCTTTATACTACATTCTATTAGAAACTGAAGAAGCTCTTGATAGTACCTAGCCCCTCTCTCTAGGTGAGATTCTAGCATGTTCCTTTCTCTTAATACCGCCATAGTATATTCTGTCAGGTAAAGTAGCTTGCTGTAGAGATACACATTGGGCTCCACATAGTGATAATGCTCCTTATATATAACTCCATTACCTCCCTCGGCAGCACTCTGTTTTCCATATAATACTGTATCATGCTTAAGCTCAGTATAGCTTCCGAGACTTGTATTAAGTGATTTGGCCCTCCAAGCATCATTGGTCATAAAATAAGGCATACCCGAATCTTTATCGTACTCTGTCAGATTCTCTTTTATCGTCCAAAGCCAGCCATTGTAGAGGTTCTCTCCCCAGACATCTACATTATATTCAGAGACCTCTTCCTTAAGAGAATTATATACATCTATATATTCAGGCCATTTATCTTGAGGTCTATAGTAATTTATCATAAGGTCTTCGGCTGTTTCACTACCAAGAACACCCATAACATCAAGGGCTGATGGTAAAGGCCTTATGATTGGCATCATAAGCTCCTGCATAATGTAGCTGTCCATAATATAACGCTGNCCCATATATCTAAACTGCTTTNCTGTAGGAGTCGTTATTGGGTCTTCTATCAAGTCCGATTCTCGTATGAATCTGCCCTGAATCTTAGGCTCGGGTAAGTCCTTTACTGCCTGAGCTAGCTTATCATAATATTCATCATCATCAAAAATATTGGGATCGCTGGTCTCACCAAATACCTCTAACCTTAAGCCATTCATCATAAAAACATTTATATCATCAGAGTCTCCCACATATTGCTTGGTGGGCTGATATATGTTATTCCAAAGCTCAGCATCACATATAAACTCCGAATCCAGGAAGGTGGTATAGGACATTAATAAGGACTGTAGTACGTTTTCATAAATATAATTACCATCCTCATCATAGAATGGAAGCGGTGCCGTACCAAACCAGATCATGGCCTTAAAATATCGTCCCANTTTCTCACTTCTTGTGTAATGGCCTCTTACAGTAAACTGAGAATAATCCAAATCAAAAGCCAATAAGGGTGACATGGTGAAATTATCAGCAGCCTCTATAAGATTAAACTCCTCCTTAGCAATCTTTATGAGCTCATCATTNATTTCAANCTCAATATCCATATTGNCAAGCATTAGCATTCTAGCCACTAGAAAATAAACTATATTCTTCTCCTGTAGAGCCTTCATATCTTTATCCTCTAGAATATCAAGTAAACGAATAGATTTATCTAGCATTTGATCTGTTAAAATATCCATATAGTTATATAGATAATCAGATTCAATGTGCAATAATGATTTGTCAAAGAAATGATGGTAAAGGTGCAAAACCGAATCAGAAGTAACAAAATTAGGCACCTTCAGATACTCGTTGACATCATAAATATGGTTCATTCTAGTATTGCTGCCAGGTAATACAATAAACCCATTCTTAGACAGCATATCTTTTTGCTCATCAGTAAACCCCTTAAAATATTTTATATTTTCAATATTAGATAAATCCTTCTTAATCTTATAAGGGTCTACCTTTGCCTCAAAGCTAGGCATGATAAAATCAGGCTGACTAACTCCTGTATGCGTTACCGTAGCCCATTCACTATTAAGCCTAAGAGGCTTTGGTCCTTCAGGAATAATTACAGCTTCATCTGGATTATCCTCAGCTAGAATATCCTTATGATCAGTTTCATCCCTATCACTATCACTATTACTGGCTTCATCCTCTAAATCGGAACCCACACTCTGCTCATCTCCTAGATCTGATATCTGATTGGCTGGCTCCTCTTTCTTCCCTTTACTGCATCCTGTTATAAGCAAACATACACACAGAATAACAGATATCCATTTCTTCAAAATATAACCTCCCCTTGCTCAAGATATATACCATTTATATTTTACAGCATGTCATTATAGTTATAGTAAGTTTTCTCTGTCATATGCCTTGTCTAATATAAGGTCTTTGAAACATCTGTCCTATCTATTAGCTAATTATCCCCTTTAGGTAGAAGCTTGCCATCAACTACTGATAGAGTCCGGACTACCTCTTGTTTGTCCTCATAATATGTAATCTCCAACGCATTTTCTTCCTTCATAATAATATTCTGAATACTAGGATAAGCTTGGCTGTCTGCTATCATAAAGAAGCCAAAATCAAACCAGGAATATATACTAATCTTCTCCATATTCTCCTCGGCTTGCTCAATAAATACTAACTCCTGTCCCGGTGTAGAAAGTAATTCCATAGGATAAAAGTCTCTCCATATACCTGCAATCCGTGAACCGGTCCATTTCCTTGCTAGAATATTATCCTGATAATTAAATATGAACATTCGGTTTTTTATTTCCTTATCATATGGGGTGGTTTTTCGAAGAGCTATCAAGATTTCCTGGATACTATCTCCATCGATATCAGCCACATCAACCTTCCAAGGCATTAGGTTCTTAAAATCATTTTCATAAACCCTGTGCCAGGTATCATTTTCTCTTTTAAATACCGCAAATAAATCTCCGTACTCTTCTATTCGCTTCCTATTTATTAGTGTATAAACATAGGGCTCGGCTATTGTGTAATCAATCAGCAGTTCATCTTCATGTAAGGCTGAGGATAATTCCCCCTTAGAATTCTTATGCAAGCCGGACAAATATAGTCCAAATAAAAGCACTATAATTATCAGAAGCAAAATTATGTATTTCCTTGATTTAGAAGCTATCATTCTTAAATTCATTAGGATACCTTTCATTATGATTAATAAGAAGCCCCCTTCTGCCTTTATCTTTTGCTCTTGTTTATTCTACTACTAATACTCTATCTTCTCCAGATACAGACCCCATGGGTCCGCCATTCTCCCGGTATCTTTCCTAATACCTGAGTCAATAATATCCGGAATAGCCTTGGCATCTATTTCACCCAGCCCTACCGAGACAAGGGTACCTACTATCTTCCTAACCATATTATAGAGGAAGCCATCACCAGATATTCTGATATTAATAAAACCTTCTTCCTCCTTAATATCAATAGAGATAATATTTCTAACCATGGACTTTTTCTTGGATTTGGCATTGGAATAGGCGGTAAAGTCATGCTCCCCGATAAAATAACTTCCTGCCTTAAGCATATCAGTAAGGTTCAGCTTTTCCGCTACATGCATACTATATTTTCTCATAAAAGGATGGGAAAACTCCTTGTTCCAAATCTTATAAAGATATGTCTTAGATTTGGCATTATATCTGGCATGAAACCTGTCTGATACAATATCTACATCAACCACACTTATATCCTCTGGTAGATAACGGTTAAAATATTNCTTAACTTCAACCTCGGAAAAGTTTNTCTTTGTATGAAAGTTCNCTATTTGGCCAAAGGCATGAACCCCTGCATCGGTTCTGCTGCAACCTATGATATCTGTGGCTTCACCAACCATCTCAGCTAGAACCCTTTCTAGCTTTCCCTGAATCGTATTATCTGTGTTAGCTAGCCTTTGCCAGCCCCTATATCGGCCCCCGTCATATTGAATTGTCAGTCTGTAATTTGGCATAGTTAATCTCCGTATATAAAGTAATTAATCTGATTTAGTTTTAGCAGATTAGTAGCTTGAAAGCTACGTTTTCACAACGGTTCAGCAAAGCTGAACCATTCGCGTTACGCTTATCCAAGCAGATTACCACAATTTATCACGACATAAAAAGAATGTCGCATAAATCATGCTAATTCACTTTGACTAATCCGTTTATTCGCGTACATTATAACACAATAAGATTACATCTACAATAAATGGCAGATAGGTCTTTTGCCTTCTGCCATTTAAAATATATACTATTTTTCTATTCTTAAAACTTTACCCATGAACAAGATAGTGTCAGTAACATCATCGTTTATGATGAATACAAAGGGGCGGTCAGCAATAAAAGTTATAGGCTCAGCTGCCGATGTACATACCACTTCTGCTACAGTTGCTGCTGCCGCTTCACTTCCCTCTTCATTAACCTCTATTACTGCTTTGTGCATTACATCACTGATTGTGACATTCTCTCTAATAGCTGAAAAATCTGCCTCCCTGCTAAAGGCTTCTTCTATTCCGAGAGAAATTAAGCTATCCTTAAGACTCTTTGTGCCATATTCCAGCTTGAATCTCGGAATACGAAATACGATATCATCTCTATCGGTAACTGTCCTTTTAATGCCCATCCAATTCTCAAGGGTCAGATAGCTAATAAACTCATTTATATTAGTTCCCTCTGCAGGAAGTATAATGTACATGGATATCTTACCATCTCCATAGGGCAGACGAACAGCCTTATACTTCTCACAGCTGGTGAATTCAACTGAGCCTTCTGATTTTCTCATCATCTTTACTGTCTGTAGCTCTCCATCATCTGCATAGAACTTATCCTGATAGGTTAGCTTAGTATCAAACTGCTCAGCCCATTCCCCCTTGAAATAGATGGCATTTATAAGATACATAAGAACATCTTCGGATATCGGGGGCTCAAGCATCTTAGTAATCTTGCCATTGGTGGCATTATCAATCCAGTTATTTATGATCTCTACTGCTTTATTATCAGAAAAATCAAGAGATTTTACCTCTGCCTTGAAGTTATCTTTATTGGCCTGGATAAATTCATCATTGACCTTCTCTCCATCTCTTATCCAAACTGAATTTCCTATATCTAGCTCTATCTTATCGTCAATCCGTTCATGATAATTGATTAAATTAAGAAAGCTTTCATTTACTATTTCTCGGTCAAGTCCTGACAAGCCAAGGGTCTTTTCCATACCATCCTTAGTTGATGTTTCGGCTCCATTATAGGCCATAATCAGGGCCTGTGAGATACTTAAGGGTGATATAAGGACATTCTCCTTAGGATCCTCTTCATTCAGCTTCTTGAAAATATTAAAAGCGAAGTCCTGGTTGCCTTTCACAAGAGCTGAATCAATCTTATCTATCTCATATCCCATTTTACTAGAGCTTGAAAAGTCTGAAGGCGGGCCAGTCAAATCATCCAATACTTGAGTGGATAACCCAATGTCTTTATCAGCAGATACTATGTCTACAGCAGAATTGTCTTTCATTATTGTTTCCTTATTGCCTGAACAGGAAGTCAATACTAGAACTAGACCAATAAGTAGAAGCTTAATCTTCATAATTTAATCACCTTTCATTAATTATTAACCATAGGTAATTGCGAAACTCACGAAAACCTTTGTTTCTTGTGCAAGTTTAACAAGGACCACAAGCAGGTACTCTGAGACCGTCGGTACTTAGGTGACGTACTTTGGCACCTTATGTACCGTTACGAGGCGAAGGTAGCGAAAGC
>JGI24710J26742_10000686_pt1 | contig 31769 bp, 24 predicted proteins | sample BioPla2DNA2_FD_26742 | JGI IMG/M metagenome (IMG submission 26742)
TTTTTGCCCAATTTTGCCCTCATCTGTGTGAATCTGTGTCCATCTGTGGATATAAATAAATGTACCCGATAACGAACAATTAGGTGCAACAGTCTACTAGTTATCAGCGTGTTTTATCTATAAATTGGCTGCCGTGAGGATTGGGTGTTTTATAGGCTTTGAGACCCTTGGAAGTGTTTTGCAGGTCGCCTATCTTCTTTTGAAGAGCTTCCTTCGCTTTGTTCATCAATTCTGCTATTTCTTTGTCTGATTTGGTTAAAGCCTGCATCCTTTCTTTAAGAAGGATTGCTTCTTCGGATTGGCTCTGCTTTTCGGAGAGCAGGCTTATGAGGTCGCCGATTGAAGGAGCTGCTAAGCTCTCTTGGGGAATTGAGGGGCTAAGAATAGGCAGGGCGGTTTTTACAAGAAAATTGAAATCATCCAGTAAAATAGCTCTTTCTGAAGTCAGAGCCTCAAATTTTTCGTATGAAGGCTGAATAGAAATAAACTTTGCGTTAGCTTCAAGCAGTTTTGATACTGTCACGTTAAGGGTTTTCAAGAGATCGTCAAGGGAGGTCTTTTGGTTCTTCATTTTTTTTCTTTCCCTTTTGCTCTAATATTTGCTCCATTTTGTCAAAAAGAGATTTCGAAAAGAGAACTGTCTCTTTTTGTTCAGCAAATATGCTTTGCCCGCTTCGATCTACTCCATTGAAAGTTTCTATTATTGATACGCCTGTCCAGCCCAGCTTTTGTATTGCCAATAAAAACTCAAAAGGCCAGAAAAAGCCTTTGAATCCCTTTGGCATGTGAGGCATCCTTTTGTCTCCCATCATCAAATAAACAGGGAAATCCTTTTCTTCATAAGCACTGAAAAACCAGTTTGAGGTGTTCCAAGTTAAAAAGGAGTCGCGTTTGTTTATTGAAAAAACGCGTTTTGATTGCTGACTGAAGTTTATATCGCCTACTATTATGTCTTCACCGTCAGTAGTTACCAGCTTTTGTTCTATAAGATTTATGGTAAGGGGAATGCCACGCTTTTCGAACGCAAAGGTTTCTAGTTTATAAATCTTGTTGAAGTCATCTACAACTAATGGCTGGCTTTTGAAGCCTATTGCCATTTTAGTCTGTTTTTCCAAGTTTTTATAGTCTTCCCGAAGAGTATTGCAGAGCTCTTGAAGCTTGGTTGTTTTATATAGGTCTGGTGATACCTTTGCCGATTCTATTTTAAGTTGCTGACTAGCTTCCAGAAGTTCAGTTCTATGCTTTTTCAGAAGTATTTCTTCTTCTTTTAGAGTGCGTTTTTTGTATTTTTTCTTGGCAGTTTGCAAACCTCTTATATCACTTATGATACCAGTTAGAGATAGTCCTACTTGACTTTCTTTTAGGATGTCCTGGAGTCTTTCAAGTTCTCCATGAACCATATCTGCTGTAGGATAGCGTAATTCGGGATTTCTGGAGAGGAGCTTTAATATGATATCCTCAAGTTTTTGGGGTATTTCCGGGTTTAACTGACTCGGGGGAGGGAAGTTCCATTTTGTCTGTTCGATGAATACTTCCATGGCCCTCTTGCCTTTGAAAGGCATTTGTCCGGTAAGTTTTTCATACATCACTACTCCAAAAGAAAAAAGGTCGGAGAGGTGATCTGAGGGTTTGTTGGTAAGCTGTTCGGGGCTAGCATAAGCTACTGTGAAGACTCTGTCAGGGTTTATATCCAAGTCGTTTTCAGAGTCTGCATAGCTAGCTATGCCAAAGTCTATAAGCTTAGGTTCAAAGGTTTTTCCTTGGAGTATTATGTTATGGGGTTTAATGTCCTTGTGGATCAGTCCGTTTTTGTGAACATAGGAAAGAGCGGAGAAGCATTTGGCAAATATCTGCAGATAATCGTTAATGGAGGGGTCTTTGGCAAAAATGCCGGTTGTTGTCGAGGAAGTAGAGGCGTTTTTGGGAAAGTTGTCGAAAGATATACCGTCGACATACTCCATCGCGAGGTAATAAATACCTTCTGCACAACCTCTGTCAGCATATTTGACTATGTTTGGATGATCCAGAGAGGCCAGTATTTCGCCTTCTTGGATGAACTGGTCGAGAATCATTTGATTCTCGGCCATTTCAGTATCTAAAAATTTGATTGCTAAAAGCTGGCTGTCTCTCAGTCTGTAGGCTATATAGACGGAACCCATTCCGCCATACCCAATGAGATCAAGCAGTTTGTATTGAGGTAATTCTGGAGGTGTTAGAATTGGCACTGCCGGTTTTTAAGTTTAAAGACCTTTTTCTTCTAGGTAAGATATACGTTCTTGGGAGTTTCTTGCGATTTTTGAGTTCGGGCTGAGTCTTATAACTTCACTCCATGCTCGCTTAGCTTCAGACATCATCTTCTTTTTGTAATAACTGTTTGCCAAGTAATAATATTGGTTTTCGTTATCATCTTTTATAGCTATAGCTCGGCGATAAGTTTCTATGGCTTTGTCATAGTCTTTGTTGCTGTAATACATGAAGGCAAGCCAGTCAAGCAGATCTACGTTGTTTGGATCACTTGCGAGTATACGTTCAATTTCAACAACTCCCTCGCCTGTGCCAGCAGTATAACGTGTTACCAGATATTCGCTGGCTTCTTGTTCCATGCTGTTGTCAAGATTTTCGCCGCTGAGCACTTGCTTGAATCTCAAGGAATCAGCTTCGTTGACTGTGCTTTTTTGCGGTTCAACTTTGTTGTCTGCACGTTTGTCTTTTGAGAATAGAAAAAAGAACGCTATTATAACAAGTCCAACAACTGCTATAATTATTGTAATAGTTAAGCTGTCCATATTGTTTCAAACCTCCAGATCTGTTGCCATGTTACATATTTTCTTATAAAAATACAACCTTATTTTAGCCGGTCGCTTGAATATGCCAGTTTTTTAAAAACATCATTGCTCTTTTAAAAGAGTATTTTTCATACTCTAGAACAGGAACTTCATCAAGACGCAGAAGCATCACAGTAGAATTGTCCAAACCTCCTGCGTCATTGGCTGCGTCTATAATGTGTTCGGACGCTTTCTTTAAATCTTTTTCTTGAAGAATTTTTAGAATTTTTTTGTCGGGAAGCATACCGTAGACACCATCAGAACAAAGCAGATAAAGATCTCCGCTGTTCAATTGCACCTCTATTATATCAGGCTTCATGAAAGCACGGGCTCCCATAACGCGGCTAAGCATATGTCGGGCAGGGTGGGTTCTAGCTTCTTCGGGAGTAATATTGCCGTTTTTGATTTGCTCAGCTATAAGACTGTGATCTGATGTCAACTGTTTGAAGCCGTTTTCATTTAGGCGATAAGCGCGTGAGTCGCCTACATGGGCTATCATTGCTTTGTCTTTTTTTATGAGCATCGCTGTAAAGGTGGTGCCCATCCCTTTGGTTTGCGGATGTTGATTGGAATATTCCCATACGGCAGTGTTTGCATTGTCGCAAAGTTCTGTGAGCTGTTCCTTTGTCACCAGTTCTAAATCGGCGGACTCAAACCACTCTTTGGCGGTGTTTATAGCTATGGACGAGGCTATTTCCCCGGCATTATGTCCTCCCATGCCGTCAGCCACAATAAACAGACTGGCTTTTTGCTTGACCCCTAAGCTGCTCCAAGGGGTTATAGCCAAAAGCGAGTCTTCGTTATTCTTGCGAACTCTGCCCACGTCGCTCTTAAAAAAAACTTGCAAAATTTCTTCTCCGAAAATCTTATAAGGATCTGTAAGAAGATATTCACTAAGGAAAATATGTCAAGAAAAAGAGAAGAAAAGCCGGAGTTTCCAATTTGGAAACTCCGGCTTTGTTAGAGTCATTGTAAAAGCGGAGCTTTTATTTTTTCTTTTTCTTTGCTGCTGAATCCGCGTTGACCAGATCTTTAAGAGCTTTGCCAGGTACGAACTTGACAACTTTCTTCGCAGGTATGCTGATTTTCTTTTTGGTCTGAGGGTTTACGCCTTTGCGGGCGGCTCTTTTAACAGTAGAGAAAGAACCGAAACCGATAAGCTGGACTTTGTCTGATTTCTTCAGCGAGTCTTTCACAGCTTCGGTGAAAGCTTCGATAACTGCTTGGGCAGTTGCGTTTGTTACTTCGGCTTTTTGAGAAATAGCCTTGACTAGTTCTGATTTGTTCACTTAAATTCTCCTTCAGAATTGATCTACAGCTTGATTGTATAGTTTTTAAGACGAAGACACAAGTCTTGAAAGCATTTTTTTTAAAAAAATAATAAGAAAAAAGCTTTCTAATGGGTTTTTATGTTAAATTTAAAGAGTTGAAGCCCTTCCTGATCTCTTTCTCTTTATGGAGTTTGAATGATGTTCACAGAGAAAAAAGCGAAAAAAAGAATAAATGACCGTTTGAGATTTTTTACTTTCATATTTGTTATTTTTCTTTGTTTTTTTGCAATAACAAAAGTTTATGCAAAAGTCGGCGCAGGCGGAATCGGAGTGGTTATGACAGCTGCAAATATTGACGGACGCGACTATGTTTTGCTTAATATCACTTGGCAGGCAATCTTGACTTTGCTTGGCGGTACAGAAGAACTCTATGCTGGAGGAGGTCGAATCTTTACGCCTGTATACTCGCCTGAGTATAGAAAGACCTTTTACCAGGCTATGCTTTTAAGCCGCAAGCATGGTGTTAAAACGAAAATTGATTTCTCTCTCGCTTCTGCGGCTTGTCCTTCTTGCGGTGCGTCTCAAACAGAGATAACAGATGCCAAGTGCCCTTACTGCGGCAATGTGCCTGATATAAACTCCGGGGCTTGGTTTCTGGAAGATGTCATGCCTATAGCTTCTGTCAAATACCAAGAGGCTCTTGATAGATTTGTGCAGAGCAAAAAGCATCTTGAATTTGTAACTTCACTTGAGATTGATTATGATATCCCTCTTATTGACATTATGAAACTGTCTGTTTTGCTGAGCTCTTCTGATGGCGTTATAGCTGACAGTGAAATGGAAGCTTTGAAAAAATTTGCGGACAGATGCGGGATTTCTCAAGATGTTCTCTCCCGAATAATTCTTGAATTGAAAGATGTTACAGATTACAAAAAGTATTTCCAAGAAACCTTGGCTATGCCGAGGACTTTGAATGTCCTCAAGTTCTTGATAAGAATAGCTCTCATAGATGGCGTTCTTGAAGAAAGTGAAAAGCGCATCTTGAATACAATAGCCAGTCTGATGCATTATACTGAAAGGGATTTGGAAAGGCTTATTGACCGAGAAATCAAAGCCATGCTTAAAATGGGCAAAGAGGTTAAAACCTATGTTGAAAGCTCTAAGCAGTAGAATCAACCTGAGCTGCTTGTCAGGCGTGCTCCATTTAAGCAGGAGTTCCTTAAGGTAAAGTGCTTCGATATATTCCAAGGCGGCGTATGAAGTGCAGAGTATAAGAATCGAAAACCAAATCAAAGCATCTTATTCTGATGAGGCAAAGCATTTTATAATATGCCATTCTTTCTGCCAGGTCGTCTTTGCTTACACTTTGCAGATAATGAATAAGAACTTCTGCTTGTCACGCTAAGGGGCTTTTAAGAATGTTTTCAAATAAAAATACTTTGAAGTTTTTTGTTCTTATAGTTGTTATTTTTCTTTTCTTTTTCAGAGTAACCGCTACTTACACAGAGGCAGGTTTAGGCACATATTTCAGCAATTTGGCAGAGGGAGTTGTTATTGTGCTGACTACTGCGCTTAATTTGTTTGTTAAAAACTTTGCTATTGTAAACAAACATCCGGTTGCAGCTATTGTTCTTTGGTCTATAGAAATGCTTCTAATAGCCTCTCTTGTTTATCTTGTAATAAGATGTGGGGCTGAGAATGATAAGGAAAGACAAAACAAGGCTTCAAAATATATAAAAAAATCTGGGGTGCCTTATTTGGCACAACGAGTTTATAAAGAGCTATCAACAACAGATTCAGCTTTTAATCAATCTGAGTTTCAAGATTGGATAAAAAATCTTTTTGTTCAAGTGCAAAACGCTTGGAGCAAAAATGATATTTCACAGGTTCAGCATTTTCTTTCAGACGGTCTTTATGAACAGCTTCAAATTCAAATAAACCTGATGAAAGAAAAGGGGATTGAGGATTATATGGAGGACTTGGAAGTTTACGGGGTTACTCCTATTAATCTGGAGAAAAGTCCATATTTTCAAGTCTTGCATATTCAGATAGGCGCAGCGGGGATTAACTACAGAAAAAACAAATACACGGGGAATATAGTCGACGGGGATACCTTTAAAAAGCCTTTTGGCAAAATCTGGAGCTTGGTAAGAAGATGCGGTTCAACTACAAATAAGCAAGGACAGATTGCTATAGTCAATAAACAATGTCCTAACTGTGGCACTCCTTTGAGTATTGAGAGGGTTACTTCCTGTCCTTCTTGTTCGGCTGTTATCAGGTCCGGTTCTTATAGCTGGGTGCTTGCGGGGATAACTCAAGCGTCTTTGGCCGAGTTTGCGGGTCTTCTGCCTGCAAGAGGTGTTAAAAAGAACTTTGAATTGGCGGATGACCCCAATTTCAATGAACAGCTTATGAGGGATATAGGCTCTGTTATGTTTTGGCGCAATCGCCTGGCTGAATACAAAGCGGATGGCGGTTTGATGGGAAAAGTAGCCTCTCCAGCCTTTATAGACAAAACAGCGGCAGGATACAAACGAAATGTCGATGGCCTGCGTGAGGTTTATACCAAGATTGTTGCAGGCGGTATTGGAATCGCTGCGATAGCTTCCGATATCGATGGACGAGATTATGTGATGTTGAACATTACCTGGCAAGGAATTTTGACTTTATTCGGAGGGCCTGAAGAACTGTATTTTAGCGGCTCGAACGGCTTCACAAAATTTTATGATCCTTTTATGTCCTCAACATTTTATCAAGCCATGGTTTTGAGCAGAAAGCATGCCATGAAAACCAAAGTGGACTTTTCTCTTAGCAGTGCGGCTTGTTCTTCTTGCGGAGCTCCTCAGACTGATATAACTGCCAGCGAGTGTCCTTATTGCGGATATATTCCGAAACCTGATTCAGGAGCTTGGTTTTTAGAAGATATCTTGGCTATAAACTCGCCTGCATATAAGGCGGCTTTGAAAAAGTTCTCACAAGGCCAAAAAATGTCGGAGCTTGCAAAGTCGCTAAACGAAAACTTTGCAGTATCCCCTAATGATGTGATGAAGCTTGCTATATTGTTAAGCTTGGCAGATGGAACTATAGCCGATTCAGAAATGCAGACCTTGAAAAGGTTTGCAAAACGGTGCGGGATTTTTGAAACAAGTCTATTGCAAATGGTGGCAGAATTAAAAAAAATTAAGGACCCTGAAAGGTATTTTCATGAAGAATTGAACATGCCTAAGAGTTCCAAAGTTTTGAAGCTTTTGTTGCAAATTGCTATTGTTGACGGTGTTCTTGAAGAAAGTGAAATGAATGTTCTTCGTAGGATGGCTAGAGTAATTGACTATAGCGAGAATGATTTGCAGATGATGATCAGACAGGAGCGTAATGCTATGATGAAAATGGGCAAGCAAATCGAAATCTATGTTAATAGCATCTAGTAATAGAAAAAGTAAAATAACAAAGGTAAACTGCCGCTACATTTAGTAGGACATTGAGATAAAATTCTGTATTAAGGGAGTCTTAGAATGTTTTCAGAGAGAAAAACAAGGAAAAGAAAAAATAGCCGTTGGAAGCTTTTTACTGCATTATTTGTTCTTTTTCTTTGCTTTTTTGCAATAACAGAAGTTTATGCGAGAGTTGGCGGAGGACATTATTATTCCTCCAGCGGAAGCAGTAGCAGAAGCAGTAGCAGCAGAGGCGGAAGCTATCGCAGTTCCAGTAGTGATGGGGAATTGGCTTTAGCCATATTCGATTTGATTGTTTTTACTTTGCGTCTAGTTAAAAGGAATCCTCTGCTAGGTATTCCGCTTTTGCTTTTACAAATAGCTTTAGTAGCCTTTTTAATATTTGTCAGCAAAAAGTACGGAGATAAGCTGAAAGAAGAGGAGATGAATGAGGCAACAAGCTATATCAGAAGATCTGCGGCTCCATATGTTGCAGATAAAATTTACAAAGAGCTTCTTGAAACAGATGGAGGCTTTAATCAATATGACTTCCAGGCTTGGGTGAAAAATCTTTTCTGCCAAGTGCAAGACGCATGGAGCCAAAACGATATTTCTCAGGTTCAGCATTTTCTCTCCGATGGACTCTATGAACAACTTGCAATGCAAACAAATCTTATGGAAGAGCGGGGAATTATAGATTATCAAGAGGGCTTGGATATTCAGAGCGTTGCGCCCATAAAACTTGAAAAGAGCAACTATTTTCAAGTGCTTCATGTTCAGATTAAGGCTTCGGGCGTTAATTACAGAAAGAATAAACACTCTGGCGATGTGATCGACGGTTCTCTTGCTAGGACTCCTTTCAGCGAAATCTGGAGCTTTGTGCGAAGAAGCGGTTCTGCTACCAAAAAAGAACAATACGCTATAGCAGATAAACAATGTCCCAATTGCGGAACACCTTTGAGCATAGAGCGAATAACTGCTTGTCCTTCCTGTTCAGCTCTTGTCAGGTCCGGTTCTCACGGCTGGGTTCTTTCGGGGATAACTCAGTCAGCTGCGGCTGCTTTTGCAGGTGTTTTACCAACAGCTGTGCCCAATCAAAGTTTTACATTTGCGGATGACCCTCTTTTCAACGAGCAAATGATGCGAGACTTTGGGTCGGTAGTTTTCTGGCGTCATCGGTTGGCTGAATATAAAGCCGACGGAAGCTTGCTGGGAAAAGTTGCTGCTCCGGCTTTTATTGAAAAGACAGTAGCAGGTTACAAACGCAATAGCGACGGCTTGCGAGAGGCCTATACTAAAATCGGCGCAGGCGGTATTGCTGTGGCTACTACAGCTTCTAATATCGACGGGCGCGATTATGTTCTGCTCAATATAACGTGGCAAGGTGTTTTGACCTTGGTGGGCGGAGCCAAAGAACTTTACTATGCAGGTCCTCAGACTGGATTCAGTAACCTTTATGAGCCTCGTATGTCTCGAACCTTTTATCATTCCATGCTTTTGAGCCGAAAACATGGAGCGCAAACTAAGGTTGATTTTTCTCTCAGCAGTGCCGCTTGTCCTTCTTGCGGTGCGCCGCAAACAGAAATAACAGCCAAGGAATGTCCCTATTGCGGATATGTGCCGAATTTGGATTCTGGAGCTTGGTTCCTGGAAGATATATTGCCTCTTAATTCTCCCGAATACAAAGCAGCATTGGAAAAATTTTCTCAAGGCAGAAATGTTGCGGAATTTGCGCAATCACTAGGAGCCAATTTCGATATTCCTCTTAAAGATCTTATGAAACTTGCAGTCTTGGTAAGCGGGTCGGATGGAACCATAGCTGCCACTGAAATGGAAGCTTTGAAAAAATTTGCGGGAGAGTGGGGTATTTCCCAGTCGGATCTCTTGCAAATGATGGTGGAAGTTAAAGGTGTGACTGATTACGAAAAATATTTCCGTGAAGAATTGAAAATGCCCAGGAGTGCAAATGTCTTTAAGGTCTTGGTACAAATGGCTCTTGTTGACGGTGTTCTCGAAGAAAGTGAAATGGAAATCTTGAGAGCAATGGGCAGAGTTATGAAATACAGCGAAAGAGACCTGCAAATGATGATTAAACAAGAGCGCAATGCTATGCGGAAAATGGGCAAGGAAGTTAAAGTATATGTGAAAAACATGCAAAAACAAGAAAGGGAGAATCAAAAAAACAGAGACCTTGTCAGATGAGGCTTTCTATAAAAGCGCTTTTAATTTAAAATGTGGTATATTAAGCCTTACAGTTTTATATTATCATGTTAACAATAAAAACACAGAAAATGAGGACGTTTATGATTTATTCGTTAAGAAGCAGAACAATCGCTCTTGGAGCTGTTTTGGCTCTTATTTTTGCCTTTACGGCTTTTCTGGCTCCGGCTTCTATTTTTGCTCAGCCATCTGATGAGCCTTTAGCTGAAGTTACTGCGGGCAGCGAAACAGTTTCGCCCCCTTCGGATTCAGCGCCTGACAAATCTCTTGATAAGGATGAAAAGCAATCAGAGCCAACAAAGGAGAAACCTCAGAAGGGAAATATAGGTGCTAACGAGGAAGACCTTAATAAGAAAACCGCTTCGGGTACTAGCACGACTGATAAAAAATTCGGCGGCAAAGAGCTTGGCTTGATGTTGATAGCCGCACTCTTGCTTGTGGCTCTTTTAGGTCTGTTCTTGCATATGTCGTTCAGATTCGCTGGCGGCGGAAAAAATTATAAGCGCACAGAGGTTCTTAAGGTTTCCAATGAAGCGTTTTATATGACTGCAGATGCTATTGTGCAAGAAATAAAGGCGACAGATCCCGGCTTTTCAAAAACTGACTTTGCAACAGATTTATCGGATGTTTTTCGTGATATTGAAGATGCTCTCTATAATGATAAACTGGACAGCATGGCAGATGTTTTGAGTCGCGGAGTTATAAACGAGCTCAAGTTTAAACGTGCTAACGCTGTAACTCTCAGAACCCCTTTAAAGGTTGATAGAAATGTTTCTATTAGACACTTTGAGAAAAAACTTGGCAAAGATATACTCTATGTGAAAGTTGATCCGTCACTGGCTGACTATGTCACTGGCGGCGAAGATGATACTGAAGGCGAATCTTGGATGCTTATACGCGATAAGGGAAGCAAAACAGAAGATGGCTCTTTCGGATGGTTTTTTGCTGATGTTTATCCGGCTTCTGAATGGTTTTTGCCCAAAGATGATACTTTCTCTATAGAAAAATACATGGAGAAAGATTCCTCATTCTCGCCTTTCGATGCAAAAAGCTACATTGAAAGTATTTTCTGGAGAATGCGCTCGGTTACTGAAGGAACAATGGAAAAATCAGTCTTGGCTGAGACAGTTTCAGATGAAGCTTTAACCGAATTTAAATCTCTCTATGAAAGTCGCAATGCTGCTTCCTTCTACGATTCCGATTTTTCTTCAGTGACCATTGAAGTTGCCAACTTTGATGAAAAAGGCAAATCTAAAATTTATGCCTCTTTAAAATGGTTTGGCAAAGCAGTTCATCGCAAGCATCAAACTCAGAGAAAAGTTTATGTGCAGCAGTCTGGCGTTGCAAGATATAACTTCTGGGATCTCTATGTTTTTTCAAAGCCGGCTGCAACCTCATCCGCTTTCTATGATTCTCCCTCTTGGAAGCTTGAAAAGATAGTGCCTTCGGAAGAAGGAACCGTTCCGGGACTTTTGAACCAAGCTCGTGAAGCCTTTAAAGAAACCGCCAAGGCTAATAATATTGCTGTTCCTGAAGGCAAAGAAGTTCGCAGATATAACAAAGATGCTGAGAACATAGCCTTTTTTACGGGCAACATGACCGTTTCAGGACGAGATTCCGTTCGCTGGGCTGTAGCTGCCATGATGGCTGACGGTATAATAGACTCGGAAGAAATGGAAATTATCCACAGTATAGCTGACAAAAAATCTGTTTCTCGCAAAGAGGTTGAAGAAATCAAAAATGAAATAGAAAAAATGAAAGATCCTATTTCTACCCTCTTGGCTGAATCCATAGATAAAGATATGCAAGATGACCTTCTGACAGAAGTTATAAGAGTGGTTATAGCTGATGGCAAAATTACAAGCGAAGAGCAAGAAGTTCTCTATACAATAGCCGCTAAGCTTGACCTTTCCCATGAAGAGCTTGATGAGCGAATAAAAGCAGAGCAGAAGACTATGTTGAAAGTGGCTAGCGACTTGCTGAAAAAATTCCCTGATGCAAATTGATGGCTTTAAAATAGCCGTTCTGCATGAGACTTATCTCCATGTGGATGGCGGTATATTATTCGGAGAAGTTCCCAGAGAAGACTGGGAACTTTTCCTCAAGCCCGATGAACGCAATAGGGTTAAAATCGGTGTGAACCAGATTCTCGTTATGGGCGAGAAGATGAATATTCTGATAGATGCAGGGATAGGATCGAAAAGACAGTCTGTTAAAACGGCTTTTTTGCCTCCATATTACAGAACTTCCTTTCGTAAACGCCTTATGTCTTTCGGTCTAATTCCGGAAGATATAACGCATATAATTTTTACCCACTTGCATGCTGATCATGTTGGAGGGGCTTTAACCATAAAGGATGGACACCTTCTTCCTGTTTTTCCTTTTGCCGAATATTTTGTTCAAAAACAGGAATGGGATTCAGCTCTCAGCTTTGAAGGAGACGCTAAAAGATTTGTTCGAATTCAAGATCTGCTTCCTTTGTCGGCAGCCGGCAAGATCCGTTTGTTAAATGGAGATGTTGAACTTGTTAAGGGAATTTTTCTGGAGGTGACCGGCGGACATAGTGAAGGTCATCAAATGGTTACCATAAAAGGCGAAGGAAAGACTTTTGTTTTTCCTGGAGATATTTGCCCGACTGAATATCATGTGCATGAGGGTATTAATACTGCTGCCAATGTAAAACCTTCAGACTTTGCGGCAAGCAAACAGCTTTTTTTAAGAAAGGCTGTTGCCAGTGATACAGTTGTAGCTTTCCCTCATTCTATAAATCCGGTGTTTTATAAAATAAGAGATACAGGCGAAAACTATGTGTGTGAGAAATACCTCTAAGCCTGAGAAAATCTATATAATTTATAATAAATATGCTGGCTCTGCTGCCAGCTTTCCTCTGGATAAGCTTTCGAAATTCCTTAATAAGTATATTGAATCTGAAATAAAAGCTTTTGACAATCCTAAAGATTTGCAAAAATTTGTTGATGAACGTTCTATTGCAGGAGAGCTGGCTCTTTATGTTGCTCTGGGTGGAGACGGTACAGCTAATCTCTTGCTTAATGCGCTGGATGGCAGACAGATAATGAGCCTTTTGCCTGCCGGAACTGCTAACGTTGCAGCTATTGAGTTGGGTTTCCCGTTAGGTGACTCTCAAAGAGCTGCCAAAACTATTTTAGATGGCGCTTTAAGAAAAATTTATCCTGGCTCTGTAAATGGCCGAAAGTTCCTTTTTTCGGCAGGTATCGGGCAAGAAGCCCATATTTGCGCTAAAATTAATCCCTTGGTTAAAGCTGTAATAGGGAAGGGGGCTTATGCCGTTGAAGCTGTAAAGAACTTCGCTTTATATACGCCGCCTATTTTGAAAGTTGTGACTTCAGAAGGAGAAACTTTCTTTGGTGAGGCCGCTATTGTTTGTAAAATGAGATATTATGCAGGAAACTTCATTTTGGCTCCTGAGGCTGATTATAGAGATGATTTCCTGCATGCAATAATAATTAAAAAGTATTCGCCTTCATCAATTCTAAAACTTTTACGATTTGGTGCAGGGGCGGGACCTTTCCCTGAAGAGTCTGCTTATAGACTGAAAGCCCGCTCTTTTGTAGTAGAGTCGGATATCCCAGTTTACTACCATGCAGACGGAGAAGTGGCAGGAGTGGAAGCTCGCTTCAACTTCTCAGTATCTCCAAACTCGCAGCCATTTATTATGCCATGACTTCTTTCTTTACATTTTCATGGGTTTTTCTTACAGAAATGCTCAAATATTCATTTCTGGCGGCAGCTTTGCTTTTTCTGCTATCCACAATGGCTTTGCTCTTTGTGATCTTTTGCCCGGTGAAAGCCGGCTGCTCGATTAGAGCTTCAATGAGAGGGCAGAGAGCGGCTTTTTATGTCGCTGCTTTCTTTGGAGCGTTAAAACTGGAGGGCAGAGCAACCGCATTAACTCAATCTATCTGGATAAAGCTATTTGGAAAGAAAATTACTCTTTCTTCGATGGAGGAAGATAATGAACTTGCTTCTGAAGCTCTCGAAGAAAAAAACAAAGCAGAGGCTGAATCAGATTCTGAAGTTGTAAAAACACAAACTTTTCCTTCATCAGAAGAAAAACCGTCTGAAAAGTTAAAATTAAACTTGGCTGAAGATAGCTTTGAGAATATTCCCTCAGAAAACTCGCTTTATATTCAAAAAGATGAAGCAGTTAAGATCTCAGCTGATAACTTAGAAGAACCTTCGCTTGAAGAAACTTTAGTTGATTCTTTATCTGAAACGCTAACATCAGAATCAGAGACAAACTTGGATTCCTCTTTTGTTTCCAATGCAATTTCTTCCGAAGATCTTGCTCAGTTGGAAGCATTTTTGGATGAAGAAGAGAGCCATAAAACTGCTAAAAAAGAAGCTAAACGCAGATTTAAAAAGAGAATGCTTAAGAAAATTGACAAGATTTCAAATATAATAAATAGCGTTAAACGAAATTATACTCTCTTTAAACCTGTTGGAAAACGCTTTTGGAAGAGAGGCAAACAAGCTTTTGAATTGGAGGAGGCAAAACTTAAACTTCGTTATGCACTGGGCGATCCGGCTTTGACAGGCATATGTCAGGGTATTTTAGCTCCTGCGGCGGGCGTATTGCGTAATTTTAATGTCAGGCTCGTTCCAGTAGCAGTTTTTCAAGGTGAAAGCCTGTATGCGAAAAGCGAATTAGGCGTAAAAATTAAACCTTGGCGCATGCTGGATGCTTTAGTCAGGCTGGTTGCTGAAAAACCTGTATTCGCTGTAATCAAAAAACGCTTTCTCTAGTCCTTTGTTTCACCTAAAACTTCTTTTTAAAAGATATCTTGCTGCACAACAAATCATTGTTGGCAGCTGCTAAATCGCACCGTGATAAGTGGCGGGCGGTGCGTGGCGAGTGGAGAGTTGAATGTTTAGAAAAATATCTATCCACAGATGGACACAGATTTACACAGATAAGAACCAAAAATCATTAAAATCTGGAACAATGAACGCTCTAATATCGGAAACCAATGCTAAAAATTATATTCTATAATTTTTGAGCACGTCTCAGTTCAAACGAGCTATTTATCAAATAACTTTGCTCAATATCTCTTTTAACTGAGACTTTGCAAAAACTAAGCTCGTTTTTGCATCGCATTAGTTTCTTAATAAGATCAAGATTATTATTATTTATCAGCAGCTCAAAACATTTGTTAGTTACATGTTTTCTTGTGGCAAACGAAGCAAGTAAAAATATTTATATTTTTACGGGGTTGATGATTAAAAGCTAGGGTACATTTGATTCTATAGAAGATAGTGTTTAATAGTTCTCACCCGCCACTCGCCACGCGTCACTCTAGGCTATTGTTGTGTGAATCTGTTGAGCAGATTTTGCAAATGTTTTCTGCCTGGATGATCTTCTGGGACAGCATTTAAACTGCGTCTCAAAAGCTGTTTGGCTTGTGCCTCTTTTCCCTGCTTTATAAGTATTAGAGCCAGATTGTAGAAAGAGTTTGCATGCTTCGAATCAAGTATTAGAACTTTTCTGTATACTTCGGAAGCTTTTTCCAGATTGTTCATTTTCTGGTAAGAGAAAGCTAGATTAGCCAAGATTTGAGTGTTTTCTCCGCCATATTTGATGATTTCTTCAAGCTGAGATACAGCTTCTTGCCAAGAAGAGGATGAAATATATACGGAAGCCAAATTAATTCTGGCTGGGTGAAAATCGGGCTTTAGCTTGAGGGCGCTTTTGAAAGCGGTTATGGCTTGATTTGGTTTTCCTGATTTGACAAGGGATATGCCTAGCAGTAGATAGGCCTCTTCGTTGAAGGGTTCAATCTCTGTAAGTTTTTTGTATAATTCTGCCGCTTTCTCAAATTTGCCAAGTTTTGCATTCAAGTTGCCAGCCAAGCTTATGGTCGGCAAGTCATGCGGCCAACGTGCCAAGAGTTCTTCTGAGAGGGAAATAGCTTTTTGTATGTTTCCGCCTTTTACAGCGGTTGCTATTGCACTTTGCAAAGTTTCCTTTGTGAGAGTCGGCGGAGGCTGAGGAACAGGAGAAGACGGTGTTGTCTGCTGTGTTCGAATAGCAGAGGGTGTTTGTTTATTTGTTTCAGATTGTGGATGGGCAGTTGCTGCTTGCTGTTGTGCAACAGAGGGTGCCTGTGATGAGGTTTGTTCTTGCTCTTGAGGAGAGGCAAGGATATATTTCTCTTTTATGTATCTGCCGATTTCGCCCATTGCATATACAGCTGAGAGTTTTGTCGCCATATCTTGACTGGAGAGCATATTTTCAAGAGATGTCACAACGGAAGTGTCGCCGAGTTTAAAAAGAGCTTTGGCAGCGTTTGAAACTGTTCTGCTGTCACTGTCTGAAAGCATTGGATGCAATAGTGGTATGGCTTCTTCGCCAGCCATTTCCTCAATTGCTTCCACGGCGTTAGCTCTAACTCTGGAGTCTCTGTCTTTTAAAGAGCTTTGGAGAGTTTTTAGGCTTGCTCTGTCGCCTATTTTGCCTAATGAAGTTACGACAGAGGAGCGTATCTTGAAGTTTCTGTCAGTTTTAAGCATCCTTATAAGCCAAGGAGCTGAAGCAGCTATTTTTAAGTTTCCCAATGCTATGACTGCTTGCAGCCGCACAAATGGAACCGTGTCTGAAAGCATGCGTATCAAAAGCTCGGAGTGAGCCGGAGTGGCTTTTTTGGTCAAGGCTGCTGCTGCGTTCTTGCGAATGTCGGGATCTTTGTCTTTCAAAAGTTCTATAATGAGCTCAATTGATTCGCCATAGTCAATGACAGAGAGAACATAACCCAAAGTAGCTCTTACAGATCTGTTTTCATCCTCCAACATAGCTTGGAGAGTGGGTTCCATGTCTACTGATTTGCACTTTGAGGTTGCTACGGCAGCATTACCGCGAACACGGTTGTTAGGATGTCTGAGGAAGGGTTGAACCAGATTGGCCAGCTTGTCAGGAGGTATATTGAGTCTTGTAAGGCTTTCGATGCTGTTTGCTTTTACCCGGTCATCCGGGTCTTTTAAAGCGGATGTCAAAGTAGATACGGCAGTAAGGTCGCCCAGCTCTCCTAATGCAGTTATTATTGCAGAGCGCTTTCTTGCGTTGGTTTCTTTAGAATAAAAAGCAACCAAGGGGGCTGTTGCCTTGTGCGACTTAATAAGAGAGAGAGCGTGAACCACATTCAAGAAAATCCACTCGTTGCTGTCACCCAATGAAGAAAGCAAACAGGAAAGGGCATCAGGATGCTTAAGCTTGCCAAGCGAGGTTATGCTGTTAAAACGAACGTTTGGATCCATGTCAGAAGCAGCTTCAATCAAAATAGGCAAAGCTCGTTCGTCTTTTAGATTACCCAGAGCCAAGATTATATTGGGTCTGATTTCAGGGCCAGCTGTGGCATAGGCGTTCAATAGAGGTTCCAAGACTGATTTGTCGCCGATGTTTGCCAGAGCAAGGGGCATCTGTTCTTCTTGCTTTTCACGTAGAAGGGCCTCTGTCATGGGCTTGATGGCTTCTGTGTCGCCAATCAAGCCTAGAGTTTTTGCGGCTTCAGAGCGCAACCTTGCATCGGAATGGGACAAAAATCCAGTTAGCTTGCGTATGCAGGGTTTTAGTAAGTTAAAATACTCTTGACGTTGCCTGTCAGTGTTTGCCAAGGAGATCCTCCTAAATAACCGAAAGTCGCATTTTTTATCCACATACTGTAACAAACAGTGGGTTGTGGGTAGTGGATAGTGGGTGGAAAGGACAAAACACCGATAAAGGCAAGAATCTTATTTTTTTGATTTTCCTCTATGTCATCTAAATCTTGTCGGGCTTTGTTTTTTTTCTCAGAGTTTCAGCTGTTTATCAGCTGCTTAGAACAATTGTCAGTTTCTGGCAATTGCGTTTTAAAGATTTGCTGCTCCCCACACCCTAACCCCCATCCCCTTGGGTGTAGTCACCCGCCACCCGCCACTCATCAGTGGCTGTTAGGACATGCGCAAAGTTTTGAGGCCTACTTTTTCGAAGGCTATTTTTACTTTTTTTATACCGTCTTCTGTAATGCCGACTTCAAGAACTTCTCCTGTGTCATCCCATACTTTGTGATAAACGGTTTCACCTTTTTTGTAGGTTTTATTAACGGAATATTCTTTAACCTCAGAGTCACTCTTTGCCTCTTTGGTAATTATTATTTCTTCGCCTTCTGCAGCAAGAAGAGCTTTGTCTTGTTTAGCTACTTTAGATTTGGTATCCTTCGCGGCTTTTGAAGTTGAAGCCGAGGTCTTTGCTTTCGCCATTATAGATCTTTCCCCCTCGTGTTGTTTTTCTTCATCACTTCAGAATAGCGCATTTAACTTATTTTTTCAATTCTCTGCCTACGCTTTACGGTGGATTTAAAAGGAGAACTGTGTTTTCATAGAAAGTTTCGGTATAATTTAGGATAGCTCTATGACACCTATAAGAAAATTTGACTTTTCAGAGGGGTTTGGAAAATGCTCATAAGATTTCTTAATTGTCTGATAATTGCAGTTTTATTATTCTCTTTTTCTTTCCTGTTCATAGAAGCAAATGTTTTGCTGGCTTTTGATTATGTGGCGCAGTCTTTTTCTCTTCCAGAACTTTCCGAAAAAAAACTTGAAACGCGTGAAGAAGCACTGCAAGCAATACGTGATGAACAAAAGGAGTTTTATGCAAAGCAGCTTTTCGATATAGGGATTAAAAATATTCGAGGCAGAGATTTTGCGCTTGAAGGCGTCACTATTCTTGATGATATAGAAAATATTGCGAACAATCTTCAGGGAATCGAAAAATATGACATTCAGCCTTTTAAAGATGATTGTGCTTCGGTGGATATGCCTGATGCTCAGCAAGAATACTGGGAGGTCTTTGGTGATTATTTACATGCCTCTGAGCCTTATTGCAGGATTTTGCCGGAATCCAAGATTAAGCTTTGTGAGGCCGTAAAACGTCTTGAGACGGCAAGGAATAAGCTCCTTCAGGCGGCGGAAAGGCTCTTTGCCAGAAGAGACTATCTTGACAGCGTTATGGACGAGATAAACGCTAAATCTTCAAAGGCTCTTATGAGAATAACTATGGCTGAACAGCGTTTGAAACGCTCTCATTTGAAACTGGAAGAGTTGAAAGCCTATGCGCAAAAAACTCGGGCAACTTCTACATCATCTGAAGCGATAAAGAAAAAGCTTCAAGAGCTTGAGTCTGAAATAGAGAATATCAAAACAGACTGTGAGCGAACCGAAGCAGAACGCCAAGTTAACTTGAAAGAACGTAAAGTTCTTGAAGGTTATATGGATACTTTGAAGGCTTATCACATTGAGTTTATGAAGAGATACTTGGAACGTAAAGACTAGCACTGCTTTTTCATTAAAACTTACCTAATTTAATACCAAGCCAGTCAGTAACTTCTTCATGCCTAATTGGTGCAGCAGCCGCACTAGAGTGACGAGTGGTGCGTGGCGGGCGGCGAGTTGATTGTTTAGAAAAATGTCTGTGTCCATCTGTGGATAATAAATTCTTCTTTCTGAAAGTTTCTTTTTTTATGTGGTTAGGGCGGCTTTTTTTTGAGTTGAAAAAAAAGCCCTTGGATTGTAAAATTGTTTCATGTCGAAAAGTAACTCTGCGGTAATCTTTGTGTTTCTATTTGCGGTTTTGCTTGCGAGCTTTTTTCCAGCAAAGCTAATTGCTTGCTCATTAGCTAAGCATGATTGGGTGCAGATAGGCAAAATAGAAATTCCGACAGCTGCTCCTCTTTTGCCGCTAGCTGAGTTTTCTATGCTTTTTACAGAGAACTTCTCAGAAACAGAAGAAATCATATGGGTTTCAGAGCACAATATTTTTTCGGCTCTGTTCGGAAAACATGCTTTATTTCCTCTTACCCGCCTTTCTAAAACTCAAATAGAATCTTGGCTGGTCTCAGGTTTGCCAACGGAGCTTCCGAAAGATTACGAGCAAAAACGTTCTTGGTTGTCAAAGGCAAAGGTTGCTCTTGCAACTCCCAAGACGAATCTTAAAAGTCTTTTAGCTGCAAGCTCTGCTGAAAATCCCCCCATTATAATGGGTTCCGCCAACTCAGTTTTGCAGATAGCCTTTTTTGCTGACGAAAACTCTAATTGTCGCTGCATTCAAACGGTAATTTTGCAAAAATCTTCTACAAGAGCTGTTCAGCTGGCCGAAAAACCTGTAATAAAAGAGGTATCTTCTGTCTCTTACATTTCTGTTGTTACTTTCGATATTAAAAATCTTATGTCCTTTTCTTTTTATCCGCTTTCAGGCTTAAGAGTCTTTCCAGTCTCAAATGAAGAATTGGTTTCGAAACTTATTTCAATAGGCTTGCTGAAATATCGCACTGTTGAAGAACAGACTCCAGAGTCTTACAATTTGCCGGAGATAAAATAATTATGACTTCTTCCGATTTTTCCTCAATAAGTTTAATTGATGGCTTTTTGCTTGTTTTTTTGCTTCTTTCTTTATCTTGTCCGCTTTTAGCTGCAGAATTTCAAGAAGCAGATTTCTTAGAGCTTCTCTCTAAAAGTGAGGTGGTTGCAAGCTTTGATTTTCAAAGCGGCAGATTTCTTAAGTCTAAGGCTGCTCCAGTTCCAATGTCTGAGCTTTCTTTGCGTATGTCGATAATGGATGAAAAAATAGCCGAACTAGAAAAGGAAAAAGCTTCTATTTCCCCTGATGCTCTTTTGGGAAACTTGTTTGCGGAATCTGAATCTTGGGATAAGGTGAAGAAACTGCAAGATGAAATCGAATTTTATAAAAAGCAGCGTGAAGAAGTTTATGCCCTCTATTATACAGGAGGCATGCCAGAGGAAGAACTTCATAAGAGTGTTGTTTCAGATATAGTTATGGATATCAGAAAAAAACTTGTTTCAGAAATAGGCAACCCAGGTGATATTTTTATCAATACTTTGCCTGTAAGATATTGGAAGCCGCCTATCTATGACAGGCATAGAAAATCGGCTGCTGAGTTTCAAAACTTTTTCGATGCTCCGGAACGCCGGGCTCTTGAAGCTTATATTGGAGTTAAGGCTCGTGTTGGCGCAATATTCGGTTTGGCAGGTATGCCGGTTATTTATAAAAAGGACAAAGCGGAATGAAAAAGACAATTTCCTTGCTGGCTTTATTTCTTTTATTTACACTTTCTGCCTCTTCTGGAGTCGGCTTCGCCTCAAGTGGTGCAAAAGTTGCTAAAATCGATCTTACATTAATTTTTGCTTTGCACCCCAAAATGGCTAGTTTTAATTTTTGGGCTATGGGTTTTCACAAATATCCTCTCGGTCTTTCATCTGATGAGCGTAAAGCTTATGATGAGAAGCTGCGCAGAGAATATAACCCTGCGGCAGAAGAAAAAACTTTGCGATTGGCTCAGGAAAAGCGCACTAAGGCCTATGAACGTATGTCTGAAATAAGAGATAAAGAGAATACCATGTATCTTGCTGAGATGAGCAAAGAAGGTGCCAAGGCTTACAACGAAGCTAGCGACTTGCTTGGTGTAGCTGTTGCTATGAGGGATGAAGCTGAATATATTATGCGATTTCCTTATCTGACCACGCCTGCCGAAACCAGAAAGACTCTTCAGGAAATTGAAAAGGAAGTTTTCGATATTATCAAAGAAGTTGCTGAAAAAGGTTTGTATGATGTGGTTTTAAACCAGTCTGTTCCTGTTGATTTTGCTTATCCGGATTCTTATGCTTTTGGAGCTAAATATGCCAATGGCCCGACTCAGGTAGATCAGAGCCTTTACTATGCGTTTATGTCAGTAAGAGAAGACGAAGTTTCCCAGAACGACAAAAAACGCGAAATAGGCGATTGGCTGAAAAATACCAATGCTCCCGACTTTCAAAACGCTTTGCCTTTGAGACCTTGGCCCTTGGTTCTGGATGGGGGAGACGATATATTGCTTCAAGTTGTGGCGGAGCTCTATGACCGATACAAAATTGACAACCGCGTCAAAAAAATTCTTCTGGATTACCTCAAAGAATCTTTAAAGGTTGAAGATATTTTTTAGTATTTCTGAAAGAAAAAATGCGAAATTGAATATATTTCCGCATTTTTTCACTCTTGCCAATTAATTCTTTTAGTCTATAATTGTAAATAGAAGCTCTTGCTTCTTTGTTTTCTTTTTGGCTTAATAAGTATTGCAAGTATCAAGGAATAGTGTTTTTTTTATGTACATAAGACAGATTCACAACAGAAAAGCTTATACTCTTATTGAGGTAATGATTTCCGCAACTATTATTTCGCTTTTCTTTTTGGGAATATTTAGTCTTTATCGTCTTGGAAGCAGAGCCTTTGCTTCTGGAAGTTGGCGTCATTCAACTCAGAAAAAAGCGGAACGTTTTTTTGCGAATTTACGCACTAGAGCTGATCAAGTAGCTGCTATAGCCTATATTCAAAATAGAGAACTGCATAAAATGGAGCCTAGATTCTCTTTTGCTGATCAATCTGTGGCTTTCAGAATACCGACTGCTCCCCCTCCGTCCGCTGGCACTCCTCCCGTGCCGATTATTACCAAGCTTGAGCCATTAATGTTTTTCGTTGTTCCTAAACAACCGGCTGCGGACTTTGCGACAGGAGGAAGAAAGGGTTTGCTTCTTTTTTGTGCTCTCGAATTTTTGCCGCCTGCTCAAAACAGCAGATTCGGAAAGATTGTTTTCAAAACCAGTGATTTGTTTAATTCTTCTTTTGCTGCTACATTCCCTCAATACGACCCTAATGATATTTTATCAGGCACTTTATTTTCTAACGCTCAAGATTTCCAGCCAGCTTTCAGCGGACAGCCGGCTGACTTTGGGTTGCCTCCTCAGCCGCAAATTCAAGAACTAGAAGATATTGAGTCTGTGAGAATGACTGTTAATATGTATCCTGATAATCATGGCAGAACTGAGGCTCATAGTTTTACGGCTACCTTTGATTTTGTTTTCAGGCATCCTAAGTTTGCCAATATCTCGCTTGAATTTTCCACAACGGTTAAAATGCCTTCTGTCAGAGATTTTTCTCCTAGTGCTGGAGGAGCAATTAAATAAAGAATATGAAGAAAAGCTATTTAGAACAATGTTTGCAAAAAGAAATGAGAGTGAGAGCTTTTAGTTTGCTGGAAATAATGGTCGGATTATTTATCATGGCTTTTACTTTCATACCCCTTATAAATCTTTTGATGGGCACCTTGGAGTTCACTAAAAGAGATGACAGAACTATTACGGCTATAAACCTTTGTTATTCTAAGTTGAAAAGAGCTGTGGAGTTTCCTTTTCTTGAAATCGCGGTTGGAACTTACGGAGGCACTGGACAGAAAACTTTTTCTACGAAAGACGGAACACCGGATCTCTTTTTCGGCGTTGAAAATATTAAGGGAACTCTTTACCGTACAACGTTGAACGTGACTCAAGCTACTGGTACTTTTACTTTGGATACATTCAATTTTACAGGTTTGGAAGATGTGAGTTCTTCTTTTAGTGATTCCGGAACAGATATGACAAAATATTTTGCGGTTCCGGCAAACTGGTCTTCCAAAACTGTTAGTTATGACAATTTTTGCAAACGCTATTCAGTGACAGTTGAGTGGCAGCCATCAGAGAAACAGAACGCTATAAATCACTATACTCTTTCAATGCTTAAGGGAAACTTTATGGGTTTTACTCAGGTAAATAATTCATCGGTGCAGGAATGACTTTATTGCGATTATTAAAATTCAGAGGTATGTTTTGAAAGGATTTTCTTTAAATAACAAGAGAAGAGCTTCCGCTGTAGCTGTTGCTATTGTTTTTGCGGCCATTTTGTTGCAGTTGGCTTTAGCATATGTTTATATAACTTCTCAGACGAAGCCTCAGACAGTGCAAATAGACGAATCGATAAGGCTCGAATGTGAAGCCAGATCTCTTACTGAACTGGCTTTGCTTAAGTTCTTCCTCTTTACTTCCGATTACTATGCTGCTTGGGAAACGGGTGTGCATCACGGAGATTGGACCCACTCAAATAAATTTTCTGTTGATGCTCCTGAGTTTAAAATTGTCAGTTCGGCTTCCAATTCTTCTTTTAATACAACTCCAGTCAATGCTTGGATAGCAACTATGACTCTTTTGACAGACTCGCGTTATAATGAGGAAGCCTTACAAATAGTTGCCACAGCTAAATATACAGACCAAATGAATAGACCTGTTTCAAAGCAGATAACAGGTATATATTCGCTCTCCAGAGAGGTTAATTCTTTACCCGACGTGGAAATGGCACAATGAAAAAATATTTTAAATCAAATCTATATTTTTTAACAATTTTCTTTTTAATCTTAGCTAGTTTGCAGCAGCTTTTTGCACAGACAGTAGCTACGGCAGATTTGCGATCGCTTTTGCTTTTGCACCCTGAGATGCTTAATTATAATCCTTCTAAAAGGGCTTTCAAAACAGATATTACGGATAAACACAAAGCCGAAATAGAAAAGCTCCAGCAGAATTCGGCTCTCATGCTAGCAGATCATAAAATAACTTTGCAGACGTTGTCGGATTCCTTAGCTAAGCTTGATAAAGAATATTCGCGGAAAGTAGAATCTATAAATAAAACATACAGAAACATGTCTGAAGAAGCTGAACGACACAAAGATGAAGGAAAGGCTGAAGCTGCTGTGTTTTTGCGCAAGCGGGAACTTTATGCGGCAGATGCCGAGCGTGGTGCAAAGGCTAGAGCTTTGGAAGTTCAATATACCATGACAGCAGAAAAAATCGAAAAGTTGCAATCATCTGTTTATAATGTTGGCTACACTGAGCCTTCTGTTACAGCTGAACGCTTTCGGATTATAGAAAAAGAAGTATTGGATGCAATTAGAAAAGTTGCAGACAGAAAAGGTGCTAAAATTGTTTTAAATGCCGCTTATTTTAGAAGTCCGCTGAAAGCTTTTGGCAATGAAACTGCAGATTTTTTCGGATGGGAAGGAAGCGAACTTGAAAATCCGTACAGGGATGTTTTCTATTCGCCATTTCCTACGGCAATAAGAGAGGATAAAAGTGCCATAGCGGGTTATTATTCTTCAATAATCTCAAAGGCTAAAATTTGGCTTGATAATTCTGATACTGTTTTCATGAATTTTGATAAGTCTCTGACAGGCAGAGATGTAATTCTTGGCGGCGAAGATATAACGGAAGAAGCTCTTCTAATACTCTACGCACAATACAAAATGGATATGAATATAGGAAAGAGCGTAGCTAAGGCTCTTTTCGAAAAACATTGAATTTTAGCTTGAAGTTGTTATTATAAAAAAGGGGGAGTCAATGAACAGCACTGAGTTTAATAGAGGTAAATGGCGATACAACAAAACTTTAATTATTGGATTATTATGCTCCTCGGCTGTTTTTTTTGCACTTTTTCCACTTTTTGCGCTCGACCCTAAATATGAGAGAAACGGCGAGTGTTATCTCATGATAGGCGAGGGAATTGAAGGCAGTGGCAGCGGAGCTAAGTTTCATAGGGGTGTATACCGCATGAACAACGCTCCTAAGCAAGAGATTTATACCCCTCCTGAAAAAGTTGTGACCCCAACAACAGAGGCTTTTTCTTTTTCTGCTGACTTGAACCGTAATCTGCACGTTTTCGAAGAACAGGTGAAGGCTCCTGTTTGGCCCACACATATTTATCGACAAGTAGTAGACAATGTTGAACCTCTGACTATTGATTTTGGTTCTCATGACTGGATGCACTACGATTATCGCCCTGCAAGCGGTCATTATGGTTTACCTGCAACCAAAAAAAATGCTCCTCTTTATAGAACTGGACCTCGAGCTAGGGTAATGAATCATAACACTAGTTCTGCAGGACCAGGTACGCCTACGGGAGTTTGGGGAGACAATAATGACTATGCGGAAGAATTGAAACAAATCCCTATTACAGGCAACTTAGCGCTTGGGGTCTATTCTGGAAAACAATGGTTTAAGATCCCTAATGGTGCTTTCTATTCTAGCTGGAGACAAAAACCAAGTGATTTTGTGACTTCAGATAGTTGGAAAGGCTATAGCTGGGTTACGCGTTATGTTCCTCTTGATTCTTGGCCTCCAAGATATTTTTACGTAGTTTATTCCGACAAGGTATGCAACACTCCACATCATTGGGTGCTTGTCACCAATGAGCCTCAAATAGATAATGACACCGCAAAAAACTTGAATTATCAGCGTAAAAATCCAGGAGAGGTAGTCGGTGTTACAAACGACAGTGCGGTTTACAGGCAAATATTAGCTGGATGTATGGATGGATGCGGCGGAGCATCAGGAGAAGGTTCTGGGGTATCTCAGCCTCTTTTGGCTGATGTGGCTTTCATGCCCAAAGATAATACACGTCCAAGAGATAGAACTTATTTTTATTCAAGACCTAAAAATGGACGGACATTTAATTTGACTGTTAATGGCAGTCCTTGTGCGGCGGGTTCTCCTACTGTTGCTAAAATTATAGGTGACGGTACCGATCTCACTACCAAATGGGTAGGTGTTTCAGCTGGTAAAAACGGTAAAGACTATATTTATCTTTTAGGCACGGAAGTTATTAAGTCATGGTATAGAGAAATTTTTGGAGGTGCAAGTCCTGATATGGACATTCAGGCGGTTGGGGTTTCGAACCAATGGTCTGAAGAGGGCGGTATAGTTTATGCCTATGACACAAAAAGAGACTATATTTACAAATTTGTAAGAAAAGAAGATAATACCACCCCTGTGTCAGAGCTTGATTTTTTGGCTATAAATGCTCAAGAAATTTTGGAGGCAATAGGAGTTGAAAAACATATAAAGCTTGATGAGATTAGAGCGGATGGTTTCGGAAACCTTTTTATGGCTATTTCAAAACCTCTTAATCCTGCTTTGGCAAGCACTCCTCTTAATCCTGATTCTAAGCGAATTTGTCAGACTATACGTTTAAATGATGCAGAATACATTACTGTTGCTAAAAAGAAGACTATAACAGACCCAGAGGTTGTTGCTTATTTACTCTACCCTGTTGATTTCAGCAAGGCGGTATATCGCAGAAATATTCTTAACGGCAGAATCGAATATATGGGTGAGAAGGTGTTTGCCCGCCTTTGGTATAACTTGATGGTTGAGTTTCCTAGCCAAGCGGATTATGACAATTTTATTAATGAAGTATCTGCCTATAAGGATACTTCTGGCGAGTTTTTTGGCTTGAACGAATCTGCAGACTTGGAAAGTTCTTTGCTGGGAGCAGGTGCAGGAATAGTTTATGAGCCTCCTTCTTTGGTCTCGCAGCCACTTGTTTCGCCTACAGCTGTGAGCTGGGAGCATTATGCGAGAGGAGTTCCGCCCAGTGTGGCAGATTTTGCGATGTTTTCGGCTTGGGAAACGGATAATCCTGGCAAAGTCAAGCTCTCTGTTATAAATGTTCAAACACCTCCTAAGGTTTATGCCCTGAAAGGTAAGAATTCCTTCCTTGATATAGTAGGCCCCTATGAAGGCGGAATACCTGTTCATGTTGAACAAGCTACAATTAGAACAGTAAATCAAGACGATGGTCTTTTGTCTCACCTTTATAGTGCCTCAAACGACAAGGTAAGAATAGACCTGTCGAAGCTCTACTTCTTTATGGTTGAAAATTACCCTCTGGAATCAGGAGCCCAAAATCCGAACTTGGAAAAAGACTGGAATGCGAATAATAAAAAGGGCGGTTTCATGACGGGTATTCGTGATCCTCGCACCAAAAAAAATGGCGGCGATATCAGTTACGAATGGCGAATATTTATGGTTGAAGATATGCTTAAGAATCCTGTCTTCACGGTTACAAGCAATGATCCTGAATCTGGTCAGCCGTCTCAGACAGAGAGGTTTGCTTATCTCTATTCGCCTATGCCTGCAAAATACGTCATAGCTTGTCGTGCTACATACGATTGGTATGATTATGATGCTATGCCCTTCGGTACTACAGCAGGCTCTCTTAAGAATTATAAAAAAACTGGTGCTAAAGCTATTCCGGTCAGAGATGCTGATTTTAATCACTTTACGGTGACTGAACAACTTCAGAAAATTTTCAGCGATCCCTCCTTCTCTCCTGCTACTTTTACAAAGAAGATCTACGGAGACGATGGAATGCTTGCAGCTACTCAAACAATTAGTTATAGAGATGCTTTTAAACAAAATCTTGGAGATGAGTACTGGCGTCTTATACCCGTGATAGCTTCAGGCACTTATAAGCCGAACGTTAACGAAACAGAAATTTGTCAGCTTGAACGCTGTGACTGGTTTAGTGATTGTGAAGGTTATATTTTGGCAACTGACTCTATAGCCAACAGTTATTGGTGGTCCACTAAAACGGCTGCTGATAATCATGGCTTGTCGGCTGGCGAAAGGTATCTCTGGAGAATAAGCTTGGCTTCGCAAACAGCTCTTTTAAACGATATCTCCAAACTCACTGGAACCAACCCTGAGGATAAAGCTAACTTCAACTATGTTGCCTATAAACTTACGACTGAGAAGATAGACGAAGATGACAATCCAATGTGGATTGATCCAAATGACAAATTCAGGTTCCAGAATAAAAAGGGTGATGTGAGATGGAAAAGCAAAGAAATAAAGACCGAAGCATCTCTTTCCTTTGAGACCCCTGTAGACAATAGTGGCAAGCTTGAAATTGAAACTGTTTATCTGGGTGATAATGTGAAGGGTGACCTTAAATCTTTCAAATATGTTGAAACATCCCCAGGCCTTTTGCCTACAGATCCTATGATTGCTACTCTTACAATTACAATGAGAAGAGAGTTTGAGTATGACGTTTGGGTGTTAGTAGCTGAGAAAAAAGATGATGGCACGATAAAGAAAAACCCAGCCTTCAAGGTGAACGGTCTGCCAGGAATAGCTGAGCTTACTGGTCAAGCCACAGTTTTGGTTGTAGATTCAACTCCTCCAAGAATACTTTTTGCTGAAACTTCGCCTAATCAAATTAATCTTGAAACAGGGAAACCTTTTCCTGAGCAAAATCTTCAGTTTACTATTATAGATAACAGCCGTTGGAATGCTCTAAAAACACAACCCTTTGGTAAAGATGGGAATATGCTGGGCTTTACTAAAGAAAAATCCAAGGCGAATGCTTTGTCCAACGCCTATGTTTTGTCTCAAATTGCATATTTGAAATCCGCTAAACTTCCAAGTTCACACCTTCAGCTGAAACCTGTTTATTCCTTTTATAATAGAGAGACTGAAATAACCTATTCAATGACTCTTATAGACAACAAATTCAATGACACCACAACCAACAAACTTGTAGAGGTCAGTCATGAATCAGCTCTTAAGAAGAAAGCCTCTTCTGATACTCTGGAGCCTCGCTTCCTTGCATTCAAACATCCTGATGGTGCCTTGATTCTTTCAGATTCAGCTGTGACAGATAATGTTAAGGCAGCTGATGGTTCCTCGCTTTCTGTCAGGAGAGGTAAGGTTGTTTATAACTTAGATCTTTCCCAGCTAAAATCCTTAGATGAGAATAAGCTTCCAGTTAACAAGGTTCCTATTGCTTATGCGAACAACAGCCTTGGCTATACTCCATACGTCTTCAAGGTTCGCTCTGTGGATTCCTCAGGCAATGAAATGGAGTGGACAAGTCTTAACAGCTTAATGGAAGTCAAAGACATAATTCCTCCTATACCTTTCCTTTCGATTACAGAGCATAAAAATATGTCTACAAGCGTTGTTCCCAACTTCAGACTGGATTCCGGTTCGGCTGCTTACGGCGATATGAACGCTTACTCAAAGGCTATTGGCGGAAAGACAATTTTCTCTTCTATCTTTGAACTAGGCACTTCAAAGCAAACTTGGAAAGCCAACTCTTTAACTGGTCAAATTGGCGATGGGGTTAACGCAATGTTTGCTATGCCGCCTCATCCTACACAAGGCGCTGGTTTGGGCAAATTGGGTAAAGGCATGAATATGTCTACTCCTTATGGAACTCTGGTGAGAACTCCTTCTATTCCGCCTGCCGCAGTAGAAAACAACGTTCTTGTTACCTTCAGAGCGAGCTCGCTTGATAACTCAGGGCAAGCCAAGACCGAACTTACTTACGTGTATTTGGACGGCGACAATAAAGAAAAAACAGCGAGTTGCTCGACAGATATTAATAAATACGAGCAAAAACCTGTGAGTGGCGGTTACAAGATGGAGTCTTATCCCTTCGCGTCTTCTATAGGCGTATTTAGAGGCACCTATGATGACTTCCCTATGGCAGCTCCTTTAATGCTGAAAGCTGTAGATAACGCCAGAGATCATGACAAATACATCTGGGTTGGAGATAAAGAGCCTAGCACTGCAGTTTGGGATCCTATAGAAAATCTGAATAGGAATCCTGTCTTTGAGTTGAAGTATATGATGGATAAAGAAGGCGAGCCATCTCCTAATGAAACCACTCTTAACAGCAGTTTGCCAGTTTGGGGTTCACGTTTGGAAGCTATGCCTATAGAAAGGACAATCAGAAGCGAGTAGTTGCTAGTGCTGTGTTTGTCAGAAAAAAGGAATTCACAGATAAATACAGATGATGCAAAATACTTAAAAATTGCATTCCGCTAACTGTATAGTTACAATTTTAACAGACTATCTGATTAAGGACAGCCAGTATTTTAAGCATAGCTTAAAATACTGGCTGTAGTTTTAGTTAAATTTTTTTTACAAAGTATTTGCTGGTGACAACTTTCATGTGAAATACCTGTGAATAGGGTTTGAAACAATACTTATAGAGGCTTTTTCTATTTTGACTAAAAAGGCTAGGCAAGGTTATAATAAACGTAAGATTTTGGGAGAGTAAAATATATGAAAACTAAATGTTCTTTTCGTGCAGTAACGGCTTTTTTTATAACAATAGCAATTTTTTTGCCTTCCTTAGCCAATGCTCAAGCAGGTTTGGTTGATTTTAGAGCTCTTGTGGTGCTTCATCCTCGTATGGCGGATTATGATATAAACACAAGGCTTTTTAAGGTTCGAAGCAAAACTCAAGTTTCACCTGAGGCAGCCAAAAAGCTGGAGGCGGAAATATTGGATCTTAACTATCGCCTTCATCAATATAATGAACAGCTTTTAGAATATCAAAACAAATTCGAAGCTGACATGAAAAAGATAGAAGAAGATTACAGAGCCAAGATAAAGAACACTGTTGCTACTGCCACTTTAGCTTATGAAGGCATGAGATTTGCTAATGCCAGAGATCTGCTAAAGAGCGCCTATCAAAAGAATATAGCCTATGTTAATGGGCAAATATCTTCCGTATCCCGTTCTATAAAAGACAAGGAAGAAGAGAAAAAGTCAGGTGACTTTGTAGGGCATATTGAGAGCGGAGATATCAAAAAAGAGATTTGCAAAGAGGTCAAAGAGCATATCGCGAAGATTGCTAAGAAGAAGAGATTGTCTCTGGTTTTCAATTCCTCAGTTTCAAGAAAGCTTAGCCAGATTGATTTGCAGCAAAAGAAAGATGTCTTTTTCGGAAATCTCTCATATAAAGATGCTCTATATGCTTTCTATATGCCTTTTGATCACTCTTCGGATCCTGTGCATTCAAAAATGGATCCCGAAATATTTAGACAAATGGAAGAAACAAATGCAAGAAGCTATTATGCGAACGTTGCCTCGCAGGCAAGAAGATGGCTTGGAGAAGAAGCTAGAATTCTTGAGTATATGGATCTTGCAGAGCTGGATAACCAAATACTCTTTGGCGGAGTCGATATAACTGCAGATGTTTTGCGTTCGATTTTCCGCAAATACAGTATAAATCCTTATGTTGCTGACTCCATTGTGGATATTTTGAAGTAATTTAGAAAAAAAGAGTTTCAACGCCGGAAGTTTTAGATTGTAAAGGGGATGCTATGAAACCTATAAGTAAACCGAATCTTTTTGTGTGGTTCTTGGTGACAGTTTTTTTGTTGTTTATAGGTCTTTCTCCCCATGAACTGATGGCACAAGCTCCTCAGTTAAAGAAAGAGTTTTTGCGTAACGGCGAGGTTTATTTGGCTGTCTCGCATGAAGGAGACAAAGACGGCAGTTACCATAATCTTTCTTGGATTTACAGATTT
>JGI24710J26742_10000688_pt1 | contig 31696 bp, 20 predicted proteins | sample BioPla2DNA2_FD_26742 | JGI IMG/M metagenome (IMG submission 26742)
AATCTATTCATGCTTGATTGATACAGCCGCCGCACTATAGGGTGTGGGGCGTAGGGGGTAGTGAAATACTTTTCAACTCAGTATTACAGCCAACGACTGCTTTAAGATATTATTAAATGATTGAAACTTTAAGATTTGAAAAACTGAGAACCAAAGCTTAAAATAAATGTACCCGATAACAAACTTTTAGCATTAACAGTCTACTAGACTATTAATGCTTTGTGAACATAGTCGCTGTCGACTACAAGTTCTTTCTTGCCGCTTTCACGCAAATAGAACATATCTTTTTGCAAAACTTTTTCAAAAATAGTTCTCAGACCTCTTGCTCCCATATTTTTATCAAGAGCTTCATCAACAATGGCCTCTAATCCATCTTTTTTAAATAGAAGGTCGCAACCATCCATCCTGCAAAGTTCTATATATTGCTTCACGATGGCATTTTTAGGCTCTTGCAGTATCCTCATAAAATCGTCCTTTTCAAGAGAATCCAAAGCGACTTTAATAGGAAGTCTGCCAACAAATTCAGGGATAAAGCCAAACTCCATGAGGTCTTCCGATTCTACCTTGTGAAAAACAGAATAGTCAGTTGAACGTTTCGGCTGAGGATCTTTGTTGAAACCTATGAGGCTGCCGTCTCTCAAACGCTTCTCAATTATTTTCTCAAGACCTACAAAGGCACCGCCACAAATAAAGAGTATGTGACGAGTGTCCATCTTAGCAACCTGCTGAGACATAGGATTTTTTCTGCCTCCTGCTAATGGAACGTTTGCAATTGTGCCCTCTATCATTTTTAATAGAGCCTGCTGTACTCCTTCGCCTGAGACATCACGAGAAATGGAAACATTATTAGATGTTTTGGTCTTCTTGTCTATTTCGTCCAAATAGACTATGCCCTTCTGAGCTTCTTCCACTTCATTATTCGCATCTATGAGAAGAGATAAAAGGACGTTTTCAACGTCATCGCCTACATAACCGGCTTCAGTAAANCTAGTGCAGTCCCCTATCGCAAATGGAACCTTCAAGATTTTGCTTANGGTTCTTGCCAGCAGAGTCTTGCCTGTTCCAGTAGGTCCTAAAAGCAATATATTAGATTTTTCAAATTCCACATCGCTGGTAGACATCAAATACAAAATCTTATAGTGATTGTGCACCGCAAGCGAAATAGCTCTTTTAGCTTTTTCTTGTCCGACTATATACTCAGAAAGGCGGTCATAAATAACTTTAGGAGTAAAGTCATCTATAATTTGCTTAATATTTACTTTGCCATCATTTTGAACAGTTATCTGCTTGTCTCGCGTCGACACATCTTTCCTATTGAAAACGTCAACCGCAACACTTGCACAAGACCTGCACAAAATCCGTCCCTCCGGATTTTGCACATAGTCTCCGCCTCTTCGCAAGTCTTTATGGCAAAAGAAACATTCATAATTCTGCATAGTAATCTATATCCGTTCTACATCTTTGGTGTGACAAATGGAATTATATTGTTATAAAAGTCAGTCTAAATCAACTTTGTATGAAACTATTTCTATATCATCCAGCATTGGCATACCATATTCATCTTTGCCAACAGTTCCTCTAAGATGTAAAATTGTGCCTGTCGGAAAAAGTTTTTTCATTCTGCCAAGTCTGATTGTGCCTGTAGGATCGGCCAAGAGATACATTCTGTCCCCCTTTATGCCGTAGCCTTTTGCCAAAACACCCAAAAGCCCGACATATTCACCATAGTTAACAGGCTGATGTATTATGATATTTCGCACAGTTTGCATTTTTTCTATTCTGGATGTCTTTTGAGCTTCCGCTGTATCTACAAGAATATAAGGCTGGTTGTCTTGAATTTTAACTAAGCCTTTAACCCTCATTGGAATTCCGTAAGTTTCAAAATCCCCCGTTTTTTTATTAAAGGGCATTTCGCCTACACAATAGATTCCTTTTTTTTCACTGTCAGCGATAACCCAGTCAGAACGAGTAACAGGAGGACTGCCAGGAGCATTTTGCCAACCGGAATAAAAACCGGTGAGTTCCACAAAAGAGTCTTCATACAAACCAGGCTCTTCGAACAATTCAGAAATTTCAACCTTGATTTGAGCCATGACTTGTCCAGAAAAAGCTAAAAACGCACAGACAATTAATAAAATCCCATATTTATTTATTCTCATTTTCTCCTCCTCACAAAGAAGCATATTTTTTCATAACTTCTTTACTGAGTTCCTGATATGACATAGTATTCTTTTTGCCCAGAGCTTTGATATATCTGATATCAATCTCTCCTGAGTCAAATGTAATACCTTTGCACTTTTCTATAAAATCCAGATCTTCAACTAAAGCTTTTCTGTCTATCAAATCTGAGGTTTCAGGATGCTTGGCCAAAAAATACCTGGTTGCTTCTACAAATACCCTCATATCATCAAAATATCCTATATGAGGAACATCATCAGGGATATAATCATTATCTAAAATCAAATAGACCAAAGTGCCGTATATAAGGTCTTTGTCTTCCTCAGTCAGAAATGTTTCATTACTCTTAAATGTCAATAAAAAAGTCTGCAAGTAATACTTCAACCTGCTGTTGATATAAGCGCCAATTTCCTCTGGTTTCAAAACATCTCTCCTAATTTGAGTTTATTCTAATAAGTTATCAGATTTAACTGATATAGAAAAGACAAAAACTATTCTTCGAATTTGCCCACATATTTTACTTCTTCTTCAAGCCGTATACCAGTTTCTTTGTATACCTTATCTTTTATAAGGCTTGCCAATTTCTTTACATCTGCTGCTGTAGCTTGGCCGCTATTTATAATAAAATTGGCATGATTCTGAAACACTGATGCACCGCCGTAAGTCATAGACTTTACACCCAATTTATCAAGCAACTCCCCTGCCGCTCTTCGCCTATTCATCCCCTCCTGAGGAGGCAAATTTTTAAAGTAAGAGCCCGCACAGCCGACATCCTTATTTGGGTGCTTGCTTTTTCTTGTTTCAATTATTTCAGCAGTTCTTTGTTTAAGAACAGACAGATCTCCTGAAGAAAATTGAAACAAAGCAGTGAGAACTACATAAGGCTCTCTTTTTAAAATACTGTTCCTGTATGAAAATTCAAAGAAGGCCTTTTCTTCTATACGCCTTTCACCCGTTGGAGTAATTATTTCTGCTTCCAAGAATATATCAGAAATACTCTGCCCATAAGCACCCGCATTGCCGCAAATAGCACCGCCAATGCTGCCTGGAATACCTGCGAAAGACTCCGCTCCTGCAAATGAGTTATCCAGAGCAAATTCTACAAGCTCACCAAATTCAAAACCTGTAGACAGTCTGATTCTTTGCTTTTCTGAATCTAACTCACAAACATCTTTAGTCTTATTGTGTAGAACCAAGCCTTCTAAGCCTTTGTCAGAAACAACAAGGTTGGTTCCTCCGCCCAAGACAAAGACAGGAATGCCTTTACTGAACGCGTAGCTATAAGCCTCTGAAAGTTCAGAAACAGTAGACGCCATGTAGTAAAGTTCAGCATTCCCGCCAATTTTGAAAGAAGTAAGCTCTTTCAGGGGATAATTTTTAATTATCTTTTCAGGAGAAAAAGACACTATTTTTACTGTTTATTTGTCTGCTTTAAGATCTTGCAGAATTAAAATCTCCATTTTGTCGCCCTGTTTTACCTTTTCAGGAACATCGTGACCAGAGACTACCTGACCAAAAACTGTGTATTGTCCATCAAGATGAGGTGTATCATCAAGGCAAATATAGAACTGGCTGCCAGCAGAATTGGGATCTTGTGCTCTTGCCATAGCCAAGGTGCCTTTGAGATGAGGTCTCTTATTAAACTCTGCAGGCAGTTTATAACCCGCATCACCAGTCCCATTGCCTAGCGGACAACCGCCTTGTATAACAAAACCAGGGATTACTCTATGGAAAGTAAGACCATTATAGAATTGCTTCTTTATCAAATCCAGCATACTTTCCACATGCTTAGGAGCTGAATCCGGGAAAAGTTCCACTACTATGTCTCCGCGAGGAGTCAAAATGTTGATTACAGGGTTGTCTTGTTTTTCAAGTTTAAGATTTTTCAAGGATATATCCGCCTTTGCAGGAATTTGTTTTTGCACAGAGCTGCCTTGTGAAGAATTTGTCTGTGCAGAAGGAGTTTTTTGTTTTGCTGATGAGCAAGCCACAGATAAAAGTGCGGCAATAACCAAAACAGGGAGGAAATGTTTTTTCATAAAATACTCCTATTATTCATCGTTAGAGAATTTTACAATAGCGTGGATAAAAAAACAACCACTTTGGCGCTTCGCGTAGGGGTTAGGGCTTAGGGCCTAGGGAGCTTCAATAAAGTATAATTTATAATGTATAAATTAGAAACAATTGTTTAGAACTCAATATTACAAGTGATAACTGTTTAGTGAGTCATTATAAATAGCTGTAATCTTGATTTTATTAAGAAACATTTATTTATACTTTCTAATTTATACTTTCTAATTTAATTCCACCGTTCACTGCTCACTGTTTTGTAAAGTTGTCTGTTTTACGTTTATAAATTCTGTACAGCACATATAAACCCATGCCTTTGAGAAAAGTCGTAAAACTGATAGCCCACCAGATTCCTGTAACGCCCATATTCTTTTTATATGCCAAAAACCAACCGAGCGGAATTCGTCCTATAGTCAGCGGAAGATTTATAAGCAATGTAGGATAAGTCAAGCCCAAGCCTGTAAAAACGCCCGAAGTAACATTTTCCCAGGACATAAACAGCTCAAAAACACCTATAACAAATAAATAACCTGCAGTAGCGTCAATCAAATTAAGATCAGAGGTCATCAATCCGGCAACTTGATATGGAAAGAAAAGGAAAAGCAAAACATAGGGCAATATCAGCAATGTGGAAACTCTCATGCCTGCACCGTATACCCGTTCTATTTTGTCAGTTTCTCCTTTACCTTTGTAGTAAGAAACCAACGCTGTCATACCTACTCCAAAACCCATAGCTATGAAATATGGGAAATTTTCCAGCCTATGAGCAATACCAACCGCTGAGAGAGGTATCATGCCAAAGGGGGTTATTAGACGGGTTAAGAAAGGATAAACAGTGGACCATATAAGCGAAGAAAGAAAGTTCGGAGTACCTATCTTAACTATAGAAGAAGCATAGTTAAACTTAAAATTCAAAAAATACCTGAAAGGCGGTATATAGCTTCTCTTACGCAGGAAATATATACGCAGTATGCAGGAAACCAAGTGTCCAAGGACAGTAGCGTATGCCGCACCCTTAACCCCCATAGCCTTAAAGCCGCACCAGCCGAACATAAATATGGGGTCCGCAACTGCATTCAAAATCAGACAAAATATCATTATGATATTGCTGATCTTGTTATCTCCATAGCCATTAAATATACTGCCGGCAAGCATATCAATAAAAACCACAGGAGAAAATAGAAGAAGAGTTAAAAAGTAGTCTACCGCAGCCTGTGCAGATTCACCTGACAGCCCCATCCAACGGAAAGGGGCTGCCACATGAGGTGCCAAAAACAAAGCCAGCAAGGAGCTTATAAACAAGCTTAGCCAAGCAGACTGAATTATAACTCGCCAAGCGTTTGAACGTTCTTCCGCTCCGTGAAATCGGCCAACAAGAGAAGTGGCTCCTGAAGCGGTTACTTGTATAACCGAGTTCAAGGCCCACATAATAAAGCCTGCTGAAGCTACTCCGGCAACCGCCTCGGCACCCAGCTTTTCGATCCAGAATATATCTACTACATCAAAAAGCGTTAAGCCCAAGTAGCCGAAGGTCGCCGGTATAACAACTCTAAAGAGATGTTTATATATTTCTTTATCGCGAAATTCGAATCGAGAGAACATTCAAAAAGTCAGAATGACACAGCAGAGTCTGTTATGTTTACATTATCGCTTATTATGTATGAAGGTATAGATATACCTATAGGCTCACGTTTAGCGTAAGTAGTAGACATATTTGCCATTACACTTTCTGAAGACATTTTTGATATATTGCCAAAAATATTTTCTAAAGTATCAGTAATACGAGAAGAGAAAATCGGAGCTACAAATTTTCCGTTTTCCCAAAGCATGGCATTGAATCTTGTGCTAGCCGTGAAGAGGCCTTTGGAAAGGTTTGGAATACCAGGATAATGCAAGAAGGGAACATAAAGAACCTTGTCATAGGATTTCATAGCTTCCAACGGATCTTTAGTATCTTTCCCTGGCTTCATAACAGCATCAATTGCTTTGTCATGACCAGTAGGCTGTTTTTGATAGTATGCAGCCTCCTGAAATTTATAAGCAATATTGCCCAGCTTGCCATTTTCAATGAGGGGGAAAGCAGTTCTTAATATTCCGCAATCGTCAAAATCTCTGCCAAAGACATAAGCTTCTGAAGGATCATCAATTATAGATATATTTTCAGGCAAAATTCTGTCACCCTTTTTGAATTTTGATGTCCACGATTGCTTTTCTTCATACAAGTTTGCCGTAAAGCCTGAGCTGACTACAAGCTCTACGAGAGTCCCCAAAGCTTGCGGCCCAAAAAGAACTCTGTATCTGCCGTTCTCAAGCCTGACACCTTCATTCTTTTCGTATATAGGCAATATATTCAAAAAATCCTTAGCCATTTTTTCAGGAGAGAGCGCTGAAAATTTCCAAGAGTTTTGAATTTGTTTTAATTCCCAATATTTTTTAGGATGTTGTAAAACAAGATTACAAGATTGATCCGTTAACTTTTGCATGAGACTGTTAGTATTAGCCGTTGAAGTTGCAAAAAGCTTTACCGAGCCGGAAGACCAAGAACCAGAATAAGAATATTGAGTCCCTGTTTTCTCCATTACCTTTTTATAGAAATCAGCTTTTCTGATTGAATCAAGTTCAGCCAACTCAGTATCAAACTGTCGCTCAATCTCAATGCTTTTTTCTATAACAGGCAAAGCTGGCAGTTTTGTCATGCCGGAATTCACTTTTGCTCTTTCAGCCGCTTTATATAAAAGACCTTCCACATAGTCTTCATCAGCTATATTCCCCATAGCTAAAATATGGCCTATATTCTTTTCGCCAAATACTTTGATATCAAGCCTTGTCAAATGCTCGGAGGTATTCATGGAAACAGCTGAATCTCTTAACCTCATAAGAGAACTGTTCTCTTCGTGAAGAAAGAAAAGAGCCTTTATACCTTTTGCGGCAGCTTTATCTCGAACCAACGATATAATTTCATGTGATGTATTTTTCATGGTCATTTCCTTTCCCCTGTGATTACATTCTCAAATTTCATAACGGGAATGCCATGTCCAAGTTCCAAAACTTGGTTAGGCTCACCCTTGCCGCAATTTTCGACCTGTCTCAATTCCAGAGTTGATTCATTGCCGACCGCCGAAAGAGAATTGTAAAAATCAAGTGTATGACCTTGATAAGAAGTGTTTTTGACTGTTCCTGTTATTTTGCCGTCTTTAACTATTTGACCATATTCACAACCAAAGTGGAAGTGTTCTCTGTTAGAGCCAATCGACCAAGAAAGCGGTGTATCCAATATAATACCGTTCTCCGTATTGGCGATTATATCGGCCAAAGTTCCGTCGTTGCCCGGCAAAACGTTCACATTAGTCATTCTGTCTATAGGAGGTCTATAGAATGAAGTAGATCTGGCTGAAGCCCCGCTTGCATCAAAAATAGTTCTGCCAGCTTTGCGGTTAGCCTCGCAAACACTGGAACGCGAAGAAAGGGCATTTACCAAGATCCCCTTGTCTATAAGCAAATAGGTTCTTTGCTCTGTACCTTCATCATCACAGCCGGTTGTTCCAGGAGAGTTAGGATAAGCACAACCTGCGGAAACTGAAAGCTTGTCACTGCCATATCTCAGCTTGCCAAAAGAGTCCAGCTTCACAAAGGAACCGCCTGCAAAGGAAAGTTCATAACCTAAGATTCTATCAAGCTCCAGAGGATGACCAATAGTTTCGTGCACTTGCAAAAAGCCCTGGCCTGGCAGCATAATAAGAGAACGTTTGCCATATTCAAGCTTCGGAGCCACCAGAGTTTCGGAAAGTTCTTTTTTTATTCGCTCTGCGTGATTCGCAAAGAGTTCCGGATTTGCCAGCATCTCATATCCTCTGGTTCCGTAGCCATTTGAATAGAGATCTGCGGTACGTCTGTGAGAGCCACCATCTGAGTCTATGCCGAAGATTCCCATCTTTCCAAAAACATTGAAGAGATTTCTTGAAGTTTCTTTGCCTTCACTGTTCAAGAAATATATGTTCATTTCTTGAAAAATCAGCTGCATCATTCTTTGTTTGACATGTGAAGCCTTCAACTTTTCGTCTATATCAGACATAAATGCAACTTTGTCAGAAAAAGAAACATCAGAATATTTTATTTTCGTTCTACAGGAGATTTATATGTATGCGAACAAGCATCTTCCTTAGGCATTTCAATGGGCAAACCCACAATTTCTGAAGCAGCTCTGGCATTTTGCAAAGCTCTGTCGAAACATTTTTCAATTTCTGCTTTACCGCTTGTAGCAGCAAAGCCCCAAGCTCCTTTGTACAGAACCCGCACGCCAAGACCAGGCTCCAAAAGAGCTGTACTTTCATCTAAAACGCCGTTGAACATTCTAAGAGTTTCATAGCTGTCAAACTGGTAAATGCGGGCATCTACGTAATCAGCACCGAGTTTTGCAAGACGTTCTATCTGCTCTTGCAAAATTTGCGATTTTTCATTTTTCATCCGTTGCATTCCTTCCTGAATATTTGTCTATGAGGATTCTATAATAAACTCAGGAATAAGTAAATCTTGAGTAAAAACTTTATTAGTTTCTCTTTACATAAGCTTTTTTAAAGAACAAAGCTTGCAAATGTTTCATTTACCTAACTTATAGCTTCAAAGACTTTACAGTTCCCTGAAAAAACATTATACTTTCAAGACACAAGTACGGAGGCATATATGATAAGAAACATAAGGACACTCTTTGTAGCAACCCTTTCTCTTGCCATGATGTACGGCACAATTTTACCCGCTGTAGCGTCGAATAAAATAAACGTTCTGGTAATTGACTCAGGAACCGACTTTACACACAAACTGCTAAAACCAAAAGCACGTCCCAATCTTCCTGAACTTAACGGAAAAAAAGGCGTTGATGACGACAAAAACGGTTATATTGACGATATTTACGGCTGGAACTTTGTCGAAAACAACAATATTCTTGTAAATCTCTATGACACACCACCACAATATGACAAGCTGCTCAAGATCATGGAATACTTAGGCAGATTGCAAGCTTACGGCAAAGAAGACTTTACAAAAGACGAATGGAATTGGCTTGCAACCAACTACAATGACCCTGCAATACAGCCTTGGATAGGCTTTATAGGCGGCTGGGCTCATGGTACTCACTGTGCTGGAATTATTGCAGACAAAAACAATGCTGTTTCTCTCAACGCAATAAGACACATAGCCACAGGCGCAGCTCCTAAATTTATCCAAGCTAACTTGGATCTTGTAAATCTCCATTTTGCCGATAAACGTCAAAAAGAAGGAAGAAGTTTAGAAGATTCCGCTAATGAACAGCGTGTAAGCATGGCTGATTTGGAAGCATATTTCAAACAGCTTGGGGCAAAAAATGCGAAAGATATTCAGAAAAAAGCCGCTTATATAGCTTCAATGAAACCCAGATTGATCAACTGCTCTTTTGGCAGTGAAAACTCGACACTTGTTGCCATGATGAAGAAAAACATGACTCAATGGGGATTTCTAAACCCTACAGACAAAGAAGTTCAGCAGGTTGTAAATCTCTTTGTTAAGCACGCTTTCCTCCCCAGAGATGTTGCTCTCTTCTCAGGCTGCAAAGATGCGTTGGTCTTTATAGCTGCCGGCAACTCTTCTGAAAACTTGGATCCCTTCATAACTTCACCAAATAATGTCCCCATTGAAAACAAAATAGTTATAGGCGCAACCGATATGGATCGCAGACTAGCCGCTTTCTCATGTTATGGAGCTAAAACCGTTGACGTTGCAGTTCCTGGCGTAAATATATATGCAACCTATCCAAACAACAAGATGGGTTACATGTCAGGCACCTCTATGGCTTGCCCAATGGCTCTCAGATATGCCTCCATGGTGTTAAATGAAAATCCTAATTTAACTCCTGTTCAACTCAAAAAAATTCTTATGGGCACAGTCGATAAAAAAGACTGGCTCAAAGGCAAAGTAAGAACCAGTGGAGTCATAAATGATGTCAGAGCTATTTATGCTGCTAAGCAAGTAAAACAAGGCAGATCTATTGACGAAGCCATACAAATAGCAAATAAAAAGGTCAAAGACAAAGCTGTTCGTACATTCAGAACTACCTCGCCCGATCTTTCAGATCCCGAAGTCAGAGCAATGTACATGACTGTATTCTGATAAAAACAGTGATGAGTGAACGGCAAGACTGTGGACAGTAAAAAGCTGAAATACCACACACCTTAGACTGCATATAAACAAAAATGCGATTCTATAAACTGAATCGCATTTTTTTATTCTCAATAATTCACATAAATTAAAATATAGAACGCTTCTATAAAAATTTAAAATTTAAAGTATAAATTAGAAATGAAGCTTCATCTGCGGTAATCTCTGTAGCTGTCAAAAAGCGGCACATTTTTCGAGAGCAAATCTTTAGCCTTTTCGTGCCCTGCCAGAGCAGCACGCCTGAAATAGGCTTCCGCTTTTTCTATTCGTAGGCTTTGCGGCATGTTTTTGTCATCGAAAACAAGCATTCCTGCTTTGAACCAACCTTCAGACAACCCCAGTTCCCCTGCCCTTTGAAAATACTCGACAGCCTTTTCCAATGGAACAAGCAATTGATAACCGTGCTCGTACATCGTACCAAGTTGGAAATAAGCCTCAGGATTGTTTTGCAATGCCGCTTTTTGATAATAATCAAAAGCAGTCTCGGGATTTTTTAGCACACCTAATCCATAAAACAAAGCTTCCCCGGTTTTAACTTGGCTTTCCGAATGTCCAATATCCGCAGCTTCCTTATAGATATCAAAAATCTTTTGCGGATCAGGATTCTCTTTTAAGCTCAAGTCTTGTGCCTTCTGATATAGAATGGCTTCAGGAGCAAGAGGCTCTTTCCTGTTTTTTGGCAAGTGATAAAGCAAAAATATTGTAAAGACTAATAAAAGTAATAACTTAAAAAACTTTACAATTCTTTTAAATGAATTTTCATTCATGATTAGCGGAAAAGCTGTGCAAGGGGTGAAAAGTCGACATAAAAATAAGAGTTGGAACGACTCACGTCCAAAGCTCTGGCATGTCCCACTCTTAAAACCAAAGGCACTTGCCTAAACAAGAGAATTTTTGATTGGATTTCAGCACCCATATCCCTTGCATAATCAAAATCTGAATCAGTAGCGTCGCCAACTTCAAAGAACAGCGAGAAAAAGCTGTATGTGCTGACAAAAAAGCGTAAAAACTTCGGCGCTTGCAGCTCAAATGGAGCAGCCAAGGACACTGACGCATACTTAAGCCTGTCACCGCTTCTAAATGAATCATCAAAAGCCATTAACATATCGTTACCACCAACTGACAAGTCAGCAGGTCTTCTCAAACCATCTCTTTTCTTGTCTCTCCCATACTTCAGGGATATAGAAAAAACTCTATTATAACCAAGAGGAAAATATTGATTAAATGAAGCTCTTAAAGCATCATAATTGAATTCTCCGTCAAAAATGTGAGGCGAACCTTTAGCAAAAGCGATTTCACCTTTCACGCCTTTTCTCGGCAACAGGTCACTGTACAAATCAGGTCTGATATATTCATGCTGAAGAACAAAATAAAGAGAATGATCACGTCCGCTGCTTGGCATTGGTACAGAAGCATCCTGATATCTATCCTTAATACTTGTGACTCTTTTCCGATCTGCTCCTACCGTAAACAGAGTTGCAGGAGTTAAAACCCATTCTATCTCGGGATTTATTGAGCGTCTTTCAGAAAAATAGCTGTTTCCTAGATAAGATTCTTTTAATGTGTAATTAGAAAATGACAAATTAAGAGAAATATCAAAAAACTTCTTGCCATACCTTACAAGATAGCCTTTTTTACGACTGGACAAGCCATATGTAGGAGCAAAATTAAAAGTTTCTCTTCCCAAAACATCAGAAAAAATACTAAAAGCTCCAAAGACTTTGCCGGCAGGATCCTCCGAAACCATAGGCCTTATATATTCTTTGTTTAAGACGGCACTGTAAGGCTCATAACTATCAGATAAATCATCTTGCAAAGTTGAAGTTTTCTCTGATTCTATATTTGCTGTAAAAAGCTCGAGAGGCTCAGAAACTTTTTTTTCCTCAGGCTCAAATTCACAAAATTCTCTAGAGCTCCAAGAGCAAGGCCTTAAGCCCTTCTCAACAAGCGCAGACAAATAAAGCTCATCACCCAAAAAAGAAATATCTGTTATTCCCGAAGCTGTTCTAAGAACTTCTGTCACTTTATCTTCAGAAGGTTCAAATGAAAAAAGAGAAAATCCAACTAATTTTGATGGAGCTACAAACCAAAGAGAATCAGAAGCAAAAGTCATAACTCTGAGTAATGAGTCAAAAGAAAGAACCTTCAAGGGTACCGGCTCTGAATCCATCAAGTCTACGGAGTAAATCTCTGAGGAAGAAGGATGAGTTTCTTGGGAAAAATACAGTTTTCTGTTATCCGGATCATAAGCAAAAGCCAGAGGTGAAATATGAGCAGGGAAATGATATTCTTGCCTGACATCATTAAAATTATCAAAGTTCGCAGATAGTAATGAAAGAGTATAATCAGCTATCGAAAGAAAATAAATTCTTCCATCATGTTCAGCCAAAGGATAAAAACTGCCAGGCATATTGCTCTTAATCATCTTCCTTCCGTATTGATCACATGAAGAAATAAAGAGCCTTTTTACCGTTCTCTTATCTAATGCCAGTCTGGCAAAAAAAAGCTTGCCTTTGCTTGCAAATAGAAATGGATGTATATTTTGTGCGACTCTTTTAGGCGGTTCTCCAGACTGCTTAATGTACAAATCATATTTTTCCTGTTCATAGTCTGAATTAGAAGCCCAAGCATAAGAGTTGTCAGCTATTTTAACAAAGGAACGCACAAGTTCCCCTTCAAACAAATATTCCTTTTCTTCCAATGTGTTAAAATGACAAAAAGAAGCTTTGTCTATAGTATCAAGGTCTTTTGAGACCTTTTCCTTGAATTCGGTAAAAGCTTGAGGCAAAGAAATTCCGCAAACACTTTCAAAACTTTTTCTGAATGCCTTGCCTTGGCCTGTTTGATTAATTATCTTGATCATTGAACCCTTGCCATATTGCTTTTCCCAAAACTCAAGCATTGCGTGTCCCTGAGCAAGCAATTCTGCTTGTTTCATAGGAGGCTCAGAAATAAACTTGTCCATATCTTTCAAAGAATAATAATTGCCATTTTTAAAAAGCCTCATAACCATAGCTTTTTGAAAGGGCTCTTGGGAATAAGACAAATTCATTGCAGCTGAAAAAAGAAACCATCTCGGTATTTTCAAAATTGCAAGCCCTTTTGACCAAAGGTTTTTAGAAGAGTTTACAAGTTCTAATATATGCTTTTTAGCAAGCTGAAAAGCACAGTTTTGTGAGGTGGTCTCATATGAAATTGAAACGTAACCGGGTATATAGTGTGGATTCAACTCAAACCCGAAAATCTTCATATCATCGTCAAAGTCTGAAATTTCAGAGTTATTCTTTACGACCAACAAATAAGGATAACCGGCAGCCAAATCAGGAAACTGCTCTTTTACAAAAGCTGTTTGTTTCTCCAGAAGAGAAGCTATAGCAGCGATTCTCGGTTTCATAGCTTCGGGAAAGAGCAAGCGAAAAGAGTTGCCTTTATAAAGTGAATATCTGCCCGAAGTTCTGTTTATCTTTCCTTCAAAGCCTTTAGCTTGAACATTTACAGGCAAAAGAAAAATCGCAATAACTAAACAAACAGCTCTAATTATTCTCATGCCGCTTCTCTTTGCTTAGGTTTAAAATTACGTCGTCTCCTTGAAGTCTCAAGCTTACGTTCTATTTCAGGGAAAGCCAACTGAACCGAATTTTTTCCGCAAATATCTTGCCAACTCTTAACTACTACAGGAGATAGTTTGACCCTAAATCTGTCAGGTAATTCTATATATACGTTTTTCTTGTTTTCATCACCGCTGCAGATTTTCATGTTTACTTTTAAAGCGCCTGGATGTTTTTGCAACAGAGGCAAGAGATTCTCATAGGTTTCACGATTTGCCTTGTCACTAGGAATTTTGAAAAGCACATCTACAAAATCGGGATTTTCAAAGTCACTTGCAGAATATATATCCTCCGCAATTGCTTTTACAGTATCATCTACCACCTCAGTAGTCACTGCTGCAAATATAGGCTCATCGACTACTAGTTTTGCTGAACAATCAGCATAGGTTCGAGGAAAAACTGTGACTTCTATGGAAGCGTTGTCCGACTCAAGGGTCAAAAAAGCCATAGCGTCACCCTTTTTAGTAATGTGCCGCTTAAATGAAGTTAATATGCCAGCAATACGGCAAGAGGTTTCTACTGCGTTTTCTTTCAGGAAGGAAACCGAATGAGTAGCAAAAGCATCTCCTATAGGCGCTATAGACTTATAAGGACTATTGCTGAAATAAAAGCCGAAAATTTCTTTTTCGAACATCAATAGTTCTTTTTCAGAAAGCTCAGGAACATCTGGAGCTTTAATCTCTATACTTCCCATGCCTTTAGCTTCTGAACCGAACAAGTCAAAGAAGGTGACTTGCCCCTTGCTTCTCTCTTTTTGAGTCTGCTGAGCAGTTTTCAAAGCATCGACAGACATAAGCAAAAGCTGGCTCTTACGTAGATTAAAGCAATTAAAGCTTCCTGATTTAATAAGGGCATCCATGACTCTGGCATTAACCTGTGAAGAATCAACTCTGTGAATAAAATCCGAGAAAGAAAGATAGGGACCGTTCTTTTCACGTTCCTTGGCTATAGACTCAGCAGCTCCTGTTCCTATACCCTTTAAAGCTCCAAGAGCATACCTGATAGCCCCATTTTCTACTCCGAAATAGAGACCCGAAGCATTAATATCCGGCGGCAAAACTTCTATTTTCATAGTTTTACATTCTTCAGTATATTTTGCCAACTTGTCAGTATTATCCAATTCTGAAGAAAGGATCGCCGCCATGAATTCAACAGGATAATAAGCCTTTAAATATGCAGTTCTATAAGTTATTACAGCATATGCCGCAGAGTGGGACTTGTTAAAACCATATTCCGCAAAGCCAGCCATGAGATCAAATATGCCTTGAGCATTTTCTTCTGTTAGGCCTTTTTTAACTGCTCCTTCTACAAAGAGTTTGCTCATTTCCTGCATGGCAGCCGGTATTTTCTTTCCCATAGCTTTACGCAAACTGTCTGCTTGTCCCATAGTGAAACCAGCCAGAATATTTGAAGTCTGCATAACCTGTTCTTGATAGAGATAAACGCCATAGGTATCTTTTAAAACCGGCTCAAGATCAGGGTGCGGATAAGCTAACTCTTTCCTGCCATGTTTACGTTCAATGAAATCATCGACCATTCCTGAGTTCAGCGGACCAGGTCTATAAATAGCCAAAAGTGCTATAATATCTTCAAAAACGCTCGGCTGAAGGCTGGCAACGACCTTTCTCATGCCATCAGATTCCAGCTGAAAGACACCTAGCGTCCAAGCCTTTTGCAAAAGCTCATAAGTTTTCTTGTCATCAAGGGGAATATTATCAAGATCAATATCTTTGCCTGTTGTTTGCTTTATGTTTTCTAAAGCTCTCTTAATGATACTTAAAGTTTTCAAACCTAAAAAGTCCATTTTAAGAAGGCCAATAGATTCAATCGCCTTTTTCTCATATTGAGAGACGATGTTTTTATCTTTATCAACATAAAGCGGAACTATATCCATTAAGTCTACTGATGAAATTACAACACCGCATGCGTGTACACCCGTATGTCTTGCAAGTCCATCTACCTTGGAAGCAATATCCAATAGTTTCTTTTCCTCAGGTGTACCATTAGCAAGAATATCTTTTAACTCTGGAACTTCTTGCAGACATTTTTTCAAGTGAATGCCAGGTTTATCAGGTACCAATTTAGCCAGCCTGTTAACCTCTGCCAAATCAACACCCAAAACCCTGCCTACGTCTCTGATAGCCATTTTAGCCAGCATAAAGTTAAAAGTTATGATCTGAGAAACACGATCTCTGCCATATTTCTCTTTAACATACTCAACCACTTTGTCACGGCCTTCATCACTGAAGTCAACGTCAATATCGGGCATGCTGATTCTCTCAGGATTAAGGAATCTTTCAAAAAGCAAGCCGTATTTCAGCGGGTCTACGTCTGTGATTCCAAGCAAATAGGCAACTATTGAACCAGCTGCTGAACCTCGTCCCGGTCCGACAGGAACATCCATTCTTCGGGCTGCTTCTATAAAATCCCAAACTATAAGAAAGTAATCAGAAAAGCCCATATCCCTGATAACAGACAGTTCATAATCCAATCTCTTTTGAATTTCTTCACCGGGAGTTCTAGTGCCATAACGTTTTACAAAGCCATCATGGCAAAGTTCAGCAAGGTAACTGTCTGCTGTTTTGCCTTGCGGCAAATCAAAATGCGGCAAAATCGACTTTCCAAGAGTCAGCTGTACATTGCAGCGCTCAGAAATAATTCTGGTATTACGGATAGCTTCCGGCCACTTTTCAAAAAGCCGTTCCATTTCTTGGGCTGTTTTGAAATAAAATTCACGGGATGGAAATCTGTATCTTTTTTCGTCTTCCAGCTTCGCGTTTGTTCCCAAACATAGCAAAGCATCTTGAGCTTCCCAATCTTCCGGAAGCAGATAATGGCTGTCATTAGTTGCACAAATTGGCGCTCCTGCCAATTTTGCCGCTTCCACTAGGGGTTCCAATATGCGAATTTGCTCCGGCATTCCATGATTTTGCAACTCCACATAAAAATTTTCTTTTCCTAAAATATCCTGATAACGCTTGATAGCTGCAACAGCTTTATCCATGTCGTTTTCAAGCAAAGCAGCTGGAACCTCTCCTGCCAAACAAGCTCCCAAGGCTATTAAACCCTCGGAATGTTCGGCGAGAAGTTCGTGATCTATTCTAGGTCTATAATAAAAACCTTCTGTGTAGCCTTTGGTCGCTAACTTCACCAAGTTCTTATAGCCTTCATTGTTTCTGGCTAACAAAACTACGTGATGAAGAGGGATATTTCTATTTTTCTCAAATCTGGATCCAGCGCTTATATAGGCTTCAAAACCGATAATTGGCTTTACGCCGCGCTTCAAAGCATACTGATAAAATTCAACAGCATTAAACATATTTCCGTGGTCTGTTATAGCCACAGAAGACATATTATATTTATGAGCCAAGTCTACTATGCCTTTGACTGGAGCAGCGCCGTCTAGCAGGCTGTAATGACTGTGAACATGAAGGTGTACAAACTCATGGTATTTGGTGTTCATGTGCAATTTTTTCCTGTTTATTTTATAGTATTATATACCCCGAACATAAAAATTATTAAAGAGAGATTTTATGAGTAATATAAAAAAAAATCATAGTTTCAACTATTTTATCGCATTTTTATTCCTTCTGCCCCTCTTTTTCCCTAGCCAAATAAGCGGATCCGAAAGAACTTTTTATGCTATAGGCGAAAAATATGCCGTATCCTCAGGTCATACCTTGGCAACCAAAACTGCGGCTGAAATTTTGCGAAAAGGAGGGAACGCAATTGATGCGGCAGTATCTGCAGCTTTTGTACTAGGAGTTGTTGATTTCAGCAACTCAGGAATAGGCGGCGACGGATTCGCTCTTGTTTCTCAGCACATATACGGCAAAAATAGAATTTTCGCCTATGACGGCTCAATCACTCGCCCCTCTGCCCCAAACACTTCTTACGCTGGCTTGCCTGCTTTGCCGGCTTTGCTTTTACAAATGCTTAAAAATCACGGCACAATGCCGTATTCAGAAATTTTAAAACCAGCCATAAACTATGCTGAAGAGGGTTTTAAAGTCACACCTTATTTAGAAACAGTTGCTTTAAAAACAATCCCTAAAATAAAAGATAAAAAGGCTCTCTCTCTTTTAACCGGTTCCAATTTAAAGGCAGGAGAAATTTTCAAGCAACCAATCTTGGCAACTACTTTAAAAGAAATGGCAAGCGACTCTAATAAATCCTTTTATTCTGGTCAGACTGCAAAAGCAATTCTTGAAGATCTTAAAATTAAGGGCTCTGGTTACAGGTTCACAGATTTTGTCCGTTACAATCCAAAACTCACCTTGCCTTTGCGAGTAGAATATGAAAACTTTGATATATTTGGCACTCTCCCACCCTCAAGCTCTCTCATAGCAATTAAACTGGGCACTGCTCTGGATGCTTCAGGCTTAGACCTCTCTGACGATTCTCCTTACAATTCTTTTCTCTTGGCAAAATTCTCCAGACCCTTTTTAGAAGAAAGATACTCAAGCCTAGCCTTTTATGCTCACAACCCCTATGAACTCTTTCAGCTCATTCCTGATAACTGTAACCCTGCAAACTCAGAAAAAATATTGGCAGAAGCTTCCAACACCACCCACATTTGCGTCTGGGATAGCTTTGGAAATGCAGTTTCAATGACTCTTACTTTAGGCAGTCATTTTGGAACCCAAGAACTTTCTCCATGCGGTTTTTTCTACAATAATGAACTCAAAAACTATACAAAAGCCGTAGCAGACTATCCTGATGATTATTCAAAAAAGTTGGGACCCATTTCCTCCAAGTCCCCTATTATTGTCTTAAAAAACAGACAGCTTTTTGCTGCCTTAGGCGGCGCCGGTTCAGACAGAATAATTCAAAACACAGGTTTGTTGCTAGGCCAATTACTATCAAATCAAACAGATAAAAATATGCTCTCCAGGCTGCGCTTTTTTATGGATCACAAACAAATTCTTCACTTGGAAAGTAATCCAGAAGGAATAGAGCCCCTCATAGATTATCCAAAAATAAATCACAGAAACTATGGCGAAGACTATTTTGGCTTGGAATGCTTAATATTAAAAGACTCTAACATCAGACAGCTCAAAGCATTCGGCGATTTCAGACGTGACGGTTCTTCTTTCGCAGAATAAAAAGACGGGCTTTTAAAGCCCGTCTTTTTATTCTGAAAAGTTAAAAGGTTATAGGCTCTGAATCATACCCGCCATAGTTGTCATAGCTATCATAGCTATCATAGCTATCATAACCATCTGAGTCATAATCGTCATAATCCCCGTAATCATCATATCCGCTGTAATCTTCATAGCCGCCATAATCTTCGCTGCTTCCAGAGGTCTCAGATGAAGGTTCCTGAGTTACTGTGGTAGTGTCAGGCCTGAACTCATCATCATCAAAGGAAGTAGTAGTTGAAGTGGCAGAAGAAGAAGTGTCATCACCCCAGCTGCTGCTCCAATTATCATCTCCCCAGCCTTCGTCCTCTGTGGCCCAATCGTCATCACTCCAACCGCTGGAAGTCGCAGATGAAGTTGTAGTTTCAGAAGTTGAAGCTGTTGTTGAAGTTGATGAGGAAGCGGGCGATGTCGAGGAAATCGCGGGACCAAAAGAAGTGCCAAAGTCATTATCAGCAAAAAACGGGTCATTTTCAAAACCGCTCCAATTACTGCCAAACGGATCATCTATATTTATTTCTTCCGGCAACTCATTAAGAGCTACATCGACAGGTCCTGTTACAGAAGGCAGAGCCAAGGTGCGAATCATAGCTTCTCGCAGATTGCTCATGTGCTTCATCTGAGCCAAGCTTGTGTGATAAAAATTAAGTATTATCAGATTCTTTCGCAATGGTATCAGAACCATATGGGCATACAAAGTATTTACACCCTGTTTAAAGTTGAAAAGCACGTTTCCTATTTCAACATCGGCTATGTAACCTTTCCATTGGTCATAAAGCCTCGGCGAGAAAGGCATAAGCGTATCTTTAATAGCCTGACCGACCTTTGGAAGAGTCAAAATCTCTGGATATTCCGAAGCCTGCATGTGCATAAGAAAGTGACCATTATAAGCAGCTAAAGAAGCCAGCAACACAGGACTTACGTTCTCAGCAAGATCAAATGAAGAGGGAACATTCATTTCAATACCATACTGGGTATTTTTAATTTTCTTGTCTATAGGAACATTGCCATAATATTTTCCCAACAAAGCTATGTATTGCGATACTGGCACATTTTTAAGAGAAGAAATAAATACGCGTGTCAAGCGCTGATTATTCATTTGGTAATCGTATACTTTCCACTCATTATTTCTATAGGAGCAATAAACCTCAAAAAGATAAATGCCGCGAGAAGTCAGCATACGCACCACTATTTTACTTTGAACCTTGCCGTGATAACGAGGATCGGAATACTCAAGTCTTGCTCCGTCAGCAACTCTATGAATTATGCTGGAAAGAAACCTGAATTCGCTGCGCTGAGACTGAACCTGATAAGCAAAAAGTTCTCCATATTGCTCTTTATTCAATGTCCGGAGAATATTCTGCCCAAAAATCAGTTCTAAAAAAGTTTGAACGTCAAAATAGGATAAAACCTTATCAAACTCTCCTTCGGTCAAAGCTTCTATAAAGTTGTAAACTACTGGAACAGGCGAAGCCAGCTCTCTAGAGGCATTTGGCGGCTCCGGAATATCTTGCAAGAGACGCCTGCCAGTTTGTCTATAAGACTGAGCTGTAGCTGGCATAATAGCCAAGCTGAACAAAGAAATAAGCAAAAGCAGAATCTCAGTTTTTTTCTTTTTCATATTCATATACCTAAAGTTTAAGTCAGGCTCAAGACTTTGTCAATTGTGCCAAAGAGTTTAAATTCGCAGATTAAAAGTTATGAACAAAGATATTTTATGATTACAAAACAAAGCCGCAGAAAGCAGGAAACAACTTCTTAAATTATAGCAGAAAAAACTATTAAAAAAGAGAAAGCGCTGTAAGTTCGATAAAAGTTATAAGTCTATTGAAAGATACAAAACAAGTCTTAAGAATCAGCTAGAAATCTTTTCAATATGACAATGGCTTTTTGCATTTTAAAACCCCGTTCAAGAAACAGGTTCAGGCAAGGGCGACAAGGTCGTTGCAAGCTTAAAAACTGCTTGCGGCAACTGAGTTTTCACAAGATTTTTCTGTTCTTTGGAAACTGCTTTAAGCAAGTCTTGTAAATCATTATAAGACAAAGGCTTATATTCATCCGGCGACTTATAAAAACCGTCAGAAATAAATGGATAGGATCTTAGAAGTCGACTGATTTGCCCTTGTCCTATATCACTCTGCTTAGCAAAAGGTCTTAGAGAGTCAGACAAGCGCATGACGGTATTCACTAAGTGTTTTTTTACAACTTCATCGCCATCTTTTCGAAAAGCCTCATTTACTGCTGAATTGCTCCCTGATTTTGCAAAAGACGACTTAGAGGACCTGCGTGAAGTTTTTTGTAAGGTCTTATGCAAATACTTTGTTTTTATGTTTCCTTCAATTCCCTGCAAGACATAAGCATTTATTCGCTCAACAGGAACAAAAACTTTAAGTTCATCAGGTTCGAATGGAAGATATTCCTTCTCTGTTCGCTGAGGCTGCCAGTCCTGCTCTTTCCCAGCCTCTGTCTTGGTAATAGCTACAAGATCTCCAAAATGAAGAACGCTAACAAGCCAATATATGCTCCAAAAAGCAAAAAGCAAAAAAATAAGGCCTATTCCCAAAAAGAGCTTTTTAAGAAAGGTAATATTGTTTTTAGTATAATCCATCTGTCCAGCAGTTCGTAAAATATAAAAAAACGGCATTGACTTTTAATTGCCAATGCCGTTTTTAGTCTATGCTTGTGAATGCTTAGCTTTTTTCAAGGTCTTTTTAGGCTTAACTATTATAGGAGCAAGCAAACCTGAATGTCTAAGTAGAGGCTCAACCGACGGCTCACGTCCTCTGAAAGCTTTAAAAAGTTTGTCAGGCTGTATGCTTCCGCCAGAGGCAAGAATTGTCTCTTTAAACCTCTTACCTACCCGCCTCATTGCTTCATCATCGTCAAGTCCAACTTCTTCAAAAGCAGAAAAAGCGTCAGAACTGAGAATTTCCGCCCACTTGTATGAATAATAGGCTGAAGCATACGGGCCAGCAAAGATATGTCCAAAAGAACATAAAAATTTATTTTCTTCTATAGGCTCATAAACAGTTGTCTGCATTTCGATTTTTCTGGCTGCTTCAAAGGGAGTCATAGCCTTAGGATTATATTCGCTGTGCAGATAGAGGTCTGTTCTTGCCAATGAAATCTGTCGCAGCATTTGAAAGCCCGCCTGGAACTTTTTAGAATCGCATATTTTGTGAACGATTTCTTTCGGCAATGGTTCACCTGTAATGTAATGCTTGCTCATAGCCTTTAGTGTCGAAGGCAAAACACACCATCTCTCCATAAATTGGCTGGCAAGTTCAACCGCATCCCACTCTATTCCCTGAACTCCTGCAACCTCTGATTCGTCAACTGTTGTCAGCATAGCTTGAAGAGCATGTCCAAATTCATGAAACAGAGTGTTGATTTCAGTGAAATTCAATAGTGATGGCTTGCCGTCTATAGGAGGCATAGCATTGCAAACTATGTAAACAAGGGGATTTTTAATATTTCCGTTGATGATACGTCTGTTAAAGCATGGACTCATCCAAGCGCCGCTGCGTTTTTGCCCTGGTCTGGAAAAGGGATCCAAGTAAAATCTGGCGATCAGCTTGCCCTCTGAGTTCTTAACATCGTAAAGCCTTACTTCTTTATCCCACTTAGGGTAATTGGGATAATCTGAGAGTCCGATAGATACGTCAAAAAGTTTTGCTGCCAAATCAAACATGCCTTGAAGCACATTATCTAATGGAAAATAAGGTCTTATGTCTTCATCTTTGTAATCAAAAAGCTGTTCTCTAAGCTGCTCTGCCCAATAAGGCACATCATAGGCCATTATAGGGTCTTTTTGGCCATTAGCCAAGGCCAGCTTCTCCAAGTCATTTTTTTCTTTTTCGGCAAAAGGCTTGCTAGCAACTTCCAATTCATGAAGAACTCTCTGCACATTGGCTGGAGTTTTAGCCATTTTATTTGTGAGAGAAAAATCAGCGAATGTTTCAAATCCAAGCAAACTAGCCTGTTTCTTTCGTAACTCAAGCATTCTATTGATAATCGGAGCACTATCTCTCTCTGGCTCTGTTGCACGAGTTACATAGGCCGTGTGGACCTTTTTTCTTATCTCTCTGTTTTTACAATGTTTCATTATTCCCATAAAAACAGATGGCGCCAAAGTAATCAGCCAAGGCCCGTTTTCAGGAGTAGCCTTTTGAGCTTCTGTCGGAAAAGCTTCATTGTAGCTGCTGGCGGTCATGCTTAAAAGAGAATCCGGCCACCCTTCAGAATCAGCTGGTTCTGTTATTATAAGACGGTAATCGGCCAATGAATCCAAAAGATTGTTAGAAAACTTGCTTTCAAGCTCCTTCATTTCGTTAACTACTCTATTAAATTCGTCACGTTCTGAGCCTTCAAGCTCTATACCGCTGCTCTTTGCGGCAAACAGCCTTATATTTATAGCCCTGCGTTTAGCATTTGAAAGAGTTTTATAATATTGGGTTTTCCTGAGATTTTTCAGAGCACGATAAATTTTAGGGCTCTGTCCCATTTTTAAAACAAACTGTGTAATTCGGGGTAAAAACTCCGCATGAATTTTTCTAAGCTCAGGTTTGTTTTTTACAGCGAGCAAGTGTGATAAAGCATTCCAAGTATATTCTATTGGGAGCGACAAATCTTCTAAAGGCTTCATCAGACCTTCCCATGTAGGCTCATGATTAGCTTCAATCTTTTCAAATTGAGATTCTAGTTCTTCAAAAACATGGTTGAGAGCCGGTCTAAAATGCTCAGGTTTTATTAAATCATACCTGATGAATTCTTCCCGCAGCAATAATGGGTTGTCTTCCAAATTCATTTTATCACTCCTATTTTTTATATCTTTTTATGTTTTCTTTTTCATTCCGGCAAAGGTCTTAAGCTCATGAGCTGTAACTTCTGGTTTATATATGCTCATGACATAGGCTGCTGTCGGTAAAATACCGAATGGCAAAACCAGCAAAATCAAAATAAACAGAAGCACTGTGACAGAACCAAATTTCAAAGCTATTTGTTCCATATTAACCACTTCAAACAGAAAAGAGAAAAATACTGAAAACACAGCCAGCATAGACAAAAACACAAAGAACTTTATTTTCAGACCTTTATATCTGTTAGCCGACAACACTCTTGCCGAAAGAACAAAAGCATCTTCCAAAGGCAAAAGTCCCTTGCACTCTTCAACATATCCAAGACGCAAGATAGCATATAGTAACAGCAAAGCAGGCAATAAAACAAAAACCAACACTTTCAGCAATAAGGAAATACCCGTATCACTGAAAAAGCTAGCCTTAGACAAAAATGATAACGGCATAAAAACAATGGTCATGGCAGCAAAAATAACAACAAATTTAATGCTGACGGTTTTAAGAGCATAAACATGATTTTCCAATGAGTATCTCAATAACTGAAAGAAGCTGGTTCGTCTATGACTTAAACCTCGTTGCGTCAATATAGTTAAAAAAGCGCTCCAGTCCAAATAAATTATAAGTATAGTCAGCAAAAACAGAGTCGTATAACCCAAGATGCTCATATTTTGAGCTGCACCAAGAGATTCCGTAGGATTAGTCCAACTATGGAAAATTGGCAATGTTCCTCTCATAAAGAGGAAAACAAGCCATATAAAGAATACAAATGAAAGCAAGGTTTTCAGAAAAACAACCGAGAAAAACTTCTTATAAAGGTCAAAAGACAGTGACATAAAATTCAAAAAGGAAACATTTGGTGAAGGCACTAGAGCAAAAAGCTCCGGAATCTCCGAATAAAGAGATTTTGCAACATTCTCTCTTAAAGTCACTTCTTCAGGAGATTCGTCTCCCTTAGCAAGATGTCCCTCATAAACGTCAAGACCTAAGTTATAGAGGAAAGACTCCTCTCTCTCCATAATAGAAGTTATGTCATCTACAATGGCACTTGCAAAGTGTTTTGTATCGATCAAACAGCAACCTTCCGCGAGTTTTTCCTTGTTATTTTCAAGATCTTTTAAGATACCTAACGGAGTAGTCAGTTCATTGGTTACTTGCGATAAAATTCTTTGCTCGTTTTTATCTGCTTGCCCAGAGTCAATAGCATGCTTTGCAAGAGCGACAACCGCATCGCGTTCCGCACAGATTTTAGCATCAAAAGCTTCTGGAGTCAGTTCTGGCTCACCTGAAGAAAGCTTTTTGTTTTCTATTATGGCATTGGTTTCTTCTAAGAGATGAGTTCCATCACAGATGCTGTTCTCTGTAAATGTTTTAAGCATCAAATAAGAACGATCTCTAACACGGGGGTTAGAGTCGTAAAGAGTTTTGCATAATATCTGCTCCGCTTCTGAGAGCTTTAATTCATTAACAACATATAGAACGCTCTGTTTATAACGATTATTTTTCTTTCCGAGCAAAGTATGCAACAAGTCTATTACGTCTGTGGAAGCCGACTTTCCAAAAAGAAAAATCAAATTAGCCATCACCCTGTTATCAGAATCGCTTAAAAGCGGCTTCATATAATCTTTGGCGTTCTCATAATCCAATGTAGCGAGGGCTTCTACCGCATAGGATCTGATTCTGTTGTTCTTATGCACTAAAAATCGTTTCAGAATATTGACATAGTCTTTGGAAGAAGTTCTCTGTACCAGAAGAATCATTTTTAAAATTAAAAACTCATCTGTTTCTTCATCGAAAAGTTTTTTGAAGCTGGCCGGCAAGGTTGAAACCTCTGTCCAAAGCATGTAAGAAAGGGCAGCATAACGAAAAGTTTTGGAAGAGCTGGCAAGCCACTGATCTAATATATCTTGGTTAATCTCTCTGCAATCAGCTTGATAGGATTGCAAAAATTCAAACTTTTCTGAGTTTTTATTTATAATTTGCCTTTGCCTATGGCTAAGGCGTTGTATGCAGAAATTGTCCGCAAAATCTTTCATTTGTGCAATAAGCTCCGTTTTTATAATGCAAATAAGGATTTCTACATGACATTATAGCAGAGCTTGCAAATAAATGAAGATATTTTTTATATAACCTCTATTATAAGTCTGGCAGAACCGCTTGCACCCGCAGGGTCAGCAACTCTCAAAGTTATACTGTAATATCCTTTTTGAAGCGGAGCTGTGTACCGTGTTCTATTCCTTCTAGGATTTTCTAGTTCGCCGCCATCGAATTCCCAAGCCCAGGTTACAGGATCACCGTCGGCATCAAGCCATGAGGCTACAAGCTCTTGAGACTCCCCTGCTCTCATAACTGTTGAAGATGCAATAATATCAGCAATAGGAGCTCTGTTAGCAAAGCCCAAAGGAGTCAAGTTTACAAATACTTCCGCTTGAGCCTTTCCGTCAAAAAGCAAAACACCTGTTAAAGGCTTGTAACCTTTTGCTGTTATCCTTACCTCTTTCGCACTTTCATCAGCAACGGCAGGTCCCACGGTAACTTTGCCCCCAACTGCTTTTTTTGTCATCCCCCAAACGTTAACCGTCGCATCCAATGGAGAAGCGGTCAACAAATCCCTGATAACCATTTTTCTGAAAACTGTAGCAGGAGACAACTCAACGACTTTCTTAAGGTCAATTGTATTTTCAAAGACTGGAAAGGTTTCAGTTTTAGCTATCCATGGCGGACTATATTTTGGATGTTTAATTGCAATTATGCTTTGATATCCTTCCGGCACATTTTCTATGCTAAAACGCCCGAACTCGTCTGTTTTGGCATAGCAGGTTGACGAGTACCCGTCTATGTACACCTCCGTCCCAGTCATATCTCTGTCAAGGGTCTCATATCCTCCTGCTGATATAGCCTGTACAGAAAAATCCACCTTTCCTGAAACTCTGAAGGTTCTTGCTTTAGGAATCAGCTCTTCCCAATCAGAGAAACCGCCATCAGTAGCAGTAGAGCAAGCTGATAGCAGGAAAGGCAGAAGGATTAATATTGCTGCTAAATAAAAAAACACCGACCATTTTTTGCTTTTCATTCAGCTAAACGGTCGGCAGTTTTTTGAAGATTTTAAATAGTTAGAAACAAAATATAAAAAGCAGACAAGTCATATAGATTAGACTTTTTCAAGCAACTTTGCTTAGCTGCTTTGCCATTCTTATAGATGTTAGGTGGTTTTTTTAGCATTTTCAATAGCTGTTATAGTGTCTTGAACCCCAGCTAAAGTTTCTTGCACCTGTCCCTTCGTAATAGCATAGTTGACTAGAGTTTTTGCACCGCAATATGCTTCATAATCTTTTTTATCTGCTCCGTCAATCCACAAAGTGCTGTCTTTGTGATCCCATGATGTATAGGCTTCAGAAGAGACTATCTGATTATATCGTTCTTCAACTGCAGATCTATAATCTCTTTCTTCCTGACTTAAAGGCGTACTGGAACTCGCTGCGTCTGCAGAAGCTTTTCTATATCCTTCTATACTTGTACCTTTCTCGAGGTCTTCACCATCATTTTCGTTAGTCTTTCTTGCATCTTTATCCATAAGTGCCATTTGTATGGCTTCTTGATTAATTCTTGCCTCTCTCAGCTTCGCAGGATCTTTTGATAATTCAGCAATTTTAGCATTATACTCATCTTCGGTTTGAAAATCTTTCCTTGACGGTATGGTTGGCACATCGCCCAAGAACCTTTTCATATAATTATTTTCAATAAATTGAATCTCGCCCTCAAGACCTTTTTGCGCTTTTTTTGTATCATCGACAGTTTGCGACTTTTTCAAGTCATCTTTGAGGGAACTTAAACTAGATGAGTATTGCGAATGAAAGAACCAACGCTTGCCAATATCAACATCCCCAGAATCTTCATTAACCTTCTTTATATAATCTTCAAGCTGTCCTTTTTCCTGATTCTTTGAATTTAACATACTATCAAGGACTTCTCTTGGCAGGGATGCTAAAAAGTCTTCGTTCATTCCATCGCCAAAAGGATCTTCGCCCTCTTCTGCCGTTTTAATCACTTCATCTGATTCTTTGGTAAACAGATCTGCTAGAGAGACATAGTTTTGAGCCATTATTTGATTAAACTCATCTCTCATCACGATAGAAGTACGCTCTTCGTGATAAATGTCTTTACCAGTACCAGGAACTTTGGCTTTCCCGGTTACAACTATATCAAGCTTTGCTTGCTTCCCAGCCTCCCAAAGCTCATCTGCAGTCAACTTTTTTTTCTTTTCTTCGCCAGAGGCGGAAGCGCCTTGAGAATCCAAAACTATAGATTCTACTGATATAGATAATATTTTCTTACCTTTGCCGTCTTCTTCTCTAGAAAGAACTGAGCTATTCAGATTATAAGTTACCTTGCTGACAAATTCTTGAGCAAGCTTAACATTTCCATCTGTATTTTTTTCTTCATCACCTAATTCTTTAAAGACCTCAAAGGAAAAATTCAAGTCGTTTCTCTCTGCCGATGAACGTGAGTCAGCCGAGAGAGTGCCTTTTTTTATCGCCTTGAAATCCCTTGCCATAATTTCAGCAGTTTTCCTCAACTCACTCTGTAACCTTTGTCTAGTAGTAGACAAAGTAAACTGGCGCGAAATTCTGGACCACAAAGCATATCCGGCGGTCAAAGCCATTATACTTATAACCAAAGCCGCCATGACTTCAACAAAAGTAAAAGCGGAAAGTCTTCTTGGCTTTCTAATCATCGCTAATCTCCTGTCTCAAATTATTTCAGCATTATGATAAGCTGAACCCACCTTTACGGTTCTTTTTTGCTCTTCTGAGGCGGACTCAAGATCGCCTTTGTCAACCCAATTCATTTCTACAAAGAACCATATTTCGGCCAATTGATTCAGCTCGTTTCTTATCCCCTTGATCTTGGCTTTTAACTTAAATTGCTTTAAGTTTCCCTTCTTTCCTTCTTCATCAACAAACTTTTGTATATTTTCTTGGGTTTTCGGAAAGAAATCAGTATTAGAAAGGTCTTCTTCATTCTTTCCCTCGCTACCCAGCTCACGATATTTCTCCTCGTAAAGTTTGAAGGGAACAGATTTGCATTCTTCAATCAATTCTTGAGCAAGTCTCGTCGCCCTGGCATAGTTGCCTTGCTTCACAGTTGAAACAGAACCGAAGTCCACCAATCTCATGATGGGAATAAAGGTCAGAGCTATTATTACAGCAGCGATAAGAACCTCAAGAAGAGAAACTGCTGATTTCTGTTTAAAGAAAGTGCTAAATGGCATCAGTGAACCCTCCAAGATGCCCAAGCCGGGCTGAATGTTACGAAATATCTGTTAGGCTCAAACCTGCCTCTCTCAGGATGCAAACTGCCAAGAGAAGTTCTCACTCTTGAGCTTATGTAATCCAGCTGTACAGCTCCTCCCATAAGCGGCTTGTTAAAAACATCCGTAACCCAGTTTCCTCTAATTTGAAGACCTGCACCCATCAAGCTCATTAAACCCATATCTGTATAGAGGGAACCCTCAAAAAGAAGAGAGTCGGAAGTTGCAGGCACAATCAGTCCACCTGTACGGCAAATCAAAGAAAAATTGGTTCTCAAATCGCCGCGATCCGCACATCTTATGTTGCAGCCCAAGAAAAAGTTTCCAGAGCAAACTATAGCGCCCTTGCCCGTGACATAGAAGTCTTTTTTGTCGTCAAGAGGCGGAACAAAAGGCTCGTTGAAGGTGCCAATACTGTCAGCAACAAAAGTAATACCATTGAGCAAGAAACAATCTTTTTCGCCCACCCCTTCTATATCAACTTTTGTGGTTCGATTTTTAATGTCGTCCAAAAACTCTTGGTAGGTGTCATAATAATAAGTAGCTTTCTTAGCATATTGTTCGGCAGTGCTCAAGTTAGGGGGATAATTAGATAACAAAGCAGGGTCATATGAGTTTATAGCATGTTCCACATTCCCCTCATTATCCACAGGAGCCAAAGTTCCCAAGGAATAGCCATACTTTTCAGCAATAGTTTTCGTATACCAAATAGGGACAGGAAAGGGCGGTATAGTTATAGGAGGCCAAGGAGTCGGCAATCTATGTTCAGGCTTCAAACCGACTATCATCATGTTCCACTGACGATAAACCTTCATTACATTGCCCTCTATTTCTCTGGTCATAGTCGGATGCATAGCATTATTGCCAAAAAAATGGGTTCTATTATCAGATATTCCAGTGGTAGGCAAAGTATAAAACGAGTTTTTTGTGCCAAAATATGGCATTTCCCATCTTTCAAAGCTGTCACCGCCATCCATTTTTATTGGAACCTTGCTAAGAGTCTCTGAGCTGGCTTTTACTTCATTGAAAGCATAGTTTGCCATACCAAGGGTAAAATCCAGCAAGTGTTTACTGATGTCCATAAGATTAGGAACAACATTAATCTTGGCCATTTTCTTTAATTGCCCCATGACATCTGCCAAGCCCAAGCCTGAAGTCATATTCATTCCTAAACTAGGATTATTCTTTTGTTTATCTGCAGTCTCATCTGAAAAGGAGGTTCCCGTCATGCCTGCCGTATTTTTAGGAGCAGGAGCTCCTCCAGTTTCTTTAGTAAGCTTATCTGGCGCTTGTGCATCAGAAGGAGGAGTCTTATCTTTAGCGAATTCATTACTGGCTCCTCCGCCGTCTTTCACCACTCCTTTCATAGTCATGTGACCAGAGGCAATAACCATGCTGCTGCCAGGCTTAATAATAGATCCAACCTCCATAGATCTGAAAAGATTGTCTATACCAAGCGGCAGATCTACAAGTTTCTTGGTATCCGGCATATCTGGCACAGTTGTATCGCCTAGAAAACTGACATTGCACAACATAGGGTATGGGAAAGTTTCATCACCCTTGTAATTCAGTCTTATTAGACCAGGATATTCTTTCTTTTCGAGCTCATCCATTGTAGGAGGGGCTTTCTTTTTGAAAACATTGACTATTTTGCCGGGTATGCTCTTTATTTTGTTTATCATCTCACCCAAACCGCCATGGTCAATATTGTTAACATAGAATTGTCCCCCAGCGCTATTGAAGGTCAGATAGTCATTAGGAGAATTATTAACAAAGAAACTGTACATGGGAGCTATGGGTTCACAGTCTGCTACTTTAAAGTCTTTGACAGCAGAAATGCGTCTTTTCGTCTCTGTAGAACCTTTATATTTTATGCTGGCTTCACACTCTATTAAAAGTTGTCCATATTTTTCAAAGTGTAAATCCTTATCCGTCGGGGAAACACCCGAGGTTGCCAGAAAATCGGCAGGAAGAAAATCCTCCAAAGAAGTCTTCAGATTTTTCTCTAGTATTTTTTTGAAAGGATAAACAGGGGGGTCTTTACCCTTAAAAAGCACATCATTGAAAATCCACCTAGCAAAAGTATCTATCAAAAGATATTTTGATAATTCAAAGTCCTTGATACCCATGGCAGCAATTAGTTTGTCAAATTCCTTTACTAAATCCAGCTCTAGAGAAAATACTCCTCCGCCCAGGTTAATAGTAAAGTCAAACCACTTCATGCTATCAGGAAACTGTAAAATCATAGCTACATAGCCTTTGCCATCAAGAAAATTTTCAACGTCTTTTCTTATATTCCAAGGCAATTGGACTCCAGGAATTTTATAATCCTCATACTCTTTTCCCGGA
>JGI24710J26742_10000693_pt1 | contig 31588 bp, 27 predicted proteins | sample BioPla2DNA2_FD_26742 | JGI IMG/M metagenome (IMG submission 26742)
AATTCCCGGAGGGAATGATTTCTGCAAAGTGCCGTTCTTGCCTTTTACGGAAATTGTGTTGCCATCTATTTTTATTTCAACGCCTTTGGGCAACTTTATTGGCTTATTACCTATTTTAGACATTTTTCTATCTCCCAATCACCAAACGTGGCAAATTACTTCGCCGCCGACTTTGGCTTCGCGTGCTTCTTTGTCCGTCATGACACCTTGAGAAGTTGCGAGGATCGAAATCCCGAGACCGCCAAGCACTTTGGGTATAGAGTCTGACTTAGAATAGACTCTGCGGCCAGGTTTGGAAATTTTAGACAAACCTTTAATGACGGGTGTGTTTTTTTCGCCGTATTTAAGAAACACTTTCAAGTTGAATTTGTTTTGAAATTTGTAATATCTGAAATCCCTGATATATCCTTCTTTTTTGAGGATCTTTGCAATTTCGATCTTCATCTTGGATGAGGGCATTTCTACTGTTTCGTGCTTGACCATGCTGGCATTTCTTATACGAGTCAGCATATCAGCAATTGGATCTGTCATACTCATGATGCATTCTCCTTACCAGCTTGATTTTGTAACGCCAGGAATTCTGCCTGTAGAAGCAAGTTCCCTGAAGCAAATTCGGCACAATTGAAAATCTCTCATGTAGCCTTTGGATCTGCCGCAAATATTGCAGCGGTTATAAGCTCTGGTGCTGAACTTCGGAGTTTTTTTCCATTTTTCAACTAATGCTTTTCTAGCCATAACAACTCCTTACTGTTGCGCTTTCTTGACTATCTGTCTGAAGGGCATGCCCATTTCAGTGAGAAGTTCAAGTGCTTCGCTGTCTTTGTGGGCAGTGGTTACTATGGTTATATTCATGCCCTGTACTTTGTCTACTGAATCATATTTAATTTCGGGGAAAACCAACTGTTCTTGGAGACCCATGCTGTAGTTGCCACGTCCGTCAAACGCTTTCGGAGAAAGTCCTCTAAAGTCGCGTATTCTCGGAATAACTACTGTGAAAAGTTTGTCCAAAAAGTAATAAGCTCTGTTGCCGCGCAAAGTAACTTTGCAACCTATAGGCATACCAGCTCTTAACTTAAAGTTAGAAATAGATTTCTTAGCTTTTGTAACAACAGGTTTCTGACCTGTAATTATAGAAAGCTCTTTTGTTGCGGCTTCCAAAAGCTTAGCATTTTGAGTAGCTTCGCCGACTCCCATATTGACCACGACTTTAGTGATCTTAGGAACTCTCATCGGGTTCCCGTAGTTAGGAAGAAGCTTGGGAGCTATTTCATTCAAATACTTTACCTTCAGCCTTGGAAGAGACCTTGGCCCCTGTTCCTTTTTCGAGGCAGTCTTTTCTGTCTTTGCCATGCCGAAAACTCCTTACAATATCTTATTAAAATTTAAATCAACCAAGCGGTTCGCCTGTTTTGGCGCACACGCGGTTTTTTTCTCCGCTGGATTTATCAATTCTGGCCCTAGTGAATTTGCCATCAGGACCCAAAAGAGCGATTTTGCCCAAAGCCACAGGGGCTTCTTTTTCAATGATTCCGCCTCTGCCGAGTTCTTTACTCGGTCGGGTGTGTCTCTTTATAATATTGACACCCTCGACAATAGCTGTGCCTTTTTTAGGAAACACAGCCAGAACCCTGCCTTGTTTGCCTTTATATTCGCCTTTAATAATCTGAACCTTGTCGCCTTTTTTAACGTGAGGGCGAGCAACGGCTCTTCTCATTTTAACTTTCTTATGCATTGCTTAACTCCTTACAGAACTTCCGGAGCCAGAGAGACTATCTTCATGAACTTCTTGTCTCTGAGTTCTCTTGCAACCGGTCCGAATATACGGGTTCCGCGGGGATTATTGTCGTTTCCGATAATAACAGCCGCATTGTCGTCGAACTTGATATAGCTGCCGTCAGGGCGTCTGGTTTCTTTTTTGGTGCGAACTATGACAGCTCTGACAACTTCTTTTTTCTTAACAGTTCCATCAGGAACCGCGTCTTTGACTGAACCTATTATAATGTTGCCGATTCTACCGACTGATCTGCCGCCGCCGCCAACTACTCTTATGCAAAGAATTTTTTTGGCGCCTGAGTTATCAGCTACTTTTAAAACACTTTCCTGTCTAATCATGACTGGCTCCTTACACTTCTACGTTTTCAGCCGGCTTTATGATATCGCGGACGATCCAATGTTTAAGCTTGCTCATGGGTCGGCATTCTTCGATTTTGACTATATCACCGGTTTTGCACTTTTCTTCAGGGTCGTGCACGAGAAACGTTGTATGTCTTTTAATGTATTTCTTGTACAGAGGGTGCTGTACAATGCCTTCTATTTCTACTTTGACCGTTTTGCGGCTTGAGTTCTTAATAACTTTACCGACACGGCTGCGTCTGATTTTTTTGTTTTCCATGTCTTAACTCCTGTCAAAATGGAAGCTTGCCGGCGGTCAGTTCACGCTGCAGAGCTCTGATTTCTTCCAGTTGATGCAATTTTTCGCGTTTTTCAGCTTTTACGGTCGCAATTCTGGAAGCATTATTTAACCCCATTTTTGTCAGCTTGTCAAGGAACTTGTTTTTGATCTTGTATTTAGGATCGGAAAGTTTCTTGGAAACAGCTTTCAGCTGGTTTTTGTTCTTAGCGTCAGCCGACTTGATCTGTTCAGATACTTCAGCCTTAACGTCTTTTACAAGTTCTTTTATCTGCTTGTCGCAATCGTTTTTGATTTCGCGATTCAGCTGTTTTGCTTTGTTAGAAAGCCTTGTTTTGAGCTTGGAAATTTTGGTTCTCAGGGGTACATTAGAGGTGTCTTTGCCGTACTCTTTCAGCATGGCTTCGTATTCAGCTTTAAGCCTGTCATGAAGTTTGTTCTTCTCAAGCCTTGTCATAAAGGTTCTGACACGGGCTATATTGCGTCTTACTATGCTGATTCTTGCAGGATTGGCAAGCTGGCCTGTAACAGCCTGGAATCTCAGATTAAATAGTTCTTCTTTATAATGTTTATACCTTTCCTGCAATTCCTGTTCTGTCATTGCTGAAAAGTCTTCTCGATTTTTCATATCAAAACCTTCCTGTTAATCGTTGTGTGAAACTACCTGGCATTTGATAGGCAGTTTGAAAGCCGCCTGTGTGAGTGATTCTCTTGCCATTTCTTCGGTTACGCCTTCGACTTCGAAGAGTATTCTTCCCGGCTTAACAACCGCAACCCAGAACTCAGGAGCACCTTTACCTTTACCCATACGAACTTCAAGAGGTTTTTTGGAAACAGGTTTATCAGGGAAAATTCTTATCCACATCTTACCGGTGCGTTTCAGTGTTCTAGTAATAACTTTACGGGCAGCCTCAATCTGAGCGCTGGTGATCCAATGAGGATCGAGAGCCTGAAGTCCATATGAACCGAAGGCCAATGTTTTGCCGCCCTTCGCCATGCCTTTCATTCGGCCGCGATGCTGTTTTCTGTATTTAGTTCTTGCAGGAATTAACATGATTGCATTACTCCTTAATTTCTGTTAGCCGCAGGCTTGCTGCCAGCAGAGGCATCTTGGTAAAGGTGGTTTTTGCCAAGTCTTTCGCCTTTGAAAACCCATACTTTAACGCCTACGCAGCCGAAACTTGTTATGGCTGTGTCTGTAGCATAGTCGATGTCAGCTCTGAGAGTGTGCAGAGGAACTCTGCCTTCTCTTACCCATTCTGAACGGGCAATTTCAGCTCCGTTGAGACGTCCTGAGCAAACTATCTTAACACCTTTGGCTCCGGCTCTAAGAGCTCTGTTCATGACCTGTTTCATAGCACGTCTATGAGAAATGCGGCGTTCAAGCTGCATTGCAATGCTTTCGGCTATGAGTTTGGCTTCAGTGTCAGGCTGTTTGATTTCCTGAATGTTCAAGAAAACTGTTTTGCCAGTGAGTTTTTCCAAGTCTTTTTTCAGGCGATCAACTCTTTCACCGCCGCGACCAATGATAACGCCAGGTTTAGCTGTGTGAATAGTCACTCTCGTTTTGCTGTTCGACTTGCGTTCAATCTCAATTTTGCTGATGCCTTCGCGTCTGAACTCTTTATTGTCAATGAATTGTCTGATTGCTTCGTCTTCATGAAGCAGTTTGGGTAATTCGCCTCTTTTAGCGAACCATTTTGAATCCCATGTTCTGGTAATTCCAAGACGAATGCCTATTGGATTAATTTTCTGACCCATTAGTTTTTACCTCCCTGAGCTTTGGGCGCCTTTTCTGCTGCCGGACTTACTTTTTTCTTGACAGCTTTCTTAACAGCTTTTTTAGCGGGCTGTGTATCAGCTGCCTGCTGAGGGCCGAATTTGGCCATGCTGAATCTTTCGCGCAAAACTATTTTGGCATGAGAGGTTCTGCATTTGATTCTGTCAGCTCTGCCTCTTGCTCTGGGCATATATCTTTTCATCATGGGGCCTTCATCAATGGTGATTTTGGCGATGTAAAGATCGTCAACGTTTTTCAGACCGTGATTATTTTCAGCGTTTTTAACTGCTGATTGCAAAAGCTTCAAAAGCTTTTTGGCATGTCCTTTTTCCATGAAGCGGAGAATGGACATAGCTTCATCAACGTCTTTGCCTCTGATTTCATCAGCTATAAGTCTGATTTTTCTCGGGCTGCCCGGGATATTTGTCAATACAGCTCTCGGCATTTCAACCAGTTCTATGAGTCTGGCTTTTTCTTTCCAAGTCAAAGAACCTACCAATGGGTATTCTTTTTCAAACTTTCCGTTGGAAAGGTGCTTCTTTGTGTATAAACGTGCTTTTGTCAATATTGATTCTATTGTTCCATCGCAATGCTTGCCATCAAGTCCCTTTATCATTTTAAGACCGGTCTTGAGATCAACATTCTCAGGAATGTTTACACCAACAATTCGTAACATTACTGTTTCTCCTTCAATTATTTGAGCTTCGCGGTCTTTTCAGAAGCACGGTGACCTTTAAAGGTTCTTGTGGGAGCAAATTCGCCCAGTTTGTGACCTACCATGTTTTCAGTAACGAAAACAGGAACATGCTTTTTGCCGTTGTGAACTGCTATGGTATGACCGACAAATTCAGGGTAAACGGTTGAAGCTCTGGACCAAGTTCGGATCTGGCGTTTCTGGCCTGATTCGTTCATGGCGGCTATTCTCTTCATTAAACGTTCGCTTACAAATGGTGCTTTTTTAGCCATGATACAATCTCCTTATTTCTTTCTTCTCGATATGATGAGCTTACTGGAATGTTTCTTCTTCTTGCGGGTCTTTCTGCCCTGAGCAGGCTGTCCCCAGAGAGAAACAGGAGTTCGGCCTCTGCTTGCCTTACCTTCACCGCCGCCATGGGGGTGGTCACAGGGGTTCATTGCGGAACCTCTGACATAAGGTCTCCATCCGAGCCAGCGATTGCGGCCGGCTTTACCGATAGTCACATTCATGTGATCATGGTTGCCTACTGCGCCGAGAACTGCGCGGCACTCAAGGAGAATTTTTCTCATTTCGCCGGAAGGCATGGAAATAATTGCATATTTGCCTTCTTTAGCAGCCAGCTGAGCTGAAGTTCCAGCTGATCTTGCTATCTGAGCGCCTTTACCGGGCTTCATTTCGATATGGTGAATCGTAGAACCGAGAGGAATAGATTTGAGGGGCAGGCAGTTTCCAGGCATAATTTCAGCCGAAACGCCGTTCTCAATTACGTCGCCTACTTGGATTCCTTCGTGAGCGAGAATGTATCTTTTTTCGCCATCAGCATAGGATACCAATGCAATTCTGCAGGTTCTGTTGGGATCGTATTCAATAGTCTGAACTGTTGCGGGGATTCCATCTTTTCTGCGTTTGAAGTCGATAATGCGATAAAGTTTTCTGTGACCGCCGCCTCTGTGTCTGGCTGTAATGCGGCCGTGGTTGTTTCTTCCGCCGGAATTCTTAATCCACTCGCACAAGGGTTTGTGAGGTTTGGATTCAGTGATATTGCTGAAGTCATAACCCGTCATGAAACGTCTTGACGGAGTTGTTGGTCTGTATTTTTTAATTGCCATGATGTTCTCCTATATCTGTGCCGCCATTAGGCAATGCCTTCAAAGAAAGCTATTTTATCGCCTTCTTTAAGGGTGACGCAAGCTTTTTTCCACTCGGTCGTTCTGCCCACATATACTCCGCGTCTCTTCGGCTTGGAAGGCACAACAGAGGTTCTTACGCTCTTAACTGTTACACTGAAAAGCTCTTCAACGGCTTCTCTGATCTGAATTTTATTCGCGTCTTTGCGGACTTTGAAGTAGTAAATTCCATCAGCCATTCTGTCGTAGCTTTTTTCTGATACTATGGGTTGCAATATTATATCTTGAGGAGTAATCATTTCACCAGAACCTCCTGTAATGTATCAAGAGCTTCCCTGTCAATAACAGCTCTGCCGTATTTCAAAAGGTCATAGGTGTTTACGTGCATAGGAGTGACTATTTTAACCTGAGGAAGGTTGGAGGTCGCTCTCACTGTCATGGGATCGATTTCGTTTACAACAAAGAGCATCTTGTCGTAACCGTTGTTTTTCATATAGGAAGCAGCTTCTTTTGTTTTTCCTGTTTCAAACTTGGCATCCTGAACGACGTTGATTCTGTCGTGTTCGTAGAGTTCTGTCAAAGCGCCCATGAGAGCTCTTCTGACCATCTTCTTGGGAAGTCTCTGATCGAAAGTGNGAGGCCTTGGACCAAAAGCTACGCCGCCGCCTGTGAAGATAGGAGCGTAACGATCGCCGTGTCTGGCTCTGCCGGTGCCTTTTTGTTTATAAATCTTTTTGCCCGAACCCTTGACTTCGCTTCTGTTCTTGGTGCTTGCATTGCCCTGTCTCTGATTGTTCAGGTGAGCTTTAACAACCAAGTTGATTGTCTGAGGGTGAGCTTTGTTTGCAAAAATTTTCTCTTCGAGTTTAACGGTGCTTACTTCAGCGCCTTGCATATTAAAAACTTTGGTTTCCATTACTTTAACTCCGTTTCTCAAGCCTGATGCTTAATGACAACCAGACCATTTTTCGCGCCGGGTATGGAACCTCTAACTAAAAGAAGGTTTTTCTCTTCGTCGACTTTGACGACCTGCAATCCTCTTACGGTGCGTTTTACGTTACCATACTGACCGGGCATCTTTTTGCCCTTGATTACTCTAGCCATATCAGTGGCTGTTCCTATGGAACCTACGGCTCTGGATCTGTCTGTCTGACCATGGGTGATCTGCTGGCCTGCAAAATTGTGCCGTCTCATGACACCCGAGAAGCCTTTGCCCTTGCTGGTTCCGGTAACGCTTACTTTGTCGCCTTCTTTAAACATAGCAACATTGATTTCCGATTGAGTTTCAATGCTGTCCAGTTCGTCAGCGGGCAAGCTTCTTACGTATCGGAAAGGCTTAACGCCTGCTTTTTCAAAAGCCATTCTTTCAGGCCTGTTAAGCAAACGTTTTACTGCTTCAGGGCGGATTTCTCTGTATCCGACTTGCACGTTCTTTTCGCCTTTGCTAATGACAGTGCAGGGACCGGCGCTTATTACTGTTACCGGAACCACAGTGCCTTCATCTGTAAAAATCTGGGTCATGCCTATTTTGGTGCCCAATATTGCCTTAACGCTCATTTTTTATTTCCTCCTGATGCCTCTAGGTATCACAACATCTTGATTTCGATGTTGACGCCTGAGGGCAAGTCCATCTTCATCAGAGAATCAACAGTTTGACCGGAGGGATTATACAGGTCGATGTTTCTTTTGTGGATTCTCATTTCGAATTGTTCGCGTGAATCTTTGTTGACAAACGGGGATCTCAGCACAGTATATTTGCGGGTTTCCGTGGGCATGGGTATGGGTCCGGAAATCTTGGTGCCGGTGCGTTTGACAGTGTCGCAAATTTTGCTGACCGATTGATCGAGAAGCCTGTGGTCAAAGGCCTTCAGCGACAACCGCATTTTCTGTTTAGCCATTTCAAATACTCCTATACGGAATGGTATGTTCCTTGCGGAATCTTTATCTAATAGTGTTATCTGCTAGCGTCTGCGTAAGACAGATGCGACATACAGGTATTTACACCGAGAATACGTTCTATAACTGACTTCGGAGCTTCACCATAATTCAAAAGCTCCATTGAGAATGTGGCGCGTCCCTGGGAAAGGGAGCGCAGAAGAGTTGAATAACCGAAGATGTCTGAAAGAGGGGCATGACATTCTATCACACGAACCTGGTCGTGCATTTCCATGTTTATGACTTTGCCGCGTTTGGAGTTGATGCTGCCTATGATGTCGCCAAGATAAGCCTCCGGAGTTTCTATGAAAACCCTCATATAGGGCTCCAGCAAAACAGGAGATGCAGCTCTGAGAGCCTTTTTGGCAGCTTCGTAGGAAGCAACTCTGAAAGCGGGCTCATCACTCAAGCCTTCCTTCATTTCTGCCGAGAGTAAAACAGCTTTGACATCGACCAGCGGAAAACCGGCTAAGATGCCATCATTCATAGCGTCTCTGCAACCGCCCTCAATCGCATCTACGAAAGCTTTTGGCAAAGCCGAGGACTGGAAAGCATTTTCAAAGACAAAGCCCTTGCCTCTTTCAAGAGGTTTAACTGCTACGCTGACTGATGCGAACTTGTCTTTGCCCGCAATCTGTCTTTCATAGATATTAGAAGCTTCTGAAGAGGCCATAATGCCTTCTTTATAGGCAACCTGAGGCTTGCCGACCGAAGCTTTCACGTTAAACTCATTAAGAATTCTTTCCACAAGAACTTCAAGATGGAGCTCGCCCATACCGGAAATGAGAGTTTCGCCTGTTTCCTGATCTATTCTGACCTTGAAAGTAGGATCCTCATCCATGAGAAGCTCAAGAACTTCTGTAAGTCTTGCGAAATCAGCCTGAGTGGAGGGCTCTATAGCTACGGAAATAACTGTTTCGGGGAAAGAGATTTTTTCAAGCAACGGAGCGTTCTTATCGTCAGAGAGAGTGTCGCCCGTGGAAAGCTTTTTCAAGCCGACCAAAGCAACTATGTCGCCTGCGTAAGCCTTGACAAGATCCTGGCGATGGTTGGCGTGCATATGCAAAAGCCTATTGACTCTTTCTCTTTTGCCTTCCTTGGAGAGATTGTAAACAACCTGCCCAGAAGATATGGAGCCAGAGTAGATACGCAAATAGGCAAGTCTGCCCACATGCTGGTCAGCAGCGATTTTAAAGACCAGACCTGAAAGAGGAGCTTCCGGATCGGAATAAATATCGTGCTCTTCATCTGTCTTAGCATCATATGCTACAGCAGGAGGAACATCAAGAGGAGAAGGCAAATAATAGGCTACGGAATCAAGAACTGACTGAACGCCTTTATTTTTGAAAGCTGAACCGCACAGAACCGGAACAATCTCATTTGAAATTGTCTTAGCTCTGATTGCTTTGCGAAGCAAATCAACCGTGAGCTCTTCTGAGAGAGCGGCTTCAAGAACATCATCATCAAGCTCGGAAAGCTTGTCTATCAGATATTCTCTGGCTTCGCTTGCCTCTTGAGCAAGGTTTTCAGGAATTTCAGTCACTTTGAATTCAGCCCCGAGAGTCTCATCATTTTCATTCCACACAGTGGCTTTCATAGTTACCAAATCAATGAAACCCACAAAAGAATCTTCAGCGCCTACAGGATAAACCAAAGGCAAAGGATTCGCATTGAGTTTTTTGCTGATTTGCTCAACTACCATAGAAAATGACGCGCCCGTTCTGTCCATTTTGTTTACAAAGGCAATTCTTGGAACACGATATTTATTAGCCTGTCTCCAGACTGTTTCAGACTGAGGCTGAACGCCTGCCACAGCACAAAACACCACAACCGCGCCGTCAAGCACTCTAAGAGAGCGTTCGACTTCGGCCGTAAAATCCACGTGCCCGGGCGTGTCTATAATATTGACATCACAACCAAGCCATGAACATTTTGTAGCCGCACTGCTAATGGTGATTCCGCGTTCCTGTTCCTGCGTCATCCAGTCCATAACAGCTGTGCCTTCATGAACTTCGCCTATTTTATAGGCTTTTCCGGTGTAATAAAGAATGCGTTCGGTAGTCGTAGTCTTACCCGCATCTATGTGGGCGACTATACCGATATTTCTTATATTCTTTATATTTTCTGCAGAAACTGACATTTCAAACTGTCCTTGTCAAACGAAAATTAAACTCTTACCTGAATCAAACTCTGAAGTGAGCAAAAGCCTTATTGGCTTCAGCCATTCTGTGAACTTCTTCTCTTCTCTTCATGGTTGCGCCTGTATTATTGAGAATATCATCAAATTCTCCGCTGAGGCGTTCTGCCATGGATTTTTCTTTGCGTGAGCGGGCATTTCTCAGAATCCATCTGAAAGCAAGAGCTGTAGCTCTGTCAGGTTTTACTTCAACAGGAACCTGATAGTTGGCTCCGCCAACACGTTTATTTCTGACTTCAACCAGAGGTCTGGCAGTGTCAACAATCTTCTTGAAGAGCTCAAGAGGATTGTCTTCTTTATGCTTCTTGGCAACTCTGTCAATAGCATCGTAAAATATACGGCTGCCCTTGCTCTTTTTGCCTTCGAGCATGAGGTTATTGATAAATCTTGTGACCAGCTTCGAATTGTACATTGCATCCGGAGTCAGGTCTCTTTTTACTAGGTGTCCACGACGTGGCATAAACCTTCTCCTTATTTCTTGGGCCGTTTGGCTCCGTATTTAGAACGAGCCTGTTTCCTGTTGGCTACGCCTGCGCAGTCCAATGCTCCGCGAATGATATGATAACGAACGCCGGGAAGGTCCCTAACACGGCCGCCCCTGATCATGACCACGGAGTGTTCCTGGAGGTTATGGCCAATACCGGGAATGTAAGCAGTTACTTCCATCTTGTTGGTGAGTCTTACCCTGGCGATTTTGCGCAAAGCTGAGTTAGGTTTTTTCGGCGTTGCGGTTCTGACAGCAGTGCAAACGCCGCGTCTCTGAGGACAACTTTCAAGAGCTGGAGAAGCGGTTTTGCCCTTTATCTGGCGCCTGGATTTTCTGATTAGCTGATTAATTGTTGGCACGACTTTATTTTACCTTTCTGTAAGATGCGCATTGGCTTTTGAACGCCTCTGCGGTCATGTACATTAAATACATGGACTGAGCGAACAGTGTATCACAGTACAAGAAGCCTGTCAAACAAAAATCGCTCTTTTGAGCTTTTTCTTAATAAGATAGCGCTGCGTTTCAAGAAATATTTCTTTTAGGAGAGAAAAACTTATTATCCACAGATGACACAGATAACACAGATGAGGACAAAAACTTTTACAACCACGAAACACACGAAAAAGGATCTCTCAACAAGCAAACAAGCAACATTCTAGGATATGTTTGCCAGAGTCTTTTCTTAAAGCTAGATATTTATTAAGCAAGCTTTCTAAATATCTAGCTTCAATAAAATCCTCCCATAAAATATGAATATTTTTATTTGGCTCGTTTGCTTCCCTTTGGCAAGCTTATAACTGACAAATGCTATTAGCATGCCAAATTAATTTGTCCTAAACAATTTCACTGTCCACTGATTTTTAACCTAAGCTAAAAATCATGTGCTAGAGCACATACATAGGATTATAAGCCGAAGCTTTGATTTTATCCGCATAATGTTCTGAAACGTCAAACAATGCAGGATCATCCGACATCAGCCACATGTGTACATGTTTGCGGTCGGTGCCATAGACAGGCTGCAAATATTCTTTATCTATGACGCTGAAACCAAGAGACTCATAGAAAAGCACCCTGCTTCTGCTCATAGGAGTAGCTCCTGGAGGCTCAACCTCAAAAACAATTCTCTTATCAAACTTCCCCTTGAACCTGGACAAAAATTCTGAACCTAAACCTTGATTGCGCATCTCCGGCGAAATGGCCACATATTCCGCAAAAATAAAGGTATCAAGATCCCAAAAAGCAAGAACTCCAGCCTTTTCTCCGTCAGCATAAAGCAGCAGAGGAACAAATTTTGGCTCTTCTTCCATAAGTTTTTTAAAGACTCCCCGCGGACGTCTCTGTGACTTTTCAAAAGATCTCTCTATCAAATCACAAAAATATTTCGCCTCTTCCGTATCCGAAGAAGAAATTTTTTTAACTTGAAACTCCCATTCCATTTCATTCACCGATTATCTTTATCAAAACCCTCTTGTTGCGTTTGCCATCATATTCGCCATAAAAAATCTGTTCCCAAGGCCCCAAATCCAGCTTGCCTTCTGTTATAGCAACCACTACCTCCCTGCCCATAACCTGTCTTTTTAGGTGAGCATCGGCATTATCCTCAAAACCATTGTGCCTATATTGGCTGTGAGGTTTTTCAGGAGCAAGCTTCTCCAGCCAAACTTCAAAATCGTTGTGCAAACCGGATTCATCGTCATTTATAAAAACAGAGGCTGTAATGTGCATGGCATTAACCAAAACCAAGCCCTCTTTTACACCGCTCTTTTTGAGAGCCTCATTAACTTGAGGCGTTATGTTTATATAAGCTCTCCTGGTAGGAGTATTAAATGTTAATTCTTGTCTGTAAGATTTCATCTTCACTTCCTTTTATTTATTATCCGCAGATGACGCAGATTAACACAGATGAGGACAAAATACCAAACACCAAAACTCCAAACAGACGATCTCATCCGCAGATGACGCAGACCCTCAAGAAAGGGAGTAGGGCGTAGGGCGTAGGGCGTAGGGCGTAGGGCGTAGGGCGTAGGGAGTAGCGAGAACATAAGAGCCAGTGATGAGTGGCGAGTGGCGGGAGTGTTCAGGGAAATATCCTAAAAATAAAAGCAGCCCTACTGGAGTCTTTAAAACTCTATCAGCAGGGCTGTTGTTGTTTGAGTTAAGTTAAGATGTCTGTTTTTTTTTGATTTTTACATTTTACATTCTAAAAAATCCGCAGATGACACAGATTTTCGTAGATGAGGACATTTTTTTATATCCACAGATGACACAGATGGACACAGATTTTTATCAACAATTGAAAAAGAACAAAAATAATGTAGAGGAGCTTGTCCGAAAACTAGCAAAAACTCAAAATCTGAAAAACTCCAGTCTCCGAGACAGGCATAAATAGCCAGTTTTTAAAAATGCAAAATCCTAAAATTTGGCAAAAATATGAGTTTTCAGACGGTCTCGGTGGGCAGTGGACAGTGGTTGTGTTTTGGGAAAGTCCCTTTCAGTTCCATTCATCTGACAAAAGAAAGTTCCGAATATTCATATGCTTGATCCCGCCACGGCTCATATCGATCTCATCCAGTGAAAGAACATACTTCGGAAAATTATCTTGCACATCATCATAGGCGCCAAACTCACGAGCGATGGTTTCTTCTGATGCCAGCAGATAAACCACCTGAAAATAGAGCTTGTCGCCGCCTTTCTTGGCAACGAAATCTATTTCTTTCTCTCCTATTCTGCCAACAGTTACCTCATAGCCTCTGCGCAAAAGTTCAAGACAAACAATATTCTCAAGAACGAGATTGATATCTCTTCTGTTAGTGCCGAATATAGCTTCACGAATTCCATGATCAGCAATATAATATTTCTCGTTTGAGGCAAGAATCTGTTTACCCTTCAAATCTTCCCGCTTTACCTGAGAGAAAAGATAAGCTTCACAGCAATATTTTATATAGTTCAGTATAGTTTCCGGCGCTACCTTTCGCTTCTCGCTCTTGAAAAACTTTGAAAGAGAGTTTGCAGAAAAAGCGTTGCCAATATTTGCCATAATATAGGCAATAATACGCTCCAACAAATCTACATCACGGATATTGTTCCGTTTCACCACATCCTTTAACTGCACAGAATTAAAAAGGTCACGAAGATATTGCTTGGAAGGTTCTTCGGCATAGTTTATATGAGAAAGATACGGCATTCCGCCTGCTAACAGATATTTCTGAAATGAATTTTGAATAGAGCTATCCGGAAAAGATAAAGAATAGAGTTCTATAAACTCCGCAAAGGAAAAAGGATATATAACAAACTCAGCATAACGGCCGCCGAGATAGGTTGCCAGCTCTCCTGAGAGAAGGTTGGCATTGGAACCGGTAATATAAATATCGCAATCCAAGGACACACGAAACGAATTTACACACTTTTCCCAATCCTCAACTTCCTGAATCTCATCAAAAAAAAGATATAGCTTGCCGCTCTTCTCAGCCGCTCTTTTGAGAATCTCGTCATGCAAAGCTTTTGCAGTTTGCAAATGCGCATATGCCATATTTTCAAAGTTGATAGAAATAAATTGCGAGGAGGGGATACCTGAATCAACAAGCTCTTGTTTGATCAATTCCAGCATAACCGATTTGCCGCAACGTCTAATACCGGTTATAACCTTAACTAAGTCGGTTCCTACGAATGGCTGGATGCGGTTCATATAGATTTCACGTTTAATTAAGCTTTTCATAGGCTTAGCTTTAATAGTGTTCCTTAACATCTAAAAGTTGCGAATAGTTCCTCCAAGTTCACCAGACAATCTTTTATTGCAACTTTGTCGCCGCACGTTGCACAGTGATAAGTGGCGAACTTCAATAATTATAAATTACAATGTTTAAATTAGATATAATTGTCTAGAACTCAATTGTTCAAACTGATAAATGCTTTGAGATGCTGATAAATAATTAAAACTTTGAAATAAAACACAGTTTTTTTTAATTTTATCAGTTATAACTGAAAAATACCAATAATTTTTAATTTTATCAGTTATATCTGATACTTTTCCGCCCTCTATTCACGGTTATAGCTATCCACTGCTTCTTGATATATCAATGAGCTTCATATATCATATCTGCGTAAAAAAAATCAGGAGGATACTAATGAAGATTTATACTTTTATCAAAAACGGTTTTGAAGAAACAGAATGCCTGATACCTGTAGACTATTTGCGCAGAGCTAACATAGAAATTAAAACAGTCAGCTTTGAAAAAGACCTTGAAGTCACAGGCGCGCATGGCATAAAAGTTATAGCCGACCTCCATTGGAAAGATGCCAAAGATAAAATAACCGCAAAAGACGCTATTTTCTTGCCAGGCGGCTTGGATCAATCCACAGGTTTGCGTGACAATCCCGAGGCGATAGAAGCTTTAAAAAAAGCCGGAGAACAAGGACAAACCGTTATCGCCATATGCGCAGCTCCCATGGTGCTTGCCAAAGCAGGCCTTCTCAAAGATAAAAATTACACTTGCTACCCCAGTATAGAAGAAGGAATTAAAGACGGAAAATTCACCGGAAAAGGAACAACGGTCGACGGAAATATTATCACAGCCAAAGGTCCGGCCTTTGCCGCAGAACTGGCCTTTCTGCTTATCGAAAAATTCAAAGGCAAAGCCCTTCTGGAAGAGACCAAAGCAGGGCTACTTTATTAACTCCCGGATCTTTATATAAATATATGGTAAAATTCCCCGATTGAAAATTTCCAACCATTTGCTAAGGAGACATTATTTATGAATTCTTCGGTCAACGAAACCATAAAACTGGACAGGCAAAAAGCAACAAAGGCCTGGTGGACAGGCGATCCTAAGAGTCTGGTTTATAGCGAAGAACAAGTTAAAAATTGTATATATAAAATAAATCAGCCCGTTTTTATAGTTAAAGACAAAAACGGCAAACTCGCAGCAACTACCTCAGGCAATCTGCATTATTCGGACAAAAATTTGCCTGACTCAGCCATGGAACTCGCCGCTTTCACACCTGAAAGCTCTATGGAAGATTTCGGAGACAAGAGTTTTTGTAAAGATTATGGCATTAAATATCCCTATCTTGGCGGCTCAATGGCTCACGGCATCAGCTCGCCTGAAATAGCCGTCGCTTTGGGCGAAGCCGGGATGATGGCTTTTATCGGTTCAGCCGGAGATCCCCCCGAAAAAGTCGAACAGACTTTAAGAGACCTCAATTCAAGACCCAAGAAAATCCCCTTCGGCTTCAACCTCATTCACAGCCCCTCTGACAGCACACTGGAAGACAAGCTCATAGACATGTATCTGGCTCACGGCCTCGACAAAGTCGAAGCTTCCGCTTTCATGAACATCACTGCTCCTATAGTCCGATACAGATTAACCGGCATTCACGAAAAAGACGGCAAAATAGTAACCCCTAACAAGGTTATTGCAAAAGTGAGCAGAGTCGAGCTTGCAGAAAAATTCTTCTCGCCTGCGCCTGAAAAAATTGTAAACAAGCTTCTGGAACAAGGAGCCATCACTGCCGAACAAGCTCAGATGGCAAAGAGAATTCCCGTAGCTCAAGATGTCACCTCTGAGGCAGACTCAGGCGGCCATACAGACAACAGGCCTGCAATTTCCCTTCATCCATCAATGTTCAGCCTGCGAAACAGAATGCAAGAAAAATACAACTACGACATGCCATTGCGCGTGGGCTTCGGCGGCGGCGTAAGCACTCCCGCTTCACTGCTTTCCAGCTTTGATATGGGCGGCGCCTATGTAGTGGTAGGCACGGTAAACCAAGCCTGTATTGAATCAGGCACTTCAGACTTGGCCAGACAACTCTTGGCAAACGCAGGACAAGCCGATGTAGCCATGGCTCCTGCCGGCGACATGTTTGAAATGGGCGTAACAGTCCAGGTTCTCAAACGTGGCACTATGTTCGCCATGAGAGGCAAAAAACTCTATGAAGTGTACAAAAAATACAACTCCATAGAAGAAATTCCGGCAGCCGAAAAGAAACAAATAGAAGAGCAATTCTTCCACGACACCATGGAAAACATCTGGGAAGGCACAAAGAAATTCTTTGAAGTGAGAGATCCCAAACAGGTCGAGAGAGCCGAAAAAGACCCCCATCACAAAATGGCTCTGGTCTTCAGATGGTATCTCGGGCTTTCTTCCCGCTGGGCAACTAAAGGCGACGAAAGCCGCAAGCTGGACTTCCAGATCTGGACAGGTCCTGCCATTGGTGCCTTCAACGAATGGGCAAAAGACTCCATTTTTGAAGAACCCAAAAACCGCAAGGTTGTGGACGTAGCGCTCAACCTAATTTACGGCGGCACTGTGCTTAACAGAATCAACCAGCTGAAATATCAAGGCGTTCAATTGCCGCTTTCATTTACCAACATCAAGGGCATGCCCCTTGACCAGCTCAAAGGCTTTGCACAGTAACATGCAAAAGCACTTGGCGGAAATTTGGGTAACTGACGCAAAGCCTTTCTCTGCCGAAAAGCGGGAAAGGCTTGCTTCACGTTATCTCTCTGATGAAGAGCAAAAAAGGCTTGCAAAGATGACTCATCCTCAAACGGCTGACGTTTTTCTTTGCGCAAGAGCCATGACTCGTAAGGTGTTAGCTCAAAAAACTGCTCAGAAGCCTGATGAGATAAATATAGCTTTGGCCGAGAACGGCAAGCCATATTTGCCCGATTTCCCCGAGTTGCACTTTAATATTTCACACGCTCAGCGAAAAATAGCCTTGGCTGTAGCTCCAGTTCCGACAGGAATAGACCTTGAGAATTCAGCCCGCAACATTGAAAAATCGCTGATTATAAAAAAATATTTCACCGAAGCAGAAAGAAAAAGCATAGACGATTCAGGCGATACAACTGAAGCCTTCTTTTCCACATGGACAGCAAAAGAAGCCATTCTTAAAGGAACAGGCGAAGGCCTTGGCGGCTTGAACAGTCTTGAACTCTCGCTAACGCCCACAGAGCACACCGGCAATGAAACCTACGGTTGCAAGTTTGCTTCAACGGTTATTAATTCACCGAACTATGCAGCTTGGACCTCCCGCACTTTTATGCCCTCAGACACCCACATAGCAACTGTCGCTCTTAAAGCTCCGGATTTCCTTTTCGAGCTTAATCTTTTTAATACAGATTCACTTTAAAAATACAAACACCCAGAGAGACGTAACAACATGCAAGAAAACACAAAGAAACATATGGAACCCATAGCAATTATAGGCATGAGCTGCCTTTTCCCTAAAGCCCAATCTTTGAATGATTATTGGGCTAATATCAAAGGCAAAGTCGACACTATAAGAGAAGTCCCGGCAGATACTCACTGGAATACCGAAGACTTTTTCTCGCCCGACAAAAAAGCTCCGGATAAGGTTTATACCACTAACGGCGGCTTTTTAGACCCTGTCGACTTTAATCCGGCAGAATGGGGAATAGCTCCTTCAGATCTGGATTCCATAGACACTTCGCAGCTTCTCTCTTTGGTTGTAGCGAGCGGCGCCTTATACGATGCCGGATACACCCCAGACCGCGAATTCAACAGAGACAACGTAAGCGTCATACTGGGTCTCACAGGCACCTTGGAACTTGTTATACCTCTTGGCGGCAGACTCGCCCACCCTGTTTGGCGAAAAGCCATGATCCACTCAGGGATTCCAGAAGATATAGCTGACGAAGTTGTTGACAACATAGGAGATTCCTTCATTAAATGGCAGGAAAACTCCTTCCCTGGTCTTTTGGGCAATGTTGCTGCCGGCAGAATAGCCAACCGCCTTGATCTTGGCGGCACTAACTGCGTTATAGACGCGGCATGCGCAAGCAGTCTTGGAGCTATAAATACAGCTATCATGGAACTCCAGATGGGTAAAAGCGACTTGGCTATAACAGGCGGGGTTGACACTTTCAACGACATCTTTATGTATATGTGCTTCTGCAAAACGCCCGCTCTTTCTCCCACAGGGCATGCCAGACCTTTCAGCAACGACAACGATGGCACCATACTTGGCGAAGGCATAGGCATGTTTGTCCTGAAGCGCCTTTCCGAAGCTGAAAGAGACGGAGACAGAATATATGCGGTAATTCGCGGACTGGGCGCTTCCAGTGACGGCAAAGGCAAAGCTATATATGCGCCAGCAGCCGACGGACAAAAGAAAGCTCTTATCAGAGCCTATGAAGAAGCTCAAATATCCCCTGAAGCCGTAACTCTAATTGAAGCTCACGGCACTGGCACTGGTGCAGGCGACTTAGCTGAAGTTGAAGCTCTTGTCGATGTTTATAAAAACGTTAAACCCAGAAACTGCGCTATAGGTTCAGTCAAATCTCAGATCGGACACACAAAAGCAGCCGCTGGTGCAGCAAGCATGATGAAAGCAGCTCTGGCTCTTTATCACAAAGTTATTCCTCCGACCATTAAGATTTCCAAACCTGCCGATCCGTTTTTAAAGGAAGACACACCCTTCTACCTGCCGAATGAAATAAGACCGTGGATAACTGAAAACAATCAGACTCGCTATGCGGCAGTCAGTTCCATGGGCTTCGGCGGCAGCAATTTCCATACGGTTCTTTCTGAAGCCGATTCTAATAAGAAAGAAGCCGACTATTCAGACGCTCCGGCAATCTTTGCTTATTCAGACAATGATTTAAACTCGCTCAAACTCAAGCTCGAAAATGCCGTCAAAGATACAAATCCAACAAATTTCGCTGTTCAAGCTGCGAAATCTTGCAAATATTTCAATTGTAAAGACACATATAAAGTTTCTCTGACTGCCCAAGACAATGCCGACTTCCAAGAAGCAGTTGAACAAATACTTGAAAAAATTAATAATTCTTATGCGCCAACATTAGAAATACCTGGCAAAGCAGCTTTCTGCGAAGGCGATATGGCAAAACCTCTCTGCGTTCTATTCCCGGGACAGGGTTCTCAATATCCTGCAATGTGCAAAGAAATCCTCACTGCCTTCCCGGAATCATTCGAGTCAGTTGTAACAGCCAACGATGCCCTTGGACTCACAGGAGACGATCAGAAACTTCTGAATGACTACATGTTCCCCAAACCTCAGTATGACGAAGCTTTGGATGCAGAAGCTGCTCAAAAACTTACAGAAACAGACGTAGCTCAGCCCGCAATAGGCACCGCCTCTGCCGGCATATACAAGGCACTGCGTTCATTCGGTCTTGAAGCCGACTGCTTCGCAGGACACTCATACGGTGAACTGCCCGCTCTCTATGCAGCAGGCGCTTTCAGCGAAGAAGCTCTCTACAAGATCTCTCAGAAACGCGGATTTCTAATGAAAACTCAAGCCAAGGGCAAAGGCGGAATGCTCGCAGCCATGGCTGATAAAGCAAAAGTTCAGGCTGTTCTGGATGAAGAAAAAATAGATATTATTATAGCCAATGACAACTCAGACAGACAGGTCGTTTTGTCAGGAACCGAAGAAGCTGTAGACAAAGCAGCTGCAGCTCTAAAAGAACGAAAAATAAGATCAACGAAACTGCAGGTAGCAGGAGCTTTCCACAGCTCTCTCATAGCAGATGCGGCAAAACCTTTCACTGAGTTTTTGAAAGAAATTGATATAAAAGCCCCTCAAAAGACAGTCTATGCTAACACTACTGCTCAAGCCTATCCAAAAGAAGATAAAGAAACTCTTGAATTATTGGGCAATCAGCTTGCAAATCCAGTCAGATTTGTAGAAATAGTAACGGCAGCCGTTCAAGACGGTGTTAAGACTTTCGTTGAAGTAGGTCCGGGCTCTGTTCTCTCGGGTCTGCTCAAACATATTTCTGCAGCCGCTGACTGCAATGTTGTCACCTCAGACAGTTCAAAGGGCAAACGCTCATCAATGCACGACTTTGCTTTCATGCTCAGCAAATTGACAGCTATGGGTTATCAGATAGACATAGCCAAATGGAACAACTTAGAAGCCGTCTTGGAAGCCGATGCTAACAAGAAAGCACCCAAGCTGACATTCAAACTTGACGGAGCAAACTACAAATCGCCCGCTCTTCGCAATCACTTAAAAAACATCTCAGGAGCCCCAGCCAGACCGAAACTTGTTCCTGCGGATCAGGTAAAAACCGAAGTAGTCGAAAAAGTGGTCGAAAAAGTTGTAGAAAAAAAAGTATATGTGCCAACGCCAGCACCTGCAGCCGCAACACAAACTGTGATGCCTGCAAAAACCGAGGAAAGAACTCAAATGATTAACAATCAATCAAACGAAACAATTCTTGCTCTGCAAAAAATGCAGCTTCAAACAGCAGAATTGCATAAAAGATTTTTAGAAACTCAAATGCAAGCCCAGCAAACACTTATGGCTATGATGACCGGGCAACAAATGCCTATGCCGCAGATAAGCCATCCTCAATATCAGAGTACTCCGACTCTGCCATTTGCTCAGGCACCGCAACAAACTTGGCAACAGCCTGTACAGCAAGCCGCNCCCGCCGCTTTCACACAGCCTGTTCAACCTCAAGCTCATGTTGTGCCTGCCTATACTGCTCCAGCTGCCTCAGCAGCACCGCAAGTCCCTGCAACTCCAAAAGCGCCTGCTCCGGCAGTCGCACCCAAAGCTGCCGCTCCCGCTCCCCAAAAGCCTGCTGTTAAAGCAACTGCCACACCCAAATCAGCACCCAAGACAGATACTCGCAATTCCCTTCTTAAGATAGTCAGCGAAAAAACAGGCTATCCCATAGAAATGCTCCAACTCGACATGGATATGGAAGCAGATCTCGGAATAGACTCAATCAAAAAAGTTGAGATAATGTCTGCTGTTCAAGAGCAAATGCCCAATTTACCTGTAATACAGCCTGATGAACTCGGGAAGCTCAACACAATCGGACAAATCCTGGAGCACCTGACTCCTGCTGGCACCCAAGCTCCTGCTGGCACCCAAGCGCCTGCTGCTCAGCCAGCCACTGCTTCTGACAACAATGAAGTCAACGCTTCCGTGATGCAGATTATAAGTGAAAAAACCGGCTATCCTATAGATATGCTCCAACCAGACATGGATATGGAAGCAGACTTGGGCATAGACTCAATCAAAAAGGTTGAGATTATGTCAGCTGTTCAAGAGCAAATGCCTAATTTGCCTGTAATACAGCCTGATGAACTTGGAAAGCTCATGACCATAGCTCAGATACTGGAGTATCTCAACGGTTCTCCAGCTGCAACTCCAGCTCCTCAAGCAACTGAAGCTCCCGCAGCCTTGCAAGCTGAAACAGAGCAAGAAGAGTTTGAACTTAGAAGAACTCTGATCACGCCTGTGCCTGCACCTTGCGAAGCTAAAGGCCCTTCTCTCCTCAAAAGAGGCGATCTAGTTTGCATAAGCAATGATAATCCTGAACTGGCAAACGCATTGGCCGAATGCCTCTCAGACCTTGGAATAAACAGTGAAATTAAATCACTTGAAGAAATTAAACAAAAAGAGTTTTCCCCTGAAATGAAAGCTCTAGTTGTAATAGCATCTCCTCCGCAGAAAGCTCCTCTCAACCTCTGGCAGGAATCTTCCGAACAGTGGCTCAAAGATGTTCTGCTTGCCGTAAAATCCTCAGCGGACAACCTAATCAAGCGTGACGGACTCCTTGCAACTGTTTCCAGAATGGACGGATACTTCGGACTCAAAGCCATGCCCAAGTCAATCGATCCTATACAAGGCGGGATGGCTGGCATAGTTAAAACTGCCAATCTAGAGTGGGAAAATGTAACCACGAAAGCTATCGATCTTGACAACAGGCTCAGAGATCTGAAAGTCGCAGCTTCATTACTTGCAGATGAATTGATAAATGACACAAAAGACATAGAGATAGGTCTTTCCGAAGAAGGCAGAATTGTGATTCAAGAAGTTGAGCAAAGCCTCGAAGCAAACCCGAATCCCCCTGCCCTATTCCAAGAAGGCGACACTATCATCAGCTTCGGCGGTGCCAAAGGTGTAACAGCTGAAACCACAATAGCGCTCGCTGAAAAATACAAAGTTAATGTGTTAGTGGCAGGACGCACTGAGCTTGAAGAAGAACCTGACTGGTCCAAGAACATAACAGGCGAAAAAGAGCTTAAGGCCGCGATACTTAAAAATGTTTCAGAGAACATTTCACCCAAGGATCTGAACAAAGCCTATGCCAAAATTCTTTCAAATAGAGAAGTTATGCAGACTCTTAATCGCATAGCTCAGACAGGCGTAAAGGTGATGTACAAATCCGTAGACGTGAGGGATTCTAACGATGTTGAAAGAGCCGTTATTGAAGCCTCCCATTCTCTTGGACATATAGCAGGCTTAGTATATGGTTCAGGAGTTCTCAGAGACAAACTGATCGTTGATAAAACCATTGATCAAATCAATGATGTTATGGACACCAAACTGACAGGTCTTTCAAACGTTCTGAAAGCACTCATAAAAGAAAACCTCAAGACCATCATACTCTTCTCATCCTTCTCTGCAAGACACGGCAGAAAAGGCCAAGTAGATTACTCTATGGCTAACGAAGCTATGAACAAGATAGCTCAAAAGCTCAAAGTTATACGCTCGGGCTGCAGAATCCTCTCATTCAACTGGGGTCCTTGGGACGGCGGTATGGTTACACCATCTCTTAGAAATGTCTTTTTAAGCGAAGGCATAGGACTGATCCCGCTTAAATCTGGCTCTCAATGCCCAATAATAGAACTCTCCCATCCAGATTCTGAAGAAGTTGAAATAGGAATCATGGGAATAGCTAAGGAAACAGCACCCAAGCAGGATTCAGTCAAAAAAAAAATTGACAAAAACCTGACTTTAAACCCGGCAAAACAGCCTTGGATCAAGTCGCACATAATGAACGGCGCCTATGTGGTTCCAATGGCTGTTTTGTCTGAAATAGCTGTCCAAACAGCCTGCAAAGCTTATCCTGAATTGCACTTTGCAGGCTACAAAGACCTCAAGGTTCTAAGAGGAATAACCTTCACAAGCAATACAGAAGGTCTAAGAACCGAACTAGGCACTTTGGTTAATAAGGGCAAAACAAGCGAAGTGGAATGCAAAATCTTCGCTGATTCAAACAACACGCCAGCTCCCAACGCATCTCTGACAGTAGTGCTTTCTGTGCTGCCTGCAGAAACTGACGCAAAGCCTTCATTCCAGCTTGAAAATCCTCAAGCTTATCCCGATACAATAAATGAAGCCTATGAAAACGACCTTTTCCATGGCGAAGCCTTGCGTGTAATAACTTCTATAAAAAGCTATTCTCAAGACGGCATAGAAGCTGAAGTCAAAAGCTTCGCAACTCCACATGATTGGTTCCCCGCAGAAAACCTTGAACGCTTCTATTCTTCTCCGCAAATCATAGACTCTGTATATCAGCTGATGATCTTATGGACAACCAAACTCTTTGGACTCCCCTCGCTCCCCTCTTCGCTGAAAAACTATGAGCAATATGGCGAAATTCCTGAAAATGGCACAGTCAACATCACTATCAAAGCCAGAAGAAACCAACCTATGGCTGCTGAAGCCGATGCCGAAATCGCTGATGCCAACGGGCAACTTTTAGCCAAAATGACTGGCTATGGCTGTGCACTGAGCGAGAACTTGAAAAACGCTTTCAAAGCCAGAAAGGCTGGCGCATAAAATGACTTTGAAAGAAAGAAAAAACCAGCCCATGCAGATTGCCATAACCGGGATCGGCGGTATGTTTCCTGGTTGCGACAATCTGAATGATTTTTATAATCTATTGAAAGACGGCAGATCAGCAGCGGCTCCTATACCTAAAGACCGCTGGTCAAAAGACCCTGCCACAATGGCAGATTCATCAGGAGCTAAACCCGACAAGGTTCTCTCAGACAGCTTTTGCGCACTTAAAAGGGTACCCGAAGATTTTTCAGATATTAAAAATCTTGAAGCAAACTTCATCAAAGACTTGGATCCTCTCTTCAAAGTAGCTTTGAGAGCCGGAAAAGACGCTTTTGATGACGCAAACACGGCAAACATCAACAAAGACAGAATCCAAGTTATAATAGCCAACATAGCTCTGCCCACAGACACCCTCTCGCAAATAACTCAGGATTTTGCAATAGAGATTATTAAAAGCCGTACAGAAGGCAGACAGGCTAACTTTAAAAACTTTACCGATGTTTCGCCCTATAACCGTCTTTCAGCTGACCTCCCTGCATCTCTAATTGCTATTGCTCTTGGAATCACGGGCGGAGCCTATACTGTAGACGCTGCTTGCGCTTCATCTATCTACGCAATAAAACTCGCTTCGGAAGAACTGCTTTCTGGCAGAGCTGATGCAGTCATTTCCGGCGGTATTTCCAGACCATCTTCTCAGTTCACTCAGATGGGCTTTTCTCAGCTCAGAGCCCTTTCTCCTTCCGGAGTTTGCCGCCCGTTTGATGCAAATGGTGACGGACTGATAGTCGGCGAAGGCGCAGGCTTCTTTATTTTGAAACGTCTTGAAGACGCGATTGCTGCTAAAGACCACATATACGGCATTATTCAGGGAATAGGTCTGTCAAATGATGTGGGCGGAAGTCTCATAGCCCCTGACTCTGAAGGCCAACTCAGAGCTGTTAGAGCCGCTTACAAGCAAGCTGGCTGGCTGCCGTCAGACGCTCAATATATCGAATGTCACGGAACAGGTACCCCAAAAGGCGACTTGGTAGAACTGGAAACACTCAAAACCATCTTTGATGAAAGCAAAGCTTCTTCAGGCGATTGCTACATAGGCTCAGTAAAAGCCAATGTAGGACACCTTTTGACAGGCGCAGGTGCGGCAGGTCTAATGAAGCTGCTTACAGGACTGAAACACAAAGAGTTTTTCCCGAATGCCAACTTCACTGCTCCAAATCCGAATATAGATCTCTCCAAAACTCCCATCAAATTCTTGAAAGAAGCTAAGAAATGGGAACCTCGCAATCCTGGCGAACCCAGAAAATGCGCTTTGAGCGCATTCGGATTCGGCGGAATCAACGGCCATCTGCTTCTAGAAGAGTATCTTGAAAGCAAACAATACAACATTTCAAGGCAAGAGCCTCATGAGCCCAGAATCGCTATTGTAGCGGCAGACACTTGGGTAGGCGATGCCAAGAATCTCTCTGAATTTCAAGAAAGCCTTTTCAACTGTGCAACACTGAAAAAGGACTTCCCTGAAAACTCCAAATACAAAGAAATATCAGACTTTGCGGCCAATCATGGCGCTCAGGTTGCCGAAATACCTGTCACTCCTGGCGAGTTCAAGCTTTCTCCCCTGGAGATTCCCGATGTTTTACCTCAACAGCTCTTAATGCTCAAAACTGTAAAGGGGGCTTTGAACAGGCTAACAGGCAAGACTTCATCTCCCATGAACTGGGGTGCCTATATAGGCATCAGCCAGGACTTTGAAGCTGGCGTTTACGCATGCCGTTGGAACTTAGCCGCAGAATTGGAAAAAGCTGGTCTCACGCAATATACCGAAGCGGAACTCCTCGACAGCATAACACCGCCTCTAAGCCATACCAGAACGATAGGTGCACTGGGCGGCATAGTAGCAAGCCGCGTGGCAAGAGAGTTTAAAATAGGTGGACAGGCTCATACCTTCTCCAACGATGAAAACTCAGGTCTCTCAGCTCTGGAAGCTGCCGTCAAAGCTCTTCAACGCGGTGAAGTAGACACTGCCGTTGTAGGAGCGGTTGACTTCGGGTGCGACCCTCGCAATATTTATACAGCTGACAAACTTAGAAGCTTCTCTACAAAGCATAGCACTTCCGTGCCTTTTGATAAGACTGCTGATGGTGCTTTCCCTACTGACGGCTCAGTCTGCCTAATTCTGAAAACAGAAGAACAGGCTCTTAAAGACGGCGACAGAATTTATGCTCTTATAGACGGAATCTCCAAATCCAATTCCCTCCACCTGAATGATTCAGAAAGCCTTAAAAAAGCCTATACTGCAGCTTTAAACAAAGCTTGGAACGAATCAGGCATGGAACTTGGCAATATAGGCGCTCTTGAGACTTCCGCTTCAGGCAATTCTGAATTGGACAAGCTCGAAGCAGAAGCTATAGCCGCTTCAGTCGGAACAGCCAAGAAAAACGTTGATAATCAATATTCACTGCCGACAGCAATCACCAATTCGACCATGACACTCGGCAACACAGGAGCAGCAAAAGGGCTCTTCTCATTGGCTTCTGCAGCAGTGTCTCTGGACAGACGTATTCTGCCTGCTGTTAAAATTCTTGAACAGCCGATTAATGCAACGAAGGAACTCGAGTGCGACTTCTTTACACCTAACAAGCCGCAATACAGATTCCGAAACAGAATCAATGGCCCCATGACTACAGGCGTTTCTTCAATTGCTAACAACGGCACTGTCTATCACGCTGTCTTATCTGCCTTTGAAGAAACTGAAAAACTCTCTGAAACCGCCATAGCAGCTGACAAGAAAGCAGCGATAACTCCTCTTGGCGATATCCCTGAAGCTCTCTTTGTGCTTGGGGGTACAACCACTTGTGACTTGAGAGAACGTGTCGCAGCTTTGGGCAAGATTGAGGCTGATTCAGTAAAGCAATTGGCCAGAGAATATTTCGAAACCTATCCCTTCCAAGATAAAGGCTCCAGACTCGCAGTAGTAGCAGATAGTCTCGAAACTCTGCGAGAAAGACTTTCTGCAGTTCTCGACCACTTAAAAGAAAATGCGGAAAGCCGCTTTATCAATCCTAAATACAACGACAAAATATTCTTCAACCCGAAACCTGCAGGCACAATGGGCAAAACAGCTTTTGTATTCCCCGGCTCAGGTAATCATTATTTCGGAATGGGCTCAGACCTCTTCATCAACTATCCTGAAGAGCTGAACCGCCTTGATAAAGAATGCGAACTTCTTTCCAAGCAATTTGCTCCCGACAAAATGATGCCTTGGCGACTTGCATATGGCACGAACTGGGAAAAACAAGCAAAAGCCGACACCCTGGCAGACCATAATTCCATGGTTTTCAGCCACGTAGCTCTCTGTGCATACCTTAGCAATCTGACAGAAAGCTTCGGCATAACACCAGACATAATCATGGGCTATTCGCTCGGAGAAACAGCTGGCAACTTTGCGACAAAGACCTGGCGAGAGCGTGATGAAATGGTGAGAAGGCTTATAGCCTCTACCCTTTTCACTCATGATCTGATTGGCGAATATAACGCCCCCAGACAACACTGGAACTTGCCTGCTGATGAGAAAATCACTTGGGTTCTGGGTGTGGCTAACGTTTCCAAAGAAAAAGCCGAAAAACATTTATCTAAGTATGACCAAGCCTATGTGCTTATCAGAAACACGCCTGACGAATGCGTTATCGGCGGCAACAAACCGCAAGTCGATGCTCTGATAAAAGACTTAGGATGTGCTTTCTTTGAACTTGACGGCGTTTCTTCTGTGCACTGTCCAGCTTCTTTGCCTGCATCAGACCGATACAGAGCTTTGCACCTATATGATTGCTATCCGCCAGAAAACATCCAATTCATAAGCAGCGGCGAAGGAGTCATCTTTACTCCGGAAAAAGACCGCTCTGCAGATTCAATCTATGCTCAGTGCGTAGGCATGATCGACTTCCCGAAATGCCTTGAAACAGCTTACGAAGCAGGCGCAAGAGTCTTCTTGGAACTAGGCCCAAAAGCCTCAATGACGAGAATGATCAACTCTATTCTCAAAGACAGACCCCACTTCGCTCGAGCAATGATCCAACCTGGACAAAATGAGAATGCTTCACTGATAAGATTCTTGGGAAATATAGCAGCCGAAGGGTTGAACCCTGAATTGGCACGTCTCTATACAGAAAAAGAAACAGTTGCTGTCAAGGCTTCGGCAAAACCTATAATAAGACCTGTAGCCAATGTTATAAAACCCTTCAAGATAAAAACTATAACAGCAGGGAAACCCCAAAATACCGTGACTGGACATAAGACAGTCGCTGTCTCTGCAACCCAAAGCAAAGCTCCCAAAGCTTCCGCTCCTGTTTCTGTGTCTTCTGCCGCCGTACAACCAGTGCTCGAGCAACAACACGAGACCTTTGCCAAACCTGCTACTGCTATTCAGCAGCCACAAACTGCTGCACAGCCCCAGATGACGGCAACAAGTTTCAGCCCGAAACAGACTCCGGCAGCTGCTAATCAGCCGCCCTATCAAAATATACCTTTACAACAACCTAATATGAATATGAACAATAACATGAATCCTTTACTACAAGCTTGGTTTGAACTGCAAGAAGCAAACGTTCAAGCCCATGCGGCTTTCTTGGAAGCTTCAGCCTCCAATTTCCAGTATCAAGCCAATATTCTTTCAGGCCAGCCTGTTTCTATTTCTCCTGTGAGCGTTCCTCAAATACAAACAGCACCCGCCTTTACTCAAGCAGTTTCAGCTCCTCAGCCACAAGCACAGCCAGCACCTTCATTCCAACCCCCCGCTATGCCGACTGCTGTTCAGGGCACGGCAGTTCTGCCTCCATATGAAGGCCCTGTCTTCATGGACAGAGCCGCATCAATGGAGTTTGCGGTAGGCAAAATCGGCAATGTGCTTGGCGAATTCTTCGCTCCGATAGATGAGCACCCGACCAGAGTCAGACTCCCGGATGAAATGCTCAATTTCGTAGATCGCGTCATACTGGTCGAAGGCGAAAAAGGATCCATGAAATCCGGACGCGTAGTAACTCAGCACGATGTCAAGCCTGACGCTTGGTATTTGGACAACAACTGCATGCCCACAGGAATGTCAGTCGAAGCTGGGCAAGCCGACCTCTTCTTGTCCGCTTGGCTCGGAATAGACTTTAAAACCAAGGGTATCGCTAAATACCGCCTACTTGACGCTGTGGTTACATTCCACGACAAGCTTTTACGCCCTGGCGACCGAATAACTTACGATATTCGTGTAGACCGCTTTATCAAGCAGGCTGACACCTATATGTTCTTCTTTGAGTTTGACGGTTCTGTAGACGGCAAACCTCTAATCACTATGCGCAGAGGCTGTGCAGGCTTCTTCACCGACCAGCAGCTAGAAGACGGAAGAGGCATAGTTCTTAAAGATGAAGACATAGCTCCGGATCCGAGACCTCAGCTTGTGAACAGGCATTTGCTGCCCAAGATGGAAAAACGTTCCTGCGATGACAGAGCCATAGACCTTCTGGTTCAAGGCAACCTTAGAGAAGCTTTCGGCGAGGAATTCGCAAGAGTGAATTTCCCTGTGCAGACCGTTCCGCAAGGGGCAATGAAGATGTTAGACAGAATCACTGAAATAGACCCTGCGGGCGGAAGATTCGGTCTCGGACGTATCAAAGCTGAATTTGATATTCCAAAAGATCCTTGGTTCTTGGTGCAGCACTTCTGCGATGACCAAGTCATGCCAGGCACTCTGATGTATGAATCCTGCATGCAGTCACTGAGAGTCTTCTTGCTTAGACTCGGATGGGTCGGACCTGCTGACCGATGCGCGTTTGAGCCTGTAATTGATGTCAAGAGCCAGCTTATTTGCCGCGGACAGGTTGTTCCCGGCGTTAAAAAGGCTCTTTACGATATACAAATCAAAGAGCTCGGATATAACCCCGAACCCTACGCAATAGCAGACGCTCTCATGTTCGCTGACGGCAAACGCATAGTTCAGGTGCTTAACATGAGCATCAGACTAAGCGGCATCACGCAGGCTGAAATCGAAAACTTCTGGGCAGGTTCTGCACAACCAACAGCTCCACTTTCGCAGCTAGCTCAGGTTACCAACCCTTATGCCTTGCCAGCTCTCTACCAAAAAGAGCAAATAGTGGAATATTCTTGCGGCATGCCCTCAAAATGCTTCGGCCCTGAATTCAAACCCTACGATGAAGGCAAGTTCTTGGCAAGATTACCTAACCCGCCTTTCCTCTTTGTAGACCGAATTACCGATCTTAACGCTGACTTCCTGCAAATAAAACCGGGCGGCACTGTACAAGGTCAGTTCGACATACAGCCCGACCACTGGTTCTTCAGAGCCAATAATCAGAGCGTTATTCCTTTCTCTGTAATGCTTGAGTTCCCCCTGCAGGTCTGCGGCTGGTATTCGTGCTATATGGGTTCGGCTAACAGCAGCCCCGAAGCTCTGCACTACAGAAATCTCGATGGCACGGCTATTCTTTATGAAGCTCCTGATGCCAACTCCGGCACTCTGACTGCCACAGTCAAATGCACCAAAGCGGCCAACTCTGCCGGAATGCTCATCCAAGGCTTCGACTTCCTTGTAACTCAAGGCGACAGAAAGATTTACGAAGGCGACACTCTCTTCGGTTTCTTCTCAAAAGAAGCTTTGGCAAATCAAATAGGCTTGAGAAATCCCAAGATGTACCATCCGTCTGATGAAGAACTTAAAAGAGCCATCACTCTTCCCGTGCCCTTCAGAAAGCCTATTGAGCCTTCTGATACTGAAGTGCTTGCAGACTTTGACACCCTCAATATGCCTGCCCGTGCATACACTATGATAGACGAAATACCTGTCTACGTTGCTGATGGCGGTCCCAAAGGCTTGGGTTATATTAAGGGTCTTAAACATGTCGACACAACCGACTGGTTCTTCAAAGCCCACTTCTATCAAGACCCGGTTATTCCAGGCTCTCTCGGTCTGGAATCCTTCATGCAGCTTTTNAAGGCGGCAGCCATACACCGCTGGGGCGACAAACTTCAGGGCAGAAAATGCCGCTACGAGCCTATGAAACTCGGTCAAAAGCACACCTGGATGTACAGAGGACAGGTTATCCCGACTGACAAGCTGGTCACCGTAGAAGCCTATATCACAGACATTTTGGATGACGAGCTGACTATCATGGCTGACGGGTTCCTGAGTGTAGACGGACGAATTATCTACTCTATGGAAAACTTTGCCCTCAAAGCAAACTTGGAATAACCACAGAACACACTGAATACACGGAAAGGACTATTTCTTTCAAAGGCCTGAATTAAGACCCTAGAACTTATTAAAGCAATAAGGTCTTTAACCCATTACAATTATATAGACTCAGTTGTCTGATAGAAACA
>JGI24710J26742_10000705_pt1 | contig 31310 bp, 32 predicted proteins | sample BioPla2DNA2_FD_26742 | JGI IMG/M metagenome (IMG submission 26742)
CTGAATTGCTATAATATTCAAGAAAATAGGGAGGTGTGGCTATAGCTGCTTTTAAGAATATTTGGGATAATTTGGATTGGTCATACCTTTCAAATCTTTTGATAAAGATTATTCCCGCGCTTTTTGCAGTGAGCTTTCATGAGTTTTCACATGCTTTTGCGGCAAAGCAGCTTGGTGATAATACTGCAAAAGAGGCCGGGAGACTCAGCTTGAATCCTCTTAAGCACATAGATCCGATAGGGCTTATTATGCTCTTGATATTTGGTTTCGGTTGGGCGAAACCCGTGCCTATCAGGAGTGATAAATTCAAAAACCCGAAGTTTGGAATGGCTGTTACTGCGTTTGCAGGTCCGTTTTCAAACTTCATTTTAGCGTTTGCAGTACTCCTTATTCTTTTTATTTTTGAAATCACTGTTCAAAATCTCAGCCGCTATTATTTGTTGCTTAGAATCTTATCGGCAACAGTATATATGAGTATAGCGTTTGGCATATTTAACCTCTTTCCGTTTCCGCCATTAGATGGTTCAAAGATACTCTTTTCTGTTCTGCCGGATAGGATTTACTATAAAATTCTTAGGTTTGAGAAATACGGTATTTTCGCACTTTTGCTCATTATTTATCTTTTAAAGAAATTGGGAGTCAATCTTATCGGCAATTTAGCAACGAAGATCTACACTTTTTTTACCTTTGTTTTATATAAGTTTTTTGTTTTTATAAATATTTTCTGATTTATGTGATAAAATGGAAGAGATTAATTTTCAACTTAACGGCTTAAATGTTCTCGGTGAGGACAAGGAGAAATTTGAAGGTCCGCTCACCTTGATATTAATGCTCCTCAGTAAAAATAAAATAGAGATTCATAATATTGAAATTTCTGAGATATGCAAACAGTATTTGAAACATTTAGATGAGCAAGTCAAGGAAGGCTTAGAGATTAAGAGCGAGTTTGTACAGATGGCTTCATATCTTGTTTATCTCAAATCCAAGTCATTGCTTGTAAGTGAAGAGGAAATAAGTGAGCTGGAAGAGCTTATTGCTACTCTTGAAAAGCAAAAAAACAAGCTGATGCTTGAAGAAATTCAAACGAAGCTGGATTTTTTCGAAACTCGTTGCGAGAGCGGTAGGAATTTATATACAAGGGAAGTAGAGCTTAATCCGAAAAACAGGAGTTTAGATAATCTCAGGATAGACAAGAATGAACTGCTTTTTTCAATCTATAAATTAATTACCGAACGCCCTGAGCAAATCAGCATAAAAGATGAACGAAATAAAATCGCTCCGACAAGAATAGTGTACGGGGTGAAGCAAAAAATCGCAGAGATAATGTGTCTTTTTAATGATGGAGAGGAAGTTTTACTTCGAGATATATATTATGGAGCAAAAAGTGTTTCAGAGGTGGTGGCGACATTTTTAGCAGTTTTAGAATTAAGTGCTGAGGGGAGACTCAGACTTTACAGTATTGAAGAAGAGCTGTATTTAATAGCTATAAATAATAATTGAAAGAGATTTCAAACAATGCCGGAAACAGATAAGANGAATATTGAAAATGCAATAGAAGCCATGCTCTTTGCTTGTGGGGAGCCGTTGCCNATAGCCAAGATATCACTCATACTCACTGTTAGTGAGGATGAGATAGTTAGTAGCGCATATAATCTCAAGCAATATTATGAAGAAAACAATCGCGGTATAAAGCTTGTAAGAATGGAGGATTCCTTACAGCTTTGTTCATCGGAAGACTTTTCGGACTATGTTGCCTTGGCAAAAGAAGAACGTAAAGGGCTAAAACTTAGCCGAGCTGCACTTGAGGCTCTTGCCGTTGTAGCTTATCTTCAGCCCCTTACGAGGGCCCAGATAGATGATGTAAGAGGCGTAGACAGTTCGTATACCGTATCTTCTCTGCTTGAGAAAGGATTAATAGAAATTGCCGGNCATCTGGATGCTCCGGGACGNCCCCGNCTTTATAAAACCGGCGAAAATTTTCTCAGAGTAATGGGTATGGAAANCCTTAATGAGCTTCCCGGTCTTGCAGATATAACAGCTTCCGAGAGTCTAGAAGANCTTAAAGAGAAGATTTCAGCTATTGAGGAGCCTGCGGAACAGCTTAGTATGAACATTTAAGAAGATGAAAGCAGCTGAGGAGGTGATGAGGGATTGATAGTGCTTTATATATTATTAATTTTACTTTTGCTCATTTTACTTGCTCCGGTCGGAATACATGGGCAATACAGTAGAGATTCTTATTTAATAGCTGCAAGAGTTCTCTTTTTTGACATTAAGCTTATTTCGAGTGATGACAAAGAAGAGGATGCTGAAAAAGAAAAAAGAAGCAAGGCAAAAAAGAAGAAAGAATCAGTTGCTAAAAAAGAGCCTGACAAAGCCGAAACGTTAAGTGCAGAGAAAAAACCGGACGTCGATAAAAATCAAAACGAAGAATTAAGCGATGAGGTAAAAGAAGCTGTAAAGAAATCAAAGCAAAAACCTGCCTTTGAGCTAAATGAAATAATAGATTTGCTTTTTCTTGCATTGGATACATTGGGGAAATTCAAGCAAAAGCTCATTGTGAATAAGTTTAAACTACATTTTATTTCCGCATCAAATGACCCTTATGAGACGGTGATGTATTTTAAATTAGCCGGCATGATACTCGAAGCTCTAAAAGCTTTTTCAAAAAAAACGTGCGTACTTTGCTCAGTGGACATTGAAACAGGGATGGATTTTGAGGCAAGCGAGCCAATTGTAGATTTAGACATTGTTATTACAATAAATCTGATTCGTATTTTGGCCGTTTTAATTGCAGCTGGATTCGGATTTCTGAAAATCCGTAAAGCATATAAAAATAAAGAAAATATAAATAATGAAGGGACAATTAACTATGGATCAACTAAGTAATAANTCGATGAGCGATTTTGTGAAAGTCAGCCTTGGTAAAATCAAGGAAATGGTGGATGTCAACACTATTGTCGGAGAGCCGATTGAAGGGCCTGACGGAATGACTTTAATTCCGGTTTCTAAAGTTTCGTTTGGTTTTGGAACGGCCGGCGCCAGTGCAAGCAAGGGAAAGGACAGCCTTTCAGCTGCAAATGGAGCAGGGGTTAAAATTGAGCCAATCTGCTTCCTTGTTATAAAAGACGGACTTGTCAGAGCTATTGGTATACAGCCGCCTCCGTCCGGCGCGCTTGAAAGAGTAATAGACATGGTTCCTGTCATTTTGGACAAGATTGACGAGAAAAAAAGTAAGGCAAAGGAAGATTGAAGCAGAATTTCAAACACGTGAAAAAAAGGCTTCAAAAACTGATTTCTGAATATGGACTTATGTCACGAAGAAAAGCCGAGGAACTGATTCGTGACGGCAGGGTACTAATAAATGGTGAGATTGCCACAATAGGAATGTCAGCCGATCCGGAAGTTGACAGGGTTGTTGTCGATGGACTCTTCTTAGATATTAAACCAAAGCCTGTTTATCTTATGCTCAACAAGCCCAAAGGATATGTCTGCACACTTTCCGACGAACGAGGGAGAAAGACTGTTTTAGATCTCTTAAAAGATTTTAACCAGCGTGTTTTTCCGGTTGGAAGGCTAGATATGGATTCTGAGGGCCTATTGATTATGACAAATGACGGAGAACTTGCAAATAAGCTCATACATCCGAGGCACGAAGTAAAAAAAACATATAAGCTTTCTGTTTTTTCGGATGATATAGAAAAAGCAATAGAGAGATTAGAGAAAATGAGGGAGCTTGGGGAGGAATATATAAGGCCCGCAGAGGTTCAGCTTATATCATCCAAAGACGGAGAGCATATTTTGCACGTGACAATTGGCGAAGGAAAGAATCGACAGATTCGCAGAATGTGTACATCGGCCGGCTTGGAACTTAAAAATCTTAGGAGAATACAGGTAGGAGAGATAAANCTTGGAAAGCTGCAGCAGGGNNGCTGGCGTTTTTTAAATGAAACTGAAATGGGATATTTAGACTCTTTATAGCACTTATTTTTGAGGAAAAAGATATGGATGTTTTGGAACGAATCTCCAAATATGCGTCAGGGCATACAAAGTCGCAGAGAAAAATATCAAATTACATATTGAATAATTTTGACAACACAGCTTCAATGACTGCTGAAAAAATAGCCGAGGCTGTGGGTGTCAGCAGTTCTACNGTTGTCAGATATGCAACAGAGTTGGGGTATAAAGGCTATCCTGAGCTAAAGAGGGCTTTAGGCGAAGCTCAGAGGATTAAACTTACAGCTGTNCAAAGAATAAACGCAGCAGCCTCACTTAGCTCGGAAAAAGAAATATTGAACTATGTTTTGGGAAATGATATCGAAAGNCTTGGAACAACTTTAGATGAGATAGACGGTGAGAGTTTTAAAACTTTTGTCGACAGCATAATTGAAGCAGACAGNGTATATATTTCGGGTATGCGAACATCAAGTTTTTTGGCGGATATCTTGGGATTTTATTTAAACTATCTTCGNCCNAATGTCCGTATAATCCACGAAAATGAGGCTGCAACTGTTTATGAGCAGCTTTTCCACATAGGTGAAAAAGATCTTTTTATTGGTATAAGTTTTCCGAGATATTCCGCCGTTGCCAGAAGCGCAATGGAGTATGCAAAATCTAAGGGCGCTAAAATTCTTGCTATAACCGACTGCAATGCGTCGCCGCTTTATGAAGTCGCTGAACTTTCGCTTTTTGCAAGAAGCGAGATGGCCTCCTTTTTAGACTCATTGGTTGCGCCTTTGAGTTTAATAAATGCGCTGGTTGTTGCTGTCGGCTCGAGATGTCCTGAAAAAACTTCCAAAGCTTTTGAAACTTTGGAGCATGTATGGGATAAATATAAAGTCTATGAAAAAAAATAAGTCCCATGTTCTGGTGGTTGGAGGAGGTCCATCGGGACTTATGGCAGCTATAAGCGCAGCCGAAAACGGCTTAGATACAGCGATTATTGAAAAGAATGATAAACTGGCACAAAAACTCAGAATAAGCGGTAAAGGCAGATGCAATATTTTAAATAATTGCAGTGTTGAAGAGGTTGTTTCTGAAATAAATTCCAACAGAAAATTTATTAAGTCAGCACTTTATAAGTTTTCCCCCTCTGATGCCCACAATTTTTTTGAAAATGTTGGAATAAAGCTTAAAACGGAAAGGGGAAGAAGGGTTTTTCCACAGTCGGATGATGCCGATGAAGTTGCTGATAAGCTTATAAGATACGCTAAATCTCTTGGGGTAAAAATTTATCGGGATAAAGCGCAGGATATCTTAATCGAAGGTGGGAATGTTGTCGGATTAAAATGTGAAGGCAGCACTTTTTATTGCGAAAAACTCGTTCTTTGCACAGGAGGGCTCTCATATCCGGGGACCGGTTCTACCGGTGACGGGCATAAGATGGCCGCAAAAGCAGGACACAGCATAACTGAGATTAGACCGTCTTTAGTACCGCTTAAAACAAAGGATAAAGCTTGCGCCGAGCTAAGCGGGGTAACTCTAAAAAATGTACGTCTTAAGGCTTATGAAAATGATAAAGAAATTTTTGACGGTTTCGGAGAAATGCTCTTTGCACATTTTGGCTTGACCGGTCCGCTGATACTTTCGGCAAGCGCTCATATGGAAGATTTTACAAATAAAAAATATCATATCAGTATTGACCTCAAGCCTGCCTTGAGTGAAAAAAAGCTTGATGAAAGGATTCTCAGAGACTTTTCGGAAGTTCTTAATAAGAATTTTAAAAATTCGCTGGATAAACTTCTCATCAAGGCCTTAATACCGGTTGTTATTGATAGAACAGGCATAGATCCGGAAAAGAAGGTTAATACAATAAGCCGTGAAGAGAGAAGCCGACTTGTTTCCGCACTCAAAAACTTTGATTTTGATATTGCGGGCCCCCTAGGTATAAGCGCTGCAATTGTAACTAAGGGCGGTATTTCCGTGGATGAAGTTAATCCTAATACTATGGAATCAAAGCTTGTTAAAGGACTTTATTTTGCTGGTGAAATATTGGATTTAGATGCATACACAGGCGGATATAATTTGCAGATAGCTTGGTCGAGCGGAAGGCTTGCCGGGATAAGCTTAGCTAAAGAAAATAAATAAAGCCAAATTTTAATGAGGATATACAACAATGGAAAAATACTATTCAATTGCCATAGACGGACCATCCGGGGCCGGTAAGAGCACAGTTGCCAAGGCCGTCGCCGAGCGTTTTTCATTTTTGCATCTTGATACGGGTGCTATATACAGAACCATAGCGTACGCTCTTATAAAAAACGGTATTTCATGTGATGATGTCCGTAGCATCGAAAAGCTTTTGGAAACTATTGAGATTTCTATAGAACACAATGAAAGCGGAGAGCAGCAAATGTTTTTAAATGGTGAAAATGTCAGCGATAAAATCAGAACCTCCGAGATATCCATGTGTGCATCAAAGTCTTCCGCACTGCCTGTTGTTAGAGAACATCTCATAAAACTGCAAAGGGATTTTGCCGACAGCAGTAATGTGATACTTGATGGAAGAGACATAGGTACGGTTGTGCTCCCGGATGCGGATGTAAAAATTTTCTTGGATGCTTCAGGCGAGATAAGAGCCATGAGAAGATATAAAGAGCTCAAATTGAGGTATCCCGATACCGACTATGAAGAAGTCTACCGCGATTTATTAAAAAGAGATGAGCAGGACATGAGCAGAGAGCACGCCCCGCTCAAAGCTGCCGCCGACAGCATTACAATCGACACGAGTTATTTAAATTTGAAAGAGAGCATAGAAAAGGTTTGCTTTCTGATAGGGGAGAGGCTGGGTATATGAACAGAGATTTTGCAAAAGAAGACAGAGTATATAGAATTCTATATACTATTCTCAGCCCGTTTTTAAAATTATTTTTTAGGCCGACAGCTGTAAACTTTGACAAGATGCCCGATGGCGCTGCAATAATTTGTGCAAACCATTCCGATGGGTGGGATCCTCTTATATTCCTATGCAGTGTAGGAAAAGACAACAATATTCGATTTATGGTAAAAAAAGAGTTTGAAAATTTTCCGCTTGTAGGCTTTGTTTTGAAAAAAATGGGTGAGATTTTTGTTGATCGCAAGGCTAATGATATAAAGGCAATAAAAGACACTCTGTATAATTTGAAGGCGGGCTTAAAAGTTTTTATTTTTCCGGAAGGTACAAGAACTGAGGCTGACGGTTCAGTAGATCCGAAAAAAGGCGCATTAAAGATTGCCGCTAAAGTAAAATGTCCAATCGTACCTGTATTCATTCCCCGAAATAAAAAGCTATTTTCGCCTGTCAGGATAATTATGGGTGAGCCGTACTATGTTACGGCAAAGACACAAGAAGAGTTTGAAGCTGAAGCGACAATGCTAATGGAAAAAATATTTTTGCTTGCGGAGGATAACTAATTGCATCGCATAACTATTGCAAAAACGGCAGGATTTTGTTTCGGAGTTTCGAGAAGTATAAGAATAGCGGAAAAAGAAATTGCATCCGGAGAGTGCTTCAGCCTAGGGCCGATTATCCACAATGAAAACGTGGTTTCGGAACTAAGGGAAAAGGGCTTAATTCCGTGTGATTTCGTAACCAGCCTTCCCCCAAATTGTAAAGTGCTTATCAGATCACATGGGGTATCAAAAGCTGCCGAAGAAAGATTAAAAAATCTTGGGGTTCATGTTGTTGATGCCACATGTCCGAATGTATCAAGAATACATAAGCTTGCTCATAAGGCTGATGAAGAGGGCAGAGGTCTGATTATAGTAGGTCAAAAAGGGCATCCGGAGGTTGAGGGTATTTTTGACAGATGCAGCAAGTCCTATGTTGTTTCAGATGCTGAAGATTTGGAGAAACTTTTTATAGAAAATCCGGAACTGAAAGATAAACCCCTTTTTGTAGTTGTTCAAACTACGCAAAGAAGGAATAATTTTGAAGATTGTAAACGTATATTAAAAAAAATGTGTACAAATTTAAAAGTATTTGATACAATATGCAATGCTACCGTTAATAGACAGGCAGAAGCGGTACGGATTGCCAAAATTAGTGATGCAGTAGTAGTAATTGGTGATAGAAACAGCGCTAACAGCCGTCATTTAGCTAAGATATGTTCTGAATTATGTCCAAATACTCAGTTTATTCAGGATGCATCCGAGCTTAATGTTGAGTTATTAATTAGGGCAAACGAAATCGGAGTCACCGCAGGAGCTTCTACGCCGGTGTACATTGTTAGGGAGGTAATAAACAAGATGAGCGACGAAATGAAAGTAAGCGAAGTCATGGAGAACGAAAATTGTTCTGAAGAAGTCGAAATTCAGACATCGGAACAATCAGAGCTTATCGAAGAAGAGTGTTGTGATTGTTCAGTTGATTGCGATTACAGTGAGGAAACTGAAGTGTCAAATGAAGCCGAAGAGGGCGAAGTCAAGGAGAAGAGTTTCCACGAGATGCTGGAAGATTCTCTCAAGACAATTTATAACGGAAAGGTTGTATCCGGGCAGGTCGTTGCTATTACCGAAAAAGATATAACAGTTGATCTGGGTACAAAATACTCTGCTTTTATTTCTTCCGAAGAGCTAACCGGCGATGGCGATGTCAAGATTGAAGATGTTGTCAAGATAGGTGACAAGATAGAGGCCATTGTGGTGCGTGTCAATGATGTCGAGGGGACCGCTCAACTTTCCAAGAGGCGTTTAGATGCGGTTAAAGCTTGGAATGCCGTTGAAGATGCGTATAAGAACAAAGATTCTGTCGAAGGGATAATTAAGGAACGGAACAAAGGCGGTGTCGTTTCATCCGTAAACGGGATTCGCGTATTTATACCGGCTTCCAGAACAGGTCTTTCAAGGGGTAGCGATCTTTCAGAACTGATAGGAGAAAAAGTTCAAATTAAAATAATTGAGATTAGCCGCGGCCGGGGTAGAGTAATTGGCGCTATTAAGAGCGATAGGAAGGCCAGGGTCGAAGCTATTTTCAACGAAATAGAAGTTGGGAAAGAGTATGAAGGAGTGGTTAAAAACCTCACTTCGTATGGAGCGTTTGTGGATATCGGCGGAGTTGACGGAATGATTCACATTTCGGAGCTTAGCTGGAAACGCATAAATCATCCGTCAGAAGTCTTAAATGTTGGAGATAAGGCTTCCGTCTATGTTATAGATTTTGATAAAGAAAAACATCGTATTTCACTTGGATATAAGAGAGCTGAAGATAATCCTTGGAATATTTTCAACGCTCAGTGCAAAGAGGGCGATGTTATCAGTGTCAAAGTTGTCAGAATTCTGCCTTTTGGCGCATTTTGTGAGATTATTCCCGGAGTAGACGGTCTTATCCATATTTCTCAGATAGCTAATCGCCACATCGAAAAACCTGANGATGTGCTTTGCATAGGAGATGTAGTAGATACATTAATTACTGAAATTGATATGGAAAAGCAAAAGGTTTCGCTCTCAATTAGGGCCCTTTTAACTCCGAATATTGATGGATATATGGTTCAGGAATACACTGATAGAGAACTTGTTCTTGAAGATAAACAGGAAGCGTCAGTGGATGAAACAGAAGCTGCTCCTGAAGAGAGTCAGGAGGCGCCGGTGGACGAAGGAGAACTTGTTCTTGAAGAAAATCAAGAAGCGGCGGTAGATTAAGTATAATAGTGTCTGATTAAGCCTTTTATAGCGATTTTATTGTTGCATATATTTTGAATATCTTAAATTGCTTATTTATCAATGTTAAAATCAAGGGAAGTTCGCACTTCCCTTGATTTTTTTTTACTTTTAATGTATAATTAGTGCATATATTGCATGGAGAACAGTGTGTTTTGTTAGTGATGATTAGGAGGATAAAATGAAGTTCCGTGTGGGAGATTTGGTTGCCCACCCTATGCACGGGGCAGGTGTGATTGACAGTATTGTCAGCAAAAAAGTAAAAGGCCGTGAAAATAATTATTATGTGCTCAAGCTTTCTGTTGACGAGATGAAGGTTATGATACCGGTTTGTTCCTGCGAGAAAGTCGGGGTCAGACCGATAATTTGTTCCGATAAGGCAAATAAAATAATGAACTCCATCTGCGATATTGAGGTGGAGATGAATCAAAATTGGAACAAACGGTATAGGGAGAATATGACGAAGATTAAGAGCGGAGATCTGATGGAGGTTGCCGAGGTTGTAAAGGGTCTTATGCTAAGAGATTACGAGAGAGGACTCTCTATGGGTGAGCGCAAGATGCTAAGCAGCGCAAAACAAATTCTTATTTCAGAACTTGTGCTTTCATCCGATTCGTCATATGATGAGATTGTTGAAAAGCTTGAGAATTCTTTCCTTTCATAAAAGCACATTCAACTTTTAAGGTTTGAGGAGCGAATTTGAATAAAAAAGATACTTATATATCAGCAATAATTGTTGCTGCAGGNAGCTCTGAGAGAATGGGCCGGGATAAAATCCTTATGGATTTGTCCGGAATTGCGGTCATCGAAAGAACTCTCAGGGCNTTTCTTAGTCCCAAACTTTCGGATGAGATAATAGTTGTAAGCAGAGAAGAGAATATANCNGAAATTCGNGAAATAGCGGATAATTATCCGAATAAAAAAATTAAGATTGTAAAAGGCGGAGCTTTTCGAGCGGAATCCGTCTACTTCGGGGTTTGCGCCTGCTCATGAAAAAACAAATCTCGTTTTAATACATGACGGCGCACGTCCGCTTGTGAGCGAAAAAACAATATCCGCTGTTATAGAAAAAACATTATTAATTGGCGCGGCAGCTCCTGTATCTCCGGTTTTCGACTTGATCAGAAGTTATAAGGGAGAAGAGGCTATAAGCTTAGAGAGAGATAAGCTCAAGTGTTTCCAAACCCCTCAAGGATTTTTGTATGAGAAATTTGCAAGACTGCTCAATAAAGCTTATGAGGATAAAATTGATCTGGGAGATGACTGTGAGCTGTATTACAGGGCGGGCGAAACTGTTGGGCTGGTGGGCGGCAATCGTGAAAATATTAAGTTAACCACCGAAGATGATGTTGAGTTTGCCGAAAAACTGCTGGGAGATGCCGATAAATTGAAAATAGGATTTGGATATGATGTGCATGCGTATAAAGACAAGAGGGATTTAATTTTAGGCGGAGTTAAGATTCCCTTTAAAATGGGTCTCCAGGGCCATTCTGATGCAGATGTTTTGAGCCACAGCATTATTGATGCCTTGCTGGGGGCAGCCGCTTTGGGTGATATTGGTGATCTTTTTCCTGATTCTGATAACGTTTATCTTGGGGCTGACAGTTTAGAACTTCTTAGGAAAACTGTTTGCATTCTGTCGGAGAAAGACTGGGAAATTTTCAATATTGATTCCACTATAGTGGCGCAAGAGCCAAATCTCTCGGACTATAAACTTAAGATGAGAGAAAACATTGCTGGTGTATGCTTAATTTCTGTAAATGATGTTTCGGTCAAGGCGACGACCGAGGAAAAAATGGGCTTCACCGGAAACTTGGATGGAGTTAAAGCATATGCGAGCGTGTTGATAAAAAAGCGATACAAGCAAGGCTAAATTAACTGTCAAACTTGATATATAGGTCGATTTGAATTATAATTTATGCCGTAGTTATAAGAAACACAGGAAGAGTTTATGCAGCAGCTTGATAATTTTTTTAACAAAATAATAGTTAATTTCAGCATATTGAAAGTTGCTGATATTCTGGATATTTTGATTGTTGCAGCCATAATTTATGCTGTGATAAGTATAGTAAGAAGAACCAGCTCATCCAGAGTTGCAAGGGGTATGCTGATGCTTCTTATTGCCCTGGGTATTTCCGAAATTTTTCGTCTCACGATGCTCAGGTACTTACTTGGGAAAACACTGGAGCTTGGACTCATTGCAATTGTTATTATTTTCAGGCCGGAACTTAGAAGGATTTTAGAAAGAATGGGAAGCGGAAAGTTCGGAAACTTATTCTCGAGCACGGANCTNTACGGTTCTCAGGAAAAAGCGATTGAGCAGACTGTTCTTGCATGTATAGATATGGCGCGCACCAATACGGGGGCGCTGATAGTTTTTGAAAGAAAATCCGGTCTTGAGGAAGTTATAGATACAGGCTCTCTGATTGATGCTTATGTAAGCGCAGAACTTTTGAGAAATATTTTCTTTATCAACTCACCTCTGCATGATGGTGCCGTAATAATCAGAGGCGGGAGAATTTATTCGGCAGGGTGCATGCTGCCTCTTTCCCACAACCCGGGTATAAGCAGAGATTTGGGGATGCGCCACAGATCGGCTTTAGGCATAAGTGAAACAACAGATGCAATTTGTGTGGTTGTTTCAGAAGAAACAGGAACAATTTCAATTGCCGAAAACGGTACGCTTAAGAGACATTTGAGTTTCGAAGCATTTGAAAATCTCCTGAAGAACAGGCTTATTTCACAGAAAGAAACTTCCGGACTGAAGAAGTTTTCGTCTTACCTTAAATTTTTTAACACAAAGGACAGTATTAATGAAGGAAAGTCTGAAGAAGCTGAAAGACAATAAAATATTCTGGATGATAATTTCCCTCTTCGTTTCAACCGGTCTTTGGTTTTATTTAACTAGTATGCAAGGAACAATAGTAAAGACAAGACTTAATAATGTCGAACTTGTTCTGGAAGGCCGAGAAGCAATGAATGAGTTGCGGAATCTGACAATATCTGAGATAGATCACAAGTTTGTATCGCTTGAAATTTCATGTACTGTTCAGAACATGGCATTAATTACAGAGGAATCATTAAAAGCTGTGGTGGATGTTTCGTCAATAAACTCTCCCGGGAGATACAGCTTGACCTATAATTTGGAATATCCCAAGAGAATTAATCCTGAGGAAATCACACTGGTTCATTCAAATCCCAAAATTATTAGCATATTGGTTGAGAATGTAAGCCGAAAAAATGTACCGGTCAAGATTTCTTTTTCGGGCAGTGTGGCTGAGGGATATATAGTTGAAGAAGCAATATGCACGCCGGAATTCGTTTCCGTAAGCGGATCTGAAACGGAAGTTAATAAGATTGACCATGTCAAAGTTGATGTTCTGGCTGAGAATCTTAAAAAAGAGACAACAGTTGAAATGAAGTTTGTTCCAATGGATGCTGAGTCCAATCCGATTGTGCTGAAAAATGCTAAATTTGACAGAGAAACGGTTTCTGTTACGGTTCCGGTGAGTAAGAAGAAAGATGTTCCCTTGAACGTGATTTTGATTGATGGCGCCGGAGCTAACCAAAACAATACAACAGTGAGAATAGATCCCGAATTTATAACAATTGCCGGCGATGCTGAGACTGTGGACAGTATTAATAAAATTGATTTAATCACTCTTGAGCTTGATAGCTTTGATAAAATATATGAGGCGAAAATACCGGTTGCAATTCCGAACGATCTGAAAAATGTGTCGGGAGAGACAGAAGCCAGGGTAAAGGTTGAAATTTTCAACTTGGAAAATCGCGTCTTTTCAGTTTCTAATTTTAACTACTCCAACTTGCCATCGGAGTTTAAGTCCGCCGACTTTGTAACAAAAACCCTGGCGGTTACGCTGAGAGGTCTATCTGAGGAAATAAAAACAGTTAATAAAAACAACATACGGGTTATTGCTGATCTCAAGGACATCAGAGCAAGCGGGGAGTGTTATGTGGATGCTGTAATTTTCGTTGATGGCTATCCTAACGTGGGCGCTGTCGGAAAATATAAACTCATTATAAATATTAAGGACTAGGAGTGTTGTTTTGCGTCAGTTTGCAATAATAAACAGAATAGTTTCTGCCGACGAGGCAGAGGTTCAGGTTCTGAGAGGAACGTCTTGTGGAGACAGTTGCGGCAACTGTCGACTCTGCAATACTGATAAGAAAATTAATATTATAGTAAAAAATGAAACGGGAGCCTTGCCGGGTAATAAAGTGGAGATTGAAAGCAAAACATCCGAGGTTTTGCGGATAGCTTTATTTGTATACATAACGCCTCTAATTGCTATGCTTNCAGCTTTTTTTATAGCATCTATATTTACGACTGTTGAACTTATCAGAATTGCCGCGGGTTTTGCTGCTCTTGTTCTTGCAGGAGTCGTCATAGTTTTTTACGGGAAAGAGAAGAGCAAAAAACCGATTTCATATAAGATTGTCCGAATAATTGAGGCAGAGGAAGATACGAGCATATGAAAAGCATGACGGGTTATGGGGAAGCTAGCGGAACAATTGACGGAATTAATTATCAAATTCAGATAAAAAGTGTAAACAACAGATTTTTGGATACATATATACGCTGCCCGCGGAGTCTGTTTTTTCTTGAACAGGAGATAAAAAATAAGGTCAGAGAAAAGGTGGCAAGGGGCAAAGTTGATATATATTTCAATACTGAGCCAACCGAAAATNCTGAATATGAGATTTCTATCAACAAAGGCCTTTTCTCTCATTTCTTAGAAGAAAGCAAAAGCATTTCTGATTTGAANGGCTTGGATTTTGATGCCGATGCAATAAGAATCCTAAAGCTGCCTGAGATGATGAGCATAAGGCCCAAGGCGACTTCTGAAGATGTGCTTTCAAAAGGTATATTGGAACTATTTTCTTATGCGCTTGATTGTTTTAACTTAATGCGTGAAAGAGAGGGTTTGGCTCTTAAAAATGATATAGAGGCAAGGTTGGATTCGATTGAAGAACTTTTGATTGAGGTAGAGAAGCACTCTGCCGAGACGGAGGCCATCTATCGCGACAGGCTTTTAAAAAAAATTACTGAAACTCTAAGCCTTGAACTTGATGAAAACAGACTTATGATGGAACTTGCGATTTATGCTGATAAGGTGGCAATTGATGAGGAGGCTGTCAGATTGCGCAGTCATATAAATCAGATGAGGGGCTTTCTTAAATCCGGAGAAGCAGTCGGCAGAAAAATGGATTTTCTGATTCAGGAGTTTAACAGAGAGGCCAATACAATAGGTTCAAAGTGTCAAAATGCNGNTGTGTCAAAGCTTGTAGTCGAGATCAAGACCGAGATAGAAAAAATTAGAGAACAGGTTCAGAATGTGGAGTGAGCTATGCAGCTTCTGAATATTGGATACGGAAGTTTTTTGTCTAAAGAAAAAATACTTGTTATTTTGGCGCCGGATTCTGCACCAATAAAAAGGATAATTCAGGATTCCAGAGAGCGCGGTTTGCTTATAGATGCAAGCTTTGGAAGAAAGACAAAATCTGTTATTGTAATGGATAGCTCTCATGTGATATTGTCGGCACTTGCGCCTGAACAGCTGATAATAAGATCATCAGAAAAAAACGAAGAATAAACGGGGGATATAACTTGAGCGCAAATCAAAACATAGCTAAGCTATTTATTATATCCGGTCCTTCCGGAGTGGGGAAGAGCACTGTTATAAGTGAGCTTATGAGGCTTAGAGATGATCTGCGTTTTTCAATATCCGTTACCACGAGAGCAAAGAGAGAAAAAGAGATAGACGGCAAGGATTATTTTTTTATAAGTGATGAAAAATTTGATAATCTAATAGATAATAAACTGCTTTTAGAACATGCAAGCTATGTGGGTAAACGCTACGGTACACCGAAAACTTATGTTGAAGATAAGCTTAAAGAGGGGTATAATATTATTTTAGATATAGAGGTCCAAGGGGCTGCGCAGGTTAAAGAATTGAAGCCGGAAGCGATTTCTTTTTTCATAATGCCCCCGGATGATATTGAGCTTGAGAGAAGGCTTAGAGGTAGAAAGACTGACAGTGATGAAAAAATTGCTCAAAGACTTCACCAGGCCAAAGAGGAGTGCAAACTGGCGGATCAATATGACTATGTAATCATCAATGACAATCCGATTAGAGCTGCTAAAGAAATAGAGAGAATAATTTCTAAAGAATCAAAAAAAATGGAGGAAGACTAAAATGATGCTATATCCGCCTGTAGGGGATTTGGTTGATAAGGTTGGAAGCAGTTATTTGCTTGTTAATTTAATTGCTGAGAGAGCCAGAAATATTGTTGATGCGATGGATTTTGAAGACAGTCACATTGAAAAAAAACCTGTTTCAATAGCCATTGAGGAAGTATTTAGCGGAAAGCTCTCGATAAAATAAAGTCTTATGCAAAATTTTAAGTTTGCAAAGCTTGCTATTTCCGGAATTCCCTATAGCGTAGACAAACCATTTGACTACTATATACCCCAAAGCCTTGAGTCTACTGTTCAAATCGGGAGCAGAGTGTTGGTACCGTTCTCGAAATCGAACAGAAAAACTGAAGGCATAATTTTATATTTTTCAAAATCAAGTGATATAGATGAAAAAAAGCTCAAGCCAATACTCTCAGTCTTAGACGAACACCCGCTGATTTCCGAGCAGCAAGTCAAGCTGGCGCTCTGGATGCATGACAGGTTTTTTTGTACCGTGTATGATGCGCTGAAGGCTATGTTGCCGGTTGGAATTTTTTATAATACCAAGGGTATAAATGTAAAAGAAAAAACTAACTATATTCTCAGCTTGAATATTTCAACTGAAGAAGCCAAGGATTTGGCAGTTCAAAAAAAACGGAGATCTCCTAAACAGGCCCTTGTTTTAGACATTTTATCTGATTTTGAAAAAGTGTCGCAAAGTGAGCTTAGGCAAATAACCGGAGCGTCAACACAGACAATAAACGCTCTTTTGAAGTCCGGTTTAATAAACAGGGAAGAGCAGAGAGTGTTTAGAAGACCTGAGATCAAAAACAAGGAGACAAAAGAACCCTTTGATTTATCGCCGGATCAAAGCAAAATATACTTTCAGATAAAAGAGGATATAGCAAATGAGAAGCTGAAACTGGGCCTTTTGCAGGGAGTTACAGGGAGCGGCAAAACCGCAATCTATATTAAACTTATTTCCGATGTTATTAATGCCGGCAAATCTGCGATTTTCCTGCTTCCCGAAATAGCTCTTACCCCTCAAATGCTGGAGACATTTTATTCGTATTTTGGAGATAAAGTTGCCCTTTTGCACAGCAGTCTCACCCAAGGTGAGCGATACGACGAGTGGGATAGAGTTAATAACAGAGAGGCGCTCATTGTCATAGGCACACGCAGTGCAGTTTTTGCGCCGACAGAAAATTTAGGAATAATAATAATCGACGAAGAGCAGGAAGAATCATATCATTCCGAGAATGCGCCCAGATATGATACTGTAGATGTGGCTATGTACAGAGCTCATCAGAGCGGCGCTCCGCTTATTTTAGGTTCTGCAACACCCGGAGTAGCCACTCGTTATTTTGCAGAAGTCGGAAGATTTAAACATTATGTACTTGACAGCAGATTCAACGAGCAGAGCCTGCCGCAAGTTCATATTGTCGATATGAAAAAAGAACTTAAGAAAGGCAACGGCTCTAATATAAGCTTTTATCTTCGAGATGAGATTTCGAAGAACATCGAGGCCGGAGAGCAAACTATACTTTTTTTAAATAGAAGAGGTGCAAACAAGCTCATTGTCTGCGGTGAATGCGGACGCTCATACGAGTGCCCCAACTGCAGTGTAAATCTAAGCTATCACAGCTTTGGCAATAAGCTTCTTTGTCATCACTGCGGCTATAGGCAAAAGCCTGATGAGTGTTGCCCTCATTGCGGAGGAATACTCAAATATGTGGGTGCCGGTACACAGAAGCTTGAAGAGGAAATTAAAGAGCTTTTTCCTGATATTGATATTTTAAGAATGGATGCCGATGCGGTTTCTTTTGCAGGAAGTCATTATGAGATATTGGATTCTTTTATAAGAAATAGAACGCCTATACTTATTGGCACGCAGATGGTCACCAAGGGGCTTAATTTTGAGAATGTGACGCTGGTTGGTGTTATTTTGGCAGATCAGGGACTTTTTTATCCGTCATACAGGGCATCGGAGCGGAGCTTTTCACTTATCACACAAGTGATTGGCAGATCAGGGCGCTTCAGCAAAAAAGGAAGAGCTGTTATACAGACTTTTACACCCGAAAATGATACAATAGTACAAGCTGCTGCACAGAACTATGAGGCTTTTTATAGAGAAGAAATTCAGCTGAGAAAATTTCTTAAACTACCGCCCTTTTCGGAAATAATAGCTATATGCTGCGAAGGCAGAAATGAAAAACTTGTTTTAAATTGTGCAAACGATATAAAGAACGAACTTAATCATATTTTTGCTAATGATGAAGATATAAATATCTACGGCCCGGCACAGCTTCCCGTATTTAAGCTGAATAATGTGTACAGATATCGCTTGAATATCAGATTTAAAAATATAAAGAATATAAGACCGCTGCTTGCAAATATAATAAAGTCAAAACAAACTGATAAAAAATTTTCTGCCGTGTCTATATATGCAGAAAATAATCCGCTGGATTAGAGAGGAATTTTAGGATGGCACTCAGAATGATATTAAAAGATTCGGACCCGGTACTCTTCAAAAAATGCCGCCATGTGACAAAATTCAATGAAAGACTTGCAGAGCTTCTGGATGATATGAAGGAAACTTTGCAAGAAGCAAACGGAGTAGGCTTAGCTGCTCCTCAGGTAGGCGTGCTGCGCAGAGCAGCAGTTGTTCTGGATACAAGCGATCCGGAAAATATTAAACATGTGGAATTTGTCAACCCGACAATTATCGAAGCCGAGGGCGAACAGTATGGACCCGAGGGTTGCCTTTCCGTTCCCGGAGAGTATGGAATGGTTCGCAGGCCTAACAAAGTGCTTGTTCAAGCGCAGGACAGAAACGGAAATGAATTTATCTTCGAGGCAGAAGGACTGAATGCCAGAATCTGCTGCCACGAGCTTGATCATCTGGATGGAATACTTTTTACGGAGCTGGCAGACGAGTTTCTTGTTGATGAAATAGAAGATGAGGAATAAATTATATAAAATATGAAAATTATATTTATGGGAACGCCGGATTTTGCGGCAAGTTCTCTGAAAAAATTAATATCTTCAAAGCACAAGATTCTCGGAGTTGTTTGTCAAAGTGATAAAAAAAGCGGCAGGGGACACAGACTTCAAGCCCCGCCGTGTAAAGTGCTGGCACTGGAACATAATATCCCTGTTTTTCAGCCCATAAAACTTGTTGATGAAGACTTTATAAGCTCGTTAAAAAAGTTGGAGCCGGATTTGTTTGTTGTTGTCGCATACGGCAAAATTTTGCCGAAAGAGATTATCGAGCTTCCGAGACTCGGCTCAATTAATTTGCATGCCTCCCTGCTTCCAAAATACCGAGGCGCAGCGCCTATACAGCGTGCAATATACAACGGAGAGAAAAAGACAGGCGTATGCACCATGTATATAGCCGAGGACTTGGATGCCGGCGATGTAATTTACTGTGAAGAGACGGATATCTATCCCGATGAAACTGCGGGAGAACTCTTCCAAAGACTTGCTGAAATCGGGGCCGAGCTTCTGATTAAAACCGTCGATGACATTGAGAACGGCGCAGCGCCAAGAACTCCGCAGGATCACAGCATGAGTACATATGCGAGCATGATTTCGAAAGACGAAGCCATGATTGACTGGAATTCCTCCGCATGGTCAATCCACTGCAAAATCAGAGCTTTTGACCCATGGCCGCTTGCTGCAACAGATGTTTCCAATCAGACTCTTAAGTTATATTCTCCTGATATACTAAAAAAAACCACTTCCAAAAACCCGGGTGAAATTGTAGCTGCCGGAAAGCAGGGGATTGAGTTTGCCTGCAAAAATGGTGAGGTTTTGTTGATTAAAGAAATTAAAGCGCCCGGCAAGAGAAGAATGAGAGCAGCTGACTGGCTCTTAGGTAATCCGATAAAGATAGATGAAGAAAAATGATGCCAGAAGAACAGCTCTCAAAATATTAACTTCTGTCAGAAGATTTTCTGATTTTTCTGATGAGGCGCTGAGTTCAAGATTAAAAGCTTTGAAAAAAGTTGACAGAGCCCTATGCTCCAAGCTTGTCTACGGCGTGCTTCAAAACAGGATGCTTTTGGACTATTATATCTCTATACATTTAGACAGAAGTATAAGCAGACTTGAGCCGAAGCTCTTGGATTTATTCAGGTTATCAGCTTATCAAATTCTCTTTCTCGACAGAATTCCAGATAGGGCCGCGATATCTGAAGCTGTAGACNTTACAAAAGAAATAAATAAAAAGGCTTCAGGATTAGTAAATGCTGTCTTGAGACGCATTTCGGAAAACAAAAGCTTAGTTTTACCTGAAAATGAATTTGAGGAGACGGAATACCTTTCTATAAAGTATTCCCATCCCAAATGGTTCTGTGAATATATGACAAATAAGTATGGAAGAAATTTTACAGAAGGTTTTCTCAAGGCAAATAACGAGGAGCCGCCGATATATTTACAGGTAAATACAGAGTTAATTTCTGCAGAAGAGCTCTTAGAAAAGATTCTTGAACTTGGATTAAACGCTGAACCGGATTCCGATTTAAAAAGCATAAAGCTTGAGCAGATAGGTGAGCTTTTGGAAAGCGATTTATTCCATAAAGGATATTTTTTTATACAAGACAAGGCAGCAAGGGCTGTGGTAGATATTGCACAGGTGAAATCCGGAGAAAGTATTTTAGACCTTTGTGCTGCCCCCGGCGGTAAAAGCTTTGCATCAGCTCTTGAAATGAAGAACTCAGGCAGAGTACTTTCCTGCGACATAAGTCAAAGCAGACTTGAGAAGCTGGAGGAGTCGGCAGAAAGACTTAAACTTTCTGTTATCGAAACAAAACTTATGGATGCCTTAGATGCAGGTAATTTGAAAGAAAGCTTTGATTTGGTAATAGCAGATGTGCCTTGCTCGGGCTTTGGAGTAATTAGAAAAAAGCCCGAAATCAGATACAAGAATTGGGAAAGCCTTTCTGAGTTAGCTGATATTCAAAAAAAGATATTGAACAATGCAGCAAATATGGTAAATGATAGCGGCAGATTGATTTATTCGACATGCACAATTTTTAACGAGGAAAATGAAGAAGTTGTTGCAGACTTCTTGGCGCGAAATATAAACTATTACATTGAAGAAGAAAAGAGATTTTGGCCGCACATTGATGGCAGCGACGGTTTTTATATATGTTTATTGAAAAAAAGGACATAAAATCCTATACACCTGAGGAACTTCGAGAAGAGTTTAAAAAGCTGGAAATAAAGCCATATAGAGCTGATCAGATTATAGACTGGCTCTACAAGGGAGTGACTTCTTTTGATGAAATGCTCAACCTTCCCAAAGATTTGAGGAAAAACCTGGACGAGCAGTATTATATAAACAAACTGAGCTTACTCAAAAAACAAGTTTCCAAGGAAGACGGAACAGTTAAATATCTCTGGGAGCTGGTAGACAAGAACTCTTTAGAAACTGTGCTGATGAAGTATCATCATGGCTACACAGTCTGTGTTTCTACTCAGGTAGGTTGCAGGCAGGGATGTGTATTTTGTGCATCTTGCTTAAATGGTTTCACAAGAAACCTTCTCCCATCGGAAATAATAGACCAGATTCTTTTTGTTCAAAAAGAAAGCGGAATCAAAATCTCCAATATTGTTTTAATGGGTATAGGGGAGCCTTTGGATAACTATGACAATGTGCTCAAGTTTATAAGATTGGCCAATCACCACAAATGTTTGAATATCGGCTTAAGGCACATCACTCTTTCCACATGCGGACTTGCCGATAAAGTTGACAAACTTGCTCAAAATAATCTACAATTAACGATATCTATCTCTTTGCATGCTACTACCGAGGAAATCAGATCATCTATTATGCCGGTTAATAAGAGATTTTCTCTTGAAGAGTTGCTTAATGCTTGTGAGAGATACACCGAAATTTCCGGCAAGAGGCTCTCTTTTGAATATGCGATGATTAAGGGCGTGAATGACAGTAAGGATGATGCATACAGATTAGCGGAAATATCCAAAAGACTTGGGGCTCATATTAACCTAATTCCATTAAATCATGTTGCGGAAAGGAAACTGGAGGCTTCTGAGCAGACTAGCATAAACAACTTTTATTCATTNTTGAAGGAAAAGGGAGCAATTGTGACGATTCGCAGGAGNCTGGGATCGGATATTGACGCTTCTTGCGGACAATTGCGTAAAAAAATAAGCGCTAAATCAAATGAGTGAGATGAAAATGAACAGTTTTGGAATCACACATTGCGGCAAAGTAAGAAAAAATAATCAGGACAGCTTCCTNATTGAAGAATTCCCGGATATCAAGGGCGTGCTGGCGGTTCTTTGCGATGGAATGGGCGGAGANAGAGGNGGNAATATCGCCAGCAATCTTGCCAGCAAAACTTTTGTATCTTTCATCAAAGACAGAATCTCNGGCTCAAAACTTAGATATGTGGATGTCAAAGACCTCCTCGGTAAGGCGTGTGAGGCTGCGAACAGTATGGTATACAGCTATTCATGCTTCGATAAAGACTATCATGGAATGGGTACTACCTTGGTGGCCGCCTTTGTATATAGGAAAAAGGCATATGTAATCAATGTTGGAGACAGCAGAGCGTATGCCATAAAGAAGGATAAGATAGAGCAAATAACAAGCGACCATTCATATGTTCAAGAGCTCTTGGACAGCGGTGAAATTACTGAGCTTGAGGCTCAATTTCATCCGCAGAAGAATGAGATTACGAGAGCTCTGGGTTATTTAGGGCGCGTAGAATATGATATTTTTACACCTGCATTTAGGAGTTTCGACAAGCTTTTACTATGCTCTGACGGACTCAGCAATATGGTGAGTGAAAAAGAAATTTTTGAGAGCTTTGAAATCAATCCCGACCCTGAAACATTTGCCGAAGATCTTATGAACCGAGCTATGGATAAGGGCGCTAAGGACAACATAACAATTGTTGTTATTTCCAAGTGAAAACTGGTGAATGTAATGGATGAGAACACTAAAAAATATCTGGGAAAAGTCCTGGACAATAGATATTATATAAGTGATGTGTTGGGTATGGGCGGTATGGCTATCGTATACAAGGCTCAATGCAACAGACTTAACAGGTATGTCGCAATTAAAATACTGAAGGACGAGATGCTTAAGGAAAAGGAACTTTTAAAGGCATTTCAAACTGAAGCAAAAGCTGTTGCCATGCTTTCCCATCCCAATATAGTTTCTGTTTATGATACAAGTATATCAGACAATATTAACTATATAGTTATGGAACTCATAGAAGGTGTTACCCTCAAACAGTACATTTCCAATGTAGGAAAACTCAATCTTAAACAAACCATATATTTTGTAAATCAGATTTCAAAAGCCTTGGAGCACGCGCATTCNAAAGGTGTTGTACACAGAGATATAAAGCCGCAAAACATAATGGTATTAAAGGATGGCACTATTAAGGTTGCGGACTTCGGCATATCTGCCCTCGAAAATGTGGCATCTGTGCACTCACAATATGCTCTGGGTTCAATAAAGTACATATCTCCCGAACAAATTAGAGGTATGGCTCCCGACAGCAGAAGCGACATATACTCTCTGGGCGTACTGATGTATGAGATGCTTACGGGCAGACTCCCATATACTGCGGAAACTGATGATGAGATGGCAAAAGCGCATATTNCAGGCGACCTGGTTCCTCCTAACGAAATTGATAAGAGTATACCTAAGAGACTCTCGGGGATATGCGCAAAGGCAATGGAGAGCGAGATAGATAAAAGATATCAGTCTGTTACAGAGCTCTTGGAAGATCTGGATGAATTCAGACGCCAAAACCCGAGACTGATCTANAGTGGAGAAGGTGACATTGAAGCTCGGATTTCAAATGTCAATCCAATAATCCGAGCGGGGGAGCTCAGCAAGGAAAAATATATACAGAAAAGGAAGAGAGCNCGAAAAGTAAGTATTATGTCCGGTGCGTTCGGCGTCTTGATATTTATTGTCTTGATGTTTGTTTTTCTGTGGACATTCTTGCTTAGAGATATTTTCAGTGATGCCGAAAGAGTTCAAATACCTAATTTTGTCAATTTACTTTATGACGATGTTATCAACTCTCAAGAATATAAAAAGCTATATAAGTTTGATATAAAATATGTTGTAGATCCTGAGAAGGTCGACGGTCTCATTATCTCTCAAAAACCTGAGGCAGACAGGAGCATAATGATCTCTCCGGAAGGNGTACACATTGAACTTACTGTCAGCACAGGCATAATATTATCGAAGGTTCCGGATGTTGTAAGCAAACAATACCANGAGGCCACTCTTGAACTGCAAAGAGCAGGATTTGTTGTTGACCTGATCTTTGAAGCCTCTGAGAGCAAAAAAGAGGACTTTGTAATAAAAACCAGCCCTGCGGCAGGCGAAGAACTCTCATCAGGCTCTACTGTTTATATAACTGTGAGTTCCGGTCCGTCAAAGAAGGAAGTGACGATGCCGAATCTGGTCGGTATGATGGAGCAAAAGGCCATAGAGAGGATCAAATCAGTCAACTTGGTATATGTCGACACAACCTACCTTTACAGTGAGTTCGATGCGGGAACAGTTATTAAACAAAGCCAGCCTGCTTATGAACAAATAGAGGAATATTGTAAAATTTATCTCTGGGTATCATTGGGACCCAAGCCTGATACACCGTGATTATGCCGAAAACAGGAAGGATTATTAAGGCAATAAGCGGCTTTTACTATGTGTCTTATGAAAACAGACTTATAGAATGCAGAGCTAGGGGTATATTTAAGTATAGAGGTGAGAAGCCTCTTGTCGGGGATTATGCTGAATTTGAGGAAGAAGAGGGCGATAGAGGCTTTATTACTTCTATTCTACCCAGAAAAAATTCTTTTTTAAGGCCGGCCATAGCGAATATAGATCAGCTGGTTATAGTTGCCAGCGAACAAAAACCCAAGACAGAAGCTTTTTTCATAGATAAAATTTCGATTATTGCTGAAAGAAACAATTCCTGTGTTTTGCTTTGCATAAATAAAGCTGACTTGAATTCAGAAGACGAACTGAGTAAAATATATGAGCTTACCGATATAGTTGTGATTCACACAAGCGCTGTAACGGGCTTTGGCTTGGACGANCTTAAAAATGAGCTCAGGAATCGNTGTTCCGCATTTGTGGGCAATTCCGGNGTGGGAAAGTCCAGCATACTTAACTCACTGGATCCAAAANTTTCGAGGAAAGTAAACGANTTAAGTGAAAAAACTTGGCGCGGCAGGCACACCACCAGAGAGGTAGAACTTTTTGATTTGGGATATGGCTTAATTGCAGATACGCCCGGCTTTTCCATGATTGATATCGAAGCAAGTTTGCCAATGAAAAAAGAGGAGTTGCAGTTTGATTTTAAGGAGTTTCGCCCCTTTATACCTGAATGCAGGTTCAGTCCATGTGCACATTTAAACGAGCCTGATTGCGCAGTAAAAGAGGCGGTAAGCAGAGGTCTTATAAGCCGATCAAGATATGAGAGTTATGTGAAACTTTTTGACATTGCAAACCAGATGGAAAACATCTGGTAAAATAAAAGGAGAATTTAGTATGGCAGGTCATTCAAAATGGCACAATATTCAAAAAACCAAGGGAGCGCAGGACGCCAAAAGAGCCAATCTCTTTACAAAAATTGCAAAGGAAATACTTGTTGCAGTCAAAGAGGGAGGTGGACCCAATCCGGAATCCAACTCAAGGCTTGCAACCGTAATAACAAAGGCCAGAGCGGCCAATATGCCAAATGACAATATAAAGCGCGCTATCGAAAAAGCATCCGGCGCNGGAAATTCCGAAAATTTTGAAACCGTAATCTACGAAGGTTATGGTCCCAACGGAGTTGCGATAATTGTTGAAACTCTTACCGATAACAGAAATCGGACTGCCGCAGATGTGAGACATGCTTTCGATAAGTATGGCGGAAATATGGGCACAAGCGGTTGTGTTTCCTGGTCATTTAAAAGAAAGGGAATAGTCATAATAGATAATGAAGACGGCGAATTGAACGAGGAGACCGTCTTGGAGCATGCGCTCGATTCGGGTGCCGAAGATATGCAATCTGATGAGAGTATATTTGAAATTACAAGTGAGCCTGAGAACTTCAATGAGATGGCGGAATATCTCACAAAAAAAGGCTATAAATTTCTCTCAGCTCAAGTTGAGATGGTTCCGGACAATTACATAAGGTTGGATGAAGAAAGCTCCGCTTTGATGCAAAAAATGTTGGACATGTTTGACGACAATGACGACGTACAGGAAATCTGGCATAACTGGGAAAACTATGAATAAAAATAGCTGCTTAAAAAAGCAGCTATTTTAGGTGAATCTATAAGCCGGATTCTGTTTAAAGCAGTCATCTATCTAGGCCGTTCGTTGCCGAAAGGCTCAAGCCACCTCCTCGGGAATGCCGGGCAGGCATAGTTTCCCTCCACGGTGTTGCTCCGAATAGAGTTTACAGCATCGGCACGTCTCCGCCCGACGAGTGAGCTCTTACCTCACTTTTCCACCCTTACCGTAAAACGGCGGTATATTTCTGTTGCACTTGTCCGAGGGTTACCCCTGGCGGGCGTTACCCGTTATTCTTGCCCTGTGGAGCCCGGACTTTCCTCAAGCAAACACTTTCGTCTTTTTGCTTGCGACTGCTCAATTCACACTAATTAATTTTATTATTGATTGCTTAATCTGTCAAATCTTTTATGAATCACGTTCCAAGCGAGTATACAGAGGTGAAAATATGCTCGAAAAATTTTTAAACAGTATTAAATCNAAGACCATATCGGTCATTGGTATGGGAATTAGCAATAAGCCGCTTATAAAGCTGTTTATAGAAAATGANATTGCTTTTACTCTAAGAGACCTAAACGAAAAAAACAATCTGAATACTGATTTTTTGAATATGCTCAGTGAAAGCGGGGCAGGGATTGTCTTAGGGAAAGACTATTTAAAAAACATTGATTCCGATATTATTTTCAGAACTCCCGGCGTGCTGCCCACAGAAAAGGAACTGCAAAACGCCGTTCAAGCCGGCTCTAAAATAACCAGTGAGATGGAGGTTTTTATGAATCTCTGCCCGGCAAAGATAATAGCGGTAACCGGGTCAGACGGAAAAACAACATCTTCTTCTATAATTGCAGAGCTTTTGCGAGCCGAGGGATATAGAGTTCACTTAGGCGGAAACATAGGAAAACCACTGCTGTGTGAGCTTGACGATATTGCCGAAGAGGATTTTGTTGTTCTCGAGCTGTCTTCATTTCAGCTTCACAGCATCAATGTTTCACCCCATATTGCGCTTATTACAAACGTAAGTCCAAATCACTTAGATAAGCACATAAGTTATGAGGACTACATTGATTCGAAGAAAATGGTTTTTATTAATCAAAAAGAAGATGATATTCTGGTTCTGAATGCAGACGATTCAATTTGTATGGATTTTGCTGCAGAGGCAAAGGGAGAACTCAGGTTTTTCAGTATGAAACAGGCCCTAGGGGAAGGCTGTTTCTGCACCGACGGCACCATATACTGCTCAAAAAATTACATCTCAAAGGCGCTGATGCCTTCAGGTTCTGTACTGCTCCCGGGAAATCACAACATAGCCAATTACATGGCTGCATTTACTGCTCTTAGAGGCATAGTGTCAGATGAAACATGCAGGAAAGTTGCACAGAAGTTTAAGGGAGTTAAGCATAGACTCGAGCTTGTTAGAAAATTTAACGGAGTTTCCTATATAAACGACTCNATTGCATCAAGCCCAAGCAGAACTATAGCCGGGCTAAATGCTGTAAAGACCAAACCTATACTAATAGCAGGCGGACATGACAAGAATATTCCGTTTGATAAGCTTGCGGATGTTATTTCAGAAAAAGTTAAAGCCCTTATAGTTACAGGAGATACAGCAGAAAAGATAGCAGCGGCAGTCAAATCATCTATTTTTTACCGACCGGAAAAACTGCCTGTAATTTTTGCCGCCGATTTGGAAACAGCGGTTTTGGAAGCGAAAAAACTTGCAACAAGGGGAGATATTGTTTTGCTTTCTCCGGGATGCTCATCTTTCGACAGATTTAATAATTTCGCAGAGCGCGGAGAACTGTTCAGAGAGCTGGTTTTAAGTTTTAAATAATGAATATCAAAGATAATTTATTGAAAATTGCGGAAAAAGCCGAAAAAGAGCTCAATGAAATATTTATGGATATTGATAGTACGGCTTTTTTTAATACAAGCAAGGTTTTATCTGCTTTTAAGACGCATAGGGTAACAGATGCTCACTTTGCCGGTACAACGGGTTACGGCTATAACGATATGGGCAGAGATACACTGGATAAGGTTTATGCTGCTGTTTTTGCAGCTGAGGCGGCATTGGTGCGAACAGGCTTTGTAAGCGGCACTCACGCAATAGCAGCCGCTCTCTTTGCCATATTAAATCCCGGTGATACTTTGCTGAGTCTTGTCGGAATGCCATATGATACTATACAGACCGTAATCGGTGTAAGCGGAAATGAGCATGGATCGCTCAAGCATTATGGTATAAACTTTGACTTTGTTGATATCGATAGCAGCGGCAGAGCAGATTTAGCAGAAATTAAAGCTAAGCTCTCTAAATTACGCCCTGCTGCTGTTTTAATCCAAAGGTCAAAGGGATACTCAAGTAGAGAAACTCTCAACATAGCTGAAATAGAGAGCTTATGCGAACTTGCAAAAAAAATATCTCCCAATACTGTAGTCTTCGTCGATAACTGTTACGGTGAGTTTACGGAAGAAAGAGAGCCGACAGAAGTTGGCGCCGATATTATGGCAGGCTCTCTTATTAAGAATCCCGGCGGAGGGCTTGCGACTACGGGCGGATATATTGTCGGCAAAGAGGAGCTAATCACAAAAGCGGGCAGCAGCCTCACAGCTCCCGGAATAGGGGCCGAGGGAGGTGCCAGCCTTGGCCAAAACAGGCTTTTTTATCAGGGCTTTTTTATGGCGCCCCATACCACAGCTCAAGCCTTAAAAACAGCACATCTGGCTGCTGCCATTGCAGAGAAAACAGGATTTAAAACACATCCCGGTTCTCAGTCAAAGCGGTCTGATATAATACAGTGCATTGAGTTGAGGGCTCCTGATAAAATAATCAAGTTCTGCAAAGGTATTCAAAGCGGCTCTCCCGTTGATTCATTTATAAGTCCGGTTCCTTATCTCATGCCCGGGTATGAGGACGAAGTAATCATGGCTGCAGGAACTTTTATCCAAGGGGCATCCATAGAGCTTTCCGCAGATGCTCCTATGAGAGAGCCCTATTCGGTTTTCTTACAAGGGGCACTCACCTATGAAGCCGGCAAACTNGGAATTTTAAATGCCTTTAATGAAATCTTGGAGGATGAAGAGTAATGAGCGTTGAAGAAAGAATTGAAGCGCTTAGAGCGGAAATAAANAAGCANAACAAGCTATACTATGAAAATGATGCNCCTGTTATTTCCGACTTCGAATACGACAGACTGCTTCGCGAGCTCGAGGAATTGGAAGAAGAGTACCCTGAACTTATAGTTCCGGATTCGCCCACACAAAAAGTAGGGGGAACGGCAAAGAGCAGCTTTGCGCCATTTGAACACGAAAATCCTTTGCAAAGCCTTCAGGATGTTTTTTCTTATGAAGAGCTTAGCGATTTTTTAATTAAACTGGAGAACGGATTCGGCGAACTTAATTATTGTGTCGAACCCAAGATAGACGGACTTTCAATTTCCGTTGTCTATAAAAACGGAATGTTTGCAGAAGGGGCAACAAGAGGCGACGGTAGTGTTGGTGAGAATGTCACAGAAAATTTGAGAGCAATCAAATCGCTGCCAAAGCGCCTGAATACAAGTATTGATGAACTGGTTGTACGCGGCGAAGTGTATCTTTCCGATGAAAACTTTGAAGCTCTCAATAAAAAGCAGGAGGAAGAAGGCCTTAACCTTTTTGCAAACCCCAGAAATGCGGCGGCGGGTACAATGAGACAGCTTGACCCTAGGATAGTTGAGGCCCGAAATTTGGATTTTTTGGCCTTTAATATTCAAAAGATATCCGGTTTAAGCTTTTCTACACACTTTGAAACCATAAATTATCTTAAAGAACAAGGCTTTGATACAGTTGATTCTGTTCTTGCTTCAAATCCGGATGATTGTATAGAAATAGTTGAAACTATAGATAAGAACAGAGAAAACTATTCCTATGGAATTGACGGCGCTGTGATAAAAGTCAATTCGCTGAGCCAAAGAGAAAAAATTGGAACAACAAGTAAATATCCCAGATGGGCTGTCGCTTATAAATATCCTCCCGAGGAAAAAGAAACACTTTTACTGGATATTGAGGTCCAGGTAGGCAGAACAGGGGTTTTAACTCCCAGAGCTGTTTTNAGNCCTGTAAGCCTTGGCGGCACAACTGTTATGCACGCCAGCCTGCACAACCAAGACTATATAGATAAACTTGATATACGCATAGGCGATATAGTTAAAATTCGCAAAGCGGGGGAAATTATACCTGAGGTTTTAGGAGTAAATCTGGGTTTGCGTAAGGGTGAGCTTCCAAAATATAAGCTTCCAAGTCAATGCCCTGTTTGCCACAGTGAAGTTCACAAGGACCCCGACGGTCCTGCCGTCAGGTGTATAAATCCGGACTGCCCAATGCAGCTTAAAAGAACACTAACGCATTTTGCCTCAAAGGGAGCAATGAATATAGAAGGTTTGGGTGAGTCACTTTCTTCATTGTTAATCGAAAAAGGTCTTGTAAAGCACTTCTCCGATATATATTTTCTAAAAAAAGAAGACTTAATCAATTTAGAGAGAATGGGCGAAAAGTCCAGTGAAAATCTTCTCAATGAAATTGAAAAGAGTAAAGAAAAAGGACTTGCATCTCTGATAACAGGATTTGGAATAAGGGAGTGCGGGGGACATGTTGCCGAGCTTCTTGCTGAAAAATACCCTGACCTGGATGCTCTGATGATGGCCTCCGAAGAGGAACTGCAGGAGATTCACGGAATAGGTCCCATTGTAGCCAAATATATTTTCGAATGGTTCCATCAGGAAAATATTGAGGATATATTGGGAAAGTTGAGAGAGGTCGGGGTTTCATTTAAGAGCAAACACTATAAGAGGGAAGAGGGTAAGCTGCAAAATATCAGCTTTGTTGTCAGCGGAACTCTAAACAATTTTACAAGAGATGAGATTTCGAATTTACTAAAGGAAAAGGGAGCCAGAGTACAAAGCTCAGTCAGCAAAAAGACCAACTTTTTAATTGTCGGTGAAAACCCGGGCTCAAAGCTGGGTAAAGCCAAAGAGCTGGGAGTGAAAATATTGCAAGAAGATGAGCTTGAAGAAATGATAAAATAAAACAGAGAGGGCNAGANGCCCTCTCTAACTTGTTAATGGTTAATTTTACATTTCAAGAAGCTTGGCTTTCAGCTCATCTTCAATCTTTGTGAGCTCCATCTCAGCCCTAGCTCGCTTATCTCTGCCTTCC
>JGI24710J26742_10000706_pt1 | contig 31308 bp, 27 predicted proteins | sample BioPla2DNA2_FD_26742 | JGI IMG/M metagenome (IMG submission 26742)
CAGTTGTCATTGCAGCGCAAGGGGTGATCTTTAATCATTCGTTAGACAGAAACTATTTTAGTTCTTTGAGTTCTGTAACGAATAATAATGATAATGTGGGGGTGGTTATCACCACTTGAATCAAATATAAAGATTAATACAAATAAAAAAAGTGAAAAAGTAAAAAAGATGCAACAGCGGCTAAAGGATTTGGGCTATGATATCAAGGTTGACGGCTATTTTGGGAAGCAAACATTGGCTATTGTAAACCTATATAAAGATAAGTATGGCCTTGCTAATACAGGAGATTATGCAGGGGTGGTGGATAATCAGACTTGGTTGTATTTGTTCGGTAATCTATCTGGGGAATTAAAGTATGATCCTACAAAGTATTCTGAACAGGTTAGAATAGCACAAATCAGATTGAAGGATAAAGGATATGATGTAGATGTTACAGGATATTTTGATAAAAAGTCGCTTAAAGCAGTTAACTCTGCGAGTATTAGAGCAAACAAGCCAAATATTGAGCCCATACAAAACACCAGTGATCTAAGCATCATCGATGAAAGCGTTTTAAACAGTGAAATAGACAAATATGTGAATTTTGTATATACAGATAAAAAAGGGAAAAAAAGCAAGGAGATTCAGATATATTATGAATGGGGAGGTAAGATGTCTTTAGATGACTTAAATAAAAAAATGATAAGTTTAGGTTTAGAGGCAGATGACCCTAAATTGCAAGAAAAAGTAACAAAATATGGAAAGAATGAAGATGTAGAGTTGGGAATAGACTGTTCAGGCTTAGTATTGAGAGTAATTGATAAAGCAACAAATGGAAAAGCTTCAGACTACTACAGAAAAAACATAGAAACACTTAACAAAGTTAAGGATGTAGTAAATTATGGTGTAACGGCTGCAAATTTGACTTCATCAAAGTATAGTACAAAAATATCACAATTAAGTGAAGTAAAACCTGGAGACTATATTCGCTTCAGNGACGGGAAACATATTGGCATAATTTATAAAGTGGAGGGNGATACAATATATTATGCACATTCAAGTAATAAAAAGGGTCCCCATTTGGGGACAATAACGGTAAATAAAGCGGGGGCAAATGGTCTTAACCTTAAAAATAAAAACAATGCAACGTTTACCGACTGGGATAATGGTTATTCTAAGTCTATACAAGGGATATATTTATTATGCAGATCAGTTTAGGGATTCTGTAAGAGATAGTAATTCTAAAAGTGGAATAGAAGGTAACGGGGATGTATTTCAATATGCCAATTGGTATACTCCGATAATTGATTTAAAAAAGGGTGTAGTACGTCAGGGGGTATATGCGGGGCATGGAGCTTGGCACGTAAATGTTAGAAAAATCTATGACAAGCTTACAGAAGGTAATGCTAAGAGTTATGAAGAATACATATCAAGCATAGACAGAAAATATGTTGAATCTATAGTTGAAGATGAGGGAATAAAATTACCGGAGTTTGATTTTAAAGCTGAAAAAAATTCTCAAAATTCCCGGGGGGAACCAGACGGAAAATGGACTGTAATCTCAAAAAAAAGATGATGTGATTTGGAGAAAAACAATGAAAAAGAGATGGTTTCATAGATATATATTTGCAGGGCTAACAATTGTATGCCTATTGCTGAATGTTGCGTGTAGTAATATAAATGAGGGCATAAGTAATACAGAAAGTGCCTCTCCCACAAAAGCAGTTGATGTAACTTCAAAAACTGATGATGTAGTTAATAATAATGATATAAAAGAATTTATTTCGGACTTTGTTAAAGCAACTTCAGAAACAAATGTAGAAGAGTTCAAGTCTTTAATGGATGAATATGGGATGTACTCTATAACTTATTTTGTTGATAAAAGAGACAGGAATGTAGTGCTTCATCTTAATAGGGATGAGATCAGAAGCGATTTAGTATTAGCAAATTCAAAGAAAGTAGGTATATCACTAGGCGGAGCATACAAAGACTTAAATGTGGATGATATTCCAATACAAGAATCAGATGAAAGCAGTAAGATATCGTTTAATATAGATTGGCATATTAATGATGAAAATATTATAGAAAGTAATTTAGAAGATATTATTTCGACGTGTCAAAAAATCAATATTATTAATAATGAATATATTCCTCAAATATTTGTATTAAATGATAATTTATATGCTTTTTGCAAAAGCAGCGGAGTTGAGGAACCTGAGCCAGAGTTCACTGGAGATTGGCTTATTTTTGAAAAAAGAGATGACGCATATAAAATTCGTGCATTTATAGAATTACAGTAATAAAAGATGTTGAAGCTATACAGTCTTCAACATCTTAATTATTTGGAGATTGTGTTTTTTTATTAAAGAGCTTTTTTATCTGAAGCACTAAATAGAGGTTGATTTAAAAATAATAAAATCTTATAATGATAAATGGTATTATAGTAGTTAAGTATTTGTTTTTTTATTTCATAATTTGTAGAATGGGAGGACGGAAAATGCCAATCACAGAATTTTTGACTCGTAATGCTAAATTATACGGGGACGAAAAATGTCTTACTGAAATCAATCTGGAACTGCAAGATTCTCACAATGTTATCTGGCACGAATATGAACTGATTGAGAATAATCCTGCCGGAGAATACCGCAGAGATATGACCTGGAAGGTTTTTGACGAAAAAGCCAACAGGTTTGCTAATCTATTGATCAAGCGGGGAGTAAAAAAGGGAGATAAGGTAGCTATTCTACTAATGAACTGTTTAGAATGGTTGCCTATTTATTTTGGGATACTAAAGGCCGGAGCCATTGCAGTACCATTGAATTTTCGCTATACGGCAGAAGAAATAAGGTATTGTTTAGACCTTTCTGATTCATCAGCCCTGATTTTTGGCCCTGAATTTATTGGTAGATTAGAAAGCATATATTCAAAGATCCCAAAGATAAGACTATTGTTCTATGCAGGAGAGGGACGTCCTCCTTATGCTGAGAACTATGACAGACTTACTGCAAACTGCCCCTCATCAGATCCCAAGGTTGAAATATCTGATGAAGATGATGCAGTTATATATTTCTCATCGGGAACGACAGGTTTCCCAAAAGCTATTTTACATACTCACAGCAGTTTGATGTCTGCTTGCCATACTGAACAAAACCACCATGGACAAACNAGGGAGGATAATTTCTTATGCATTCCTCCTTTGTATCATACTGGAGCAAAAATGCACTGGTTTGGCAGCCTGATATCAGGAAGCAAGGCTGTGATTTTAAGGGGAATCAGGCCAGAATGGATATTAAGAACAGTTTCTGAAGAACAGATTACTATTGTTTGGCTTTTGGTTCCATGGGCACAGGATATTCTAGATGCAATTGAAAGTGGAGCGGTGAACTTAGAGGACTACGATTTGTCCAGATGGCGACTTATGCACATTGGTGCCCAGCCCGTTCCTCCAAGTCTTATAAATCGTTGGAAAAAGTATTTTCCTCATCATGACTATGATACCAATTATGGTCTAAGCGAGTCTATCGGTCCTGGCTGCGTACATTTGGGAATAGAAAATATTCACAAGGTCGGCGCTATAGGAATACCAGGTCATAATTGGGAGATTAAGATTGTTGATGATAAAGGCGAGCCTGTTGTTCAAGGTGAAGTAGGGGAGCTTTGCATAAAAGGCCCAGGCGTTATGAAATGCTATTACAATGATCCAAAGGCCACTGCTGCCACATTAAAGGGCGGCTGGCTATATTCAGGAGATATGGCAAAGATGGACGAGGACGGCTTCATATATTTGGTTGATAGAAAAAAGGATGTAATAATCACCGGTGGAGAGAACCTATATCCTGTTCAAATCGAGGACTTTTTGCGGACACATGATTCCATCAAGGATGTTGCTGTTATTGGACTTCCGGATGATCGCCTTGGGGAGATCGCAGCTGCCATTATTGAATTAAAACCTGGACATAGCTGCACCGAGCAGGGAATAAAAGAATTCTGCATGGATTTACCTCGATACAAGAGGCCAAGGAGGATTATATTTGATAAAGTTCCTCGCAACCCGACAGGAAAGATTGAAAAGCCTAGACTAAGAGAAAAGTTTGGCGCATCAAGCTTAGTTGAACAACAGACTACAAAATAATCAGATTTCCAATTATAAAATAAGGCTTATCCCGGATAATACGGAGATAAGCCTGTTTTTATTGAAATGAAACGTTTAACAGGGGGACTTAACACAGAGGTATTACAGGGGAAACGTCCTTCTGTGCGCTTTAAGCGGAGGTGCCTGCTACCATTTAAAGCGGAGCATGGATTGCGTAGCGGGCGCGACTAAAAACCGGATGTTTCTCTGGAGCGCTAAATGGTAGCAGGCAGCAGCCGCTACATGGAGTTGCAAAACACAAAAGGACAGTCCCCTTGTGTTACATGTAAATGCAAAACACAAAAGGACCGTCTCCCTGTGTTAATGTTTGTAATATTCAACTATTGCTTCGGCTACAGTATTAGCAAGCTTTTGCTGCTCGGTTTCATCTGTTAACCATTCAAATTCGAAGGGATTGGGCACGAATCCGTTTTCAAGAAGAAATGAAGGTGCCCAGGTATTTCTGGTCACATAAAAGTTCTTCTTGTTTACACCAAGCTTTTTGCGGCCGTGTTCATCTATTACATAATCATAAACAAGCTGTGCCGATTCCTTTGCAAGGGGTTCCCTGTAGAAGACGGAAAAACCGTAGACCTTGGATATATCGACATTATCAGCCATGCTGTTAGAGTGCAGTGATATAAACATATCAGGCCTTGCCTTGCGTGACATGCTAAGTCTGTCTTGTAATGAAAGTGTTGAATCATCAGTTCGGGTCATAAGAACATCAGCACCCAATTCTTCTAATTCTTCCTTCAGTTTAAAGGAAAAGTCCAGATTCAAATCTTTTTCTGCATATAGATACCCTAACGGACCTATTGCACCCGGCTCGGACCCTCCATGGCCCGGATCCAGCATTATTGTAATGCCGGTAAGAGGGGATGATTTGTCTGTTATTTCAGGTTTGTGCTTCAGGACAAGCCTGATTCCGGTATCGGTTTTTTCAATATAATAGCCCTCAATGGTTTTATCCTCTTTCTTGGCTAAGACATACTCTGATTTAAAGAGCGTAGTTGAACTGTCTATTTGTGATATCAGACTGTCGGCTGGAAGGAAAGGAAGTGCTGCCGAGGATGGAGCCGACACAGTAAGAACTACATCTTCACCATCATAGGAAACTATAGCCGCAGCGGGAGAAGTAAAGGTGAGTTCAAAAACATCACATGTCTCGCCAATATTATACTTTGCAGATCTTACGACTGGTCTTTTATAAGAGGAGTCATAGTAAATTTCAACTTTATTTTTGAAGACCCACTGCCCTGAGGATAAACGAGCATAACTGCCGGTCATACCCGTGACATAATCCACCATGCCTTTGTACAACTCGTACGCAGCTCCATTGCCTGAAACAGGTGCATTATAGGTATCAACTACATCATAAGGAACTTTAGCAAGGAAGCGTGAGCCCTCCAGGATAACACCAATATTCGCAGGGGCCTTTTGGGTTTTCACAGTTCCTTTGTAATTAACGGTGTAAACAGGTGCACCTAAGTCAACGTTACGTGGAGCTCCTGTAAATGTGGGTATTGTATATTCAAGTGAATAAGTAGCCTTATATAACCCGGAAGGATTTGAAGGACCAGAGGTCTGCTTCATATTATAGGAGGTACCGTTCAGCTTGACACTCACATTTGCACCAGCAGGAGCCTGACAGGAAAGGGTAATTTTTTCTCCGGGCATCCAATATTCCTGCGCTTGGGGGAAGGTAGAAGAAACAGGTATTTCAACACTGTTCATCTTTTGTGCTCCTGAGGAGGATGCTTTCCTTGTTATGGTACAGGTTTGCTTCTCACCGTCCTGGGTAAAGGTAAAGGTGTTTACGCCTTCAGAAAGAGAAACAAGTATCCCGAAGTAGCCTTGAGGAGAACGGTTTTCAACCAATTTGCCATTTAAATAAAGAGGCAATGATGCATCTGAAGAGCCGTTCAAATAAAAGGATTTAAGGCTTGTAGTAATATTTGAGGAAGGACGGGTAATTTTTAATTTTCTTAGTGGCAGTTTGCCGTCCCTGGCATCAAAAATTGATTTAACCGAGTAAGTAAGATCAGGTCTTTTTGCCATCTCGTTATATGTAAACAATACGCTTCCTTTTATGATGCTACTTGCTTCATTCATCCTCAGCTGACGCTCTATCTCACTTGTTCCATACCAAGGACTTGAGGAATCGCTATCGTTGGATTTATAAGCGGCGTGGCCAATATATAGATCAACACTAGAATTCTTAACAGCGTTTTCCCACCAGATGGCCAGCTTTTCATAATCTGCAATGGAGTATCCTATGTTCCAGTATAGTTGTGGAAGGATATAGTCTATAAGATTATTATTGATCCAATAAAGAGAATCGGCATAGTGAGAATAATAGGATTGGAGGCCTTTTGTATCACTTCCTGCGGGATTACTGGCTTTATTAGCCCATATACCAAAGGGACTTATTCCAAACCTGACATTAGTGCGACCTGTTGCCTTAATGGCGTCAGATACTTCTTTTACCAGAGAATTTACATTATCCCGGCGCCAATCCCCCAGATTTCTGTTCAATGTGTTATATTTCTTGTAAGTATCGGCATCGTTGAAATTACTGTCGGGATAAAAATAATCATCAAAGTGGATGCCATCCACATCATAGTTTTCAACGATTTCAATAACTCCGTCAACAATTAGCCGTCTAACCTCGGGAATACCGGGATTAAAATACAGATTACCATCGGAATGCTTGACCACCCAACCGGGATTCTTTCTGGCTGGATTTGATGGATGTAGGGATGCAAAATCATGAGCAGGCTCCTTGGCGGTTTTTTTCGTAACTCTATAGGGGTTTATCCATGCATGGAGTTCAATACCCCGCTTATGGGCCTCGCTGACCCAGAATTCAAGAGGATCAAACTGATTTGTAGGAGCTACTCCCTGCTTTCCTGTCAAATACTTAGACCAGGGAAAAATTTCAGAATCATAATAGGCATCGGTGGTTGGACGAACCTGCAAAAACACTGCGTTAAATCCAGTGTTCTTCGCGTAGTCCAAAATCTTTACAGTTTCGCTTTTCAGCACCTCTGAATCTGTAGTAGGCTTCACAGGATAGTCGATATTTACCACAGTAGAAACCCATAAACCTCGAAAGTCTTTTGTAGGAACGGTTTCTAGATTATTGAGGCTTAATGTTATTAGAACATTGGTGATTGAATCATCCAACTGGCTATCCTCAGCGGCAAACGCCGAAGGGCAGAAGGTAAAAGAAAGAATTAAAATAAAAGTAACTACTGTTTTTAGATATTTCATGGCACACCCCGTCATGTTTATTCTACTTCCTTAATTTTAGCATAAATAGCATGGTATTTTATGCTTCAACATGTTTTTTAAAAAACTTGTAACAGTAAGGCAACAGAAGCAGAATAAACAGCTATACTTCGAGGGTGCTTTTTATTTTGATCCCAATATGCGATTGACCAGTCTTTTGATCAGCGATTGCTTTTCAGTTGATGCTATACTATTCTTTGAATTCCCATAGGCGATATTGGGGCCAGAGACCGGGGGGACTGCTTTTTGAGTAGACCCGATCATAATACTTGTGGTGATTTTGCGGCTAGATGATTTTTGTTTCCCTAAAGCTTCAGCTTTCTGGCTCTTAGCTTTATTGGTCAGAGGTTTTTTCTGGTTGTATATCCTTGCTCCAGCCCGATTAGGCTTTTTACCCCTTGGGGCACCTTTACTATGCGGACTTCTAATCATTTCATTATTAGTGGGCAGATTATGAGCATGGGCTTTAATCCAATCCTTTGCATTCTCAGTAATCTGTTTTACTTCGGATGCAGATGGTAGCTCCTTTTCCTCAATCATTACTCCGATATGCTCTTCTATTTCATAAAGAGTCATTATATCATCGCTGGTGACGAGAGAAATTGCCTTTCCGGCATTTCCTGCTCGGCCTGTACGGCCTATTCTATGAACATAGCTGTCNTTTTCAATCGGAACATCATAATTTATAACCAAGGATAAATCATCAACATGAATACCCCTAGCAGCTACATCAGTAGCAACAAGGAGCTGCACCTTACCATGCTTAAACTGTCCCATTGTCTTAAGCCTTTTGTTCTGCGGGATATTTCCATGAAGTGCGTGGGAAGCATAACCTTTTCTTAAAAGAAATTTATGAACTCTGTCAACGGTCATTCTCGTATTACAGAAAATCAAGCAACTTTGGGGTTGCTCCATCAGAAGAAGATTATCCAGCCAAGCTCGTTTCTCGTTGTGTGCGACACGGAAGTATACTTGCTCTATAGTGTCAACTGTCATTGTAGGAGACTCTATTTCGATGATTTCAGGATCCTTCATATATTTCTGGCAAATATCCTTGACCTCGACAGGGATAGTAGCAGAAAACAACAGAGTTATCCTGTCCCTGGGAAGCTCTTTAATTATTCTGACAACTTGATCTATAAAGCCCATGTCAAGCATTCTGTCGGCTTCATCAAGCACTAAGAAGCGAATGTTCTTGGTTATGAGATTTCCTTGGCTGATATGATCAAAGACTCTTCCAGGAGTGCCTGAAACAATGGACGGCCCTTTCTCAAGAGCTTGTGTTTCGATGGATATATTGTGCTGGCCGTATACAGAGGTCATTTTGTGGGGAGTATGTTTACCAATAAGTTTTAATTCATTTTCTACCTGAACTGCAAGCTCCCTTGTCGGAACCAGTACCAATGCCTGGGGGCCAGGTTGGCCGGGATCAAGCATCTGAAGCATAGAAATGCTATAAACGGCTGTTTTTCCGCTTCCGGTTTTAGATTTTACGGTTAAATCCTTTTGGTTCAGAATATGTGGAATTGCTTNTTTCTGCACAGGTGTAGGTGCTTCAAAGCCCATTTCAGTTAACGCTCTCAAAATTGGTGTTACGATACCTAGCTCTTCAAAACTGTTACTCATTATTACTCATCTTTCATGNTATCTATATTATTTTGCCTTCTTAGCAATTAGTGTTTCTGATTAATATTATATCACACCATAGTACCTCAGCAAGTATTTTGCTGGTTTTAGCAAAGCGCCGTTACCTGTTCCTGCCAGATTGACTTGTAATTATATATGGCTTTATGCTATTTTATATCTGATAAGGGGATAATTATATAACATTAAGGTATAATTAAGGAAAATTANTGGAGTGTTTATTGTCATTCCCTGCTTAGTAGAGTATACTAATTCAGTAATATTTTACTATGAGATAAAGATGGAGGACTATTCTTTTGGATACTAAACGTTGTTGGAAGAAGAATGTAATGTTGTTTTTAGCTGGGCAAACCATATCACTTTTTGGTTCGTCTCTGGTTCAGTTTGCNATAACATGGTATATTACATTAAATACTCAATCAGGAATGATGCTGACTATATCTATAATTTGCGGTTTTTTACCGACTCTCTTCCTCTCTCCCTTTGCTGGAGTGTGGGCTGACAGGCATAACCGTAAAATGCTGATAATAGTATCGGACGCTCTGATTGCCCTAGCAACTTTGGTATTGGCAGTACTGTTTTTTATTGGCTATGACAAGCTATGGCTTCTTTTTGTAGTATCAGTAATCAGGTCTCTGGGATCAAGCATCCAGACTCCTGCCGTGAATGCCTTTATACCACAATTCGTGCCTGATGATAAGCTTGTTAAGGTAAATGCTGTGAATGGAACTATTCAGTCCATGGCAATGCTTTTATCTCCAATGCTTAGTGGTGCATTACTCAGCGTAGCATCTATTGAGGTGGTTTTCTTTGTTGATGTAATTACAGCTGCTTTTGCTATAATCACATTACTTCTTTTTGTACATGTNCCCCCCCACGAAAGAGCCACAGCCAGGAAGCCCAAGGGATATTTTCAGGATTTAGGGGAAGGATTAAAATTTGTTATTAACTATAGATTTATCAGAGATTGCTTTATTTATTGTGCTGTTATTTTTATATTTGTTTCACCAGTTGCCTTTTTAACACCCCTGCAGGTGNCCCGGAGCTTCGGGCCGGAAGTTTGGCGGCTTACATTTGCTGAAGTCGCACTTGCCGGTGGAATGATTCTGGGCGGACTCATTATGACAGCCTGGGGCGGTTTAAAAAATAAAATATATACAATTGGTTTTTCAATTTTGATATTTGGAATAGCGACCATTGGTCTGGGTTTGGTCAATGTATTCTGGCTTTATCTTGTATTTGCAATGATAGCCGGCCTTGTTATTCCGGCGTTTAATACAACGGCCATAGCATTATTACAACAGAAGGTGGAAACCGATTATCAAGGAAGAGTATTCAGTGTATTTAATATGATACAAAGCGTCATGGTGCCTTTGAGCATATTGATATTCGGTCCTTTGGCCGATGTTATAGCCATTGAATTTCTGCTGATAGTAACAGGGCTGGTTATGGCTATTATGTCGGGAGTAATTACAAACAGTAAGGTTCTGGTAGAGGGTGGCAAGACTATATCAGAAACATAAGGGCTTTAACAAACAATACAATAAGACAGGGGACGGTTCTGTGTCTTGCTTTTTACGCAGCTTCCGTCCCTTTATATATCGCAGTAAAGACGCACTTGAAAGATATTAGATTATCTTTAATACCGCCCCTTTATATTTCTCAGCAAAGACACAGAGATATGCAATTGTTTCCTGTCCCATTCTTGATTGGCCAGTATTTGTTTTTACATCGTTTTATGCTAAAATAGATAGCGGTTTATTTTATAGTGAAAGCTTTTNGTAAAAATGCAGAATATAACTATCAGATTCACTTAATTTGGAGGCTGGTATGAGCATGAGACCAAACAAAAATATTTATAGATTTTATATATTGGTATGTGTATTAATTGTTGCGCTGGGTTTATTTCTTTTTAATATCTTTAAATATAGAAATATTAATAAAACCGTTGTCACAGAAGCGGGAACTGAGTTACCCAGTGCTAATGTGTTTTTGAAGGATAACAGCACCGATGCGAAATACGTTACCGATTTGACCTGGATTAATATTAATCAGCCAGGTGCTCACAAAATTGAAATTGAAGTTGGTGGGACAAAATATAAGGTTAAATTAGAGATAAAGGATACCACTGCCCCAACAGCTCAGATTCAGGATGTTGACCTATATGAAGGCAGAACAGTGAAGCCTTCAGAGTTTATTAAGGAAATAACTGACGCTACAAATGTTACAGTTTCATATAAGGCTGAGCCTGAGTATAGTAAAATTGGCACCCGAGAGGTGGAGTTAATTCTTGAGGATACCTCAGGGAATAAGTCTGAGTATAAGGCAAAACTTAGGGTTTCGAAGACCAACGATATAGTAAAGGTTGATATACAAAATCGAGCATTAAACCTCGAGGCATTTTTAAAGAATCCTGAGGATCTTCCCAATGCTGTATTGCTTGAGCCCAAAAGTGTTCCTGCCGAGATAGGGATTTATCCTGCAAAGGTTATGATTGGAGATACCACTTATGAATCTAATATTTCAGTTACCGATCTGACTCCCCCTAAGGCTGATGCCGTTGCCCAAAGCATATGGCAAAATGACAGCATCGAAGCAAGTAAATTCGTAACAAACATTGAGGATATGACAAATGTTTCTGTTACTTATAAAGAGACACCGGACTTTTCTCTTGTGGGTGATCAGACTGTTAAGCTTCTATTGACAGATGAAGGCGGGAATGAGACAGAAATTGAGTCTATTCTGACAGTTGTTAAGGATACTGAATCTCCACAAATATATGGTGTAAAGGACAATACTATTTATATTAATAATCCGGTCTCCTTCAAAAAAGGCGTTTATGTTTACGATAACCGGGATGGAGAGATATCTGTGTCTGTGGACAGCTCTCAGGTAAATCAGAAAGTAGCAGGACAATATCCTGTAGTATACACAGCGACTGATTCTTCGGGCAACACCTCAAGTAAAGAAGCAATTTTTACCGTTAAGGAAATGAAGGTTACCATGGAACAGCTTGAGGTCATCGCTGATGAGGTTCTTGCTGAGATTACAACCCCTGACATGACCTTGAGAGAAAAGGCATGGGAAATATACCAGTATGTTAATACCCTGCTTACCTATACNGGTGTTTCCGATAAAACAGACTGGATGTATGAGGCATATAATGGTTTTACGAACAAAGTAGGTGACTGCTTCACATATTTTGCAATGTCAGAGCTGCTTTTAAACAGAATTGGAATGGAAACCATGAGGGTAGAAAGGCTGACAAAGCCGGGAGAGGCAAAACATTACTGGCATCTGGTCAATTATGGAGAGGGATGGTACCATTTTGACGCGTGTATACACATTCCTAAGCTTGTGTCCTTTATGTTGACCGATGCGGAGATGGATGCATTCTCTGCCAGAGTGGGAAAAGACAATTATTATTACAGATTTGATAAAGAAAACTACCCGCGAACACCTGAAAAATAGTGTGTTTAATACCTGCGAGGGAGGAATACTTACGAAAGAGCTTGGCGTAATAGGTGGTCTTGGCCCAATGGCAACTGCCTACTTTTATGAACTGATTGTTAAAATGACAGATGCAAAAGCTGACGGGGAGCATGTTCCGATGATTATATATAATCGTCCGGATATTCCTGACAGAACCGACTATATTCTTGGCAAGAGTCAGGATAGCCCTGTGAATGCCATTATAGCAATTGGTAATTCCCTGGCATGCCTGGGTGTTGATATTATAGCAATACCCTGCGTTACAGTTCACTATTTTTTTGATGAGCTTTTGAAAGGAATAAGTATTCCAATAATCAATATGATTGAGGAAACAGCTAATTACCTGAAGGAGAATGATATCCGGAAGGTTGGAATTATGGCTACCGACGGCACAGTTTCCGCAGGTTTTTTTACTGAAGAGCTTGAGAAAAAAGGTATCGGAACTGTTATTCCCTCAATAGCCTCTCAGAAAAAGATTATGGGCATAATATACGATAGCATTAAGGCAAATATGCCCTATGATATAAATGAGTTCAGGCTTGTTGAAAAAGAGCTTAGAGATGCAGGAGCTCAGGTTATTATACTTGGCTGTACAGAGCTTTCTTTATTAAAGAAGGATGGTTATGCCGGTAAGGGGTTTTTGGATGTTATGGAGGTGCTGGCAGTAAAATCAATTGAGTTTTCCGGTGCTTCTGTGAAGGAGGAATATAAAAACCTTATTACATAATATTTTTCACTGGAGCATTCAAAACACCATAATAATAAAAGACTGCAGATAATTACAGACTAATTAACAGGATTACAAAAAAAGGATGTCAGTATATGAAAAGACAAAACAATATACTTGAGTATTTGGATAATATAGCCAATGTTTATCCCGATAAAATTGCTTACGCCAATGAAAGTATCGAGCTGTCATTTAAAACAGTATATGATAATGCAAGGGCCATAGGTTCATTTCTGCATGAGAAGGGCAGATACAAAGAGCCTGTGGTGGTATTTATGAAAAAGCATCCCAACACAATTGTAACTTTTTTAGGAGTTGTTTATGGGGGATGCTATTATGTTCCTATTGATGTTGAAATGCCCAGGCACCGTATAGAGCTTATATTTCAGAATCTTAAGCCAGGTGCAGTAATATGTGATGACACAACCCTGGATTTAATTAATACCTTCGATTATCAAGGTGATGTATATGCTTATGATGAAATGGTTAAGGAGACTGTTAACCAAGCGGCACTCGATAATATCAGGAGTAAGGCCATAGATACTGATCCAATATATGTAGTCTTTACCTCAGGTTCTACAGGTAGGCCAAAGGGTGTCGTGGCTTGTCACAGATCAGTAATAGACTATATCGAAACTTTATCAGATGTGCTGGAAATATCTGAGGATACAGTGTTTGGAAATCAAACCCCCCTTTATGTGGACGCCTGCCTGAAGGAGATATTCCCTACTTTAAAGTTTGGAGCCAAGACCTATATCATACCAAAAGAGCTGTTTATGTTTCCAATCAAGCTGATCGAGTTTTTAAATAAGTACAAGATTAACACAGTTTGCTGGGTAGTTCCTGCTCTGACCTTGATTTCAGGACTTGGTGCATTGAAGGATAATGTCCCGGAATATTTGCACACTATTGCCTTCGGCAGTGAGGTCTTTCCCATAAAGCAATTTAATATATGGAGGAAGACACTTCCTGAGGCCAGATTTATAAACCTCTATGGGCCGACCGAGGCTACGGGAATGTCATGCTACTATGTTGTTGACAGGGAATTTGATTTAGACGAAGCTATTCCTATTGGCAGACCCTTTAATAATACAGAAATACTGCTCTTAAATGATCAGGATAAGCCTGCAGAACCAGGTGATCAGGGAGAGATCTGTATACGGGGAACATCGTTGACTCTTGGCTACTACAACGATTTTGAAAGGACTAATGAGGCCTTTGTTCAAAATCCATTGAACCCCTATTACCCGGAGCTGATTTATCGTACCGGTGATATTGGTAAGCTAAACGATAGGGGAGAGCTGATCTTTGTTTCCAGAAAGGATTATCAGATTAAGCACATGGGTCATCGCATTGAGCTTGGAGAAATTGAAATGGTCATGAATCAGATGGAAGGCATACAGAGCGTTTGTTGTATTTTTGATAATGACAAAAAGAAAATTATTCTGTATTATGTTGGTGATGTATCTAAAATAGAAGTAGTTAATTATTGCAAGAATAAGCTGCCAAGGTATATGGTGCCTCATCTTGTGGAAAAGATTGACACAATGCCACTTACATCAAATGGTAAGATTAATAGGCTGGCATTAAAAGAAATGTATGCCAACCGATAGGAGGAAATATGGAAGAACTATTGGAAATACTCGAGGAACTTCATCCAGAGGTTGATTTTAATACTAATAAAAGCTTAATTGACGATAAAATATTAGATTCCTTTGATATCATTACTCTCATAGCCGATATCAATGATGCATATGATGTTGCTATTCCGGCTCATGAAATTATACCGGAAAATTTTAACTCGGCAGAAGCGCTGTATGGATTGATTGAAAGGCTGCTTGACGAGGATTAGATCAGGGGGGCATATGTTATTCACTTCGTATGAGTTTATATTCTTTCTCTGTTTGCTGATAGGCTTATACTATATTATACCTAAGCGTTTTCAATGGCAGCTGCTTTTGATTTCCAGCTTTGTTTTTTACTACTTTTCGGGCTGGAGCAATCTGCTATATATTTCTGTAACCATTGTTTCGACCTATTTTGTCAGTATCAAGCTGAATGGTCTTACTAAAAAGCAAAAGGCTTATTTAAAGGAAAACCGTGATTTATCCAGAGAAGAAAAAAAGGTCTACAAAGAAAAAATAAAGTCGAAGCGTTGGGGATGGCTGCTATTATGCCTGATTTTTAATCTTGGGATTCTGGCAGTAATTAAGTACACTAATTTTGCTCTATCCAATATAAACTCAATACTTACTTTATTCAAGATGAATGAGATTTCATATGTCAATCTGCTTTTGCCTATGGGGATTTCATTCTATACATTCCAATCCATGTCCTACATCATTGATGTGTACAGGGAAAAGTATGAGCCTGAAAGAAATATAGGTAAGATGGCGCTGTTTGTATCCTTTTTCCCCCAGTTGATTCAAGGACCTATAAGCCGCTTTGATGATTTAAGCAAGACCTTATATAAAGAACACAGCTTCAATGCCAAAACCTTTTCCTTTGGCTTTCAAAGGGTACTGTGGGGCTATTTCAAAAAGATGGTCATAGCTGACAGAATCATTACTGCGGTTCTGACAATAACCAAGAATCCTGATACCTATGATGGCATCTATGTTTTTATCGGTATGTTGTTCTATGCTCTTCAGCTCTATGCTGACTTTACAGGTGGGATTGATATTACAATCGGTATAGCCCAGATGCTGGGTATTGAGGTTAAGGAAAACTTTATCCGCCCATATTTTTCAAAATCCATTACAGAGTATTGGAGGAGATGGCATATTAGTATGGGGACCTGGTTTAAGGATTATGTATTCTATCCCTTATCAGTGAGTAAGCCCATGCTTAATATCTCCAGATCCTCCAGAGCACGTTTTGGAGACAAGGTAGGGAAGCGGCTACCGGTGTATTTGTCTACCTTGATAGTGTGGTTTACGACAGGTATATGGCATGGCTCAAGCTGGAACTTTATTGTATGGGGCCTGCTGAACGGAGTAATAATTCTGATTTCCCAGGAGTTCGATCCGCTATACGCTAGGTTTCATGAAAGATTTAAGGTTAAAGGAACCTTTGGATTCCGTTTGTTTCAAGTTATNCGCACTGTCCTCCTTTTATCGTCCTTAAGAATTTTAGACTGTTACAGGGATGTGGGGGTTTCCTTCAGAATGTTTGTGTCCATGTTTACCAAGCTAGATATCGGAGTTCTGTTTAATGGTTCATTGCTGGATCTGGGCCTTGATGTATCAGACTACATAGTTTTGGTCATTGGGGTAATCATATTAATCGGTTTTAGCCTATTACAAAGAAGTGGAAGTGTAAGGGAGAAAATTGCAAATAAGAGACCGGTATTAAGATATTCAGTTTATATACTATTATTTTTCTCCATACTAATCCTTGGAGCCTATGGAATTGGCTTTGACAGCAATCAATTTATCTATAACCAGTTTTAGTACAGGATAATGAAGTAAAATAAGGGAAAGAGTATTTTATTTTAAGGGAGAATTTATGGATCAATGAAAAACAAGAAAATAATATCCATTTTAATAATATTTTTGATAATTGCAGGACTGTATGTGCTTTTACAGAGCCTTCTAATGCCCAAGTATATGACAAAGATAGTTGAGGGTGCTTTGATTTCCGAGTATTATCATGAAAAAAATAAAGACCATGATGTCATATTTATTGGTGATTGCGAGGTCTACGAAAATTTCTCACCAATTACTCTTTGGGAGGAGTATGGTATTACCAGCTATATCCGGGGAAGTGCTCAGCAGCTTATCTGGCACTCGTACTATCTTTTAGAGGACACCCTGAAATATGAAAAGCCCGATGTTGTTGTATTCAGTGTCCTCTCAATGATGTATGATGAGCCACAGAATGAGGCTTATAATCGTATGAGTATAGATGGTATGCCCTTATCTTTGACAAAACTTAGGTCCGCGAAGGCTGCCATGATGCCCGAGGAGGATTTAATTACATATGTCTTCCCGCTGTTGAGATATCATTCTAGATGGAATGAGCTTTCAGAGGAGGACTTTAAATATTGGTTTAAAAAGGACCAGATAGCTCACAACGGGTACCTTATGAGGGTTGACGCAAAGCCAGTGGATACATTTCCGAAGCCTAGAGCTCTGGCAGATTATAAGTTCGGAGATATTTGCTATGAGTATTTGGATAAGATGACACAGCTTTGTAAGGATAATGACATAGAGCTTGTTTTGCTCAAAGCCCCCAGCCTTTATCCCCATTGGTATGATGAATGGGATGAGCAGATGGTTGACTATGCGGCTAAAAATGATTTATTATATATTAACCTGCTCGATTATCTTGATGAAATGGGGCTGGATTTTAATACAGATACCTATGATGCAGGACTTCACTTAAATCTTGCNGGGGCCGAAAAAACATCAGTATTTTTTGGAAAGTACCTAAAGGATAATTTTAATCTTATTGATAAAAGAAATGATCCGGAGTTGAAGGCCCTTTGGGATGATAAATCTGCTTATTATTATAATATGGAGCAGGAGCAGTATCAGGAGCTTGAAGAGTACGGATACTTACTGAAATTTAACCTGAAGCGCACTGAAGAAAAGTAACGACAGGTATTTGATGTTATTAAACAGGAGGAGTTATGAAAATAAAATTTAAGATATTAACAATAATGATGGCTATAGTTCTTATTTTAGCTTCTTGTGGCTCTAATAACGGTGGCGAATCTCCAACACCGACCGAGCCTCAATCAACGGGAAACAACACTAATTCTCCCGTTACTACAGAGGAAAAATCAAAATACTTTTTTGAGCATAACGGCATTTCTATATATATGAATGATAAGGCAGAGNCCGTTTTAGATGCCTTAGGTGAGCCTATGCACTATTTTGAATCTCCAAGCTGCGCCTTTCAGGGAATTGACAGGGTGTACACATATAGTGGCTTCGAGCTATACACATATACAGATGGGGATGATGATACTGAGTATATCTTTTCGGTTGTGTTTATGAATGACGGTGTTGAAACTAGGGAAGGGATTACTCTCAGCAATAAGCTCAATGATATTATTTCAAAATACGGTAACGACTATGATCAGAAAAACGACAAATATACCTATACTGATGCGAACACTACACTTGCCTTTGTTATTAAGGATGAAGAAGTGGTAGATGTATCATATAATCTTATTGTGAACTAAAACGGGTTTAGGTATGGAAAAACAAGAGAAACCTGAAAAGAAAAAGAAAAGGTTTAAAATAGGACTACGCACTGTAAAGACAGTTGTGGCAGTCTTTATATGTTGCCTAATTGATTTTCTCCGAGGAACAGATCCTATACAGAGCAGTATCGCGGCTGTTTTATGTATTCAACCCGATACCAAAAACAGCATTCGTACAGGGATTACTAGAATTATCGGCACTCTGATCGGAGGTGTTACCGGTGCCTTGGTGCTGCTATTCTTATTAGAGGTGGGTATATCTCATAACTCAATTCTGTTCTATTTAATTCTTTGTGTATTGCTTATCCCGGTTATCTATATACCTGTTAGATTGGGCTGGCCCGAGGCTACAGCTCTTACATGTATTGTCTATATAGTAATTGTTTTGGGGTATACAAGTGAGCAGACCCCGTTAGAAATGGCAATAGAACGTATTATAGATACCTTGATAGGGATTGCAGTTGCTGTTCCCATTAATGCAGCATTTCCAAACCGCAATAAGGCTAAAACAGACTCTATATCTGAAAATGAGCCTAGTATTTGAAGCATGTAGTCAGGTGGTCATCGATAATGCCTGTAGCCTGAAGATAGGAGTAGATTATAGTACTTCCTAAAAAGGTAAAGCCCCGTGATTTTAAATCCTTGCTTACCCTATCTGAAAGCTGTGAGGTAGTGGGGACCTGTGACAAATCGGTCCATCGGCCTTTGACTGATGTGCCATCTACAAAATTCCAGATATATTTATCGAAGTTACCCCATTCCTTCTGAATCTCTAGAAAACAGCGGGCATTATTGATTGAAGCAGTGATTTTCCTTCTGTTCCGGACTATGCCTTCGTTTTGAAGCAGCTCACAAATTTTCTTTTCATCATACTGGGCGACCTTATTAGGATCAAACCCATCATAGGCAGCCCGATAATTCTCTCTTTTACGCAATATGGTTATCCAGCTCAAGCCAGCCTGGGCAGATTCAAGAACTAAGAACTCAAAGTGCTTCTTATCGTCATGAACAGGAACACCCCATTCAAGGTCATGATATTTAATGTACAATTCATCGGTACCACACCAGGGGCATCTGTTCAAAAAAACCACTCCTTTATCTATAATTAAATCCTACTAAACTATTATTAGATATACAAGTATAAAAAAGAAACGGGATATTATATCCCGTTTCTTCTAAGGTCCATGCTTATGATATTAGACGGCTAAACAGCCAAGGGTTTTATGAGCTGTATTCATTATAAATGGTTCGTTTTTTGATATAAATTCTTCCAAATAGGTTTTATCCTTTTGGGCCTTTACGGCGTTTTTATCTATTTCTCTCATATAAACATCCCTCTGTATATACTTTCGAAGGATTAGTCAGAAAAAATGGGGTAATGTTGATTATACATAGAATTAAAAAACAAACCCGGTGTAAAGCCTGAAGCCGTATAATAAAATAAGAAACTCCGCGGTCAATAAGCCTATTGCGGAGCTTCATCATAATAATCATAAAAGATTATGCCCTTATTTGTTCTGAAGCTTATACTGGATTTTATAGCCGTGACTTTCAATTGATTTTTCCATCTCTGATGTATTCAGAGAATTAATTCCTATAACAACAGAGCTCTTCCCGTTAGCTCCTCTATAAACTGCTACATGAGTAATGTTAGCCCCAAATTCGCCGATGATTCCAGTTAGGTTTGCCATTATTCCAGGCTCGTCCTTAGCCTCGACTGTAAGACGGGTACCCGGTTCACGAAAACCTAATAATTCTATAAATGAATCAAATATATTAGTCTCGGTAATAATGCCTACAAGCTTTTCATCATCAACTACAGGAAGGAAACCGACATTATTGTCTCTCATTAATATTGCTGCTTCTTCTAACAGAGCACTGGACGAAATAGTAATAGTATTTTTGTTCATTATCTTACTTACTTTCATTTTAGAGAGCAGGTAAGTAATTTCACCCATGCTGAATGTGGTTGCATTGGAGGGAGAGGCCTGCAAAATATCTTCTTTTGATACAACACCAACAAGTTTACCATTCTTCATAACCGGAAGGCGTTTTACACCGTTAACAGTCATTATTTCATGAGCTTCCGGAACCGTCTGGTCTGGGGAGATTGTAAACGGGTTTGCAGTCATTTTGTTTTTTACAAACATAATTCTAACCTCCTAAATATGCTTTTTTGATATCGTCGCTCTGCATGAGCTCTGATCCTTTACCGGATAGTACGATAGAACCGATTTCCATAACATATGCACGATTTGCTATTTGCAATGCCATACTGGCATTTTGCTCTACCAGTAAGATAGTTGTGCCAGCCTCGTTGATATCTTTTATTATACTAAAAATCTCCTGAACCAGCAACGGAGCAAGCCCCATGGAGGGCTCATCAAGGAGAAGGATCTCTGGCCTGCTCATTAATGCACGTCCTATCGCAAGCATTTGCTGCTCTCCACCTGACAGGGTACCGGCAGCCTGCTTCCTTCGGTCCTTCAACCTGGGGAACCTTTCATAGACCATCTCTAAATCTTTAGCGATTTCTTTTTTATCTTTTCTAAGGTATGCCCCTAACTCTAAATTTTCTAGAACAGTCATGGTAGGGAAGACGCGACGGCCTTCGGGAGACTGGGAGATTCCCATTTTAACTCTTTCTTGAGGAGTAGTATTGGTAATATCCTTTCCGTCAAGAAATATGAATCCGTCAGTTGGCTTTTTCAAACCTGAAATCGTACGAAGGGTTGTGGTTTTACCAGCTCCATTAGCGCCTATCAATGTGACTATCTCACCTTCATTTACCGTTAGTGAAACATTTTTGAGGGCATGGATTACACCAAAATGAACATTTAAATTCTTAATCTCCAGCATTGTTTAAATCCTCCCCCAAATAAGCTTCTATAACGCGTTGATTGATTTTTATCTCATCAGGTGTGCCATTTGCAATGACCATACCATAATCTAAAACATATATGCGTTCACAGATATTCATAACAAGCGACATATCGTGTTCTATCAGCAGTATAGTCAGTTTAAACTTTTCTCTGATCCAGCCGATTAACTCGGTCAGCTGAGCAGTCTCATTAGGATTCATTCCGGCCGCCGGCTCATCTAGCAGCAGAAGAACAGGGTCTGTTGCTAGGGCACGGGCAATCTCCAGATGACGCTGTTCGCCATAAGGAAGGTTTCTAGCTAGCTCGTCCTTCTTATCTTCAAGGTTTAGTATCTTAAGTAATTCCATGCTTTTTTCTATAAGTCTGGCTTCCTCTTTTTTATAGGAAGGAAGGTGGAAAAAGCTTGGAATCAAGCCATATTTAATATTTTTATGCATAGCAATACGAACATTATCAAGCACTGTCAAATCCTTAAATAGACGAATGTTTTGGAATGTTCTGGCTACGCCCTTTTTACAAATACTGTAAGGCTTTAAACCGTTAAGGGTTACAGCTTTTCCATCAGTATTCAGATTTATTATGCCTGATGTAGGCACATATACGCCTGTCAGAAGATTGAACAGGGTGGTTTTACCGGCGCCGTTAGGACCAATCAGACCTAATAATTCACCCTCATTTATCTCCATATTTACATTTGAGACAGCGGTCAGGCCGCCAAAGGATTTAGTAAGCTTATTCACCGTTAGTATTGACATTCTAAACCCTCCTTTTCTTTGGCTTAAAGCCTTCACCAATTTTGCTGAACATAGATAGGGAAAGCTCCTTAGAGCCCATTAAGCCTTGCGGTCTAAATATCATAATAATGATTAATAGGAGCGAATAAATAATCATTTGGACATTAGCAAAGGATTGTAAATAGGTTGTAATAATGGCTAGAAGAATAGCGGCTATAACTGAACCAGAGATACTGCCCAGACCACCTAAAACAACAATTACCAATATGTCTATAGATTTTGAAAAGCTGAATATCTTCGGATCTATAAAATTAAAGGTGGAGGCATATAAGGCTCCCGCAATTCCAGCAAAGAACGCACCTATAGTAAAGGCCATAACCTTATATTTAGTTGAATTAATTCCCATGGCATCGGCAGCGATTTCATCCTCACGGATAGAAATACATGCCCGGCCATGTGAGGACTTGATAAAGTTAGAAATAATAAGTATAGTACCGGCAGTAAAAACAAACAACCAGGGCCAGTTAGTAAAATGAGGAATGTCCTGCAGGCCGGCGGCACCATTTGTGATACTGTCCAGATTTAGGAATATAATACGAATGATTTCTGCCATACCTAATGTGGCTATTGCGAGATAATCTCCTCTGAGCCTTAGTGTTGGTAAGCCTACAAGGAATCCAACTATTGCAGCCATGATTGCCCCTGCAAAGACACCAATGATAAAGCCTAAAACAGAGGGAACCCTTAAGGTAATCAGAGCACAGGTATATGCTCCTATTGACATGAATCCCGCATGGCCTAAGGAAAATTGGCCGGTAAAGCCTGTAATAAGGTTAAGGCTGACCGCCAAAATAATATTAATGCAAATAGTCGCTAGTGTGGTTTGCAAATAACTATTTATTATGTCAAGTGATATTAAAAGCTGGATAATACCGAAGGTTAATATAAGTGAAATAAGCTTCCTTATCCAGTTTGTCTCAATTAATTTTTTCAACTTAAATTACACCTTCTCCCTTGTATTTTTACCCAATAAACCGGATGGTTTAATTATAAGAACCAAAATTAGAATAGCAAAGACTACACCGTCACGGTACATAGAGTTTCCGTACCCTGATACTAAAACTTCAACTATTCCAATAAAATAACCACCAATCATAGCGCCAGGTATTATGCCTATACCACCAAAAACAGCTGCAACAAAGGCTTTAATTCCTGGAAGCGTTCCCATAAGAGGGTTAATTGAATTATAGTATATACCCACCAGAATACCTGCTGCTCCTGCCAGGGCTGAACCTAAAGCAAAAGTAAAGGAAATGGTACTGTTAACGTTTATACCCATAAGCTCAGCTGCATCACTGTCTAATGATACGGCACGCATTGCCTTACCTATTCTTGTTTTCTTAACAATAAACTGAAGTAGTATCATAAGAACTACTGTTATCGTAACTATCAGAATCTGCTGCATTGTAATGGTAATACCCATCAGATTAAAGGACTCTGTAAGAATTCCGGTTAATGGGGGATAGGAGCGTACATTTGCACCTGCAATAGCCATAGTAACATATTCAAGGAACAGAGAGACACCGATTGCAGTAATCAGGACTGCAATTCTGGTCGCATTCCTTAAAGGCTTATAGGCAACCTTTTCTATAACAACGCCAAGAATCATGGAAAATAGCATTGATAGCAATAATGATGGCAGGAAACCAAGCTTAAGTGTTGTCATGGAAAAATAGCCTATAAAAGCTCCAAGCATGTACACATCACTATGGGCAAAGTTTATCAGCTTGATAATACCGTAAACCATAGTATAGCCTAAGGCGATAAGTGCATATATGCTTCCAAGGGATATTCCGTTAATAATCTGTTGAAGTAGCTGTTCCAAATGATTTCCCTTCCTTCGACAATCATTGTGTTCTTAAGTAAATAGACTAATGACTGTATAGTAACTATAAGTTTAGATATAAGTGGGGGGACCATGGTACCCCCACTTATACTTGATTCTACTACAAAAATGGATTATTGTTCAACCCTTTGGCTTGTAGCATGTACACCATTTTCAATACCAACAACAACTACAGCTTTAACAGGGTTATGGTTTTCGTCCATGCTGAATGAACCGGTAATACCTTTAAAGTCTTTAGTTTGAGCCAATGCATCCTTTAAAGCTACTGGATCTTCACTTCCAGCACGCTTGATACCATCTATTACGAACATGGCAAGATCGTATCCTAAAGCTGCAAACTGATCTGGNTCCTTACCGTATTTAGCTTTGTAACTCTCGATAAAGCCCATAACGCTGGGATCCTTGTCAAGGGATGAGAAGTGGCTGGAGAAGTATACATCATTCAATGCATCTGCACCGGCAAGCTCGGTAAGCTCTGGAGCTCCGAATCCGTCAGGGCCGAGGATTGGTGCATCGATACCCTGATTACGAGCCTGTTTGATTATAAGGCCAGCTTCGTTATAGTAGCCGGGAATAAAGACAACATCAAAGGATTCGCCCTTAATCTTTGTAATAATAGCGTTGAAATCGGTGTCACCGGACACGAATGCTTCTGTAGCAACAACCTTGCCGCCGCCAGCTTCAAATGTAGAAGTAAAGTTTGTAGCTAGTCCCTTAGCGTAGTCGCTACTGTTATCAAGGATAACAACCGCCTTTGTTGCTGACAGGTTATTCAGAGCAAAATTCGCCATAGCTGTTCCCTGATAAGAGTCTGTAAAGCAGATACGGAAAGCATATTCCTTTACTCCGTTATCATCAATAGTAACTGAATCGTCTGTTGCAGAGCCTGAAGCAACAANTATCTTATTCTTCATAGCCTCAGGAATAGTAGCCTTAAAAGCTCCTGATGTAGCTGGGCCAAGTACTGCAATAACCTTGTCCTGAGTCATAAGCTTTGTTGCAAGGGTGGTGGCTTGTGACTTATCTGATTTGTTGTCATATTTGATCCATCTGATCGTTTTGCCATTGATTCCGCCTGCATTGTTGACTTCCTCAAGAGCAAGCTCAATACCTTCAACTGAAGCCTGACCATAAGAAGCAACATCGCCGGTAAGCTCATAGTTGATACCAATTCTAATTTCGTTCTCATTTTGGGAGGCTCCACAGCCTGCCATGATAGTCATTGTAAGTGTCAAAATGAGTATAATAGCTAAAGTTTTTTTCATATTCCTCTCTCCTTATTTTTTTATTGTTATAATAAGTATTTCCGGTTTGTGGAAATATCTTTGGCTGTACTTAAAATAATACAAAAAAAGCCTTGCTCCTTAACATAATATTAAGAGACAAAACTTTCGTGTTCTGTGGTACCACTCTTTTTGCTGTGAAAACAGCCCCTCACCAGCACATCAAAGAATAAATGAGTCAATAATACTTTGTATGTGCAGACATGATAACGGTTGTCATCCGACCTAGCCTAATAATCAATTACAATAATTGTTTTTCAGCCAGATAGCTCCCGGGCGAGCTATTCTCACACTTTAAACCTTATCTCTCAGCATATGATAAGTTTTCTGGAGTTCTTCATGTGATATTTTTCCCGATCAACGCAAATAACTATATTTCTAGTAAGTTTATACTGTTAAGCGGCTTTTGTCAATAATAAGAGAAGGATTTTTGCAAACAAAAAATAAGCCCGTAATTGCAATTGAAAAGTATTCTTATGTGTGATAGCTTTATATTGTTTAAATGAATCGTTAGCCAAGGGGGAATATCGGGTGGTATTTTCAAGCTTATTATTCTTATGCAATTTCTTGCCTATATGTTTAGGATTGTATTATATAGTAAATAACAGGACATACCGGAATTGGATTTTAATTATTTCATCATTGTTTTTCTATGCCTGGGGCGAGCCTGTATGGATTTTATTGCTGCTGGTTTCTACATTTATCAGCTATTTTTTTGCATTAATGGTTGAAAACCACAGCAAAACTTCTAAAGGTAAGGCCTTTATGGCACTTGGAATTACACTTAATATTCTAGTGTTAAGCTTCTTTAAGTATTCGGGCTTTTTGGTTGATAATATTAATCTTATTACCGGAGCCAATATTCAGCTTAGCAAGATTGCTTTACCAATAGGAATATCATTTTACACATTCAAAATTATTACTTATCTTGTGGATGTGTACAGGGGAGAGGCAGAGGCTCAAAAGTCTCCCTTCAAGCTTTTACTTTATGTTTCTATTTTTCATCAGGTTATGTCGGGCCCTATTACAAGGTATAAGGACATTGCTGAGCAACTTGATAATAGAGTCGAAAATCTTAAGGATTTCAACTACGGTGTGAGCCGTTTTATTATAGGTCTTGGCAAAAAGGTCATATTATCAGGACTTGCAGCAAAGACCGGGGAGGCCTTTATAGGTGTGGACTATTCAAGGCTACCGGTTTTAGGAGCATGGTTTGGCATTTTCATGTATAGCATGCAGTTATATTTCGATTTTTCGGGCTATTCGGATATGGCTATAGGACTTGGCCGTATGTTTGGTTTTAAATATGAAGAGAACTTTAACTACCCTTATATCTCCAAATCAGCAACAGAATTCTGGCGCAGATGGCATATTTCTCTGGGCAGCTTTTTCAGGGAATATGTATACATTCCTCTTGGTGGAAACAGAAGCCATCACTTCAGGAATTTACTCATTGTCTGGGCCTTGACAGGACTTTGGCATGGAGCCAGCTGGAACTTTGTATTGTGGGGNCTATATTATTTCGTTCTGATTTTTATTGAAAAAACATTTTTGTTAAAGTTGTTTGAGAAAATACCAACATTTATTTCAAGAATATATCTCGCGGTGGCTGTGCTGGTAGGCTGGGTATTCTTTTATCATACCGATATGAGCCAGGGAGCTGAATTTTTGGGAATAATGTTTGGATTAAAGAATCATGCACTCTCCAGCCCCGAATTAAGCATTTATTTCTGGAATAATGCTATTTTCATTATAATTGCCTTAATTGCATGTACGCCAATAGCTAAATATATCACCAATAAGGCTAAGGAACGGAAATCAAAGTTCTTTGTTTTACTTAGACGGTATGGAATGCCAATACTCAATGTAATAGTACTTATTATTTCAGTAATATATCTTGTAGGACAATCCTATAGTCCGTTTATGTACTTTAAGTTTTAATTTTGTGGCATTTTTACGAGGAGGTTTTACTGTGAAGAAGCTAAGAATTGACACATTGTTTTTTATATTGTTTATTACTGTCCTTGGCATTATTAATTTTTTAAACTTTAATAAGCCGACAGAATCAGCTTTGGAAAACAGAGCCCTTAAGGAAAAGCCACAATTACTCTTTTCCAGCATAATTGAAGGTCAATACCAAAGGGATTATGAGGAATACTACAGCGACACCTTCATCTTGAGGGATAATCTAGTTATGGTAAGTAAGGACATTGACAAGGCTCTGGCTATATTGGGGCCTGATATTACTCTCGTAAAATCCTATGAAGATGTGCAAAAGCCGCCTGAAGAAACGGAGCCATCAGATCCTCAGCCTGAGACAAAGGACCCCATAGATAACACTGATACACCTAATCCCGGAGAGAATACTCCTTCTCAGGGAGATAAGGAAAGCACTCCTACACCAACCCCGGAACCTGATGTGGAAAAAGATTTTGGAGACGGACCTAATGTGGGATACTGGATGGTGATAGATGGCAAGGCCGTTCAGCTGTTTAAATTTAACAAGGAAAGCTTTGATTACTATGCAGAGATATTAAATAAATACAAGCAAAGGCTTGGGGATGATGTAAAAATATATTCAATGATTCCGCCTACAAATTCAGAGTTTATGCAGCTTCGAAAGTATAAAGGAATGACAGACTCTCAGAATGATGCACTGGATTATCTGAAAAGTAAAATGGACAGGAGTATATCATCGGTAGATGTTTTCCATGCCCTTAATGAGCACAGTGATGAGTATATTTATTTCAGAACTGACCATCACTGGACCGCGCTGGGTGCTTATTACGCTTATGCCTCATTTATGGAAAATAAGGGGGAGAGACCATTAGGCCTTGACCAGTATGAAAAGATAGATCTGGGAGATTTTTTAGGTAGCTCCTACACCAAAACATTGGATAAGAGCTTAGAGGCTAACCCTGACAACCTCATAGCCTACAAGCCCCGTAACAGCCATGAATTTATAACCTATAGAGGAGCTGAGGCTCAGAAGGCTGATATTATTGACCTGAAATATAAGGATGATATAACCAAGAAATATCTTACATTCATAAGCTCAGGCGGTGCAAGCTGGAGCAAAGTAACTACTGATGTTAATAACGGCAAAAGGATTCTTGTTATAAAGGATTCCTTCGGAAATGCTTTTGTGCCATTCTTAGTTCCCCACTATGAAGAAATCTATGTTGTAGACTCAAGATTCTATAACAGAAGTATAACAGGTAATATTATTGATTTTGTGGAGGATAATGAAATTAACGAAGTGGTCTTCTGTATTTATATGGAGGATGTTAACTGGTATGATTTTATGAGTGGTGTTGAAAGACTATTAGGGGAATCGGATTAACCCCCGTTAATTATTGCTGTGGTTTCCTATGATTGAAAAGAATAATTCATTGTGTTATCGTTGAGAAAGAAAAAGAATTTTTATTCATAGAAAAATGTAATTGTGCCGGGAGTTTATCATGCAGAAAATTGGATTTGATAATGACAAATATATAGAATTGCAATCTCAAAAGATTCTTGAAAGGATAGAATATTTCGGGGGTAAGTTATACCTTGAGTTTGGCGGGAAGCTATTTGATGACTACCATGCATCTAGGGTGCTTCCTGGTTTTAAGCCTGACAGTAAGGTTAAGATGCTTCTGCAGCTTAAGGATCAAGCCGAAATTGTTATCACTATTAGTGCTGACGATATAGAAAAGAATAAGCTCAGGGGTGACCTGGGAATAACCTATGATCTTGATGTATTAAGATTAATTGATGCCTTCCGTGATATAGGGCTATATGTGGGAAGCGTTGTTATAACACAGTATCGTTCGCAACAGACCGCCGATGCCTTCCAAAAAAGGCTCCAGAATCTTGGGATGAAGGTATATAAGCACTATCCTATTCCTGATTATCCCTCAAATGTTTCTCTTATAGTAAGCGATGAAGGATGCGGGAAAAATGACTATATCGAAACAAAACATTCGCTTATAATAATTACTGCACCAGGGCCGGGAAGCGGAAAAATGTCTGTTTGCCTGTCTCAGCTTTACCATGATTATAACAGGGGAATCCGCGCAGGATATGCTAAGTTTGAGACCTTTCCCATATGGAATCTGCCACTGAAGCATCCTGTTAATCTCGCTTATGAGGCGGCTACAACCGATTTAAACGATGTGAACATGATAGATCCCTTCCATCTGGAGGCATATGGAGAAACGTCAGTTAATTATAACAGGGATATTGAGATTTTCCCTGTACTGAATGCTACCTTTGAAAGGATAGAGGGTAAATCGCCATATAAGAGCCCCACCGATATGGGGGTTAATATGGTAGGCTTCTGTATTACTGATGACGATGTTGTATGTGAGGCTTCAAAGCAGGAAGTAATCAGAAGATATTACAACACCTTCTGCTCTGTAAAGCGTGGATTAGCCGAAAAAGCTGAAGTTTACAGGCTTGAGCTTTTGATGAAGCAGCTAGGAATATCACCCAAAAACCGCCCTGTGGTTGATGCTGCCCTTAAACGGGCAGAGGAAACGGGAGGTCCCGCAGTTGCCTTGCAGCTAAATGACGGCAGAATTATTACAGGAAAGACTACCCCTTTATTAGGGGCTTCAGCTGCTCTCTTGTTAAATACGCTCAAGGAGCTTGGTGGAATCCACCATGATATCCATTTGATTTCACCCATTGTTATTGAACCTATTCAGGTACTTAAGACCGAACACATGGGGAACAGAAACCCCAGGCTTCACACTGATGAAATACTCATTGCTCTATCCATATGTGCTGCTACAAATCCTACTGCAGCTCTTGCCATGCAGCAGCTGCCTAAATTACGCGGTAGCCAGGNACACTCTTCTGTTATTTTATCTGGGGTAGACGAGAATGTATTCCATAAGCTTGGAGTTCATATTACTTGCGAACCCCAATATCAGTCAAAGAAGCTTTATCACAAGTAAGAGTGAGACAATGAGACAGGGGACGGTTCCTTATCTTACCCAGTCCTACATTAAAAAAGTATCAGTTCTACAATATAGACGGTAAGAGAGGCTGATATNGCCACAGTTATAAGGCTTTTTTCCTTTAGAGCCAGAATAATGGCCACAGCTGCTCCGGCTATTGCAGAATAGACTGATGAGGTTGATGAAAGTATGGCCGGAAAGGTCATGGCACCTAAAACAGCATAAGGGATATAGTATAGAAAGGACTTGATAAAAGTGCTTTCTATTTTTTTCTTGAATATTACCATTGGAAGCATTCGTGTTAAATAAGTCACGCCTGCCATGATTATAATGTAAATCAAATGCTTCATTTAGGTCTCCTCCTTTACAGGTGACAATATTGCTCCTAGACTTGATGCAACAATGGCACATATTATAATTGCCAGGCCTCCGGACAAATTATTAAGGTAGGGCATATATTTGAAAAGAAAGCTTATTGCAACTGATAATAGAATAACGCCAAGTACAGGTCTTGATTTTCTGGCGGGGGGGACGATAATGGCTATAAACATTCCGTAGATTGCTATGTTAAGGGCAGATGACAGGGATTCTGGGAGAATGCTGCCTGCCACAGCACCTATTAATGTGCCNATAGCCCAGCCCCAATAGGGAAGGGTAATCAGCCCATACATATATTTTATATTTATCTCATTACTTTTTTGACTGGCTACCGCAAATATTTCGTCTGTAACACCAAATGAGAGGATCAGTCTTTGACGATTGGTAAAGGATTTGTCTAGTTTTTGCGAAAGTGAAAGCGACATCAGAGAATATCTCAGGTTTATCACTAGCTGTGTGAGAGCCATTTCAATATATGGTGCACCCGAAATTATGGTGCCTACTCCAGAAAATTGACCGGCAGATGTAAGGTTTGTCATTGAGATAAGGACAGTCAACCAAACAGGCAGACCGGCATTAACAGCCATAATACCGAATGTAAAAGAAACAGACAAATAACCTAATGCTATTGGTATACCATCCTTTATGCCGTCTTTATAGCCGGGCTGTATAGAATCCATTAACAACGCACCCCAT
>JGI24710J26742_10000708_pt1 | contig 31267 bp, 25 predicted proteins | sample BioPla2DNA2_FD_26742 | JGI IMG/M metagenome (IMG submission 26742)
CATATTAAATAGATGAGAATGAGGCCAAAGAATTTGATAAACAATTTCCGCCTAAAAAAAAGGCTTATCAGCCCTCTCAAGAAGAGTTTAATATTGCATGTAATGCATATATCGAAGACTTATAGAGAAATCTATAAGTCTTTTTTCTTATTTTGCTGCTTATATGAGTAAAAATTAATACTGTTAATATAATAAGAAATCAAGAGCTAGTTAATTATGTATATTTATGGTAGAGAAAAATTAAATTTCTTATTTATTATTTAAAAAATTATGATAGAATATCTATGTATTAATTTACCTAATTTGAAACTTGAAGAATAATATGGAAGGGAGTGCACATATTACTGTAATAATACCGGTATTATATTTTTAAGTTATTATATTTAAGAAATGAATAATGAAATGGATAAAATTATTAGGAGGAATTTTATGAATAAAAGTTATTATAGGAAATTATTTTTTTATTTTAGTTTACTTTTTTTAATTAGTGTTGGATTGACTGCTTGTGTTCAAATGGGAAATCCAAGTGTATCTAATGATGAAAGCTTATATTCAGAATTAGAAGAAGTAGAAAGTATTGCTAAGGATAAATTAGAAGATCAAGAAAGCATTGCTAATGATAAACTAGAAGAACAAGAAAATATTGACAATAATGAATTAAAAGAAGCAAACGAAAATATTAACATGGACAAAATGGTTAATTTACGGGAGAGTATCATTAGAAATGTACTTAAAGTTGATAAAAGAGATAATGAGCTAATTGTTACAGGAGAATATGATTTAGATAAGGACGGGAAAAATGATTCTATAGAAGCTAAATTAATATATTGGGAAGAGTCTATATTACGGATTAATAATACTGAGCTCTTAGCAAGTTATGACTGTCCTTTTAATGCATATTTAGTTGACCTTGTTAAAGATGACAACTTTATTGAAATAGTCATTTATGATGATGGTCCAAGTGCAGATCCTAAGTCAAATTTTTACAGATATGATGGTTCAAATATTTATCATTTAGGTACTTTTGAAACAGATATTGATACAGAAGATACAATATATAGTTTTTATGGGAATGTTTTAACTGACGAGATAGGAAATTTTTTACCACCTCATTGTGTTGCGAAGTTTGTTACTCCTAATATAGTAAAGGGTTATTATTCAATAGAAAATAACGAATTTGTGTATCATACCATTGACTATAAAAAGTATCTTGCAGATGAATACAGTATTGCAGAGGATTTTAATGCTTTTTTTATTGAACAAGACATTGATAAAGACTTGGATACTGATGCGCTATTACTTACATGGGATTCTGAAGAATTAAAAGAATTCAAGAAGGGAGAAAAAATAAAAATAATTGTTATTGGTGATTATTGGTATGGTGTTGAGCGTCAGGATGGAACAAGAGGGATTTTATATTTTTGGATAGGAGATTAGTATTATAAATAGACTAGGTATAATCCTAGTCTATTCTACAGTGCTGATAAGTATTTGCCTTAGTTGGCACTATAGAATAAAAATTTATAAAACAAGTGAAAATATGTATCAATATAATTAAAAATGTGATAATATATAAAAATCTAATATTAGCAAAATATAGCTAACATCTGCTTATTAAAGGTTGAAAATTTTAGGGGGACGAACTATGGTAAAGATTAGACATGCCGATATATCTGAAAAGCATAAAACATATGAATGGCTTTGTTTATCTGATACAGCATCGATGCACATGGGAGAACCAGATTTCCCTAATAATCCTATTCCTAGCTGGGAAGAGTTTAACGAGGGATTTGAAGATTTTTATTATCAAGAAGAAACAAGAGAAAAAGGTTCTGTAATGATAATTCAAGATGGTGATGAAGAAATAGGCTGTGTTTGCTATGCTTGTTTTCATCTTAAACCACAAAAAGCAGAATTAGATATTTGGCTTAAAGAAAAAAAATACTGCGGAAATGGTTATGGACCAAAAGCTTTAAAACTTTTATTCGATTATGTAAGATCAAATTATAATATTAAAGATTATATAATACGACCGTCAGAAAATAATATCCGTGCAATTAGAGCATATGAAAAAGTTGGCTTTAAGAGAGTAGAAGAGAATCAAAAAGAAAAAATAGTTAATGAATATTTACTCCCAGAATTCACAGAGGAATATGGTGCGGGAGATTACGGTTATGAAGAAACAGCTATACTTATAAGAACTGATTTATAATACATAAAAATTTACGATAAAACTGATAGAATTATATAATAGATTTCTATCAGTTTCTATTTACAAGCTAATATTAGCGAAATAACAAGCTAATTTATGGTTTTATATTGCTTGTGTTTTTTATTTATACACATTTAGTTTATTAATTCAATTTCTTATTGACGTTTCATGATTAAACAAGAAGATTGATAAGCTTGAAAAGAAATGGAAGTAGCAGATTTTCTGATTGATTAATTGGGCTTCTTGTCAATAATTTTGTATTAAGCCATCTAAGTCAAGAATTCTTATCCTTCTGCGGGGTAATTGTTTAATATATCCTTCATCTTCTAAAGAACTTAGTTTTCTGCTAATAGTTTCAGGAGTAGTTCCTAAGTAGGAGGCCAAATCTTTTTGGCTCATTGGTAATGTAAATTCCATTTCTTGATTTTTTGTACATTCTACTAGAAAATCAGCTATTCTTTTTTCTACTGAATTGGTGGCAAAGCTAGTTGTTTGTTTTTCTATTGCATCTAAACGACCTGAGAGCTCAGAAAGTATTTTTAAGGCTATAGATGGATATTTTTCTAAAAACTTTTGTAAATCTGAACGTGTAATCATGCAAATACTTGTATCTTCCATGGCTTCAGCAAAAGATTCATGGACTGATTCTCGAAATAAAGCTAATTCTCCGGTAAAATCTCCAGGTAATAAAATATGAAGCAGTTGTTCCTTACCTGATTCTGATAAGCGGTATATTTTAATTTTTCCGCTACTTACAATGTATAAGGAATCTGATTGGTCTCCAGCCCGATAGATTATTTCGCCTTTTTTGTATGAAACGGATTTTATAACTTTTATGATTTCTTCCATCTGATGATTTTCGAGATGATTGAATATAGGTACTAAAGAAATACAAGATTTTTGAGATTTTACTTTGTTATCGTGTCCTTGAATATGAGTGTGGCAGCAATGATTATTATAGCTTGTATTATTAGGATTATTATTTTGCATAGAATCATTCCTTTATAAAAAGAGTAGCAATTATTTTATTAACTATATAATATAAAGTATATATTTTTTCGTAGTCAATATCAATTATTCTAAGTCTTTTGTATTAATAAAGTAAAAAAGAAGGGCTATTCACTAACGATTAGTCAACCGTTAATGCGTAGCCCCTATAAAAGAAGGGAATTATTAGGCTTTTTCATTAGTAATTAGTTTGCGTTGATTAGTTATTACATCTGCATTTATCAAAGATTGCTTCAATGAAGTCTTCAGGATCAGCAAGTACTTCACAGATGCAGTCAATATCAACAAACTTGATTTTTCCATTGTATCTTGCAATAAGAGAATTTCTTTCTACAGCAAGAACTTCTACTTCTTCGTATTTTCCGGATTTTAGTACTATGATTACTTCTTCATCAATAAGTCCTTTTAATAACTCTCTTATATTAGTAGGAAGGTTAGCGTTGCCGCCTCTGTCATGATCACAGCCTTTTCTTCTTCTGTCAAATTCAGCTTCTTGAACTCTTCTCATATTATCACCTCCTTTGATATTAGTATATGAATTAGGATAGGGACATGTTACAATAATTCGACAAAAAAATAAAAAAAACGTCAAAATATTTTTTCTTAGTTTTTATATCTTTTAGAATTAGAAAATTGGGGCAGTGAGTATTAATAAACAGATAGGCTTATAAGGTCTATTTTTAAAGTAAGATCAACATGTTACTGAAATAAGCAAAGTTCTTATATACTTGTACATAATTGTAAATGACAGTCATATTTTATGGAAATTATAATTATAATTTTCATAATAAGTAAATCCCCCATGTATTTTAGGTAATTACACTAAACTAATATAAGAAGATATGCTTATTTTTTAGTTTATTCTCCTATGGTATAATAATTAGAAATTTCAAAAAGGATGGGGGATAATATGACTTTGCAGCAATTAAAATATATAATTAAAATTGTAGAATGTGGTTCTATAACAGAGGCGGCAAAACAGCTTTTTATTACACAACCAAGCTTGTCAAATGCAGTAAAAGAGTTAGAAAAGGAGTTTGCAATTGAAATATTTACCCGTTCGCCTAAGGGCATTTCTCTTACTACTGATGGGGCAGAATTTCTATCCTATGCCCGACAAGTTATAGAACAAGTAGATCTCTTCGAACAAAGGTATAAGGATAAAAAACCCTCCCGTCAGTTATGTTCTATTTCAACTCAGCATTATGCTTTTTCCGTAAATGCTTTTGTAGAACTTGTAAAAGAAAGCAATGCGGAAGAATATAGTTTTACTCTTCGAGAAACTAGGACATATGATATTATAAATGATGTCAAGAATCTTAGAAGTGAGTTAGGTATTATATATTTAAGTGATTTTAATGAGCAGGTTATTTTAAAAATTTTAAAGGAAAATCAATTAGTATTTCATCCTCTGTTTATAGCAAATCCTCATGTTTTTGTAAGTATAAGGAACCCTTTATCTAAAAGAGCATATGTAACCCTTGAAGATTTAGAAGATTATCCTTGCCTTTCCTTTGAACAAGGAGAATATAATTCTTTTTATTTTTCAGAAGAAATACTAAGTACTGTCTATCATAAGAAAAGTATTCGTGTAAGTGACAGGGCAACTTTGTTTAATCTACTTATTGGCTTAAATGGATATACTATTTGCACAGGAGTATTGTGCCCGGATTTAAATGGTAATGATATTGTATCTGTCCCATTACATACAGAAGAAGAAATGAAAATAGGATATATTACAAATTCAAAAGCAGTATTATCTAATATGTCAAAAAAATATATTGCACATTTAAAAGAAGTGATTAAAAGATATGGTTTTGAAATAATAGAAGATTAAAAGAGGCTGACTCGAAATTTGAGCTAGCCTCATTTTTAAATTTTACTACTTATTGCTTCAGTTACTTTTTTGGCAACATATGGATTGTTCATTGTGTAAAGATGGATTCCATCAACACCTTGAGATATTAAATCAAGAATTTGCTCAATAGCATATTCTATACCTGCCTCTTTTAATTCAAGATCTTTATTTTCATATTTATCCAGCATAGCTGTAAATTTTTTTGGCAAGGTTGCACCAGAAAGTTTCACAATTCTATCAATTTGATTTTTATTAGTAACAGGCATAATTCCTGCCTGTATTGGCACATCAATTCCTTCTTTTCTTACTAATTCAAGAAAGTAATAAAAACAATTATTATCAAAAAAAAGTTGAGTGATAAGGTGGTTAGCACCAGAGTCAACTTTATATTTTAAGTTCTTAATGTCTTCTTTTAAACTTTTGCTTTCTGTATGTCCTTCTGGATAACAAGCTGCTATGGTATTAAAATTCCCATTTTCTTTTATAAAAGATATTAAATCGCTTGCATATTTAAAGTCTTTTTTAGGAGGGATATCAGGATTTATATCTCCCCTAAGAGCAAGGATATTTTCAATGCTTTTATTATTAAATTCTTTAAGCATTTCATATACATTTTCTTTTGTAAGGTAAATACAAGGAAGATGAGCGACACTTTCCAGATTATATTTATTTTTTATTGCAGAAGCAATTTCAATAGTAGCATCCTTATTACTACTGCCTCCTGCACCATATGTAACACTGATAAAGTCAGGAGAGAGTCCTTTTAACTCATCCAAGGTAGTGTATATGGTATCAATTGGAGATGTTTTTTTGGGTGGGAAGATTTCAAAAGAATATACAGTTTTTGTTTTGAATAATTTACTAATTTTCATAAGAGCTCCCCTTTTTTCAAATAATTTTGAACAGTTATTTAAATTAGTATAGCATATTTTAGATATATATAGTAACTCTTATTTTTTATGATTAGTCATAGCCTGAAGCTATGACTGGTATTTTTCTTAGAATTATTTATTTTATCTAAAGAATTCTTTCTAAATCTTTGCTATGAGTTCTAGCATAAATTTGTTGATAGGAATGCAAATTCTTTGGGCAATTCTAAGATAATTGGGATCTACACTAGGATTTGCTTTTAGAATACTTTCAATAGTTACATTAAATTTTATTGCTATTTTTGATAAAGTATCTCCTGGTTGAATAATATATTCAGTATAATTTGGCGGGCAGGCAGGGATACAAATAATTTGACCAATTCTTAATCTATAGGGATTTATGCCTGGGTTTGCTTCTAGTATTCTTTTAAGGCTAACTTCAAGTCTTAAAGAAATACTATATAAACTATCTCCTGCTTGTATGATATAAGGATAGTGATTATTAGGACACTGCCGCTTTAAAAAAAATTGCATATTACCACTCATTTCTCTAAGTAAATTTTATTTATATTATGAGATTAATAAAGCATTAGTGCAAATAATAAGTTAGAATAAGGATTACTAAAATGCCAAAAAACAGAAAACCATATGGAATAATTTAATAATTTTATTATTATTGACATGATTTATTAAAGTTGATATACTTAATTAGTAAATTAGTAATTTAGTAAATTAGTAAATCATTAATTCTGTAGCTTATTAATAAAAGGAGAGATAAAATGAAGATACCAACTACTTTAAAGCATAAACCAGTTATTGTTTCGGAAAACTATGCAAATGTTGATGGCAGATATGCTTATAATACTGATGCAAAAGGTCTTTCATTAGGCTTGGCACAGTGGAATGACAGAGGAAAGGTAGATATTTCTGCAAAGGTATGGAGACATACAGGGGAAAAATGGTCAAGACAGTCGGAGGAATTACCTCTTCATAGAGTACTTGATTTAGCAATTCTTGTATGTAGAACTCAATTGCATTTTAAAGAAGCTTACCGTTATGAAAACTTTTATGATAAAGAAAATCCGGTTATTGATAGGGTAGGTTTACAAGGGGATGCTATGACTGTGGAAGTGTGCACAGATAATGAAAAGATTGATGAAGATATAAAGTTATTTAATCAAGTATTAAGTGAAGATGGGGAACTTATAGGAGAAAGACTTAGGACCTTATCTAGAATATTAAAGGAAATGGGATATTAATTATGGATAGAAAAAAAGAACTTAAAGAATGGTATAAAAATATGAAAGCTGATATGGGGGTATTTATTATTAAAAATAATTTTAATAATAAATGTTATATTGAAGTCACTCAGGATTTAAAGGGTACAATAAATAGTACAAAATTTAAGTTGGATTTTGGAAATCACCCTAATAGAGAACTTCAAAAAGAATGGAAAGAAAAAGGGGAATCTAATTTTAGCATAGAAATTCTTGAAATCCTTAAATATGATAAAGATGAAACAAAAACAGACTATTCAAAAGAACTGGAGATATTAAAAATGCTCTGGGAAGAAAAGTTATCTCAAAAAGAGATGGAGTTTTATAATAAATCATTAAGATAAAGATAAAATTATTAGCAGATATTATTATTTATTTTATAATAAAAATAAGGCCCCCAATTGAATTGGTGCCTTATTTTTATATTTTATTGTTCTAATGAGTATGTTTCTTCTACAATTGAGAATACATTTTCAATATTTGCCAGTGGTGCTTCCGCAGCAATATAGTGCATATAATCATCATCAGTTTTAAAAAACCACATAATCAGCATTATATCTTCTTCATCGTAATATCCATATACTTGATATACTTCTCTTCCGTCTAAAATAACGGTGGCTCCTTTGGTTTCTTTAGCACCTTCTTGATCAATTTGATACCATGATTCGTAGGCATGCATTTCAGGATCTCCCTGGGGATCGTGCCATGCATTTAAAGTTATTATGGATTTGCCTAAAGTATCACTATATTGAAGAATAGGGTCAGTCACATCAACATCCTTAAAGTTTACCCAATCAGTTGGTATATCAATAAAACCATAATTAACCTTTCCAACTCTTTTTATATCCTTTTTATCTGTAGTGCTATCTTCTGTGGAATTTTCTAAGTCAATGTTTATATCAATTTCATTACTAGTGTCTTCATCGTTGTTATTATTTTTAACAGTATCTGCAGTTTCTTTTTTAATGCTGTTATCAATACTACTGCTGCTAGTTGACCTACCACGGCCTGTACTAGCACAAGCTGGCATTATTAATAAGCCTAAAGTCAAAAGTATAAGGCATTTGGTCACTTTGCTCATAGAATTATTCTCCTTTTCACTAATAAGTATTTTTTTATAATAGTAAAATAAGTAATAGATAAATTTAGTTAATTATATATTAATTGCTTTGTATAGTCAAACAGAAAAATGAATTAAATACATTTTTCGCCATATATCTACAAAAATCTATTATTTTCTTAAATATTAGCTAATTTAAAAAGAGCTAAAATTATTATCTGTATAAAAAAAAGACTTTGAAGATAAATATAGAACTTAATAAAGTGTTGACAGTTTACTTAATCTCGTGCTATTATATTTAAGCAATTGACTTGATTACAATTATAAATATTCTAAGGAAATAAATAGTTATGGCGGAGTAGCTCAGTTGGCTAGAGCATACGGTTCATACCCGTAGTGTCGGCGGTTCAAGTCCGTCCTCCGCTATTTATTTTTTTATGGGCTGTAGACTAAAATCTGTATCCCATTGCCTGTTAGTTAAATATTAGCTAACAGGCTTATTTTTTTCTAAAATAGAACTAATATTTGAGTCTATTTTTCTTTGTAACGATTTAGTAGGACTTTTCAGTATTATTAGTTGGAAATGGACAAAAGTTATTGTATTATGGAACTAGTAATAAACATAGGAATCTATATAGATTTGTATTGATTAAAGATTTGTTAATAGCTATTAAAAGAGGAGTATTAATTATGAAAAGTATGAAATTCATATTATTAGCTCTTACTGTTATTGCTCTTATAGCAGTTGCATTTTTATTGTTAAGATATAAAAAAATTTTAGCTAGTTTTTATTCTATTAATAGTGATGAATATGTACTAAGTGAATTATCGAATGACTTAGTACCGTCTGGTTTATATGAAGATGATTTTGACTTAGAAAGCTTATCTTATATTGATGATTTTATTGAATCTGAAATAGACAAGGGCTTTCCGGGGGCTGTTTTATTGGTGATGAAGGATGGAAAGATTGTAAAACATAGTGCTTATGGATACAAATTAAAATATGAAAGTGGTAAGGAATTAGTTAATCCTGTAGCTATGACTAAAGATACCTTATTTGATTTGGCGTCTAATACAAAAATTTATGCAACTACATTAGCTATTATTAAGTTAGTCGATGAAGGGAAAATAGAATTAAATGATCCTGTAGAAAAATATCTACCTAACTTTAAAGATAATGAAAATGACCCAATAAAAATGAAAAAATATGTTACTATAAGTCATTTGTTAAATCATAGTTCAGGTTTGCCTGCAAATTTTAAATTTTATAATCCTAAATATGCAAAAGAGTATTATTCTATTGAAAGAGAACAAACAATAGAATATCTTATGGAGATTCCTCTTGTATATGAGCCAGGTTCAAAAGATTTGTATAGTGATATAGGTTTTATGATATTAGGTGTTATAATTGAAGAAGTAACTGGCCAACCCTTAGATAGTTATGTAGAAGAAAATATATATAGGCCTTTAGGACTTAAGCGAACTGTATTTTCTCCTTTAAAAAATGGTTTTAAAAAGGATGAAATTGCTGCGACAGAGCTCAATGGTAATACAAGAGACTATAATATTGATTTTCCTAATATAAGAACTTATACCTTACAAGGAGAAGTTCATGATGAAAAGGCATTTTACAGTATGGGAGAGGTTTCTGGTCATGCAGGACTTTTTTCAACAGCAGAAGAATTAGGGATTCTTTCTCAAATGATTTTAAATGGAGGAAAGATAGGCAATTATTATTTTGCCAGTGAAGAAACTGTTAAAGCCTTTATGGAGCCTTCTGATATAACGCCCTTTAGGACTTTAGGCTGGAGCAGAGCTGGTATTGAAGGACAGGAAGGATATTTCGGGGAATATGCAAGCCCTAATACCATAGGACACACAGGATGGACAGGGACTTTTAGCCATATTGATCCTGAAAACAATATAATTGTAATTTTACTAACTAATAAAAAGCATACTCCTGTTAGTTATTCTTCCAATGGGAAATTAAATGGTTTTGTGGGAGATAATTTTGAAACGGGTAGATATGGTAAAATATTGTCTATGGTTTATAATGCTTATTATAAAAAGCATCCAAATAAAAGGCCACCAGTCCGTTTAGCTATTGATAGAATAAATCAATATGAAAATATCTTTAAAGATAAAAAAATAGGCTTGATTACAAATCATACAGGAATAAATAGCCAACAAGAAACTACTATTGATGTATTGTATGAGAAGTTTGATTTAGTTGCTTTGTTTTCTCCAGAGCATGGTATTCGAGGAAGTGCTAAAGCAGGAGAAAGTATAAAAAATAGTATTGATGAAAAAACTGGCTTAAGTGTTTATAGTTTATATGGGAAAACAAGACGGCCTACAGAGGAAATGTTAAAAGACATTGATATTTTGGCTTTTGATATGCAAGATATAGGAGCAAGGTTTTATACTTATATTTCTACAATGGCTTATGCCATGGAAGCCTGTGCTCAATATGATAAAACTTTTGTTGTTTTTGACAGGCCTAATCCTATTGGAGGAAAAGTAGAAGGAAACATATTAGATTCATCTTTTCAGTCTTTTATAGGCGTATATCCAATTCCTCAGCGCCACGGTATGACAGTAGGAGAATTAGCAAGACTATTTAATGGAGAATATGAAATAGGATGTAAGCTTATTGTAATTCCTATGGCACGCTGGACAAGGGATTTATATTATGAGGAAACAGGCTTAAATATTTGGCAAGCCCCTTCTCCTAATATGCCTAATATTGATACTGCCTTAGTATACCCCGGGACTTGCTTGTTTGAGGGAACTAATATTTCGGAAGGCAGGGGAACTAGTAAACCTTTTCGAATTATTGGAGCCCCTTGGATTAATGGAGAAGAATTAGCAAAAGAAATGGGAAAATTAAATTTATCTGGTGTTGAATTCGAAGCTGTTACATTTATTCCTATGGAAAACAAATATCAAGGACAGCATTGTGAAGGTGTAGAAATTATCGTAACAGACAGAGAAAATTTTAACCCGGTTATGGCAGCTGTTTATTTATTAAATACAATACAAAAATTATATCCTGAAAAAATTGAGTATAGAAATGAACATTTTGACGCTTTAACAGGAGAGCCAAGTCTGCGGACAGGAGAGTATTCTATCATAGATATTGAAAATAAATGGATACAAGAATCAAAGGTTTTTATAGACATTTCAAAAAAATATTACTTATATCAATAGCCTATCAAAGTTGATAGGCTATTTAAGCTTAATTAAAATGTTTATTTTGTTTGAGTAATGGCTTTAAAAACTGTTTCATATTTTTTTATTCTTGTGCTAAATAAAATATAAAGATAAAGAGATAACAAAATAATGTTAATAACCCCGAAAGATATAGCGTAAATTATATATCCAATGTTTAGATTATTAACTGGAAAAATTGATACTATTATACTGAACAAGCTTCTAATACAACCTATCAGTGGCAGTATTGCTAATATTTTTACTCCATTCATTATTCCTACACAAAATAAAGAGAGAACAAGTAAACTTACGAGAGAAGTTATAATTGTCATGATATCGAAACCAGTAAAAATTAAGTTTATAATTATTAATAAAACATATAAGCTGATACAATTAATAAGAATAGTTTTCAATATTTTTCTTGCTTTAGCTAGCTCGGGCTCTTCATCACATTTTTGCTTAAATAAATTTATTTTTTGTAATACTTCATTATTTGCTTGTCTATTCAAGTTTTTACCCCCTATATTTAAATATCATCAAATTTCATTTTATTATATCAGATAATTAAGTTCAACATTATAAATGTTTCATAAATAATGTTGTTTTATTTGTTAAAAAGTAATGGAACAGGCTTTTGTTTTAATTAGTCTAGTGTAGTTGATAAATTTTTAAATTAATAGTAATATCTTAGTTGAAGTACAGTTAGACTAAAGAGTATAGTGGAGGAATAAGAATGTCCATTGAAAAGGTAAGGGATTATTTTAAACAATGGGATATGGAGAATAGAATTATTGAATTTGATGTTTCTAGTGCGACAGTTGAGTTAGCTTCATTGGCCTTAGCTTGTGACCCCAAAAGAATAGCAAAGACTTTGGCTTTTAAGGTAAATGAAAAGCCTATTTTAATTGTGGCTTCAGGAGACTGTAGAGTGGATAATAAAAAATATAAGGCAAAGTTTTCTACAAGACCCAAGATGCTTAGCCCTCAGGAATTAATCGATTTGGTAGGGTATGCTGCGGGAGGAGTATGTCCTTTTGCCGTTAAAGAAGGCGTTACTGTCTATTTAGACGAATCTTTAAGACGTTTTGACAAGGTTTTTCCTGCCTGTGGTAGTAGTAATAGTGTAATAGAATTAACAATAGAAGAGCTTGAAAGATTTTCAAATTATTCGGCTTGGATTGATGTATGTAAAGATTGGGATTAGTCATGATAAAGAAAACAAATAAAAGATATTAAAGTAAGGAGGGTATTCATGGGAAAACAAAATATATCTAATGAAACAAAAAAGATTATTCTTAAGCTTCAACAAAATGAAGTTACTGAACAAGCTATTTATTATAATTTATCAAAAAGAGTTAAGAAAGATTCAGAGAAAAAAATACTAAAAAGAATAGGAGACGAAGAGGGTGCTCATAGTGAAATATGGTTTAAATATACCAATAAAAAGTTGAGACCTCAAAAAATCAAAGTGTATTTCTATTTATTACTAAATATTATCTTAGGTTATACTTTTGTAATAAAAATTATGGAAAAAGGCGAAGAAGATGCACAAGGTATGTATTCGCAACTAGCAGAAGAAGTGCCAGAAGCTCAAAAAGTTTATGAGGATGAGCAAAGACATGAACAAGCCTTAATTAGTTTGTTAGAAGAAGAAAGATTACAATATGTAGGCTCAATGGTATTGGGATTAAATGATGCTCTGGTAGAACTAACAGGAACTTTAGCAGGCTTAAGTTTTGCTTTACAAGATAATAGACTAGTAGCCCTTTCAGGATTAATTACAGGTATTTCTGCTACTTTATCTATGGCATCATCAGAATATTTGTCTGCCCGTTCCGAAGGAAATCAAAATGCCAAAAAATCAGCTCTTTACACGGGAATAATGTATATTTTTGCAGTAATTTTATTGGTGTTGCCATATCTTTTATTACCAAGTGATCAGTATCTTTATGCCTTAATTAGTATGTTGATAATAGTTGTGCTTATTATATTTGCCTTTACATATTATATATCAGTTGCAAAAGATTTGCCCTTTAAAAAGAGATTTTTTGAGATGGCGGGTATTAGTTTATCCGTAGCAGCTCTTTCATTTGTTGTAGGTATACTAGTTAAATATTTTTTAGGAATAGATATATAAAATAATTATAAACAAAGTCCACCTGTTAGCAGGTGGATTTATTTTTTAAGGTTTACTCTTTAGTTGTTTTCGATTATGATATAACTATGCGAAATTCTTCTTAATCAAGGAATAAATAAACATTTGAAATACTAATATATTAATAATAGATAAATATATTGCTTAAAGATTTTTTAATGGAGGACTATATGGAGAGTTTTATTATTGAAGTTATTAATAATTATGGATATATAGGAGTTTGTTTGCTTATAGCTATAGAAAATATTTTTCCCCCTATACCTTCTGAAATTATTTTAACTTTTGGAGGTTTTATGACAAAGTACAGCACAATGAATATTTGGGGAGTAATCATTGCTGCTACAATAGGCTCTATAATTGGTTCAATAATTTTATATTCCCTTGGACGACTTCTTAATGCAGATAAATTAGAAAGATTATTTGATAGCAGGCTAGGAAAAATGCTTCACCTTAAAAAAGAGGACGTTAAAAAAGCAGAAAGCTGGTTTGGTAAACATGGGTCAAAAGCAGTTTTTCTTTGTAGATTTGTTCCCATTGTCCGCAGCTTAATTTCTATACCTGCTGGAATGGCAAAAATGGAATTAGGCTCTTTTATGGTATTAACCTTAGTAGGAACATTTATTTGGAATATAGTTCTTGTTTACTTAGGAAGATTTGCAGGGGATACATGGGAAACAGCAGTTTCTTATATTGATGCCTATAGTATGGTAGTTATAATAATAATATTAATTATTATATTGTTATTTGGATTTGTAACTTTAAGAAAAAAGTTTTCTAAATAAAAAAGACAAAAGGACCGTATATCATTTTTTTGGTATACGGTCTTTTTTGTAGAAGGCATTATGAATATTATTTATAATTTTTTTATTATATGAATATCAAAGGTATAGAATTCAAACTAAATTTCGTATATAATGTATATAACATTTAATGCGGGGGGATTTTATGCACAAGAAAAAAGTAAGACTCAAGCTTACAAGAAAAATCAATAGCAACAAAAAGAAAAGAGATTACAAGCTTTTAAAAAATTTTACTATTGGTCAAAAGTTAATTCTTTCTTTTCTATTATTGATTATTATACCTTTATTGTTTTCAAATGTATTTTCATATCTTAATGCTGAAAAAACAATCAATAACAAAGTAGGATTTTATTCGAAAAAGATGATTGAGCAGTTAGTAATTAACTTTAATTCAAAACTTAATGAAATAGAAAGTGTTTCAAGTTTAATTGTATCAGATGATAACTTATTAAAATCAATCGAGAAAGATACTTTTAAAGATATTCTAGATGAAACAAATACTAATAAAGAAGTAGAAAGCCAGTTGTTTTCTATTGCCTTAGCTAATGATGCAGTTAATTCAATCACTATTATTAAAGAAAATGGTGATATATTTAGTTCACTATCTAATATCACAGGAAAAAACAAAGAAAATATAGAAAATTTTAAAAGTCGATATAAAGAATTATCTATAGAGTCCAACGGTAAACCTATATGGTTAAGTGGATTAAATGAATCATATGATTATGTTTTTTTAATAAGATCATTAAAAAGTCACAGAAGTTTTAAAGATATTGGGCTTATAGTTATTTCTATTAATACTGAAGAATTCAACTTATTATTAGGGGAAGTAAATACAGAAGGTACTATGGATATTAGTATTATTAATGATAATAAGAAAGTAATATCTCATATTGACAGGGAAATGATTGGTTCGGAGTTAACCGAAGAATTTGTAGATGAAGTAATTAAGGACGTATTAGTAGGCAATATTAATGAAGATGATTATTTAATAAGTTATGGTACAATTAGAAATGGATGGAAGATTATTTCTAAGGAATCAAAAGATTCTTTAATGAGTGAAATGAAAGTGGTTAAAAATGGAATCATAATCATTGTTAGCATTTGTATTATAATTGCTGTCTTGGCTGGTATGATTATTTCTATAGATATCTCAAGGCAGTTAAAAAGCCTCATGAAATTAATGGGGAAAGTGGAACAAGGGGATTTAACAGTAAGTGCCTCTATTAAATCAAACAATGAAATTGGTAAATTATCTTATAGTTTTAATAGAATGATTGAAAATGTTAGAAATCTAATTGTAAAAACAGAGGATGTTGTAAATGAGGTAGAACAAAATGCAAGTATAATAAGAAACACTTCAAGCCAGTCTGCCCAGGCAGCAGCTCAGGTAGCCAGTGCAGTTAACGAGATTGCACAAGGTTCAAGTGAGCAAGCAAAACAAGCAGATAATACAAACATATTAATGGAGAAGCTAGCAAATAATATTAATCTTTCGATAAATAGAATTAATGATATTATGGATACTATTCAAGAAATAGAAAGATCAAGAGACTATCTTAATAACACTATAGTTCAGTTAAATGATAAGACAAAAATTGTTATAGAATCATCAAATATTATTAGTGAAAAGATTGATGCCCTTAGTGAAGAGACAAAAGAAGTAATCCAAGTGGTACAAGTTATCGAATCAATTAGTGAACAAACAAATCTGCTAGCATTAAATGCAGCTATAGAAGCGGCAAGAGCAGGAGAAGCAGGTAAAGGATTTTCTGTAGTAGCAGAAGAAATAAGAAAACTATCTATTGAAACTAAAGATTCTACAGAAATGATTAAAAAAATTATATCAAATATTAGGGATAAAACTGACAGTGCTGTCTCAACAGTAAAAGATTCTGATAAGATTTTTGATGAAGAAAAAGCTATTGTTTTAAAAGCTCAAGAAGCTTTTAAGGAAATGGCATTATTAATTAAGAGAATAATTGAACAAATTGAGGATATAAATAAAAATATAGTGGAAATTGAAGACCAGAAAAGTCAAACCATTGAAGCTACGGAGCATATAGCAGCAATAATAGAAGAATCTGCAGCATCTATAGAAGAAGTAACTGCAACAAGCCAAGAACAAACTAGTTCAGCTGAGCAGCTGGCAGTTTTAGCAGAAGAATTAACAAAGGTTGTAGATAATCTAAAGGATACTTTATCAATGTTTACTATTTAAAAAGAACCAATATCTATGATTTTATATTGAAAAATGGACACAATAAAGCCGGTTAGCTAATAATACTGACTAACCGGCTGTTTATACCCTATTCACCTTTAAACCAAAGACCAACTAATTTGTTTCATTCCTTTCAAAGATAGCTATCTTGTAAGACTAAAAAATGTTTCTATCAAATACCAAAAATCAAAGATAATACTAACATTAACTATTGTTTTGGAAGCGATACAAAAACAAAAAGGCTAAATCTAGTTTACACAAAAAACTTTAAAAAATAAAAAACCCTAACTTCAAAACATACTACCGAATATCAAACTACTTGATAAATCTGTAATAAGTGAATAGGGTATAAAAGACAGGAAGTAATAATACCTACTTCCTGTCTATAGTATATCATAGATATACTATAAATGTAAATGAATATTTTATTTTAATTAACTTTTTCTGAAGAAAATGTTATAACTGAAGTTGATTCAATAGGGAATTCTAAATTTCCCATATCTAATCCTAGAGCACTTAGGTCTATGTCAATACCTTCAAATTTCATATGACCTTTTATATTTTGACGCATTTCACCATTAACAATAAATCCATTTTCAGTATTTGCTTGAATGTTTCCTTCTATGTTTCCTTCCATATAAGTATTCATTTTAAGTCCGTTATTACTAGCTGATAAAGGGTCTTTAGTTTTATAAGTACCAGTAACACTAATATAAGCAATTCCATTTTCAAGTCTATCAAAACTATAAGTTGTTTCAGTTTCTATTTTCATATTTAATTGATCAATTTTTTCTTTAACGGTCCAAGTGTCTCCTACATTTACTTTTTTATCAGGCAAATAATTTGTTAATTGACCTATGTCATTTTTAATAGTATTTTCACCAAAGCCTTCTAAGAGGGTGTTTTCTAATTGATTTAAAAAGTCTAGACCGAAAATATCTTCATTTCCATTAGCTTTAAGCGGACCTGTTAATGAACCAAGGAATTCATCCAATCCTTTTACTTCTTTTATTTTACCAGATTTGGTCATCCTTATATTAAACTGCTTACCAACAATATTTTCGTATAGCTCACCAATATCATCGTAATTGTTAGAGTCGGAATCAAAGTAGTATTCCAAGTCGTCAAGATCCATTTTAAGCCTAATTCTGTCATATGTGTAAGTTAAGTCTAAGTCGCCATTGGATTTGACATCATCAACACGAATAGAAAAATCAAAAGCAACTTTTTGACTAATACTAGTTTCGTATTCACTAACACTTGTTTTAGAAATTTGTTTCATAGTAACGTTATAATGATATTTATCTCCAGCTTTAGCATTTATGTATAATTGCATTTTATCAGGGTCGCAAGCAGACAACATAAAGGTTGCGATAATCATTAAGGATAATAGCGAGATAAGTTTTTTCTTACAACTCATAGAATCACTCCTAATTTTATTTCTATTTTGATTATATAGTATATTTTAAATTAGTCAAGAATTAACTTTAGATTTAAAAAATATCAATGATAGTTTGAAATTGGAATTTAAGCCTTTTATTAAAGGTGAACAAAAGAAATTTTCTTAATTAGATTAGTAATATATAATTTAATTTGAGCATATTTTTATTAAAATAGTATTGTTAAAGTATTTTATTTTAATAAACAAATGGGGAATTATAAGATTTTATTTTAGCGAGAATATGTTTTATTGAAAAGTCTCTTGAATTATTAATTAGTGAGTGATATTCTATTAAATATTAATGAATAGATATTTTGATAGCTATTTTATTTGATTATTATTAGTTTATTAATTGTCTAAAAGTGGGAGGATAAATATGTTTATAGAATTGATAAAAGTAATTATTTTAGGGATTGTTGAAGGAATTACGGAATGGCTACCTATAAGTAGCACTGGGCATATGATTTTAGTTGATGAGTTTATAAATCTTAAGGCTACTGCTGAATTTAAAGAAATGTTTTTAGTAGTAATTCAATTAGGAGCTATATTAGCTGTTGTATTATTATATTTTCAAAAACTAAATCCTTTTTCAACTAAAAAGACGAAACAAGAAAAGAAAGAAACTATGTCTATTTGGTATAAGGTAGTAGTTGGAGTAATTCCTGCTGCTGTTATTGGTGTGTTATTTGAAGATTGGCTTGATGAACATTTTTATAATTATATAACAGTTGCTATTATGTTAGTTTTATATGGAATTTTATTTATTATTATTGAAAACAAAAATAAGGATAAAAAGCCTAAAGTTAATGATTTTAATAGTTTAAGCTATGGGACAGCATTTTCAATTGGTTTATTCCAAGTACTTGCTTTGATTCCCGGAACTTCTCGCTCTGGAGCTACAATTCTTGGAGGGATTATTCTTGGCACATCCCGTTATATAGCAGCGGAATATTCATTTTTCTTATCTATTCCAGTAATGTTTGGTGCTAGTGCATTAAAACTTATAAAATTTGGTTTTAATTTTACAGGCATGGAAGTTGCTTTATTATTAACTGGAATGATTGTAGCATTTATAGTATCAGTAATAGCTATTAAGTTTTTATTAGGATATATTAAAAAGAATGATTTTAAAGCTTTTGGTTGGTATAGGATTGTTTTAGGCCTTATAATCATGGGATATTTTTTCTTATTTAAATAATTTTAGATTATATAAAAATAAACTTGCTATTATAATTTCTGTCATGATATTATATAGCTCAATAGATTAAAAAAAGGAGGCGATAATATGGCAAGTTATGTTAAAGGATTGAACAAGGAAAAAGAAGTATTTATTAGGAAATTAAGCACACACGCAAAAGATAGTAACTATATTAATCCAGAATTATATACTAAGTATGAAGTTAAAAGAGGTCTTCGTGATATTAGTGGAAAAGGAGTCTTAGCAGGTCTAACTGAGGTTGGAGAAGTACATGCTTATGTGCTTGATGAAAATGAATTAATTCCTGTTCCTGGGCGATTAATATATCGTGGTATAGATATTTATGATTTGACAACAGGTTTTTTAAGAGAAGATAGATTTGGTTTTGAAGAAGTTGCATATTTATTATTGTGTGGGGTATTACCTAATGAAGGTATTTTAAAAGAGTTTAAAGAATATCTGGCAGACTCTCAGGTAATGGATGATGCTTTTGTAAGAAATACCATTTTAGAAATACCTAGTAGAGATATTATGAATACTTTAGCAAGAGGAGTATTAACATTATATAATTATGATGACAATCCGGATGATATTTCTATTGAAAATGTAATAAGACAAAGTCTTGAGTTAATTGCAAAGGTACCTTTGATAGCAGTATATGGATATCAGGCTTATGTTCATAAATATTTAAATCAAAGCTTAGTACTTCACAGTCCAAAAGAAGGATTAAGCATTGCAGAAAATATTTTGCATATGCTTCGTCCAGATTCTAAGTATACAAAGCTAGAAGCAACAATATTAGATTTGTTATTAGTGCTTCATGCAGAGCATGGAGGAGGGAATAATTCTACTTTTACTACTCATGTGGTTACTTCAACAGGAACTGATACATATTCTGCCATTTCAGCTGCAATCGCTTCCTTAAAGGGGCCTAGACATGGAGGAGCAAATATCAAAGTAAGACAAATGTTTAAAAATATAAAAGCAACTCTTAAAGATTGGGAAGATGAGGATGAAATTAAAGATTATCTTCTTAAGATTTTAAGAAAAGAAGCTTTTGACCGTTCTGGTTTAATTTATGGTATTGGACATGCTGTTTATTCGATTTCTGATCCCAGATCTGAAATTTTAAAAGGATATGCACAACAATTAGCAAAAGAAAAAGGTTATGAAAAAGAGTTTAATTTATATGAAAGAGTTGAAAAGCTGGCACCAGAAATTATTGCTAAGGAACGTAAAATGTACAAAGGAGTTTGTGCTAATGTAGATTATTATTCTGGCTTAGTTTATAATATGTTGGGAATTCCAGGAGAATTGTTTACACCTCTTTTTGCAGTATCAAGGGTAGTAGGATGGTGTGCTCACCGAGTTGAGGAATTAGTTAATGCAGGTAAAATAGTTCGTCCAGCATTTAAGAGTGTAGCAGAAAGAAAAGAATATATTCCTTTAAAAAGTAGATAAAAAATATAATTTTAAAGCAGTGTTTTGGGGATTTTTAATCTAGGGTAAATATCGGTATAGTTTGGTATGTATTACTGACTATGCCGATTTTTATTTGAGAATTCTACAGATATTTTGGATGGCCAATTAAAAAAGTGATATAATAATACAATAATTAGTTTTAATAATCATTGTGAAATCGGAATATTTTTGATAGAATCAAAATTGAGAAAATCCACATCATTATTTTTGATTTTTCTATAAGAATTTCTATAATAAAAAAGTAGTTATTAGATTTAAGATAGATTAGAAGCAGGTGAGACAAAATATGTTAAAAAGTAAAAAAAGAAATAATCACGAACGAATAATATTAGGAATGCTAAGAGAAAATGGTTCTATGACAAAATATGATTTAGCAGACAAAATGAATATTAGTATACCAACAGTTACAACAAATGTTAATCGTTTATTAGAGGAAGGTGTAATAGAAGAAATAGGTGTTGCAGATGTTGAGTATGGACGAAAACCAATACTTATAGATATAAATTATAATCGATATTTTAGTATAGGTATTGATATTCAAGAACATTCAATTTATTATTGCCTTATGAATTTAAAATTAGAGATGGTCACAGAAGAAAGGATGGAGCATACAAAAAAGGGACTTTGTGAAGATCTCAAAAATATCGTAAAAATCTTATTAGATAAAAATAATCTTAAACGTGAAAATATAATAAGTATTAGTATTTCATATCCAGGATTTGTAGAGGAGGAAAAACTACTATTAAAAAAGGGTCCTAATATTAATATTTCTAACTTAAGTTTAGAAAATTTAAGAAAAGAATTAGGCATTGAAATTTATGTAGGTAATGAAGCAAGACTGGCAGCATTTGCAGAAAGTATTATTGGGGTATCTAAAGAATATTTGAATTCTATTTATATTTCCATAAAAGAAGGCATAGGAGCAGGTATAATACTTGATAAAAAATATTATATAGGAACTAGTGAAGCAGCTGGAGAAATCGGTCATATGGTTGTAACAAAAGACGGTAAATTATGTAACTGTGGGAATAGAGGCTGTGTTGAAGCTTATCTTTCAATTAAAAGTCTTATTGAAAGTTTTAACGCAGTAAGCACTCAGAAGGTTAATAATCTTGATGAATTATTTGAAATATATGATGAAAGTATTTTAGAGCAAAGGTTAGTTATTAAAGAGTACTTAGAATACTTAGCCGTTCTTATTAATAATGCATTTTTAATATTTGACCCAGATTGTGTAATTATTGGCGGGAAAATGAGTGAGTATCAAGAAAAGATAGAAGGATTTTTGAAAGAAATAATGACAGAATATGCTTGTGGTATGTTAAAAACAGATAGAAAAATAGAGTTTTCAGTACTAGGTTACAAGGCATCAAAATTTGGAGCTGCCCTTAGAGGTTTAGAAGATATTACGCAATTAACATAAAATATTTTATACAACATTATTAAAGTATATTTAAAAATACTTTTAAAAAATATTTAAAAAGTAATTGAAAAGTTAATTATATGAGATTATAATAATAATATAAAACAATAATAGGAGGAAAGGTGTTATGAAACAATATTTTGAAAACATAAGCAAAATTAATTATGAAGGCCCCTTATCGACTAATCCTTTTTCATTTAAGTATTACAATCCAGATGAAGTGATTAACGGAAAGACAATGAAAGAACACCTTAGATTTACACTTTCTTATTGGCATACTTTGTGTGGAACAGGTGGTGACCCATTTGGCGATGCTACAATGCAAAGAGCTTGGTCTGACATAACAGATCCTATAGAGCTTGCTAAAGCAAAGGTAGATGCTTGCTTTGAAATTATGGAAAAGTTAAATATTGATTATTTTGCTTTCCATGATAGGGATATTTCACCTGAAGGTAAGACATTAGCCGAGACTAATGCAATGTTAGATGAAGTTGTAGATTACATTGAAAAACGTATGCAAGAAACTGGAAAGAAATTATTGTGGGGAACAGCATGTTTGTTTAAACATCCACGCTTTATGCATGGAGCAGCTACATCATGCGAAGCAGATGTTTTTGCATATGCTGCAGCACAAGTTAAAAAGGCTATGGATGTTACAAAAAGACTTGGTGGAGAAAACTATGTATTTTGGGGTGGCCGTGAAGGATATGAGACACTTCTTAATACAGATATGAAATTAGAAGAAGAAAACTTTGCACGCTTCTTAAAGATGGCAGTTGACTATAAGAAAAAAATAGGTTTTACAGGAGAACTTTTAATTGAGCCTAAGCCAAAAGAGCCTACAAAACATCAATATGATACTGATGCAGCTACAGTACTTGGATTTTTAAGAAAATATGGTTTAGAAAAAGAATTTAAGTTAAATATTGAAGCAAACCATGCAACTCTAGCAGGACACACATTCCAACATGAGATTCATTTAGCACGTATTAATGATGCATTAGGAAGCATTGATGCAAACATAGGTGATCCAAATCTAGGATGGGATACAGACCAATTCCCAACTAATATTTATGATACGACACTGGTAATGTATGAAGTTATTAAAAATGGAGGTCTCCATAAGGGAGGACTTAACTTTGATGCTAAACCAAGAAGAGCTTCTTTTGAACCAGAAGATATTTTCTTAAGCTATATTGCTGGAATGGATACATTTGCAAAAGGATTTAAAGTTGCTCTTAAGCTTATAGAAGATGGCGTACTTGAGAAATTTTTAGATGAACGTTACAGTTCATTTAAAGAAGGAATTGGTAAAGAAATTGTTTCAGGAAATGTAGATTTTGAAGCCCTAGAAAAATATGCATTAGAAAATGATCAAGTTAAAGTAAAATCAGGACGTCAAGAAATGCTAGAAAGTATTCTTAACCAATATATTTTTAGTAAGTAAATAAGCATTATTATAGCGACAGTACTCTACATACTTGTCGCTTTTTATCAATAACTATAATTTTCATAGTATAAAACAAAGTTTAAGATACAATTTAATAATATTAGTAGGCTAATATAACTAATTTAAAGGAAATATTAGGGGGTAAATAAGCATGTATTTGGGAATAGATTTGGGGACTAGTTCAGTAAAAGTTATCGTAGTAGATGAAAAAGGTACAATTATTGATAGTGCTTCAAGTAAATATCCTATTAGCTATCCAAAACCATTATGGAGCGAACAAAACCCAGAGGATTGGTGGGAAGGAACAAAGGATGCTATAAAAAGGATTATAGAGAAAAACAAAACTATTGGTGAGCAGATAAAAGGAATTAGTTTTAGTGGACAAATGCATGGGTTAGTCCTTTTAGATGAAAATGGGGATGTACTAAGACCCGCAATTTTATGGAATGATGGAAGAACACAAAAGCAGTGTGATTATTTAAATAATGTTATTGGCAGAGAAAAACTATCACAATATACTGGCAATATTGCCTTGTCAGGTTTTACTGGACCTAAGGTGTTGTGGGTTAAAGAAAATGAGCCAGAAATATTTAGTAAAATTGCCCATATCCTTCTTCCTAAAGATTATATAAGATATAAATTAACAGGAGATTATAAGATTGATGTAGCTGATGCATCAGGAACACTATTTTTTGATGTTAAGAATAAAGCATGGTCTAAAGAAATGCTTGAAATTTTAAATATTCAGCCAAGTTGGCTTCCAGAGGTTTATGAATGTTATGAACTAACAGGTGTTATTAAAACAGAGATAGCAAAAGAACTAGGCTTAAATGAAAATGTAAAAATAATTGGAGGAGGTGGCGATCAAGCAGTTGGTGCTGTTGGAACAGGAACTGTATCTGATGGAATTGTTAGCGTGGCTTTAGGCACATCAGGTGTTGTTTTTGCTTCATCGGCAAAATATGAAGTTGACAAACAAAATAGACTCCATTCATTTAATCATGCAAATGGAGGCTTTACTCAAATGGGGGTTATGCTTTCAGCAGCATACTGTTTGCAATGGTGGGCTGAAGAAGTTAATAAAGACATTGAAACTGACAAAGTATATAAGATACTTACAGATGAAGCAGCAAAGATTCCTGCAGGAAGTGAGGGGCTTATATTCCTTCCTTACTTAACAGGAGAAAGAACACCTCATGCAGATGTTAATGCAACAGGAGTATTTATTGGTTTAAAACCTATCCATACAAGAGGACATATGACGCGTGCTATCTTAGAAGGTGTAAGTTATGGACTTAGAGATTCACTCGAAATAGTTAAAGATATGCAAATCCCTATTAATGAAATTCGCATAACTGGAGGGGGCATTAGAAATGAGCTTTGGGCTCAAATTCTAGCATCTGTCTTTAATCAAGAATTACACATTGTTGAAGCTTCAGAAGGACCTGCTTATGGAGCTGCTATCTTAGCGATGGTGGGATGTGGTCAATTTCCATCGGTGGAAGCAGCATGTAGTGAACTAATTAAGGTTACTAAGACAGTTAAACCCTTAACAGATGATGCGAAAGTATACGATAAGTACTATTCTATCTTTAAAAAAGGATACTCTCAATTAAAGAATCTTTATCAGGAACTATCCATTTTATAGAAATAATTCTATATAAGAATACATCTTGATGGCTTATATTATAAATTTAAGTGCATCAAGATGTATTTTATGAGAAAGAGTAGGCATTAGATTTGGCAAAATTATAATAGCTTAATATTTAAAAATCTAATTATTATATCATATGCATATAAATAATTAGAATTTTTTATAGCAACGGATGTCAGAATATAAGAAATAATATATAATATTGATAAAGTTGTATTGATAAAATATTGTACTTGGAGGCAGTTATGGGAGAAAAAAATAAAAAGAAGTATAGTACCTTTTTTAGAGAAAAGTTTTCTTTTTTATTTAATAATTCCAATAATATTGAACTTAAAGGGGCAAATAAGGGACAAAACAAAAAACCAATTACTATCTCGATAAAGATTAAACTAATTATCATTCTAGCATTGTTTGCGCTAATACCATTATTTATTGTTAGTGCTATATCTTTTTCAGTTTCTAAAAAAGCATTATATACAACCAGTCAACAGCTTTCTTCTGAGCTTGTGAAACAAACAGCATTAAATCTAAATTCATTTATTAAAGAGAAGGAAAATAGTATTTCTAAATTAGTTGTGGTAGACATAATGCAACAACGATTTTTAGATCAGTATTTTTCAAATGATCTAGTAGAAAAGGTAAAAGCAACTAAAAGAATAGAAGAACAAATGATTTATTTACATACTATGGATAGTAGCATTGGAAATATATCTATTGTATTTAATGATAAAACTGTATTTGGAACTATTACTGAACTATCTCGTGAAATATTAAATTCATATGATTATGAATTGGCTAAAGATGCTTGTTACTGGAAAACTGATTTAGAAGAGACAGATGGAAATATTTTATTAATACGTTCAGCTAATAATAGTAAAAATGAAACCGTAGCCAATGTTGTAGCAATAATAAAACCAGATGAGGTAAGAAATTTGCTAACAGAAATTGAGCTATTAGAAAACTCTAATGTATACATAACAGATAGCAAAGGAAATTTGCTCTTTAATGATGATGAAAATAAAACAACTTTAGATGAATACATACAGAATGTGATAGACCCTCAAGTAGATTTTGGTTTTACAACTGCTTCAGGAAAACTTATTACTTATACTACACTTTCAAATGGATGGCTGTTAATTACTGAAATTCCCCAAGTATCATTAACAAGTCAGTTAAATACTGCGTTGATTTTAGTTATTTCTCTTGTAGCTATAACAGCATTGCTTTCTATTATTATAGGTATATTAGTATCTCGTGGATTTTTAAATCCTGTCATAAAATTAATGAAGCTTATGAAACAAGCAGAGCAAGGAGACCTTACTGTTTATATAGAAGAAAAAACTAATGATGAAATAGGAATGCTTTGTAAAAGTTTCAATAATATGATAAGAAATATTTCGAATTTAATTAAGAAAAACAAAGAAGTTATCAGCGTAATCCTAGATAGCAGTAAGATACTACGTACTTCAACTGAACATTCTGCGACAACCTTTCAGCAGCTTTCCATATCTATGGAAGAGATTGCAGAAGGAACAAGACAACAAGCAGAAGATGCAACTCAAGGTGCCTATGTTATGTCTAATTTATCTGATAGTATACAAAATGTGTTAGAAAGAACACAGCTTATATTTAATAAAAACAAAGGAGCAGAAGAAATAATAGAAAATGCTACAGAAAGTATGGACTTGCTCAATTCTTCTGTAAGTTCTTCTATTAATTTCTCTCATGTAATTAATGACAGGATATTAGAACTTAGTGCATTAAATAATACAATTGAAGATATTATAATGTTAGTTGATAGTATTAGCGAGCAAACAGACCTATTAGCTCTTAATGCAGCTATTGAAGCGGCGAGGGCAGGAGAAGTTGGAAAAGGNTTTGCTGTTGTAGCACAAGAAGTTAGGCGTTTAGCAGAGCAATCAAAAGCATCAACTGCTAATGTAAGAAGAACATTAGAAATTATTAAAGATAAGACATCAGACGTTGTTCGGTTAGTAGAAGAATCAGATGATATTTTTAATAAACAAGAACTATGTGTAAAAAAGGCTCAGGAAGCATTTGCATATGTTATTAATAATCTAAAGAATATGAGTGTTGATATTGAAGAAATTAACTTGAAGATGCGACAGATGGAAGGTTTAAGGGAAGAAACCACTAATAAGATAGGCAATATTGCAACTGTTTCAGAAGAGTTTGCAGCCTGCACACAAGAAGCAAATATGATTAGTGAGGAACAAAAAACAGTTGTTGAAAACTTATATGATCTATCAGATAAATTAGCTCGTTCTGTAGAGATGCTTAATCACACCATTCAAGAATTTAAGGTAATATAAAGTTCTATATAGAAATTTGTATTTTAAATATTTTATTAATTAAAACATAAATAAGCTAGAAGTTTATTCTTCTAGCTTATTTGTGTTTATATAAGATTATTTTTGTTTTTATATTCCTTTAAACTTAGTCCTGTTACTTTTTTAAAGCATTTAGTAAAATAATTAGGATCAGGAATGCCAACCATTTGAGCAAGTTGATATGCTTTATAATTACCTAAATGAAGAAATTCAATTGCTTTTTTTATTCTAAGCTCTAAAAGATAATCAGTAAATGAACTATTAGTAAACTGCTTAAATATTCTGCTTAAGTAACTTGGATTAATATAAAATTGATTAGCTAATCCAGTTAAAGATAATGTTGTGTCTGAAAAGTTGTTTTCAAGATGATGAATGACTTGTAAAACAGTATTATTTTGTTTGTCATTATTGATGACAGACATTTTATCACACAGATCAGAAATAACATTGGTCACGTATTTTTCTATATCTGCGTATATATGCATGTTAATAATTTCAGAATAATATATTTCATTTGATTGAAGTTCTGAGTTTGGGACTCCAACTTGCCTAAGAGCATTTGTAACTTGAGTGAGCAAGTCAATAGCAAAATGTCTTATATCATTTATATCAGTGAGTCCTTTTTCAAGAGATTCGTGAAGTAAATTAACAGCTAATTCTGTGGACTGAGTGGATAAAGCTGACTTTACAAATAGAATAAGATATTCAAGGGGATTATCTTTAGTAGGCATATAATCTGTTGCTTTTGGGGTATCTAAGTTATGATTGTAAATAACAGGCTCATCTAAAATGTAGCATAGTTTTAATGCATTTTTAGCTTCCTGATATGAAAATGGTATATGATTAATAGAAGATATTATGGCTCCAATACCACAGTAAACAGCCATATTAAGACTCATCTTAAAATAGTTAACAATTTGTTCGCAAAGTTTTGGTAAATTGATAGTAGTATCGTCAGATAAAATTACAATATAATCATCTGGGTCATTAAAAACATAAAGGCTTCCATTATCAGAAAATGATTCTTCAATATAGTTAATACAGTTTTGGGTAATACTTTGTCTTGATTGCTTATTATTATAATAGGTATCAAATATAATATTAATGACTGCAATTTGTATCTGATTAGTTAAAGTAGTTGGAATCGTTTTTTCTATATCAAGTTTATTTATAAGTTCTATAGTTGCACTATCTCCAGTAATTAAAGCATTTAAGTATTGGTTTTTTAGCTGAGAGCTGTTACTTTTAATATACTCATAGGAAGTTTCAAGCTTAGTTAGTTTTTCTCTTTGTTTGATAATTTTATCTCTTAATTTTATTAACGTATTTGTAATAACTTCTGCATTAATAGGTTTTAAAATAAAATCAGAAACACCTATAGTGATTGCTTGTTGGGCATATGAAAATTGTTCATGAGCAGTAAGTATTACAATATAAACATCAATAAATTGAGACTTAATCTGTTTGCTAAGCATTAAGCCATCCATATATGGCATTTCAATATCAGTTAATACAATATCTGGCTTAGTTTCTTGCATGATATCTAGAGCCTCTATACCAGAATCTGCATCACCAATGATAGACATACCAAGAGACTCCCAATCAATACATAATCTTAAGAGCTTCCTAGTGTTTTGCTCATCATCTACAATAAGTACTTTAAGAAGATTTTGATTCATAAGTTACCTCCTGAACTGGTAGCTTTAAAATAATTTGNGTACCTTTAAAGCGTTCACTTTTTACTTCATAGATATCATCTACTCCATAATGGATTCTAAGACGTGCAATGGTGCCCCTTAAGCCAAAACTTTTAATATTATCATCAATGGAATCTGTTTGTAAGCTAAGCAATGTCTCTTTTGTCATTCCCAGACCATCATCTTCAATGTATATATATAGCCTGTTATTTTCTAATCTTGAAGAAATATTAATATTTCCAGGTTCACCACTAGGTTTAATTCCGTGGTATATACAATTTTCTACAAGTGGTTGTAGTGTATTTTTAAGAATAGGAATTTTAAGAGTTTCTTCTTCTAGCTGATAAGTGTCGTTAATTAATGTGTGATATCTTAGTTTTTGTAGAGTAAGATAGTTTTTAATCATTGTAATTTCTGCTTCAAAGGTAGTCATAGCATTACCTTTATTAAGGCTTTCTTTGTAAAACTGGCCTAGTGCATGAATCGCATCGTAAACTTCTTTATTGTTATGAGAAAGAGCTAAATAAGAAATGCTGTCTAAGGTATTATATAAAAAATGAGGCTTTATTTGCTCGTTTAATATACTAAGTGCAAGCTTTCGCTTTTGCTTTTCAGTAGACACTTCTTTAATAATCATTTTCTCAATTTCTTCTATCATTAAATTATAGGTATCTTTAAGTTCACCAATTTCATCTTGTCCAGTTAAAATTGTCACAGGTTTAAAATGCCCTTTTTTAACTCCTTGCATAGCTGTAATAAGTTTGCTTATAGGCTGAGTCACATAATGAGCTGTAAAAAGAGAAGCTATAAGATAAACAATAACCGTGACGCTAATAAGTAATATTAAAAAAGAGTTAAATGGGTTAATATTTTGATTGATAGTTTCAATGGGTGTATAGCTTACAAGTTTCCAATTATAGTCATCAAGTGATGAAGAAAGTACATAATATTCAACGCCATCTATAGTTTCGATAATACCATGCTTATATTCTTCTTTAAGAGAGGAGATAATAGGGTCTTTTTTATTACCAATAATTATAGGATTTTCATTATCATCAAGAAGAATAAAAGAAGTATTATATTTTTGTTTGGTTTCTTCAATTATAGGTGAGAAGAAATCTTCAGTAATATTAATAATTAATATGCCTATTGGAACGAGCTTATCAAAATCATAAACAACACGAATCATTGATACGTTGTTTTTTCCCGTGTTTGGAACTAAATTACCCCCAGCATTAATATTAATAAGATACCTTCCTTTAAGATTAATTACGTCATTATACCAGTTAGAAGAGTAAATATCATCATTTATGCAAAAGGTTACTGATTTCGAAACACTTACATACGTTCCATTAAAGCGATATAAATAGATTGAATCAATAAAAGGGAAGGTAACAAAAAGTTGGGAAAATATTTGCTGTATAGATCTTCTATAGTTAAGGGCATTATCTTCATTATTTAAATAAGCACGTACATCGTTATTTGATATTATGAGTTTAGATATGTTGTTTATATTTTCTATATTGGATTCTATATTTGATTTCATAAGGTGAATGGATTGACTTGAACTTACATTAAGTTGCTTTTCTTTTTCTTGATTAAGTATTTGCTTATACAAAATAGTTGTTGTAAAAAAATAAATAACTAAAAAGAACATAAATATAGTAATGATTTTATATTTGATAGGAAAATTCATAAATTTGTATTTGAGTGTTGAAATAAATTTATTATTAGTTAACATAGTTACACCTAAATTCATCAGAAATTTCTCAACAATGTATGATTAGTATTATGCTTGTTTTAATTATATCATAGAATTATATTTATTGTAATTATAGCATAGTTGATAATTATTAACATATAAAAAGAATAAAAAGTAAAAAATGTGCATAAAATAA